>WNGB01011414.1_pt1 | contig 12164 bp, 9 predicted proteins | sample 5400681 | NCBI WGS metagenome assembly WNGB01 (sample SAMN13153367, study PRJNA577476) | soil metagenome | isolation source: 115 cm soil or saprolite under grassland replicate 2 | place: USA:California | collected 2016-06-15 | reverse complement strand
CGGTCGGGGTGGGCGGGTCGTCGGCCCCGCAGCCGGTCACGGTGTCGAACCAGGGGGATGACGATCTGCGGGTCACGTCGATCTCCGTCCCGGGGGCCAATGCCGAGGACTACCGCGTGACCGGGTTCAGCGGCGCCACCGTGCTGAGACCGGACCAGTTCCTCCAGGTAGAGGTGGCGTTTCGCCCGCAGCAGGTCGGCGCGCAGGACGCCCAGCTCGTGGTGCAGACGAACAGTCCGGTCCCGCCCGCGTCGGACCAGGTGCAGCTCCGCGGGACCGGAACCGGCGCGGTCGGAATCGCGCTGTCGTCGACCGCGCTCGTCTTTGGCGTCGTCGACGTGCAGGCCGATCCGGTGACCGGCTCGGTCACCGTCAGCAACCCGGGCAATCTGACCCTCACCATCCAGGCCATCCGGCTGGAGCAGCTCAGCGGGACACCCTACACTGGCGACGCGTACCGGGTCCTCAGCGAGGCACCGTTCAACGTCGGGGCAGGCGGCACCCGGGGCATCGAGGTCGTGTACGAGCCGGCGGTCGAGAGCGACTCGGACCTCGCGGTGATGGTGCTCCAGACCAACGCGCCCGGAGGCGAGGTCGAGATCTCGCTTTCCGGGCGCGGCAGCGACCGCCACATCCAGGTGACGCCGCCGGCCGTCGATTTCCCGCCGACCTACCGCAATCCGTCCGAAGCGGCCGAGGTCGTCCTGAACGTGGAGAACACGGGCGACAGCCGGCTCGCGCTCGCCGACGTCGTGCTCGACGGTGACGCGGCCGATTCGTCCGCAATCGTCGGGGACCTCGGCGACGGGATCGCGCCGCGCGCATCGGCTTCGGTCGTGGTGCAGTTCCTTCCCCGGGCAGCGCCCGCCGACCACGACGCCTCGCTGCTCCTGGTCAACGACGACGACGATCGGCCGATGGTGCGGGTCGATCTGCGGGGGACGAGCATCCTTCCGCCGATCGCGCCCACCCACGAGACCATCGACTGGGGCTCGGTCGCGGTCGGACTGGACCTGCCGGCCCCGGGCGGCTCGCCCTTCGCGCTCCGCAACGAGAGCGCGCAGGATGGGTTCGTCGTCCGCGAGATCCGGGCCGTGGATGACCAGGGCCAGACCATGGACGCGGTGCGCGTAGGAGGCGCGGATGTGCCGGTCTCGCTGGCCCCGGGTGAGGAGCTCGTCCTGGACGTCGTGTTCGCGCCGCAGCGAGGTGGCCTGTTCGAAGGCGCGATCGAGGTCCTGGTCGACGCCGATCCGGATCCGGTCGTGCGCGTGCCCATCCGGGGCGTGGCGGTCGAGGCGGATGCGCGCGGGGGTGGCGGCTGCTCCGCGGGCGGTGGGGCTGGCTCGAGCAGCTGGCTCGTCGGATGCGCCGTGCTGATGCTCGGATTCGCGCGAGGGCGGCGCCGGCGTGCGCGTTCGAGGCGGGGCGCGGCCGTGATCGCGGCGGTGGTGGCGGTGAGCGGCATGGCGGGGCTCGCGGTTCCGGGCGCATCGGCCCAGGTCATGGAGGGCCACGAGCTCGACCTGGCCAGCTTCCGTCCCGTGCCCGCGATCGATCCGGTCATGGTCACCGTCGAATCGACCGACGTGGGCCAGTCGGGGAGCCCGGCGTTCGGCCTCTCGTTCGACTTCGCGCGCAACCCGCTGGTCCTTCGCACCGCGGACGGCGAGATGATCGATCACCCGGTCTCGTCGCGCGCCACCGTCGAGCTGGCCGGAGCGTTCGCCTTCGCCCGGCGCTTCGAGGTGGCCGCGGTGGTGCCGCTCGTGGCCCAGAGCGGCGACCAGCCGCAGTTCAGCGGCGTCGAGCCGGCGGACGGGACGGCGCTGGGAGACGTCCGCGTCCGCGGCAAGGCCTACATCGGATCGGCCGGCCGCGCGCGTTTCGGCGCCGCCGCCGAGCTCACCCTGCCGACCGCGGGTGACAGCGTGTTCGCGGGCGCCGCCGGGCCGAGCGCTCTGGGACGCATGCTCGCCGACTTCAGGCGAGGGCGGTTCCAGTTCGCCTTCAACGCCGGCGCCCTGGTGCGCGAGCGAGCGCGGCTGGCCGACATCGAGCAGGGCAACCAGGCGGTCTACGGAGCCGCGGGTGCGATCGAGCTGTCTCCGCGCTGGCGCGGCGTGGCCGAGCTGTTCGGAGCGGCCGGGCTCGGCGGCGGCCCGGCCGGCGAGAGGGCGCTCGAGGCGGTGGTGGCGGGCCGCTATCGCGCGAGCCGCGAGGTCGGCCTCCTGGTCGGGCTCGGGCGGGGCATCCTGGCCGGGGTGGGGGCGCCGGAGGCGCGCGTGTTCGTGGCGATCGGGTGGTCGCCCGGCGCGCGGCCGATCGCCGGACCGGGCGTGGACCCGCGGGCGCTGACCGACGACGATCACGACGGCGTGGTCAACCGCGATGACCGCTGCCCGGCCGAGCTCGAGGACCAGGACGGGTTCGAAGACGGGGACGGGTGCCCGGACCGCGACAACGACCGTGACGGAGTGCCGGACGAGAGCGACAGCTGCCCGCTCGTGCCCGAGGACCGCGACCAGTTCGACGACGGCGATGGCTGCCCGGAACCGGACAACGACGGCGACGGCGTGGCCGATCAGGCGGACGGCTGCCCGAACCAGGCGGAGGACAGGGACGGATTCCAGGACGGCGACGGCTGTCCCGAGCCGGACAACGACGGCGACGGCGTGTACGACGTGGCGGATCGCTGTCCGGACGAGAAGGAGACGATCAACGGCAACAAGGACGACGACGGCTGTCCCGATCCGGGCGATGGACTCGTCGTGGCCACCAGCGACCGGCTCGAGCTCCTCGAGCCGCTCCGCTTCCTGGGCGACGGTTCCGCGCTGACGCGGGGCAGCCAGCGTCTCCTCGGCCAGGTTGCGGCCACGCTGCGCGCCCACCCGGAGATCGTGCGACTCCGCATCCGGGCCCACGTCCACACGCGCGGCGCCGGCGACGACGAACGATCGGTCGCGCGCGCCGAGTCGGTGAGGCGCTGGCTGGTCGAGTGGGGCATCGCCGCCAACCGCCTCGAAGGCGTCGGCTACGGCTCCCGCCAGCCCCTCCTCCCCGGCAACGGCGAACGCGCACGAGCCATGAACGACCGCATCGAGCTGGAGATCGTCGAGCGAAGCCCGGCCCGATAGAACCGAGGACGCGCGGCTAGCGGGGCAGGCGGCGGCTCATGGCACGGTCGATCTCGCGCTCGGCCTCGGCGGCCTTCACGCTCTCTCGCTTCTCGTACTGGCGCTTGCCGCGGGCGACGCCGAGCTCGACCTTGATGGTGCCGTTCTTGAGGTAGAGGGAGAGTGGGATGAGGGTGTAGCCGCGCTGGGTGAGCTTGGTGTCGAGCTTGTTGATCTCGCGCCGGTGGAGGAGGAGCTTGCGCTCGCGGGTCGGGGCGTGGGTGCGCTGGTGAGCCCAGGGGTACTCCTGGATCTGCACGCCGACCAGCCATGCCTCGCCTCCGCGGATGGCGATGTGGCCCTCGGCGATCGAGGCGCGCTGGTCGCGCAGCGATTTCACCTCGGAGCCCAGCAGCGCGATGCCGGCCTCGATGCTCTCCTCGATCTCGTAGTCGTGGCGGGCGCGGCGGTTGCGCGCCAGGACCTTCACGCCCTCCTGGGCGCCTCCCTTGCCTCCCTTCTTCGCCGGCTTGCCCGGCTTGTGGGTCGTCATGCCGGAGGGAAGGTACTCGATTCCCGCACGGGTCACGAACCGGAGCGCGCGGCGCAGAAGCCGACGACCGCGCGGGCGCCGGCGGCGCGCAGCGCGGAGGCGGCGGCGGCCATGGTGGCTCCGGTCGTCACGATGTCGTCGACCAGGAGGATGCGGCGGCCGGCCAGGCGGCCGGTCCGGCGCGGCACGACCGCGAAGGCGCCGGCGACGTTGCCGCGCCGGGCTCGCGCGTCGAGCCCGGTCTGGGGCAGGGTGGCGCGCACGCGCCGCAGGGACAGGAGGTCGACCCGCGGCGCGCCGGCCGGCCTGGCGTGGCGCACGAGGAGGGCCGCCTGGTTGAAGCCGCGCCGGGCCATGCGCCGCCGGTGGAGCGGGACGGGGATGATGAGATCGCAGCCGGCCGCGGCCCGGGCAAGCGGTGGGCCGAGGAGCGGTGCGAGGGTTCGCGCCACGTCCCGCCTGCCGGCGAACTTGAGGCGCTGGAGCGCCACCGCCAGCTGGCCGCCGTACAGGAACGGCGCCGCGATCGACTCGAACGGAGGCGGCGCGCGCCGGCACCGCCTGCACGTCGCGGCGTCCCGCCCCGCCGCGGCCCGGCCGCAGCGCGGGCACCCGGCCACGTGCGGCTCGAGCGAGACCGCGCAGGTCCCGCACAGGCCGTCGGCCGGCCGGTCGAGCGGCTCGTCGCAGGCGGCACACGCGGGCAGGTAGACGAGATCGAGGAGTCGCGAGACCAGCGCGAGCGGACGCACACCAACATCTCGGACCGGAGCCGTCCGGGTTGCCACCGCCCCGCTGTCAGTGGTGGTAGGGATGGCCGCGCAGGATGGTGAAGGCGCGGTAGAGCTGCTCGAGGAGGACGACGCGGGCGAGCCGGTGCGCCATGGTGATCCGGCCGAATGCGACCGTGCGCCCGGCCCGCCGGCGGAGCGCCTCGGCGTGGCCGTCGGGTCCGCCGATCGCGAAGGCGATCGGCCGTCCGGCCCCGTGCTGCTCCTCGCGTCCGAGGAGGCCCGTCGCGAGATCCCCGCTGGTCAGGAGGTCGCCGCGCTCGTCGAGCGCCACGACCAGCGCCCCGTCCGGGACGGCGCGGAGCAGGGCCGCCTCGTCCTTGACCTCCTCGATGAGGAGATGACAGTAGGGCCGGAGCCGGCGCGCGTACTCCGTCTCGGCGGCGCGGAAGTAGTCCTCCTTCATGCGTCCGACCGCGAGAACGAGTACGCGCATGGGCAGGCGCTCCTCCCCCTCCGCCATCGATATCAAGTATCTCTATCAATCAATACAGATCATCCGGCGTGGCGCGGGCCTCGGCCGGGACCTCGATCGGCACGCGCGGGGCCTCGTGCCACAGACTCTCCAGGTCGTAGTGCATCCGCACCGGGTGCAGGAACACGTGGATCACCACGTCGCCGAAGTCGAGCAGGGCCCACTGGCCGGACTTCACGCCCTCCACACCCAGCGCCCGCCGCCCCACCGACTTGAGCGCCTGGGCGACGGCATCCGCGATGGCATCCACCTGCCTGTCCGAGCGACCGCTCAGCATGAGGATGTACTCCGTGTAGGAGCACAGCGCACGCACGTCGAGCAGGACCGGCTCGAGCGCCTTCTTGTCGAGCGCGGTCTCGAGCGCCAGCTTGGCGCCCTCGAGCGCGTCCGCGCGCGCCGGCGACCCGGAGCGATCCAGGTAGTCGGGATGGATGCGATCGTGTGGCTGGGTGTTCGTCACGTGCCTCCGCTCGGGACCACGCGGTCCCATCAGTTCTTCAGCCGCGAATCTGCCCTGCTCCTCTCACCACGAACTTCGTCGTCGTGAGCCCCTCGGCTCCCATGGGTCCATAGGCATGCAGCTTGCTGGTCGAGATGCCGATCTCGGCGCCCAGGCCGAGCTCTCCGCCGTCGGCGAAACGAGTCGATGCGTTGACGATCACGGTCGACGAGTCGACCTCGCGCGTGAACCGCTCGGCCGCCGCCACGTCCTCGGTCACGATCGCCTCGGTGTGGCTGGAGCCGTAGCGCTCGATGTGCTCCACCGCAGCGTCGAGGCCGTCCACCACGCGCACCGCGACGATGAGCGCCAGGTACTCCGTGCCCCAGTCCTGCTCGCCGGCCGGCCGCACCCGCTCTCCGCCGAGCGCGCGCACCGTCTCGTCCCCGCGCACCTCCACGCCGGCCTGGTCCATGCGCCGGCACAGGGCCGGGACGAACGACCCCGCGATGGCGCGGTCCACCAGGATCGTCTCGGCCGCATTGCACACGGAGGGCCGCTGCGCCTTGGCGTTCTCGCAGATGGCGAGCGCGCGGTCGGGGTCGGCCGCGGCGTGCACGAACACGTGGCAGACGCCCTTGTCGTGCTTGATGACCGGGATCCGCGAGTGCTCGAGCACGGCGCGGATGAGCCCCTCGCCACCGCGCGGGATGACGAGGTCGATGTCCCGCTCGCAGGCGAGGAGCTCGTAGAGCGCGGCTCGCTCCGTCGTCGGGAGGACCTGCACGGCGCGCGGCGGCAGGCCGCTCTCCTCGACCGCCGCCGCCACCGCGCGCCCGAGCGCCTGGTTGGAGCGGAACGCCTCCGACCCGCCGCGCAGGATGACCGCATTGGCCGTCTTGAGACAGAGCGCCGCCGCGTCGGTCGTGACGTTCGGTCGCGACTCGTAGACCATCGCGATGACGCCGAGCGGGATGCGCACGCGCGCCACCTCGAGCCCGTTCGGCCGCTGCCAGCGCGCGTCGACCCGGCCGACCACCTCCGGCAGCGCGGCGACCTCCTCGACCGCGACCGCCATCGACTCCAGCCGCTTTCGGTCGAGGGTCAGACGATCCAGCATCGCGCCGCCGATGCCGGCCGCGCGCGCAAGGGCCAGGTCGGCCGCGTTCTCGGTCAGGATCTCGTCGGCGCGGGCGCGCAGAGAAGCGGCCACTCGCTCGAGCGCGCGGAGCCGACCCGCGGCGTCCGACTTGGCCAGGGTGCGCGCAGCCTGCCGGGCGTCACGCGCCAGGTCGGCCACTCCAGGATTCTTGAGCGCAGTTCGCGTCAAAGAAGTACGAGGTCGTCTCGGTGAATTACCTCGTCGAGATACTTGTAGCCGAGTGTTGCCTCGATATCCGTTGATTGCAAGCCTTTGAGTCGGCGCAGGTCGGACGCGCCATACCCGACCAGTCCGCGTGCGAATTCCAGCCCTTGCTTGGTGACGAGGCTGACGATGTCGCCGAGGTCGAACGCGCCTTCCACGTCCGCGATACCGGCCGGCAACAAGCTCTTTCCGAGCGTGGCGACCGCGCGATGCGCCCCGTCGTCGACCACCAGGCGGCCGTGCGGGCGGGCACCGTACGCGATCCAGTGCTTGCGGCTGGACATGCGATCGCGCGAGGGGACAAAGAGCGTCCCCAGATCCTCGCCCGCCAGCGTGTCGCGCACGACCTGGGCGCGCGCGCCCGCGACCACCGCGGTCGCCACACCGTGGCGCGCCGCGCTCCGCGCCGCCTGCACCTTCGACGTCATCCCGCCCGAACCGGGTCCGCTCGGGTCGGCCCCGCCCGTCCGCCAGTTCGGGTCGAGGTCGATGTCCATGACCAGGGGGATCCGGCGCCCCCCGTCGGCGGGGGGCGCGTCGTGCAGCCCGTCCACGTCGGTCAGGATCACGAGCGCGTCGGCGCTGACCAGATTGCAGACCAGCGCGGCGAGGAGGTCGTTGTCGCCGTAGCGGATCTCGTCGACCGCGACCGTGTCGTTCTCGTTGATGATGGGCACGACGCCGGCGTCGAGGATGGCGCGGAGCGCGTGGCGCGCGTTGAGGAAGCGGCGCCGGTCGGAGAGATCGTCGTGGGTCAGGAGCACCTGGGCCGTGTGCACGCCGTGCGCGGCGAAGGCGTGCTCCCAGTTCTGCATGAGGCGGGTCTGGCCCACCGCCGCGGCAGCCTGCAGGGTCGGAAGATCGCGCGGCCGCTGTGCCATGCCGAGGACGCGGCGGCCGAGCGCGATCGCGCCGGAGCTGACCACGACCACCTCGAGGCGGGCCGGCGGGGCGCGCAGCGCCGCGACCTCGTCGGCGATCGCCGCCGGCCGGCCGACCGGGCTGTCGGCCAGGAGCCGGCTCCCCACCTTGATCACGACGCGGCGGGCGCGTTGCAGCGCGTCGCGCCCTCCCGGCCCTCCCGACCCGCTCGCCACCGCGCGCCCTACCTCGTCCCGGTCCGGTCCTGCTCGCGCTCGCGCCAGAGCCTGTCGAAGTTGTGAAGTAGCTGCTCGAGGTACGGGTTCCCCTCGGCCGCGAGCTCCAGCTCCGCCGCCGCCGCCGTCCGGGCCAGGAAACTCTTCCTGGTCTGGAGCTGCTCTTCGATCTCCTCGTCGACCACCTGCACCGCCTCGACCTCCTGGTTGCGGCTGAGCAGGCGGCGGATCCGGCCGCCGCTCACGATGTCGGCGAGCCGGAGCGGCCCCTGGACCCCGGCGCGCGCGGCGCGCAGCGCACCGCGGCGGAAGATGCGTGCGCCCAGGCTGCCCGGCGTCTCCGCGATGGCGCGATCGATGAGCCCGCGCAGCTCGACTGCGCGGTCGCTGTTCAGACCCAGGCCGACGTGCAGGCGGGCGCAGTAGTGGTCGAACAGAGTCCCGACCAGAAACGTGCGCGCCGCATCCTGGGCGCGGCGCGCGACCAGCACCACGACCAGCACGCGCCGCCACTGCCGGGCCAGGAATCGAAATGCGATGCTGCCGCCGACCAGGTCGACCCAGTCGGGCGGCCGATCCTTGCCGTCGGCGACCGCCTGCACCGCGCTCTCGTCGGCGTCCACCGAGCGCGAGTCCGCGATCCTCCGGATCGTCCCCCGGCGGACGCGAGAGGCCAGCCACTCCTCGAACACCGGGATGGGCAGCGCGCCCGCGGCGGCGGCGACGAACGACCGGCCGATGATGACCCGCCGGTTGTCGGCCAGGTAGGCGCGGTCCTGCGTGAGCTCGACGGCCATGGTGGAACCTTAACATCCGCCCGGCGGGGGCCGCCAACTGCCGTTCGCCGCGCCGAGGCGACGGCGGCTACGGTCCTTCGCGACCGCCGGGCCCGCCGGGCCCGTGCCCGCGCGCGGCCGGAGGCGCGATCCCCTCGAGGAGAGAATCGCGCTCGTCCAGCTCGTGACGCTGGTCGCTGTCCATCACGACCAGCTCGGCCGACGGAGCCTCGACCTCCTCGACCGCGCCGAGGGTGCCGAGCTCTTGACGCGCTTCCAGGTGCATCTCGAACGCGCGGCCGTCGCGCTGAAACGACACCGCGCCCTGCACGATGGCGCGCACGACCACGCCGGTCTTCAGGTCGAGCACGAGCTCGCCCGACACGTCGCGCACCGCGGCCGTCTCGCGCCACTTGCGCTGGCTCAGCGCCTGCACCGGCGGCTTGCGCGGCTGCCGTTCGGTCGACAGGTTGACGAGCCGTCCGGTGCGGCCGGCGAGCTGGACCGGGCCGCCGTCGGACAGGGCGATGCCGGGGGCGAGGAGGTCGAGCGTGGCCGCGACCGTGGCGTAGATCTCGCCGCGGATGCGCGCAGGCTCGCCGTCGTCGCTGGGGCGGCGGCGGTGGAACTTGCCGTAGCGCGGGCGCAGGTAGAGCCAGCCGTCGACCATGTAGACGTCGCGTCCGTATTCCTTGGAGTTGTCGAGCTGGGCGTGGAAGTTGCCCTTGGCGTCGAGCTCGATGCCGATCTCGTCGTCGATCGTCTCGATGACCGCGCCCTTCTCGTGCACCTCGCTGTGGGAGCGGCCGGTGACGGTGTGCGCGCCGAGGAGCGCGCCGACCTGGGCGTGCGTCAGCGTCGCCGCCCGCATGAGCTCGTTCAGGTCGTGTACGGCCCGGTCGATGTCGATCGGATCCGGCGTGGGCCTGGGCGCGTGGACCAGTCCGGACAGCTCGTCATCCGGCCGGCCATCGCCGGAGCCGCATCCCGATCCGGCAGCCGCCGCGACCAGTGCGGCCGCCACGCGCGCCGCCAGGGCCGGCGCGCAGGGCGAGGCGACCCGAACAGGACGCCTCGCGGAAGCGGTCAAGGCAGTCTGCACGCCGATGACTTCATAGCTTTCTCGACGTCGCCGGTCAACCGCGCTACCGTCGACGCGATGGGGCCAGGGGCCGCGGCCGCACTCGAGCCGACTCTGCTCGGCTGGGCCGGGCACGCGCTGGCGGCCGCGCTGGGCGCGCTGTTCGGCAGCTTCGCCAACGTCTGCGTGATCCGGTGGCCGCCGACCGAGGAGCATCCGCGCGGCCGCTCGGTCGTGCGTCCCGGGTCGCACTGCCCGCGCTGCGGAGCCGCGATTCGCTGGTACGACAACATCCCGATCGCCAGCTACTTCCTCCTGCGCGGGCGCTGCCGCAGCTGCGGGGGCGAGTTCTCGGCGCGCTATGCGCTGGTCGAGGCCGCCACCGCGATGCTGTTCGTCGCCGTCTACCACCTCGAGGTGGTGCTGTACCTTCCGGGCGATCCGCTGCCGCTCCGTCTCACGCGCTTCGCCATCGCGGCCGCCTTCGTCTTCGTGCTCGTGGTGATCGCGTTCATCGATCTCGACACCAAGCTCATCCTCGATCGCATCACCTATCCCGCGATCCCGATCTTCTGGCTGCTGCGCCTGCTCCTGCCCGAGCGGCGCCTGTCCGACGGCCTCATCGGCGCCGCGGTCGGCTACGGCGTCATCCGTCTGGTGGCCGACGGCTACTACCTCCTCACCAGGCGGCGCGGACTCGGCTACGGCGACGGCAAGCTGCTCGCCGTGGTCGGCGCCTACCTCGGCTGGCAGGCGGTCGTCATGTCTCTCTTCCTCGGCTCGATTCTCGGCTCGGTGATAGGCGGCGCGGCCCTCGTCTGGTCACGCAGCCGCCGCCGCTCGACGCCGGCGGTGGACGGCGCGGAGGGCGACCCCTCGCAGGTGAAGCTTCGCCACGTCGAGATTCCGTTCGGCCCGTTCCTCGCCGCCGCGTCGCTGTCGTACCTGTTTCTCGAACCGTGGCTGCGAATCCACTTCTTTCTTCTGTATAGTTGAGAAGTGGTCGGACGCTCGTTCGGGGGATATTCCTTCCAGCAGCGTCTCGGGGTGGGAGCCTTCGGCGAGCTCTACCGGGGGCGCAGTGGAGCGGGCAGGGAGGCCCGCATCATCCGCGTCAAGCCGGAGCTGGCCGCCCGCCCCGCCTTCGCCCGCGCGCTGGCCAGGTTCGGCGAGGAGATGGCGCCGCTCGATCACCCGCGCGTGGTCGGAGTCGCGCAGGTGGGCCGCAGCGGCGACGATCTCGTCGTGGTGACCGATGCGGTGAGCGGGCCGGTCGCGGTCGACGACCTCATCGCGCGCAAGGGCCGGCTGCCTGTCGACGTCGCGCTGGCGATCGGGCTGGGCGCGGTCGAGGGTCTGGCCCACGCTCACCGCCTGGGCGTCGTGCACGGCGCGGTCCATCCGCGCAGCCTGCTGGTCGACGATCGCGGAGGCGTCAGGCTGGGCGACTTCGGCGTGGCCTGGGCGCTGGTCGAGACCGCGGCCGAGACCGATGACACCGATCTCCTGACCGGGCTGCGCGGATACCTGGCCCCCGAGCTGGCGCTCCAGCAGTCCGCGAGCGAAGCGAGCGATGTCTACGCCGCCGGGGCGCTCCTGTTCGAGCTCCTGCACGGGGAGCCGCCGGCCGGCGAGCCGGGCGCGCCGGGCGCGGTCGAGCGGGTGATCGCCCGCGCCCTCTCCACCGATCCGGAGACGCGGCCGGCCAGCGGGCGCGAGCTCGAGGAGCTGCTGGACCGTGCGATCGCCGGGGACGGCTGCCGGGTGGCGACGGACGGCGAGCTGGCCGCATTGGTCGACGGGCGACCGGCCGCGCCCGACGATGACCTGCATGCCGCCACCGACGAGCTCGTCGCCGAGCTGTCGGGGGCGCCGGTGCCGGACGCGGGTGTCCCGGCCCGGTCCGGGCGCGTCACCGATCTTCTGGCCGAGCTGGAGAGTGTCGGTGAGGGGAGGACGGCCGACGACATCGATGACATCGATGACATCGATCGCCGGGACCCGGTCGTGGAGCGGACGGATCCCGCGATCGGGCGCGCGGGCGAGGTCGAGGCGGAGGACCGGGCCGCGCCGCGCGACCGCGCGTCCGGCGATGCCTCCGCGCTGGTGGCCGCACTGCCGCCCGCGCGACGGCCGCGCGCTTTCGTGTGGGTCGCGGCGACCGTGTTCGCCGGGGGGGCGCTGGCCGCGATCCTCTACACCCGGACGGATCTCTTCGACCCGGGGCGCAAGCAGGCCGAGGAGCGCGAGGCGGCGGCGGACAGCGCGGCGGCGCTGGCGCGCCACGAAGCGGCGCAGCCGCAGCCGGTCGAGGTGACGGTCACGGCTGCCGAGCCGGACGCGGCGGTGTGGCTCCTGCTCGGACGCACGCCGCTCGACTCCTTGCCGCTGTCGTCCGCGATGGTGCACGAGCTGCGCGTCGAGCACGAGGGTTACCAGCCGCTCGATGTGCGCGTGACCGGCTATCAGT
>WNGB01011413.1_pt1 | contig 12166 bp, 9 predicted proteins | sample 5400681 | NCBI WGS metagenome assembly WNGB01 (sample SAMN13153367, study PRJNA577476) | soil metagenome | isolation source: 115 cm soil or saprolite under grassland replicate 2 | place: USA:California | collected 2016-06-15 | reverse complement strand
ATCGCCTACGTGGTCGCCTGGATCGTCATCCCCGAGGAGCGGCCGGGCCAGCCGATCGGTCCCGCGCCGGCGGCCAGGCGGGAGACGGGCCGGCTGGTGCTGGGCGGCGCCCTGGTGGTGCTCGGCCTGGTGCTGCTGCTCGACCGCCTGGCCCCCGACATCGACCAGCTGTTCTGGCCGGTGGCGGTGGTGGCCGTCGGGGTCGCGATCATCCTGATCGGCCTGCGCCGGTGACCACCGAGCCGCTGGAGCCGGCGCCGCCACCGTTGCACCGCGGCCCGGCGGCGGCCACGGTCCTGCTCGGCGCGCTGCTGGTCCTGGTCGGGGTGGGCTGGCTGCTGGACGCCAGCGGGGTCGAGGTGCCGTGGCGGGCGGTCCTGCCGGCCGCCCTGATCGCCGTCGGCCTCGCCACCGTCGCCGGCGCCTTCCGCGACCGGCAGCACGCGCTGCTGCTGGTCGGGCTGCTGCTGGTCGCCGTCCTGACGGTCGCCGCCGCCACCGGCTGGGACAGCGACCTGGCGATCGGCGGCGGCGTCGGCGACCGCACCGAGCGGCCCAGCAGCCCCGCCGACCTGCGCGACTACCGCCTGGCGATCGGCCAGCTGACGCTCGACCTGAGCGGCCTGCAGGTCCCGCAGGGCACCACCACGGTGCAGGCGAGGGTCGGCGTCGGCGAGCTGGCGGTGCGGCTGCCCGAGGGGGTGGCGGTCGAGGTCGACGCTGGCTCCGGGATCGGCCAGGTGCAGGCGCTGGACCGGGAGGAGAGCGGGGTCGGGAGCCGGCTGGAGGCCGACTCCGGCGGCTTCGGCGACCGCCGGCTCGTGCTCGACCTGCGGGTCGGCCTCGGCGAGGTCCGGGTGGAGCGGTGACCCGCCCCGGCGGGGTCGACCGCCTGTCGCTGCTTGGCGGGCTGGTGTTCGTGCTGGCCGGGGTGGTGTTCCTGCTGGACGCGCTGGACGTGTGGCGGCTGCGCGGCGACTACGTGGTGCCGCTGGTGCTGATCCTGCTCGGGGTGGCAGTGCTCGCCAGCGGCTGGGCGTCCGGCGACCGCAGCCGCTGAGCAGCCGCCGGGCTCACGCTGCCGCCAGCGCCGCCGCGATCTCGCCGGCCAGGCCGGCGTTGGCCTCCAGCAGGGCGAGGTTGGCGTTGAGGCTGCGGCCGCCGGTGCGCCGGTGCAGCCAGTCGAGCTCGAACGGGGTCCGCGCCTTGCCGAACACGCCGGCGTCGTGGGCGGCGGCGGCGCCCTCGGCGGCCAGCTCGCCGAGCTCGTCGGGTTCCATCGCCGCCGCGGCGGGCGGGTCCTGGCAGACGACCAGGGCGCCTGGCGACCCGAGGGACCGCCTGACCCGGATCAGCTCGACCACCTGGCCGACCTCGTCGACCACGTGCTCCAGCGGCAGCCTCCCCGGCGCCAGGAACCCCGGCAGCCGGTCGGTGCGGTAGCCGACCGCCAGCACGCCGTTGGTCTCCAGCCACTCCAGGGTGGCGGCCGCGTCGGCCACGTGCTTGGGCCCGGAGCAGACCACCGTGAGCCGGGAGCGGGCGAGCTGCGGCAGGTCGGCCGAGACGTCGCCCGCGCCGAAGTGGACCCCGCCGATCCCGCCGGTGGCCATGACGCCGATGCCGACCGCCTCGGCCGCGAACGCGGTCGCCGACACGGTGGTGGCGCCGTCCAACCCACGGGCGACCACGTACGGCAGGTCGCGGACGGTGACCTTCCAGGCCACCCGGCCGGAGGCGAGCTCGCGCACCTGGTCGTGGTCGGCGCCGACCAGGATGCGGCCGCCGATCACGCCGACCACGGCCGGCTCGGCGCCCGCCTTGGCGACCGCGGTCGACTGCGCCTCGGCCGACTCGAGGTTGGCGGGCGCTGGCAGGCCCTGGGCGAGCACGCTGGATTCGAGGGCGACGACGGCGCTGGCGGTGGCGATACGATCGGCGACGACGATCGGACGGTCCATGGGCCTGGTCAGTTCCTTTGGTTCTCGTCGGGGCGGGTCGGGCCGGCGGTCAAGGGTATCGCGGCGCAGCGACCGTGGGCAGGGGCGGCCAGGCGCCGTCGACGGCCACCGCCCGCGCGGCCAGCAGGATGCCGGCCCGAGCCGACTCCGCCGGGTCGGCGCCGCCCGCCAGGGCCACCAGGTAGCCGGCCGCGAAGGCGTCGCCGGCGCCGGTGACGTCGACCGCGGCGGCCTCAGGGGCCGCCACCGCCAGCGGGCGCCAGCCGGCGCCGGCGCAGACCACCACGCCGCGGTCGCCGCACTTGACCACCGCCGTCCCGACCCTGGCGGCCAGCCGGCCGGCCGCGACCTGCGGGTCGCGCCGGCCGGTGAGCGTGGCGGCCTCGTCGAGGTTGGCCAGCAGGGTGCCCGCCCTTGCGGCGGCGACCAGCAGCAGCTCGCCGGCGTCGCCGGCCAGCAGCGGCCAGGAGGCGGCGTCGACGGCGGCCGGGACGCCCGCCCCGGCCGCCTCGACCGCGGCCAGCGCCGCCGCCCTGCTCTCCGGGCGCAGCAGCGGGTAGCCGCTGACGAACACCGCCGCAGCGCCTGGCAGCGCCGCGGCGGCGTCCTCGGCGCGCAGGTACCGATTTGCGCCGGGATCGGCCACGAAGGTCCGCTCCCCCGCCTCCCGGACCACCAGCATCGTCCCGGTGGCGGCGGCGGCAGGGGCCGGCGGGTACAGCCCGACGCCGCGTTCGGCCAGCGCGGCCGCCAGCAGCCGGCCGGCCAGGTCGTCGCCCCGCCTGGCCACGACCAGCGCGCGGGCGCCGGCGGCGGCGGCCCACACGGCCACGTTGGCGGCCGACCCTCCGGGGCCGAGCCGCACCGACCCGGCCACGTCGCCGCCACGCGCAAGCGCCGGGGCCGCCACCGCCACGTCCACCATCAGGTCACCAACGGTGACGATCAGCGGGGCTGCGCCGGCGGCGCGGGTCACCCGGCGTCCTCCCAGAAGCGGGCCATGACCACCCGGCGGGCCCGCCGGGTCGCCCGCCGGTAGCGCTCCAGCAGCCGCTGCCTGCCCGGCTCCCCCATCGCCCTGGCGAGCCGCTCCAGCGCCACCGGGTCGGCGGGCAGCGACTCGACCGCCCGGCCGGCGACCAGGTAGGCGAGGTTGCGGGTGCGCAGGCAGAGCCGGTAGGCGTCGGCCAGCCAGGACGCCTCGCCCGCCTCCAGCGCGCCCGCCTCCGCCAGGGCCGCCAGCGCCGGCAGGGTGCCGGCGACGCGCACGGCAGGCAGCCTGCCGCCGAGGCGGAGCTGCAGCAGCTGCGCCGTCCACTCGACGTCGGCCAGGCCGCCCGGGCCGAGCTTGAGGTGGAGCCTCGGGTCCGCCCCGGCGGGCAGCCGCTCGGCCTCCACCCGGGCCTTCATGCGGCGCACCGCGCTCACCGTCGCCTCCTCCAGCCGCTCCGGGTACACCCGCCTGGCCGCCTCGGCGCAGAACCGCCCGGCGAGCTCCCGGTCCCCCGCCACCGGCCGCACCTTGATCAGCGCCTGCAGCTCCCACGGCTGCGCCCACCGGTCCCAGTAGGCCAGGTAGCTGCCGAGCGTCCGCGACAGCGGCCCGTTGCGGCCCTCCGGCCGGAGGTTGGCGTCCACCCGGAAGCAGGTCCCCTCCGGCGTCACCGCCCCCAGCCCCGCCAGCAGCTCCCGCAGCACCCGCTCGGCCGCCCGGCCCGCCACCTGCGGGTCCGCCCCGGCAGCGGGCTCGTGGCAGAACAGCACGTCGATGTCGGAGACGTAGTTCAGCTCGCCGCCGCCCAGCTTGCCCATGCCGAGCACCGCCAGCCGCACCGGCAGCCCCCCCGGTCCGGCGGCCGCCACCGTGCGGGCGGCGACCTGCAGGCCGGCCTCCAGGCACGCCTCGGCCAGGGCGGCCAGCTCCGCCCCGACCTCCTCCACCGTCGCCGCGCCGGCCAGGTCCCGCACCGCCACCCGCACCAGCTCGCGGCGCTTGAACCGCCGCAGCCCATCCCAGGCGGCCGCCGCCTCCGGCTGCCTCGCCACCACCGCGGCCGCCTCGGCGACCAGCTCCTCCCCGCTCCGCGGCCGGCCAAGGACGCGCTCGTCGGCCATGGCGGCCAGCAGCTCCGGGTGCCTGGCCAGCAGGTCGCCGAGCAGCCTGGAGGTGCCGAGCACGGTGCAGAGCAGCTCGGCGGCCGCCGGGTTGTCCCGCAGCGTGCCGAAGAAGGCGGAGCGGTCGCCGAGCGCCTCGGCCACCACCCGCAGCGCCGACAGCCCCCCGTCGGGGTCGGGGGCGTCGGCCAGCCACGGCAGCATCACCGGCAGCATCGCCCGCAGCAGCGTGGCCCGCCTCGACAGGCCGTCGGTGAGGGCGCGCAGGTGCGCCATGGCCCGGTCGGGGTTGGCGAAGCCGAGCGCGGCCAGCCGTTCGGCCGCGCGTTCCGGGTCGAGGCCGGCCGGCACCGCCCCGAACGCCTCCAGCAGCGGCCGGTAGAACAGCTTCTCGTGCAGGCCGCGGACGGCCGCGGCGTGCCGGCGCCGGTCCGCCTCGAAGCGCTCCAGCGCGCTCGCCTCCGGATCGTCCCGGTAGCCCATGGTGGCGGCCAGCCAGCGCCGCGCCGCCGGGTCGGCGGGGATCGTGTGGGTGCGGCGCTCGCTGGCCAGCTGCAGGCGGTGCTCGACCACCCGCAGGAACCGGTAGGCGTCGGCGAGCTGGGCGGCGTCGGCGCGGCCGACGAAGCCGGCGGCGGTGAGCCGCTGCAACGCGACCAGCGTGGCGCCGGCGCGCAGGCCGGGGTCGTGGCGGCCGTGCACCAGCTGCAGCAGCTGGACGGCGAACTCGACGTCGCGCAGCCCTCCGGGGCCGAGCTTGACCTGGCGGTCGCCGCCCGCCCTGGCCTGGGAGGACGCCTCCGCGCGTGCCTTCAGGTGGCGGATCTCGGCGACCGCAGCGGGGTCGAGCCGTTCGGGGTAGACGCGGGCGGCCGCCTCGGCGCGGAACCGCCGCGCCAGCTCCGGGTCGCCCGCCACCGGCCGCACCTTGATCAGCGCCTGCAGCTCCCACGGCTGCACCCAGCGGTTCCAGTAGGCCAGGTAGCTGCCGAGCGTGCGCGACAGCGGCCCGTTGCGGCCCTCCGGGCGGAGGTTCGCGTCGACCCGGTAGCAGGTCCCCTCCGCGGTCACCGCCGACAGTCCCTGCAGCACCCCCCTGGCGACCCGCTCGGCGGCCGGGCCCGCCGCCTCCGGCCCTGTCTCCCCGGCCGGCTCGTGGCAGAACAGCACGTCGATGTCGGAGACGTAGTTCAGCTCGCCGCCGCCCAGCTTGCCCATGCCGAGCACCGCCAGCCGCAGCGCCGGCGGCTGCCCGGGCGGCTCCCCGGCCCCGGCCAGCCGCACGCCGGCCTCGCCGGCCGCCAGCACCAGCGCCGCCTCCAGGCAGGCCTCGGCCAGGGCGGCCAGCTCCACGCCGACCTGCTCCACCGCCACCCCGCCGGCCAGGTCGCGCACGGCCACCCGCAGCAGCTCGCGGCGCTTGAAGCGGCGCAGCTCCTCCCACGCCCGACCCGGGTCGGCCTGGCCGGCTACGGTCGCGACCGCCTCCGCCGCCAGCTCCCGCCTGGGTCGCGGCCTGGCGACGTGGCGGCCGTCGGCGAGGCGGTCCGCCTCCTCGGGGTGGGCGGCCAGCCAGGCGCCGAGCGAGCGGCTGGCGGCGACCAGGGCGACCAGACGGCGGCGGAAGCCGGGCCGGCGGCGCAGCAGGGCCGCGAAGCCGTCCGGGTCGGGGTGGGCCTCGGCGATCCTGGCCAGCGAGCGGGCGGCCAGCCCGGGCGCGGCGCTGGCCGCGAGCTCCCTGAGCAGCCGGCGCCCGCCGGGGGCGGCGGCAGGCGGCCAGGCGCCCAGCCGCTCCAGGTCGACCCTGACCGCCTCCGGTTGCTCGAAGCCGAGCCGTGCCAGGGCCGACAGCGGCGGGGCGGGCTGCGACGCGGTCACCGCAGCGCGCTCTACAGCAGGGCCAGGTAGCGCTCGCGCTCGAACGGGGAGACGTAGCGCTGGTAGCTGTCCCAATCGCGGTGCTTGTTGCGGAGGAAGTACTCGAAGACGTGCTCGCCGAGGGCCTCGGCGACCAGCTCGGACCGTTCCATGGCGGTGAGCGCCTCGTGCAGGTCGACCGGCAGCGGCCGGATGCCGGCCGCCAGCCGCTCGGCGTCGGTCATGTCCTGGATGTTGTCGCCGGCCTCGGGGGGCAGCTCGTACTCCTCCTCGACGCCCTTCATGCCGGCGGCCAGCAGCACCGCGAACGCCAGGTAGGGGTTGGCGGCCGGGTCGGGCGAGCGGACCTCGACGTCGACCCGTTCGGAGCGGTAGCCGCCGGCCCGCACCATCGCCGAGCGGTTGCGCTGCGCCCAGCAGACGTGGGTGGGGGCGTCGTAGCCGGGCACCAGCCGCTTGTAGGAGTTGATCCACTGGTTGGTGACGGCGGTGTACTCGTGGGCGTGCGTCAGCAGCCCGGCGATGAAGCTGCGGCCGACCTTGGAGAGGTTGGCCTCCTGGCCGGGGTCGTAGAAGGCGTTGCGGTCGCCCTCGTACAGCGACAGGTGGGTGTCCATCCCCGACCCGGCGACGCCCTCCAGCGGCTTGGGCATGAAGGTGGCGTGCAGCCCCTGCTCCAGGGCGGCCTCCTTGACCACCAGCCGGCAGCTCATCACGTTGTCGGCCATGGTCAGCGCGTCGGCCTCGCGCAGGTCGATCTCGTGCTGGCTGGGGGCGATCTCGTGGTGGGACTGCATCACCGAGATGCCCATGCGCTCCAGCATGGCGATGGCGATGCGGCGGAAGTCCTGGGACAGGTCGAGCGCGGTCTGGTCGAAGTAGGAGCCGGTGTCCAGCGGCCGGGTCGACTCGGCGTCGGCGAACAGGAAGAACTCCATCTCCGGCATGACGTAGACGGTGAAGCCGCGGCCCGCCGCCCGCTCCAGGTTGCGGCGCAGCACCCAGCGCGGGTCGCCGTCGAACGGCTCGCCCTCGGTGGTGAGCACGTCGCAGAACATCCTGGCCACGCCGCCGTCCTGGCTGCGCCCGGGCAGCACCTGGAAGGTGCTCGGGTCCGGTTTGGCCACCATGTCGGCCTCCTGGATGCGGGCGTAGCCCTCCACCGCTGAGCCGTCGAAGTCCATCCCCCGCTCGAAGGCGTCCTCCAGCTCCGCCGGGGTGATGGCGAAGGACTTGAGGAAGCCGAGCACGTCGGTGAACCACAGGCGGATGAAGCGGACGTCGCGCTCCTCGACCGTCCGCAGCACGTAGTCCTGCTGCTTGTCCATGACGCTGGCGATGCTAACAGGCTATGGGGCGGGAGTCCCCGACCCGCGCTATCGTGGCGGCATGGAGCGGCTGCGGCTGGCCGGGGCGCAGATCAACCCGGTCGTCGGCGACATCGACGGCAACGTCGAGCGCATCCTCGCCGCCTACGGGGAGGCCGCCGGCCGCGGCGCCCACCTGGCCGTCTTCCCCGAGCTCGCGATCACCGGCTACCCTCCCGAGGACCTCGTCTTCAAGCCGTCGTTCCTGGCCGCCAGCCGGGCCGCCGCCGAGCAGGTGGCCGCCCAGGTCGGCGAGTGCGCCGCCGTGGTCGGCTACGTCGAGCCGACCCACGCCGGCCCGGCCGACGCCGCCGCCCTCTGCCACCGTGGCCGGCTGCTGGCCAGCTACCACAAGGTGCTGCTGCCCAACTACGGCGTCTTCGACGAGGAGCGCTACTTCGTGGCCGGCGGCGAGGTGCTGCTGGCCGGCTTCGGGGCCGTCGAGGTGGCGGTGACGATCTGCGAGGACCTGTGGTTCCCGTGGGGCCCGGTGGCGCCCGCCGCGGCCGCCGGGGCCGAGGTGGTGGTGAGCCTCAACGCCTCCCCCTACCGGATGGAGAAGGCCGACCGGCTGATGCCGATGCTGTCCACCCGCGCCGCCGACCACGGCGTCCACGTGTTCTACGTCCACCTGGTCGGCGGGCAGGACGAGCTGGTCTACGACGGGCAGAGCGCCTGGTTCGACCCGCAGGGCCGCCTGCTCGCCCAGGCCGGGGCGTTCACCGAGGAGCTGCTGGTGGTGGACCTCACCCTCGAGGAGGGCGCCACCGCCCGCCTGGCCGACCGGCCGCGCCGGACCCCGGCCGCCGACCCGCACCCGGCCCTGCCGGTGCGCCGCGTCCGGGTGCTGGACCGGCTGCCCGACCCGGGGCCGCCGCTGGAGCCGACGGTCGCCGCGCCGCTGCAGACCGAGGAAGCGGTCTACCGCGCGCTGGTCACCGCGACCCGCGACTACGTCGCCAAGAACGGCTTCCGGCGGGTGCTGGTCGGCCTCTCCGGCGGGATCGACTCCAGCCTGGTGGCCACGATCGCCGCCGACGCGCTCGGCCGGGAACGGGTCACCGGGGTGGCGATGCCGTCCGAGTACTCCTCCGAGGGGAGCCTCCGCGACGCCAAGGCGCTGGCCCGCAGCCTCGGGATCGAGCTGCTGATCCTGCCGATCGCCGAGCCGGTGGAGGCGTTCCTGTCGGTGCTGAAGGAGCCGTTCGCTGGCACCGAACCCGGCGTCGCCGAGGAGAACCTGCAGGCCAGAGCGCGCGGCACCCTGCTGATGAGCCTCTCCAACAAGCTCGGCAGCCTGGTGCTGACCACCGGCAACAAGTCCGAGCTGGCGGTCGGCTACGCCACCTTGTACGGCGACATGGCCGGCGGCTTCGCGGTCATCCGCGACGTGCCGAAGACGCTGGTCTACCGCCTGGCGCGCTGGCGCAACGAGGCCGGCGTGGTGATCCCCCAGCCGGTGCTGGACAAGCCGCCGACCGCCGAGCTGCGGCCCGGCCAGCTCGACACCGACTCCCTGCCCCCCTACGACCTGCTCGACCCGATCCTCGACGCCTACATCGAAGACGACGCCAGCGTCGACGAGCTGGTCGCCAGGGGCTTCGACCGGGAGACCGTCGAGCGGGTCGTCAAGCTGGTCGACGGCGCGGAGTACAAGCGCCGCCAGGCGCCGCCGGGGCCGAAGATCACCGGCCGCTCGTTCGGCAAGGACCGCCGCCTGCCGATCACCAACCGCTTCCGCGGCGTCACCCGTCCGGCGCGCTAGCTCCCGCTCGTCCTGCCTGAAGGGTTTTAGGCGGCATTGTCCGGGTACCTATGGCAGCAGCTGTAAGCGCTTACAGGTCCCACCCGGAGGAGGAAGCGCGGTGCCGACCCTCACCTGCCAGCGGCCGAGCAGGCCGCTTCGAGCACTCGTCCTCGCCTGCGCCGCCGCGTTGCTCGCCTTGGCGCTGGCGCCGGCAGCGGCCGGCGCGGCCGACAGCGACGCTGCCGGCGGCGGCCAGGAGCAGACGCTGCGACGCTACGCCAAGGACACCTGGGCCTCGTTCGTGGCGATGGTCGACGACGGCTCCGGACTGCCCGCCGACCGGCTGGAGCGGGACGGCAGCCGCAGCGTCCAGACCTCCACCACCAACATCGGCGCCTACATGTGGAGCACCCTGGTGGCCGAGCGGCTCGGCTTCATCGGCCACCGGGAGGTCACCGGGCGCCTGTCGAAGACGATCGCGACGCTGGAGCGCATGGAGCGCTACCAGCCGGGCGGCCAGTACTACAACTGGTACGACCACCGCAGCGGCGCGAAGCTGACCACCTGGCCGCCGACCGGCGAGCCGCTCACCCCGATCCTGTCGTCGGTGGACAACGGCTGGCTGGCCACCGGCCTGCAGCTGGTGCGCCGCGGCGTGCCCGAGCTGGCCGGGCGCGCCGGCGCGCTGTTCGACAGCATGGACTTCGGCTTCTACTACCGTCCCGAGGTCAACCGCATCCTGTTCCACTACGCCCCTGACACCGGCGACGCGCCCTGCTGCTACGACACGATCGTCAGCGAGAGCCGCATCGCCAGCTACCTCGGCATCGCCAAGGGCGAGATCCCCCAGCGCCACTACTTCGGCCAGTGGCGCAGCTTCCCCGACAGCTGCGACTGGAGCTGGCAGGAGACCAGGCCGCTGGGGTTCCACCGCACCTACTTTGGCCAGGACGTGTTCGACGGCGCCTACCCGTACAACGACACCCGCATCACGCCGGCATGGGGCGGCAGCATGTTCGAGGCGCTGATGCCGACCCTGTTCGTCCCCGAGGAGGTCTGGGCCGGCGGCAGCTGGCGCGTCAACCACCCGCTGTGGGTGCGGGCGCAGATCGACCACGGTCTCCGCGAGGCCGGCTACGGCTACTGGGGTTTCTCGCCCGCCAACATCCCCGAAGGCGGCTACACGGCCTACGGGGTCGACGCCCTCGGCATGGACCCGGGCGGCTACCCCTCCAACAACGACCGGACACTGGTCGACCGCGGCTTCGCGGGCTGCCCGGGGCGCGAGCCCGTCCCCGACCCGCCACCCTCCGCCTACACCAACGGCGTGGTGTCGGCGCACGCGGCCTTCCTGGCGCTGCGCTGGGCGCCGGCGCAGACGGTGGAGAACCTGCGCCGGCTCGAGCGCGACTTCGACGTCTACACCAAGTGGGGCTTCCTTGACTCGGTGAACGTGGACTCCGGGGTGGTGTCGGACGCCTACCTGTCCCTCGACCAGGGCATGATCATGGGCGCCATCGGCAACGCCCTTGCCGGCGACTTCCTGCGGCGCCTGTTCGTCACCGACCGCGTCGAGCGGGCCCTGCGACCGCCGATGGGCGTGGAGGAGTTCAACGCCTCCCCGCGCGGCTGCACCGTCCGCGGCACCGACGGCGACGACCGCTTGACCGGCACGCCAGGTGACGACGTGATCTGCGGCGAGGGCGGCGACGACGTCGTCAACGGCGCCGGAGGCCGTGACGTGGTCTACGGCGACGGCGGGGACGACCGGCTCGCCGGCGGCGACGGCGGCGACACCGTCTACGGCGGCGACGGCGACGACCGGCTCGCCGGCGGCGATGGCGAGGACGTGCTCTCCGGCGGCCCTGGCGACGACACCCTCGCCGGGGGGCGGGGTGCCGACCACCACGAGGGCGGCACCGGCGACAACCGCTGCCCGGACCTGGGCGGCGGGGACACCGCCAACGCCTGCGGCGCGGCGGCGGCTTCGAGCGCCTGAGCGGACCGGGGCCGGCATGGCACACTGAGGTCGTCCAGGAGACCCGCGACGCGGGCTCCGAGGAGCCAAGTTCAGAGGAGGCCGCCATGCCGGTCACCGTCGCCGACCTCGCCGCGTGGAAGCAGCGGCGGGAGCGGTTCGTGATGCTCACCGCCTACGACGCCCTGACCGCACGCGTGCTCGACGAGGCCGGGATCCCGCTGTTGCTGGTCGGCGACTCGGTGGGCAACAACGTGCTCGGCTACGACAGCACCATCCCGGTCACCATGCAGGAGTCGCGCATCTTCACCGCCGCGGTCGCCCGTGGCGCCCGCAACGCGATGGTCGTCGGCGACCTGCCGTTCGGGTCCTACCAGGCCTCGGCCGCCGAGGCGCTCCGCAACGCGACCCGCCTGGTGAAGGTTGGCGCCAACGCGGTCAAGCTGGAGGGCGGCCGCCGCTCGGCCAAGGCGGTCCGCAGGATGGTCGCGGCCGGCATCCCGGTGATGGGGCACCTGGGGTTCACGCCCCAGTCGGCCAACGCGTTCGGCCGCAAGGTGGTCCAGGGCCGCGGCGAGCAGGGCGACGAGCTGCTGGCCGACGCGCTCGCCCTGCAGGAGGCCGGCAGCTTCGCGATCGTGCTGGAGGCGATCCCGGCCGAGCTCGGCGCCCGCATCACCGACGCCCTGGAGATCGCCACCATCGGCATCGGCGCCGGGCCGGGGACCGACGGGCAGGTGCTGGTGATCACCGACCTGCTCGGGCTCACCCCCGACCCGACCCCGCGCTTCGTCAAGCGCTACGCCGACCTGCGCGCGACCATCGCCGAGGCGGCCAACCGCTTCGCCAAGGACGTGGCCGAGGGCCACTACCCCGCCCCCGAGCACCAGTACCACTGAGCCAGCTCGGGCCGAGCTTGGTTGCGGGCCGAGCTGAACCGGGAGTCGCCGGCTCCTCAGCGTCGGGCGCGCGGCGGCCCCGCGGCCGCCAACAGGGCACGGAAGCCGGCCAGGGCGGCCGGGATGCGAGGGCCGTACCAGGTGAGCGCCCTGCCGTCGACCAGCTCCACCCGGGCGCCCGACCAGGCCGCCACCTCCTCGGCGTCGCTCTGGCCGAACGC
>WNGB01011411.1_pt1 | contig 12167 bp, 12 predicted proteins | sample 5400681 | NCBI WGS metagenome assembly WNGB01 (sample SAMN13153367, study PRJNA577476) | soil metagenome | isolation source: 115 cm soil or saprolite under grassland replicate 2 | place: USA:California | collected 2016-06-15 | reverse complement strand
ATGCGAACCATGATGCGGTACGCGCTGCCGTGCGCGGGCTTGCTCGTGATCGGTGGCAGCGGGTGTGCGGGCCGGCAGACCGCCGAGAGCCCGACTGCGAGGCACGTGCAGAGCGCCCAACAACAGTCGCAGCAAGCGCTCGACAGAGCGGCCGAGGCGCAGAAGCGCGCCTCGCGCCAGGGGGAGCGCGTGGCGCAGGCTCAGCGAGAGGTGCAGGATGCGCAACGTCGGCTGACCGAGGCGCAGGAGCGATTGGTCGACGAGCAGGCGAAGGCGGAACAGCTGCAGCAGCAGGCGATCGAGGCGAGGATGCAGGCGACCCGCGAAGTTGAGGCGTCTCAGCAGGAAGCCTCACGCGCGCTGACGCAGCAGGGGGAGCACGTGAAGAGGCGAGAGCAGACGTTCTCCGGCCAGGTGAGCCAGGCGGCCGCGGATTCCATCGTCGTGACGCCACAGGTCGGTGAGCCCATGAGGTTCAAGGTCACCGGCAACACGCAGGTGCAGATCGATGGCCGCAAGGCGTCCTCAGCCCAGATCCAGCAGGGCGGAGATGCACGCGTTGCGTACCAGGTCTCGGGCACCGAGCCCACCGCGACCGTCATCCAGGTCATCACTGGTGAGCCGGGTCGGGTCGCGCAGCCACCGCCGGCGGCCGAACCGGAGAGGACGACCCCGACCGCGCCAAGTGCCCCGAGTGCGCCAAGCGGTCCGCTGCAGGAGCGCCCGTAACATCCGAACGCCGCCGCGCTGATCACTCACTCGGCCTTGTGGTTCTCGCTGTGACCGCGGCGGCGAGGCACTCTACCTCTTCGCGCGGCATCTCACCCGAGCGCCCGTTACCCCACGTTCGGGCGCTGCGACGAGGCGCTCGGTGTCCGAGCCGCGCCCCGCCCGCTCAGACGCGGTCGCGAATCTCCTTCGCGCCGGCAGTGTGGGCGCAGTGCGCGCAGCAGAAGAACTTGCCGGCGGCCTCCACCCCATGCCCGACGACGTGACAGCCGCAGTGCTCGCAGTGCGGCGCGAGCGCCTGGATCGCGCACTCGAAGCTGTCGAAAACGTGGTGTGCCCCCGCCGCGATCACCTCGAAGGCCTTGTCGTACTGGTTTCCGCAGACCTCGCAGTTCCCGACCATGGCTGCTCCTCCTCGCGTTCCACTTACGCTCGTCATCCGGGTGCGGTCGTGTGCTCTTGTGAGGCCCACCGGCCGGGGGACCGCGCGCTCGGGTCGTACTGGGGCGCAGGAAGAGCCGATGCGCCGCTAGCCGCTGGAGCGCGCGCCCATGCGGCGGTCGGCGCCTCGGCCGAACCGGTCCCGGCACCGCGGCTTCACGCCTTCCGGCGGTAGGGAGCGAACCAGCCCAGCCCCTCCACCGTGCCGCGGGCGGGCCGGTACTCGCACCCCACCCATCCCTGGTACCCGAGGTCGTCGAGGACGCGGAAGAGGTACCGGTGGTCGAGCTCGCCCGTGTCGGGCTCGTTGCGCTCGGGCACGCCGGCGATCTGGACGTGGCCGACGTGGCGCACGTATCTGCGGAGCTTCGTCGTCACGTCGCCCTCGACGATCTGCGCGTGGTACAGGTCCATCTGGACGGCGAGGTTTTCAGCGCCGACCTCCTCCCGCAGGGCGTGCGCCTCCGCCTGCGTGTTGAGGAAGTAGCCGGGGATGTCGCGCGTGTTGATGGGCTCGACGAGGAGCGTGATCCCGCGGCGTGCGGTCTCGCGCGCCGCGTGGCGCAGGTTCTCGAGGTACGCCGCGCGATGCCGCGCGCGGTCCGCGCCGGGGGGGACGACGCCCGACATGGCGTGCAGGCTCGGCGTTCCCAGCGCCTCGGCGTAGCGCAGCGCGCGCGCCACGCCGTCGCGGAACTCCTGCTCGCGCCCGGGGAGCGCGCCGATGCCCCGCTCGCCGGCGGCCCAGTCCCCCGGCGGCATGTTGAAGAGCACGTTGCGCAGCCCGCCCGCGCGCAGCCGCGCGGCGACCTCCTCCGGTGGGTGGTCATAGGGGAAGAGGAACTCGACCGCCTCGAACCCGGCCCGGGCAGCGGCCTCGAAGCGCTCGAGGAACGGGACCTCGTTGAACATCATGGTGAGGTTGGCGGCGAACCTGGGCATCGGCCCCTCCGCGGACGTCAGACGTCGAGCTTGAAGACGGCCTTCAGCTCCGCGACCTGCTCCTCGGCGTAGTACGGCGTGAGCGGCGGGATGCAGTCGTGGGGGTCGAGCCCGTTCATGCAGGACACCGCGGCGGCGTGCGTCGAGTGGAGGTGCACGAGGGCCTCGTTCATGGCAGCTTCCTCCACGCGTCGAGGAAGAAGTCGCGGGCGCCGAAGTTGCCCGACTTGAGGGCGAGCGACAGCGCGCGCCCGCCGAGGGTCGTGGTCCAGGGCACCCCGGGGGCGATCTGGGGGCCGATGCGCAGGCCCTTCACTCCGAGCGCGCTCACGACCGCGCCCGAGGTCTCGCCCCCCGCCACGATGAGCTGCCCCACGCCGCGCTCGACGAGCCCGCGCGCGATCGCCGCCAGCGCCTGCTCCACGAGCTCGCCGGCGCGCTCGCGGCCGAGCTGCTCCTGGACCGCGCGCACGTGCTCGGGCGAGGCGGTCGCATAGATGAGCACGGGTCCGCGCGCGAGGAGTGGCGCCGCCCACTCGACGGCCGACCTCACCACGTCCTCGCCGGCGGCGAGCCGCAGCGGGTCGATGCGATGGGCGGGCATGCCCGCCTCGAGGGCGGCGGCGACCTGCCCCTGCGTCGCGACGGACGAGCTGCCGGCGACGATCGCTCGCGATCCGGCCGCCCGGGGGAGCTCATCCGCGGCACCGACCGTGCCGAGCAGCCCCGCGGCGCGCCACGCGGGCGGCAGGCCCAGCGCGAGCCCCGACCCGGCGGTGACGAGCGGCAGGTCGGCGGAGGCCGCGCCGATGCGGAGCAGGTCGTCGTTCGAGGTCGCGTCGACGATCGCGAGCTCGACGCCGTCGCGGCGGAGCTCGTCGTACCTCGCCCGGAGGCGCTCGGGTCCAGCCGAGACGGCGGTGTAGTCCGCGAGCCCCACGTTGCGCCGCGTCTGCCGCTGCAGGACGCGCACGAGGTTCGCGTCGGTCATCGGGGTGAGCGGGTGGTGGCGCATCCCGCTCTCGGAGAGGAGGACGTCGCCTACGAAGAGGTAGCCCTTGAAGATCGTCCGCCCGGCCTCGGGGAAGGCCGGGCACGCGATCGTGAAGTCCGTCGCCAGCGCGGACATGAGCGCGTCCGTGACCGGGCCGATGTTGCCCTCGTCGGTGGAGTCGAAGGTGGAGCAGTACTTGAAGTAGAAGCGGCGGCAGCCCGCCTCCTGCAGCCATCGGAGGGCCGAGAGCGAGAGGTCCACCGCCGCGCCGGGCGGGATGGTGCGGGACTTCAGCGCGCCGACGATCGCGTCGACGTCCGGCGGCGCCGGCGAGGTGGGGACGCCGATCATCTGGACCGTCCGCATGCCCGCCCGCACCAGCATCCCGGCGAGGTCCGTCGCGCCGGTGAAGTCGTCGGCGATGCAGCCGAGGAGCGGGGGCACGCTCTACCCCTTCCCCGATCCGGGCAATCCTAGAACGGCGGCGCCGACCTTCGTCGCTACCCGGTTCGTGGTCATCTTTCATTCGTGAAGATACTGATCACCGGCGGTGCCGGTTTCCTCGGCGAGCGGCTGGCCCGGCGGCTGCTCTCGGAGGGAGCGCTGCGCGGTCCGTCGGGAGAGCGCGAGGAGGTCGAGCGAATCACGCTGCTCGACGTCATCCCGCCGCTCGACGTCTTCGACCGCCGCTTGCGCGTGGTGACGGGCTCGATCACGGATCCGGGCGTGATCGCCGCCGCGGTCGACGACGCGGACTCGATCTTCCACCTCGCCGCCGTCGTGAGTGGCCAGGCCGAGGCCGACTTCGCTCTCGGCATGCAGGTCAACTTCGATGCAACGCGCCTCCTCCTCGACCTGGCCCGCCGCAGCGAGAACCGGCCCCGCGTCGTCTTCACCAGCTCCGTGGCCGTCTTCGGCGCCCCGCTCCCGCCGGTGGTGCAGGACGACACCGCCGCGGTGCCGCAGAGCTCCTACGGCGCGCAGAAGCTCATGTGCGAGCTGCTCGTCCACGATTACAGCCGCAGGGGCTTCATCGACGGACGCGCGCTGCGCATGCCGACCATCTCCGTGCGCCCGGGCGCCCCGAACAAGGCGGCCTCGAGCTTCGCGAGCAGCATCATCCGCGAGCCGCTCGCGGGGATGGAGGCGGTCTGCCCGGTGCCCCCGGAGACGGTCCTCTGGCTGATGTCCCCGGGGAAGGCGATCGACAACCTGGTGCACGGCCACGAGCTCGGCGCGGAGCAGCTCGGTCCGTCGCGCATCGTCAACATGCCCGGGCTCTCCGTCTCGGTGCGCGACATGGTCGGCGGACTCGAGCGCGTCGCCGGACCGGAGGCGTCGCGCCGGATTCGCTGGGAGCACGACCCCGCCGTGATGCGGATCGTGAGCTCGTGGCCGGGGCGGTTCGCCACCCCGCGCGCGCAGGCGCTCGGGTTCCAGGCGGACGCGAGCTTCGACGACGTGGTCCGCGCGCACCTCGCGGACACCGCGCCCGCGCCGAAGACCGAGGCGCGGCCCTCGGCATGACGACCCGGCTCTACCTCGTTCGACACGGCGCCACGCAGCTCACGGCCGAGAACCGCTTCTCGGGCGCCGTCGGGGTCGAGCTCTCCGACGAGGGGCGCGCCCAGGTCGCCCGGCTCGCGGTCCGGCTCGCCCACGACCCCATCGCCGCCGTCTACTGCAGCCCGCTCTCGCGGACGCTCGAGACCGCCGCGATCCTCGCCCGGCCGCACGGCCTCGCCCCCGCTGTCGGGGACGGGCTGCGGGAGATCTCGCATGGCCGCTGGGAAGGCCTCACGCGCCGGGAGGTGGAGGAGCGCTTCGGCGAGGAGTACGCGTCGTGGGAGGCCGACCCGTTCACGTTCGCGCCGGTCGGCGGCGAGAGCGGGGTCGCCGTCCTCGCGCGCGCGCTCCCGGTGGTCCGGGCGATCACCACGGCGCACGAGGGAGAGACGACGCTCGTCGTCTCCCACAAGGCGACCCTGCGGCTCCTCCTCTGTGCGCTGCTCGGCATCGACCCGCGCGGCTATCGCGACCGGCTCGACCAGTCGCCCGCGTGCCTCAACGTCGTCGACCTCCAGGATTCGGTCCGGGCGCGGCTGATGCTGTTCAACGACGTGTCACACTACGTAGACCACCCGCGCGCATCGGCGCAGAGCCTGTCCAAGTGGTGGGACGGGGCGCGGCGCTGAGCTACACCTCCGAAGGCGCTAGGCCATGACGGACGGTGAAGCGGCCCGCCCGAGGTACGCCGCCCGCACCTCCTCGTTGTCGAGGAGCTGGGTCGGAGTCCCCTCCAGCATCAGCTTGCCCGTCTCGAGCACATAGCCCCGATCCGCCACGGAGAGCGCCATGTGCGCGTTCTGCTCGACGAGCAGGATGGTCATGCCCAGCCCGCGGATCCGCTTGATGACCTCGAAGAGCTGCTGGACGATGATGGGCGCGAGCCCGAGCGAAGGCTCATCCAGCAAGAGGAGCTTGGGCTTCGCCATGAGCCCGCGCGCCAGGGCGAGCATCTGCTGTTGGCCGCCGGAGAGGCTCCAGCCGAGCGCGCTCGAGAGCCGCTTCAGGTCGGGGAAGATGCCGAACATCTCCTCGACCTCCGCCGTGAGCGTCGCCCGCGGGACGCGGCCGCGGTTCGAGCCCCCCAGCAGGATGTTCTCGGTCACCGTGAGGCCGGGGAAGACGTGCCGCCCCTCGGGCACGTGGGCGATCCCGAGGCGCACGACGTCCTCCGCGCGCATGCGATGGATCTCCCGTCCCTTGAACGTGATCTGGCCCGCGGTGGGATGCATGAGCCCGGAGATCGTGCGCAGCGTCGTGGTCTTGCCCGCGCCGTTCGCGCCGAGCAACGTCACGATCTCCCCCTCCTCCACGCGCAGCGAGACGCCCTTCAGCGCCTGGACCGCGCCGTAGTGGCTCTGCACTTCGCGAAGCTCAAGCAGCGGCATGGCCGGGGGTCCCCAGGTACGCGGCGATGACGTCGGGATGGCGCAGCACCTCGGCCGGCATCCCGTCCGCGATCTTCTTGCCGAAGTTGATGACGGAGATCCGGTCGGACACCTGCTCGATGAGCCCCATGTCGTGCTCGATGAGGAAGATCGTGAGCCCGTGGGCGCTGCGCAGCCGCTTCAGCAGCTCCACGAGGTTCTGCTTCTCGACGGGGTTGAGCCCGGCGGCGGGCTCGTCGAGGAGCAGGAGCTTCGGGTGACCGGCCAGCGCCCGGGCGATCTCGACGAGGCGCTGGTGACCGTACGGGAGGTTCTTCACGATCACGGGCGCACGGTCCGCGAGCCCCACGAACCCCAGCGCCGAGAGGGCGCGCTCGCGCAGCGCCGCGTCTCCCGGCGGGAGGGGGTTGTTGTCGCGCTGCCCGCCGACCATCACGTTCTCGAGCGCCGAGAGCGAGGAGAAGAGGCGGATGTTCTGGAACGTGCGGCCGAGACCGCGCCCGGCGCGCTCGTGCGGCGACCTGTCGGTGACGTCCTCGCCGTCGAGGACGATCCGCCCCGCGGTCGGCCGGTAGATTCCGTTCAGGACGTTGAGGATGGTGGTCTTGCCGGATCCGTTGGGTCCGATGAGCGCGTGGACCGTGCCGCGGGAGACCTGGATGTCCACGCCGTCGACCGCCTTCACGCCGCCGAAGTGCTTCCGCACGTCGCGCAGGTGCAGGATGGGAGACGTGTCGTGCACCGGGATGTCCAGCTCGAGGGGGCGGACCCGCCCGATGTCGACGGGGGCCGGCCGCGTGAAGCGCCGCCACACCGCGCGGATGAGCCCCCAGAGCCCCTCCGGCATGAACACCATGATGAGGATCACCGAGAGGCCGTACACGGCGAGGTAGATCCCCTTCAGGAAGCGGAGCCACTCGGGCAGGAGGATCAGCAGCACCGTGCCGAGCGCCGCGCCGAACGGCGACTGCACGCCGCCGAGCAGCACCATCGTCAGGAACTCGACCGAGCGGCCGAAGTTGAAGTTGTCCGGGCTGACGTAGGCGAATCCCGCGGCGAAGAGCGCGCCCCCGATCCCCGCGAGCGCCGAGCTGACCGTGAACGCCACCACCTTGACGCGGAGCGTGTGAACGCCGGTGACCTCCGCCGCCAGCTCGTTCTCGCGAACGGCCCGCATGGCCCGCCCGAGCCGCGTGCGCGGCAGCCACCACACGAAGAGCACCATCGCGTACAGCACCACCGCGCACAGGACGAGGTACGTCCTCGCGTCCGCGAGCACCCAGCCGAAGAGCGACGGGCGCGGGATCCCCGCGATCCCGTCGGGACCGCGGGTCACCGCGATCCAGTTGTTGAGGACGAGATCGAAGATCTGCTGGAAGCTGATGGTGATCATCGCGAGGTAATGGCCGCCGAGGCGCAGCGTGGTGAGCCCCAGCACGAACCCGAAGCCCGCCGCGAGGGCGATCCCGACGGGAAGCCCGATCCAGAAGCTCAGGCCGAGCGCCACCGTGACGAGCGCCACCCCATAGGCGCCGAGCCCGAAGAAGGCAGCCTGCGCGAGGTTGATCTGGCCGGTGTACCCCAGGACGATGGCCAGCCCCAGCACCGGCATCGCGTAGGTGGCCGCCTGCATGAAGATGTTGAGGGTGTAGTCGCTCACCGTGAGGACGAACGGGATGAAGGGCAGCAACGCGAGCGCGATGAGCGGCGGGATCAGGCGCGGACTCAGCCGCATGCGCCGGAACGCGATGAGGGGTGGCAGCGCGGTGGAGGTCGCCTCGCTCATGCCTTCTCCGAGACCTTCTCGCCGAAGATGCCCTGCGGCCTGAACAGCAGGAACACGAACACCAGCAGGAACGCGAACGCGTCCTTGTACGGGACCGAGATGTACGCCGCGGCGAACGCCTCGACCACGCCGAGGAGCAGCCCGCCGACGATCGCGCCGGTGACGTCGCCGAAGCCCCCGATGATCGTGGCCGAGAACGCCTTCAGGGCGATGGTGGAGCCCATCCCGATGGACACGAACAGGATCGGCGCGACCAGGATCCCGGCGAGGCCGCCGAGCGTCGCGCTGTACACGAAGGTGAAGGTGATCATGCCGGCGACCGGGATGCCGACGAGGCGCGCCATGTCCTTGTCCTGGGAGGTGGCCTGCAGCTTCTTCCCGAGGAGCGTGTACTCGAACAGGAAGTACTGGAACGCCACCGCGACGAGCGTCACCGCGAGGATGAGGAGGTACTGGCTGTCGAGGAAGACGCCCCCGAGATGGACCCCCTGCGCCGAGAACACCTTCGGCAAGGGCTGCGGCTGGGGACCGTAGAGCGCGAGCACCGTGTTCTGCATGAAGATGCCGGCGCCGAGGGTGCTGATGAGCACCGGCAGGTACGTGCGGTTCCGCAGCGGGTAGTAGACGCCGTAATTGAAGAGGACCCCCACGATCGCCATCACCGCCAGCGCGAGGACGATCGCCACGACGTACGGGAGCCTGAGGGACATCAGCATCGTCAGCATCGCGAAGGCGGCGACCATGGGGAAGTCGCCCTGCGCGAAGTTGACGACGTTCGTCGCGCGGATGATGAGCACGAAGCCGAGCGACACGAGCGCGTAGATCGCCCCGACGGCGAGGCCGGAGAACAGGATCTGGAGGTTGATCGCGAGCACAGCTTCACCGCGATCCCGACGCGGTGCCGCCGTGCGCCTCCTGCGCGGGCGGGAAGTCGATCCGGGTGATGAAGGCGACCTTTCCCTTGTCGTTCTTGACGACGTTGTAGCCGTGCAGGCCGTCGCCGTTCTTGTCGAACTGGTACGTCCCCTCGACGCCCTGGTAGCCCTGGACGGCCAGGATGGCGTTCCGGAGGTCCTCCGGCTTGGTGCTGCTCGCCTTCTTCATCGTCTCCGCGAGGACGTTCATCGCGTCGTACGTCCACGAGGAGTAGAAGTCGGGCGCGACGCCGTACTTCTTCTTGTACTTCTCGGCGTAAGCCTTGGCCTGGGGGTTCGCGTCGGGCGTGAAGTCCGACACCGAGTAGGTGCCGTGCAGCGCCTCCTGGCCAAGCTTCATCGCAGTCTCGGTCACCACCGAGGGCGAGCCGATCCACTCCGCGCTCACTCCGAGCTGCCGGAGCTGCTTCGAGAAGATGCCCACGTCGGGAGAGTTCGGGATGTACGTCCCGATGATGTCGGCGCCCGACTGCTTCAGGGCGAGGACGATCGGCGTGAAGTCCTGCGTGTTGCTGGTGAAGCCCTGGACCATCACCGGCGTCACGCCGCGCTCCTTGAGCGCGTCGACGAGCGCGTTCTTGCCGCCCGTGCCGAAGGCGTCGGTGGCGTGCACGATCGCCCACTTCTTGTGGCCGAGGGTCTTGGTGCCGTACTCCGCGATCACCTTGGCGGAGTAGGCGTCGCTCGGGCGGCACCGGAAGACCCACTTGTTGTTGGAGTGGGTCAGCCCGGGGTCGGTCCCCCCGATCATCATGGGCAACCCCGCCTTCATGATCGTGGGCGCCATCGCCTGGATCTGGGTGCTGCGGACCGGCCCGATGAAGGCGGTGTACCCTCCCTCGCTCGCCATCTTCGAGAGCGCGAGGACCGCTCCCGGGTTCGTGCTCTGGCTGTCGGCGACGTTCAGCTCGATCTTCCGGCCGTTCACGCCGCCCGCCGCGTTGATCTCCTCGAGCGCGAGCTTCGCGCCGTTGAGGCTGTAGGCTCCGGACTCGGCGTTGGGCCCGGTGATCTCGGTCACGAGCCCGACCTTGATCGCGTCGGCCCCCGCGGACCGGACCGGAAGCCCCAGCACGAGCGCCGCGAGCACCACTCCCCACGTTCGATTCATGGCTCCCCATCCCCTCGGTGCGGTCGGTTCACTTCTCCTTCACTTCCTTCCTCGCGGCGGCGCGCTTGTGGGCGACGAGGGCCGTGAGGAGCCGGTCGCGCCACGCCTGACGGGCGGGGCGCTCGCTGGCGGGCAGCACCTCGAGCCGCTCGCGGGCGACCTTGCCGATCAGCGCCTCGCTCCAGACGCGCGGCGTCGCCTCCTTCGCGATCTGGTGGTACAGCGGCCCGTAGCGGGCGCAGTAGTCGGCGAGGCCGCCCGGCGCGTTCAGATCGATGGTCTCGAACGGTCCCATGAACGACCAGCGCAGGCCGAGGCCGTCCTTGACCGCCTTGTCGAGGTCCGCGCCGCTGACGTACCCGTCCTCCACGAGGCGGAAGGCTTCGTTGAGCAGCGCGCCCTGGAGCCGATTGACGATGAACCCCGGCACCTCGCGCCGCACCACGATGGGCACCTGGCCCACGCCCTCCAGCAGCGAGATGGTGCGGGCGACCACCTCGGGGGCGGTCCACGGGGCGGGAACCACCTCGACGAGGGGAATCAATGACGGCGGGTTGATCGGGTGCGCGACGAGGCAGCGGTGGCGTCCCTCGAGGTTCGCCGTGAAGACGGACGCGGGGATCCCCGATGTCGAGCTCGCGAGGATCGCGTTCGGGGGCGCGAGCGGGTCCATCGCGGCGAAGACCTCCTTCTTCACCTCGAGGCTCTCGAACACGTTCTCCTGCACGTACCCCGCGTCTCGCAGCGCGTCGGCGAGGCTCGTCGCCGCCGTGACGCGCCGGCGGACGGCGCTCGGCGGCTCGGCGATGAGCCCGTGGGCATGCAGGTCGGCGAGGCCGGCCTCGATGGCGTCGAGCGCCGGGGCGAGGGCGGCCTCGTTCGCGTCGTGCAGCATCACCGGATGGCCGGCACGCGCGAAGACCGTCGCCCACGCTCGGCCCACCAGCCCGGCGCCGATGACCGCGACGGTTTCCATTGGCGCCCTCCCCCGCAGGAGCCGCTCGGACGGCAGCGACGCGTGCCGTCAACCCAATACTAGGACCTCGCGGTCGCCGACGACGATCGCGCCGGCGACGGCGGCATCCGCGCCAGGAGCGGGCTCGAGCCGGGTTCCCGCCCAGCGTATCGACGCAGCGGGCGCCCGGACGGGCGCCCACTCGAACGGCCACACACAGGCTTGTCGTCGATCTCGAACGAGAACTATCCAACCCAACGGATCGTGTCTGCGGCCGCCATGCACCTCACTTCATGCTTGCGCCAAGTGCGATCCAGCCCGCGTCGGCGCCGTCACTTTGGCGACGGCGTCGTGCCCGGCTCGAGAGGTGGCGGGCTGCGCGGAGGAACACTCGGGGAGCTGGGCGGCATCGCCGATCCCTGCTCCGGAGCCTTCCCCGGCGTTCCGGCCGGCTCACGTGCGAGCGTGACGCGCTTCGCGACGTTCGTGGTGTTGTTCTCGACGGTGAAGCTCGTCCGGACCTCCTGCCCTTCCTTGAGATCCGCCCCGCTCCGGATGTTGCCGCCCGAGAACTGCGCATCCGAGGCGAGGTTGAACTCCAGCACGGCGCCCATGTGCTCGACGAACAGCTTGCTTGGACCTGCCTGAACCACGCGACCGCTTATCTCCTTTGAAGCCGCCTTTTCCCCCGCCTGTTCCGGTGCCGCCGCGCGGGTCTTCTGCTTGTCATCCGCCTGTACAGCGCCCGCGCCAACAACGAGCGCGGCGCCGACCGCGAGCCACGTCCTTACCTGTCGTCTCATCGTCCCTCCGACGGAGCGTGTCCTGCCCCCCAGATCAGAATCTGGGCACGGCCGAGCGCCGCACCTCTTTTGATGGAGGGAGGCGCGACATGCCTTCAGGATGATCCTGCGGGGTGCTTGTCGTATGGCTGGCCGCCGCGGCGCTGGTGGTCCGGCCGACGCGTTGACCGCCCGCCGCTCGTGCCGTCGAGAGGAGGAACAGCGATGAAGATCACCTTCTCGGTCATCAAAGCCGACATCGGCTCCATCGGCGGCCACACCAGGCCGTCGGAGGCGACGGTGCGCCGGACCCGGCGTGGCGGAGATCGAATTCGAGCGCGATCCGCGGAGCAAGGACCGGCCCGCGGAGGCGATCCTGGTGTTCGCCGCGGACAAGTGCAGCCCCGGCGCGTTCAACTACCCGCTCTACACGGTGTTCTGCGATCAGATGCACGACGGCGGGCTGCTCCTCAATCCGAAGCTGCACAAGGGATTCACGCTCACCGTCATCGACATGGATCACAAGGATCGGGACCGC
>WNGB01029689.1_pt1 | contig 12168 bp, 13 predicted proteins | sample 5400681 | NCBI WGS metagenome assembly WNGB01 (sample SAMN13153367, study PRJNA577476) | soil metagenome | isolation source: 115 cm soil or saprolite under grassland replicate 2 | place: USA:California | collected 2016-06-15 | reverse complement strand
CCGCGGTGGCCGCCGGGAGTGCGCCGCCGATCACGAAGCCGAAGTAGCGCGGCCCCGCCGTGCCGGTGAGGCCGTCGTACGCCGCATCCTGCAGCTCCTCGAGCACCCGATCGGGAGCCGTCGGCCGGTCGGGTAGGGGGCCGGCGAAGGCGGCCCGGACCGCCTCGACCGGTCCGGTGGGAGCGACCGGGCGGTTGCCGACGGTGGCGCGGTAGCGGGCGGCGTGCTGTGCGGCCTGGACGAGCAGCTTCTCAAGGTCCATGCCGTCCACCGTCGCAACCGGGGCGGCGGTGCGCAATGACGCCCTGGGGTCGTAGATGGGGAGGGGTCACTCGCCCCCGGCGTCGGCGAACGGCGAGAGCAGGCTGCGCAGCAGCGTGGCGAGCTGCTTGCGGTCGCGCGCGGGCAGGTCGCTGAGCAGCTCATGCTCGCGCTCGACCAGCGACTCGAACGCCGCGTCCACGGTGGCCCGGCCGGTGGTGGTGAGTCGGACGAGTACGCCGCGGCGGTCGTGCGGGTCCGGTAGCCGTTCGACCAGGCCGCGGGCGGTGAGCCGGTCGACCCGGTTGGTCATTGTGCCGCTGGTCACCAGGGTCTGCTTGAGCAGCCGGCCGGGGGAGAGTTCGTAGGGTTCGCCGGCCCGGCGCAGCGCGGCCAGTACGTCGAACTCCCAGGACTCGATCTTCTGCTCCGCGAACGCCTGCTTGCGGGCCCGGTCGAGGTGGCGGGAGAGTCGAGAGATCCGGCTGAACACCTCCACCGGGGCGAGGTCGAGGTCGGCGCGTTCGCGCCGCCATGACTCGACCAGCTCGTCCACCTCGTCCCGCATGGACGCAGTCTAGCCGAGTCGAGAATCTTGACATCGAGAGAGTCTGTCGGCAATCTAGAGATATCTTGATATCAAGAGACCCAGTCAAGAGACCCGTCAAGAGACCCAGTCGAGAGACCCAGTCGAGAGACCCAGTCGAGAGAAACCCTTGGGAGGATCGTTGACAACCGCGAACGGACACACCTGGGACCCCGAGCGCTATCTCGCGTACGCCGACCAGCGCGGCCGTCCCTTCGTCGACCTGATCACCCGGATCGGCGCGCCCGCACCCGAATGGCCCGCACCCGAGTCGGTCGTCGACCTCGGCTGCGGCCCCGGCAACCTGACCCGGCTGCTGGCCGAGCGCTGGCCGGATGCGCGGGTCACCGGGCTCGACTCCAGCCCCGAGATGATCGCGAAGGCGCACGAGGCCGACGGCCCGGACAACCTGTCGTTCGAGGTGGCCGACCTGCGCGAGTGGGTCGCCGGCCCCGAAAGCCAGCCCGGCGCCGACCTCGTCGACGTGCTCGTCTCCAATGCCACCTTGCAGTGGGTGCCCCGCCACCTCGAGCTGCTGCCGGCGCTGCTCGCGAAGGTGCGGCCCGGTGGCTGGCTGGCCTTCCAGGTGCCGGGCAACTTCGATGAGCCGAGCCACACGATCCGGGCCGAGCTGGCCGCGCGACCGCCGTACGCCGAACACGTCCGCGGCGTCGCCCATCCCACCAGCCACGACCCGGAGATCTATCTCGACGCGTTGGCCGGGCTGGGCTGCACGGTCGACGCGTGGGAGACGACGTACCTGCATGTCCTGCAGGGTCCGGACCCGGTCTTCACCTGGGTGACCGGCACCGGCGCCCGGCCGACGCTGGAGGCACTGGGGCGGGTGGGGCTGCGTGAGGAGTTCGAGGTCGAGTTCCGCGCGGCGCTCGCCGCGGCGTACCCACCCCACGAGTACGGCGTCGTGCTGCCCTTCCGGCGGATCTTCGTGGTCGCCCAGGTGCCCGAGACTGGCTTGGGGGAGGCCCGATGAGGCTGCATCACGTCCAGGTCGCCTGCCCGCCCGGAGCCGAGGCCGCCGCCCGCCGCTTCTACGCCGACGGCCTCGGCATGACCGAGGTCGACAAGCCCGAGGACCTGCGGGCCCGAGGCGGCGCCTGGTTCCGTGCGTACGACGCCGCGGGCGCGACCACCGCGGAGATCCATGTCGGCGTGGAGGACCCCTTCGCGCCGGCCCGCAAGGCCCACCCGGCCTTCGTGCTCGACGGCGTCGAGGCGCTCGAGGCCGCGGCCACCCGCTTGGGCGAGCTGGGCTTCGAGGTCGACTGGTCGCAGCGGCAGACCTTCCCCGGCTACCAGCGCTTCCACACCTTCGACGGGCACGGAAACCGGGTGGAGGTCCTCGCGGCGCCCTGAGACGCTGGCGGCATGAGAGATCGACCGGCTCGGGCTCACGAGTCCTTGGCCCTGATCGGCGCGCTCAGACACCGACCGGGCGCACTGGTACGGCTGTGTCACCAAGCGAGCTAGGCCGTCCGCACGCCCGCGCCGGCCTGAGGCAAACGCAGCTCAGGCGCGGGAGACCGGCTTCTTCTCCAGGCCGGTGAGGCCGTTCCAGGCGAGGTTGACCAGGTGTGCGGCCACGACCTCCTTGGCCGGCTTGCGGGTCTCGAGCCACCACAGACCCGTCGTACCCACCATGCCGACCAGCATCTGGGAGTACATCGGCGCGGTGCGGGCGTCGTACCCGCGAGCCTTGAACTCGTCGACCAGGATGCCTTCCACCCGCGACGCCACGTCGCCGATGATCGACTTGAAACCGGTGCCCTCGGTGCCGACCGGCGAGTCGCGGACCAGGATCCGGAAGCCGTCGGGTGAGCTGTCGATGTAGTCGAGGAACGCCGCGGCCGCATGCTCGAGCAGCACCCGCGGACCGCCGTCGGTCAGCGCGAGCCGCATCGAGGCCAGCAGCGCGGTGACCTCGCGGTCGACCACGACGGCGTACAGGCCCTCCTTGCCGCCGAAGTGCTCGTAGACGATCGGCTTGGAGACGCCGGCCCGGGCGGCGATCTCCTCGATCGCGGTGCCGTCGAAGCCGCGCTCGGCGAAGAGTCCCCGGGCGATCTGGATCAGCTGCTCGCGGCGTTCGGCCGCGGTCATCCGGCTGCGGGGCTTCGCCGGCTTGAGGGGCTTGGCCGGTTTCACCGATGTGGCCGGCTTTCCCGAGTTGATGGGGCGCGGGTCGGCCGCGCGGGACTCGCTCACGTGCTCATGATGCGCGTCATGGCCCCGGCCCGATCATCCGGGCCGCATCAGGCGGCCTGGTTGGCGACCAGCTTGCCGTCGATGCGGTCGCGCACGGGCCACCGCACGTCCTTGACCCACCCGAACTTCTCGAAGATCCAGATCAGCCGCGCGGAGGTGTCCAGCTGCCCCCTGAGTACGCCGTGGCGGGCGCAGGTCGGGTCGGCGTGGTGGAGGTTGTGCCAGGACTCGCCCATCGACGGGATCGCGAGCCACCAGACGTTCGCGGACTTGTCGCGGGACACGAACGGCCGCTCGCCGATCGTGTGGCAGATCGAGTTGATCGACCAGGTGACGTGGTGCAGCAGCGACACGCGCACCAGAGAGCCCCAGAAGAACCCCGTGACCGCGCCCTGCCACGACCAGGTCAGCAGCCCGCCGAGGATGGCCGGCAGCGCCAGCGAGACCAGCGCCCACAGCCAGAACAGCTTGGAGATCCGGACGATGTCGCGGTCCTTCATCAGGTCGGGGGCGTACTTGCGCTGGGGCGTCTGCTCGGGGTCGAACAGCCACATCATGTGCGCGTGGAAGAAGCCCCTGGTCAGCGCGCGGAGGTTGGTGCCGTACTTCCACGGCGAGTGCGGGTCGCCGTCGCGGTCGGAGAACTTGTGGTGCTTGCGGTGGTCGGCGACCCAGCGCACCACCGGGCCCTGGATGGCCATCGAGCCGGCGACGGCGAGGCCGATCTTGGTGGCCCGGTTGGGCTTGAAGGACTTGTGGGTGAAGAGGCGGTGGTAGCCCACGGTCACGCCGTGTCCGGTCAGCCAGTACATCGCCCAGGTGACGAGTACGTCGCTCCAGCCCAGCCAGCCACCCCAGGCGACCGGGATCGCCGCGGCCACGGCCAGGAACGGGACGATGATGAAGAGCGCGAGTGCGACCTGTTCGGTGCGGCTTTGTGTGTCTCCGCCGAGTGTCGCGCGGTCGAGGTCGTCGTACATCGTGGTCACGGTTCGACCTCCAGGTCGGGAGTACCTACTTACGCAACCGTAACCTACGGGCCTCGGGCGGCCAAAGGGCGTGACCAGGGCGACATGGTGAACACCTGCCCAACCGGTGTTACCGACAGGTAAGTTGGCGAGCATGCCTAACGTCTACGACCTGTGGAAGAAGACCTCGAGCGTGCCGTTCGTCGGCAAGCAGGCCTTCTCGATCGGCTTCGCCCAGGCGGCGCCGTACTTCGCGACCATCCGGCCGTGGTTCCAGGAGGTCCGCCCCAACTACGCCGAGCTGGTGCTCCCGAAGCGGCGGGCGGTGCACAACCACATCAAGACCGTGCACGCGATCGCGCTGTGCAACGGGCTCGAGGCGGCGATGGGCGCGCTGGCCGAGGCGTCGATCCCGAGCAACAAGCGGTGGATCCCAAAGGGCATGGAGGTCAGCTACACCGCGAAGGCGACCACCGACATCACCTGCATCGCGGAGACCGACCCCGAGGCATGGACCGGCGACGACCCCGACGTACCCGTGCGGGTCAAGGGCGTCCGCGAGGACGGCACTGCGGTGATCGAAGGCGTGATCCGGCTCTGGGTCACGCCGAAGAAGAAGTAGTCGGCGAGAGCGCGTGCCCTCGTCCGGGTGTGGAGTCCGCCTCACCCGCCCAGACGCGCCCCGGGCGAGTGGGGCGGGGCCTTAGAGCCCCGGACCCCCGCTCAGTGACCCAGCTCAGTGAGCGGCGGTCGGCGAGTCCGAAGCCGTCGGTGACGACGACGGAGAGGCGGAGTGCGACGGTGACGCCGAGTGCGTCGGAGAGTGCGTCGCGGTCGGCCACACCGACTGGCTCCCGGTCGCGGCGGGGGCCGGCGACTCGCTCGCCGTGGTCGTCGCACTGGTCGGTACCCGCGCCTCGCCGTCGGTGCCGGACGACACCGAGTCGAGCCGGGCCGGGGTCGCCGGCGAGCTGAGGAGCAACGCGGCGCTCGCGACTCCCAGCACGCCCGCGATCGCGAGGGGCACGCGCAGCAATGCGGCAGTACGCCGGCGCGACGACGCCTCGACCACCTTCGACTTCGGCAGGTCGAGGGGATGGATGATCGTGTCCTCGTCGGCGAGGTCGTCGTACTACCTCGCCCGCGTGGCGGAACGAGCGCGCCGATGGCGGAGCAGGTCCGAGTCACTTGCCGGCCTTAGGGTGGCCGCTCGCTCCCGCGAGGCCCGTCGCGGGCCCGTTGTCACGCCGTAGTCAGGGCGTCGGCGAGGTGGTGTCGCTGGTGGACCCGGTGGCCGTCTGGGTCGGCGACGTCGTCGTAGTCGACGTCGGGGACGAGGAGTCGGTGACGTGCTGCGTCGACGTACTCGTCGAGGACGTGGTCGAGGACGACGTCAGCGTGGGAGTCGCGCCGCTCGTGCCCGTAGGCGTCATGCCCGGGTCCGTCGAGGTGCCGGCGGTCGGCAGGTCGGTCGTGGAGGCGCTGGCCGACGGGGACTCCGACGGGGACTCAGAGGGCCGGTGGCGCCGGTGGTGACGGTGATGGTGCGTACGCCGTGGTCCGAGTCGGCTCGGGACGTCGAACCCTCGAACCGGGTCTCCGACGATGGGTCGTTCTGGAGCGCAACGCCCGCGAGCGAGACCGCGGTGACGATGCCCACCACCGCGAGTACGGAGGTGAGGATCGCCCGCAGCATCAGCGCCCGGGGGCCGAGGCCACCCTGGATCGCGGGAGCCCGCTCCGGCTCGAGGGTGACCGGCGGCAGCGTGATCGTGTCGTCGTCGGCGAACCCGAAGGCTACCGGCGCCGCCTCGGGCGGCGGGCTGGTCGTCGGGGCGCCAGACACGGCCGGCGTGGGGATCTTCACCGTGGGCGGCGGCACGACCTTCGGCGCCTGGATGGGGGGTGGCGGCACGACCTTCGGCGCCGGAGCCGGGGCTGTGGCCTTCGGCGGCGGCGAGATCATGGGGCCGTCGGCGACCGGCGGTGTCGGAAGGGTCGGCGTCAGAACGGTCGGCCACGCGTCGCCGGGCGGTGCCATGATGAAAGTTGGGGCCGGCGGCTCCACGGGCGCGGGCGCGAAGGCGGTGGCCGTGGCTGTGGCAGTTGGGGAGACGGGCGCCGGCGCGACGACTGGCGGCTCCTTGTCCCAGGGGGCCTTCTCCGGCGGCGGCGTCACGAAGAACGGTGACGTGCCGCGCGACGCCGATGCCGTGGGCTTCGGCGGTGCCTTTGGGGTCGCAGCGACAGGCGGTTCCGCAGCGACCGGTGGCTCCGGGGCAGGGGGCTCGGCCGCGGGCTTGCGGGCGGCGCGGAACGCCTCGGCCGCCGGCCCCAGCAGGTACGACGTCACGCGCCATGCCAGATCGGTGACGTCTCCGTCCGGCGAGACCTCCCCGCGGGCGGTCCACGCGATCTGGCGCACCTCGGCGATCGGCTCGCCGATGATCTTCGCGACGACCTCGGGGGAGTCGCCTTCCACGTCGAGGTGCCACAGGGTCGACTGCTCGTCGACGCCGAGGGCGTCCCAGCCCGGGCACTCGGCGGCCAGGTCGAACTCGGTGCCGTGCAGGAACGCGGCGGTGGCCAACAGGAAGGGCCGCACCGCGCCGATCAGCTCCGCGTCTGCGGCCGCGCGCTCACGCAGCTCGTCGAGGCTCTGGGTGGTGAGTTCCTCACCGGCGGCCGAGTCGCCGGCCAGCTCGCTGGCGAAGGCCAAGAGGGCGGAGCGGTGTCGCGCCACCAGCTCGTCGTACGCCGGGTCGTCGCCCGTACCGCTTCGCCGCAACAGCTCGACGTCACTCGCCGACGCGGCGGGGGCTTCGGCCCTCCCCATGCATTCCCTCCCGAGACCACTCTTCCAATGAAGGAGCCATCATTCCCTGTTTGCCCCGGTCTGCGTCAACGGGTCCGGGCGTGTCGCTTTTCGCAGGGATGTGCGCTTTGGTCCGTCAGCCGGCCGGGAGGACTTCCTCGATCGCCGCCTCGGCCTTCACAGCACTCACGCCGCGGCGCGCGAGCCGGCGCTGCAGCCAGGTCGCGAACAGCGACAGGACCGAGTTCATGGCGATGTAGAGCAGCGCGATCAGCAGGTAGGTCATCAGGCTGGAACCGACGAACGTCGCGATCGACTTCGCCGCCCGGGTCAGCTCGGTATAGGTGACCAGGAAGCCCAGCGACGTGTCCTTGAGTACGACGACGCACTGGCTGATGATCGCCGGCAGCATGAACTTGACCGCCTGTGGCATGAGGATCAGCGTCATCACCTGGGTCTTGCGCATCCCGATGGCGTACGCCGCCTCGGACTGCCCCTTCGGTACGGCCAGAACACCCGCGCGGAACACCTCGGCCAGCACCGAGCCGTTGTAGAGAGTCAGGCCGCCCACCACCGCGATCAGGGCGCTGGCTTCTCGCTCGACGGCATTTCTCTGCAGCGTGTCGAACAGGAAGTACATCAGCAGCAGTACGGGCACGGCGCGGAAGAACTCGATGACCATCGTGGCCGGCCAGCGCACCCACGCGTGGTCGGAGAGCCGCGCCACCGCCAGCAGGAATCCGAACACCACCGACGTCACGACCGAGATCGCGGCCGCCTCGAGCGTGGCGACCAGGCCGTCGCTGATCGCGTTCCACACGTTGGCCGCGAAAAGCCGCTCGAAGATGCGTGACTCGAACTGACCGCCCTCGTCCAGCTTCCGCACCACGAACCACAGCGCGAGCGCGACGAGCGCGGCGAAGACCAGCGAGTAGATGCGGTAGCGGACCCGGGTGCGCGGACCTGCCGCGTCGAAGAGAACCGTTGCCTGGGCCATCACGCCACCTTCAGCTTCCGCTCGATGAGGGACGCGGTCAGCGCGATGATGCCGACCAGGAACATGTAGCCGAGCGCGAAACCGATGAAGATCTGGACGCCCGCGGAAGCGTTGTCGTTGGTCAGCTTGTGCATCCGTGAACCCGCCTCGGTCACGCCGACACCGGCGGCCACCGAGGAGTTCTTGGTCATCGCGATCAGCGCGCTGGCCAGCGGTGGGATCACGGCCCGAAACGCCTGCGGGAGTACGACGTGCCGCAGCGTCTGCCCGAACGTCATCCCGATCGAGCGCGCCGCCTCGGCCTGCCCGAGTGGGATCGCGTTGATACCGGAGCGGACAGCCTCGCAGACAAAGGATGCGGTGTAGAGCCCGAGCGCCACCGTGGCGAACACGACGAAGACGTTGAACTTGAGCAGCTCGGCGTCGCCCAGCGAGAACTCCGGCCGGATGTCGAGCTGCGGCAGCCCGAACGCGAAGAGCAGCATGATGACAAGCAGCGGCGTGTTGCGCACCGTGTAGACGTAGCCGGTGCCGATGGCGCGACCCAGCGGGATCGGGCCGACTCGCAGGGCCGCCAGGATCGAGCCGACGACGAGGGCGATCACCCCGGCCGCGACCACCATCTCGAGGGTGAGTCCGAAGGCCGTCAGGATCTCATGACGGTTCTCGCGGAAGACGTCCACGCGTTCTCCTCAGCTTGCGAACGAGCAGGGCCAAGGTGGTGGAGCCGGGCCGGCTCCACCACCTCAACTGACGATCAGGGGCAGGGGTCGAGGGTCGGGGGGTCCGGCGTCTCGACGCCCGACTCGCCGAGCGTCGTCTCGAAGGCATCGGCCCAGGTGCCGTCGTCGAAGGAAGCCTGGAGGGTCTCGTTGAGGAAGTCGCACATGCCCTCGGCGTCCTTCTTGTAGCCGACGCCGTACCGCTCCTCGGAGAACGGCTCGCCCACGACCTCGAGCTCGTCGGGCTTCTCGGCGGCGTACCCGAGCAGGATCGCGCCGTCGGTGGTCACCGCGTCGACGGTCTCGCTCTCCAGCTGCTCCACGCACTCGGAGTACGTCGCGAACGGCACCGGCTTGGCGCCGTACTCGGTCTCGACTCGCTCGAGTGAGGTCGAGCCTTCAACGGAGCAGACCTTGATGCCCTTGAGGTCGTCGGGGCCGGTGATCTTGTCCTTGTCGTCCTCGCGGACCAGCAGCTGCTGGCCGGTGACGTAGTACGGGCCGGCCTGCCCGACCACCGCGCGGCGCTCGTCGGTGATGGAGTACGACGCCAGCACCAGGTCGACGGTGCCGTTCTGCAGGAAGGGCTCGCGGTTGTCGGAGACCGTCTCGACCCACTCGATGTCGTCGTCGCTGATGCCGAGCTTGGCCGCGATGATCCGGCCCATCTCGATGTCGATGCCGCTCGGCGAGTCGGCGCCCGGCGCGAGGTAGCCGATGCCCGGCTGGTCCTCCTTGATGCCTATGGTGATCTTGCCGGCGTCCGCCAGCTCCTTCGGTACGCCGGTGAGGTTGTCAGCGGCCTTCACGTCGACGTCCACGTGGTCGCCGCTGTCACCGTCACCGCAGGCGGCCAGGCTGAGGGCCAGGCCGGTGACGACCAGGGCCGCCTTGAACCGGTTGAATCGCATTACTGTCTCCTTGTTCACGAGCCGGTATCCCGGCCCCCGTCTGGTAGAGCCCCCGTTGGTGGTGGACTCAGTGCTTGAGGATCTTGCTGAGGAAGTCCTTGGCCCGGTCGGAGCGCGGGTTGGTGAAGAACTCCTTGGGCGTGCTCTCCTCGACGATCTGCCCGTCGGCCATGAAGAGCACCCGGTCGGCCGCCGTACGGGCGAAGCCCATCTCGTGGGTCACGACGATCATGGTCATGCCCTGCTTGGCGAGGTCGACCATGACGTCGAGGACCTCCTTGATCATCTCCGGGTCGAGCGCGGAGGTCGGCTCGTCGAAGAGCATCACCTTGGGGTCCATCGCGAGGGCGCGCGCGATCGCGACGCGCTGCTGCTGGCCGCCGGAGAGCTGGGCGGGGTACTTGTTCACCTGCTCGGCGATCCCGACCCGCTCGAGCAGCTCCTTGGCGCGCTTCTCAGCATCGGCCCTCTTCTTGCCACGGACCTTGATCGGCCCGAGCGTGACGTTCTCGAGGATCGTCTTGTGGGCGAAGAGGTTGAAGCTCTGGAAGACCATGCCGACCTCGGCCCGCAGCGCCGCAAGTCCCTTGCCCTCCCGGGGCAGCGGCTTGCCGTCGAGCGCGATCGAGCCCTGGTCGATGGTCTCCAGGCGGTTGATCGCGCGGCACAACGTCGACTTGCCGGACCCGGACGGCCCGATCACCACGACGACCTCGCCGCGTCTGATCGAGAGGTTGATGTCCTGCAGGACGTGCAGCTGACCGAACCACTTGTTCACGCCGTCGAGCACCACCAGCGGATCGCCGCTCCCAGGTGTTGCCCATTCCTTCTCGAGCACCGTCATGCCACAGAAACCTACCCAGGTCCCGACCCCGTCGGCCACCACCAAAACCCCGGGAATCGAAAAGCAGTCCGGTATGGGGTCGAAAGCGTTCGCCGCGTGGCTCGCCGGACCCACTTCGGCGCCCGACACGCCGGAGAGTACGGCGAGTCGCGGCCAAACCAGGGTTCGCCGGAGAAATAGGAAGGTCGGCGCGCGCCGCCGTACCCTTGATGCGCCATGAATGATGCAGCGACGCGCACGTATGAGGTCCGCACCTACGGGTGCCAGATGAACGTCCACGACTCGGAGCGGCTGACCGGGCTGCTCGAGGACGCCGGGTACCTGCCCTTCGATCGGCAGAGCGCGCCGACGGGCGAGCAGGCCGACGTGGTCGTCTTCAACACCTGCGCGGTGCGCGAGAATGCCGACAACAAGCTCTACGGCAACCTCGGCCACCTGGCGCCGGTGAAGGCCAAGAAGCCCGGCATGCAGATCGCGGTCGGCGGCTGCCTGGCGCAGAAGGACCGCGACACCATCACCAAGAGGGCGCCCTGGGTCGACGTCGTCTTCGGCACCCACAACATCGGGAGTCTGCCGGTGCTGCTGGAACGGGCCCGGGTGCAGGAGGAGGCCCAGGTCGAGATCCTCGAGTCGCTCGAGGTCTTCCCGAGCACCCTCCCGACCCGGCGCGAGTCGGCGTACGCCGCCTGGGTGTCGATCAGCGTGGGCTGCAACAACACCTGCACGTTCTGCATCGTGCCCGCGCTCCGTGGCAAGGAGAAGGACCGCCGGCCCGGCGACATCCTGGCCGAGGTCCGGGCGCTGGTCGCCGAGGGCGTCACCGAGGTGACCCTGCTGGGCCAGAACGTCAACGCGTACGGCGTCGAGTTCGGCGACCGGCAGGCCTTCTCCAAGCTCCTGCGCGCGTGCGGGGAGATCGAGGGGCTGGAGCGGGTGCGCTTCACCAGCCCGCACCCGGCCGAGTTCACCGACGACGTGATCGAGGCGATGGCCGAGACCCCCAACGTGATGCCGAGCCTGCACATGCCGCTGCAGTCCGGCTCCGACAAGGTGCTGCGTGACATGCGCCGCTCCTACCGGCAGGCGAAGTACCTCGGCATCATCGACCGGGTCCGCGCGGCAATCCCGGACGCCGCGATCACCACCGACATCATCGTCGGCTTCCCGGGCGAGACCGAGGAGGACTTCCAGGGCACCCTCGACGTGGTGCGCCGGGCCCGCTTCTCGGGGGCGTTCACCTTCCAGTACTCCAAGCGCCCCGGTACGCCGGCCGCCACGCTCGACGACCAGATCGCACCCGACGTCGTACGCGACCGCTACGAACGCCTCGCCGAGCTGGTCAACGAGATCTCCTGGGAGGAGAACAAGGCGCTCGTCGGCCGCACCGTCGAGCTGATGGTCGCCGAGGGCGAGGGCCGCAAGGACGCCGCCACCCACCGGCTCTCCGGCCGGGCGCCCGACAACCGGCTGGTGCACTTCAACGCGGAGCGCCTGCCCGCGGGGGCGGAGCCGGTCCGGCCGGGTGACATGGTCACGGTCGAGATCACGTATGCCGCCCCGCACCACCTGGTCGCGGACGGCGACGTGCAGGCGGTACGGCGTACACGGGCGGGCGACGCGTGGGAGGCTCGCCAGGCGACTCCGGCCGTCAACGGGGTCAGCCTCGGCATGCCGTCCCTCGGCGTACCCGCTCCGCTGCCCGACGCCCCCGCCTGCCGCTGACCCGCGGCAGTCGTCGGGTCAACTCCAGTCGCAGACGGCTGGCCGCGACCCGCTAGCATCCAAGCTGGTCCTGGCCGGCCCAGTTGTTCAAGTTGGAGCCGGCCGAAGGCGAGGAGAGG
>WNGB01023507.1_pt1 | contig 12168 bp, 11 predicted proteins | sample 5400681 | NCBI WGS metagenome assembly WNGB01 (sample SAMN13153367, study PRJNA577476) | soil metagenome | isolation source: 115 cm soil or saprolite under grassland replicate 2 | place: USA:California | collected 2016-06-15 | reverse complement strand
GTACAACACCAGCCGCCTCATGCACCGCCTCGGCCGACGCCCACCCGCCGAGCACGAGGCCGACTACTATGCACGAACCCGTGACGACCGACCGGTCGTTCACACATAACCGAGGGTGCATCAAACCCGGGACGCTTCACTCTGCCTCAACCCCATGCCTGACCCACATGCCGTTCGCGTCGCTGCGCTCGGGCCGCGCCGCTGCCACCGCACGTGTCCGCGGTGGTGACACCGAGGTAGTCGACGGATCGCTGCTGAGGTCGTGCTGCGTTGACAGGCCGCGGACAGACTCGTTGCCTGCGAGGAGTAGGCCAGCAGGTGCGATCACCGATCAGTCTGTTCGCCCGGCCGGGCCAGATCACGAACGCGCGGCGGTTCCCGCGAACCGATCTGATCGTTGCTGATGGCATCGACCAACACCCGACTCCGGTAATTCCTTGGAGGCGGCAGGTCCGCACGCGGTGGGGACTGGCCGCCACCGGACAACGACTTGCCCGCACAGTGTCTCCTACGCACATGTCTGGCCTGCACACTCTCGAGCGTGCCGTCCGTCGCGCAGCGGCGACGCGAGGTCATTTCCCGGTCCGCGTCGACAGTGTGAGTAACACGGGTCTCGACATGGGGTCTCGACGCTGCCACAGTGAGGACAGGGGATAGGGGCGGCGGTGCGGCGGGGCAACGGAAACGATCGGAACCAGCCGCTTTACACAGGCGTAAGAAACGGCCTGGGCCCGGCAGGATCCCCGCGGGAGGTTGCCATGGCGGTGCGTCGATCCAGCGCTGTGATCCGCGATGAGTGAAGCAAGTCGCAGCGCCTTCGTCGTCGCGAACGACGACTACGCCGACACGCGTCTGCGCAAGTTGCGGGCGCCGGCCGCTGACGCGCGTGAGCTGGCCGGTGTTCTGGGGGACCCCGGCATCGGAGGGTTCGACGTCGACCTGTCGATCAACCAGCCCGAGCACGTCGTCCGACGTCGCCTGTCGGAGTTCTTCGAGAATCGCGGCATCGACGATCTGCTGCTCCTGCACCTGTCGTGCCACGGCATCAAGGACGAGGACGGCAGGCTGTACTTCGCCACACCCGACACTCAGATGGACCACCTGGAGGCGACGGCGCTCCCTGCGGAGTTCGTCAATCGCCAGATGACGCGCAGCCGCTCGCGCCGGGTCGTGCTGCTGCTCGACTGTTGCTACAGCGGCGCCTTCGCCCGCGGCTGGCTGAGCCGGGCGGGGGACCGCGTCGACATCCAGGAGCGGTTCGACGGTCGCGGTCGCATCGTGCTCACCGCGTCCAGTGCCATGGAGTACTCGTTCGAGGGTGACCAGCTGTCCGGCGCGGGCCGCCCGTCGGTTTTCACCTCGGCACTCGTCCAGGGACTGGCGACGGGTGAGGCCGATCGCAACCGTGATGGCTACATCTCGGTCGACGAGTTGTACGACTACGCCTACGACCAGGTCCGCGCCGCCACGCCGTCCCAGACGCCGGGGAAGTGGGTGTTCGACGTGCAGGGTGACTTCTACGTCGCACGCAGCCAGCTGGAGCCGGTGCCTCCTCCCGGACTGCCGCCGGAGCTGGTCGTAGCGACCATGAGCCCGTTCGCACACATCCGGCTCGGGGCAGTTGAAGAGCTCCGGGCCTTGCTCGACCACCCCGACGAGTTGATGGCCTCCCAGGCCCGCGAGCACCTGACCGCGATGGTCGAGGACGACAGTCAGCGGGTCTCGCGGGCCGCCGCCGAGGCGCTTTCGCCTGACGAGCCACCTGGCGAGGCGGCGCCAGAGCCGGCTCCCGAGCCGGCACCGACGCAGGCGCCGAGCCTGACGGTCGAGACGCCGGTCGCGACCGAACCCGCGGCAGCGCCGAGACCCGCGGCGGCGGCCGACGTCGTTCCGGACGCCTCGAGCAAGGCCCAGCGGCCGACGGCCCCCGAGGTATCTGCAACCTCGACTCCACCCCAGTTCGCGACCGTGCCCAAGCCCGCACCGAGACCGGCCAGCGACGAGCCGCTGCCACCCAACCGGGTCACCTGGATGGGTCGGGTCGGCGCATTGGGTCTGCTGGCGGTGATCCCCCACTCCCTGGTGACCTTCGGAGACAGCAGCACCACCGGATGGAACGCGTTCGCGGTGCTGTCCCCGATCGAAGGGATCCTTGCCGCGGTGGCCGTTTGGCTGCTCGTCGACGTCCTTCGCTCGGGCCGCGTCCCGACATCCGTCGGTGCGGGGGCGCTGCTCGTCATCGGGGCTTCGGCCACGGTCAGCGCCCTCGGGCTTGTGACGTTCTCCACCGATTGGACCCCGCCGGCAGCGCCGTTCGCGTTCGTGGTGCTGGCGGGCTCGGTGCTGACGATCGCGGGTGCCATCGGCTGCCTGCGCACCGCGCTGCCCACGGCCAAGTCCGGTGCGGTCGGCACCGAGCCGCTCGTCCTCGGCGGCGCCGGCGTGGTCGCGGCGGTCATCGCCCTGTTCGTGAAGTATGACGGCTACAGCTCTCTGGTAAGCGAACTGGGACAGTTCGGTGAGTACTTCTACTGCGCGGCCTTCGGATGCCTCCTCGCGTTCGGTGGCCTGCTCGCCCTGCGGGGGTGGCCGCGCTTGGCCGCCGGCGCGCTCCTCGCGTCGGGCGGGGTGCTGGCGGTGCACTACCTGGGGATCGTCCTCGCCTCGGCGCGGGCGATCGGCGAACCTGGTGACACCCGCGCCGGAGGGTTCATCGGCATCCTGGGCGGACTACTTGTCGCCGCCGCCGGAGCCTACGCCTACGCCGCCGCGCGTCCCAGAGCCTAACGGAAACATGAGCCGCCGACGGGTCGCGGCTTGATACTGCTCCCACACAGGATGGTGATAGCCCGACTGGTCCGATCGCACGGTTCCCCGACCTCGCGATCGGTCTGGCAGGACGACGGCACATCCAACCTTGACACGCCCGACCCTCATGGGTGGGGTTTGTGGGCCCCCGGGGGATCGAACCCCGAACCCGCGGATTAAAAGGCCGCAGCATCGCCTCACACCTGCCGTCACCAGGCTTCAGGAGCAACGCGGCGGCCCCCGCCAACCCCCGGAATCCCCTCAGTTGCCACAGTATCGCGTCACGAACCGTGTCACGCGACGACGCCGTAGTTCGTGTAGGGCGGGCGGGACTCGAACCCGCGACCCAGGGATTATGAGACCGCTGGCATTTGCCACAGCAGTAGACCCCAGGCGTCAGGACGTCGCGCCTACGCCACTTTGGCCGCGTTGGGTCACCCTGTTAGACGCAGTTTCATGGCACGAACCATGGCACGCCACGCGGTTCTCATGCGGTCGACCCCGGTCGAGGCACAGACTCAGCTCGTCTCCGATGACCGATCCGTCGCGGGCATGCTCAACGTGCGAGCCGAGCGCGCACCGGTCCAGGCATGGCTCACCTCCTGGCTTGGTGCGTCGTCAGATGGGGGCAGAATCGGCGCATGAATGGGGTGGAGATCTGGAACCAGATCAACGAGAGCGGGTCCCGGGAGTGACCGCCGAAGAAACAACGCTAGGCCACATGAGCGGACGGCTGCCGGTTACGCCGCGCGGTACCGGCGATAATGGTCGGTTCTAATCTCGGATGAGTAGGTGGATGAGGCACGTGCGCGACTGATGGCCGCCACACCGTGAAACGGGGAGACCAGCCGTCCAACTTGGCCCTCCTCCCACCAAACAAGATCATCAAGCCATCCCGTCGCACCGCGAACCCCCGGTCGATGGATCGAGGTTTAGGTAACGAAGCCGATGATCGCAGCGGCGGTCTGTGTGGGTTGCCCGAGCCATGGTCCATGCCCGGTGGGCAAAACCTCCAGTCGCGCATCGGGGATCATCTCGGTGACTGCCTGCGCGACCGAAGCACCGCCGAGCGGATCCCGCTCGCCCCAGACCATCAGTGTGGGCATGGCGAGCTGGCGCAGCTCGTCGGGTCGCGCGCGTGCACGACGCCGAACACCGGAAGGCGACAGCAATGCGAACGGCGAGGCGAACACGCGAATCTCTGCCCGGCCGACCCGGTCGGCGATCGGGTCGGCGAACCCGGCCACGAACAGGTCGACCAGATCCGGGTACCCAGCCAGGGTCTCCCTCTCTCGAGCAGCGAGGTGGGTGAACTGCAGTACCGACTTCGAGCTGGGTCGCACCAGCCGCGACAGCAACTCTCCCACTCCCGGCGTGGCGGCCAGCCGGATCGGCAGCGCCATCCGGGTTTTCGGGACCGCAGGCGGAGCGATCAGGACGAGGCGCGTCACCCGGGCCGGATGGGCCAGCGCGTACCACAACGCCCACATCCCACCGCCCGAGTGGCCGAGCAGCGTGGTGGTGTCCAACTCAAGAGCGTCGAGCAGCCGGTCCAGCCATGCGACCGCGGTCTCGCGGTAACGAGGCCGCGGCAGGTCGATCGGGTCGCTCAGGCCCTGCCCCGGCCGATCGGGCGCCAGCGCGCGGACGCCCTGGAGTTCGTTCAGTAACGGCAGAAAGAACCCCGCCGTGCCCCCTCCGCCGGGGAGGAGCAGCACCGGCGGCCCGGTGCCCTTCTCCAGGAGATGAACCCGATCCCCGCCTACCTCGACATAGCGGCTGCGGACCGACGATCCGGCCAGTACCCGTTCGTACACCTGCCGGACCTCGGCGGAATGGGTTTGCTTCGTGCGTGGCTGCTGTCGCGTGCTCATCACAGCCTCCCGGCCGTCTGCTGTCCTGTTACGCGTTCATCGTCGGGCCGGCACGGACCCAACTTCCAGGACAAGATATGAACTGGTTCCGAATCTGAACTGGGTGTCGCGCGCGAGCGGTGCGAGACTGAACGTGTGCGCGGCTACGGCCAGTTCTGCCCGATCGCGCGAGGATCGGAGGTCCTCGCGGAGCGCTGGACACCGATCATCGTGCGCAACGTGCTGACCGGCGCAACGACGTTCAATCAAATCGCAGCGGGAGCGCCTGGACTATCGCGCGCCCTGTTGCAGCGGCGGCTGCACGAACTGGAACGAGCCGGCATCATAGCGATCCACCCGAAGCCGGACGGCCACGGCTCGCTGTACGAGCCAACCCCGGCCGGTCGGCAGCTGTGGCCAGTCCTCAAGGCGCTCGGCGGGTGGGCCGAGCAGTGGTTGGTCGTGCGGCCCGAGCACGCCGAGTACGCCGCCGATCCCGGCATCGTGCTGCACGAATGGTGCGAGAAGTTCCTGCGCCGCGATCGTCTCCCGCCGCGGAGAACGACGGTACACTTCGACTTCCGCGACCGCCGCCGTCAGATGCGAGTCTGGCTGCTCATCGACCGCAGGGAGGCCGAGGTCTGTGAGTTCGATCCCGGCTTCGGCGACGACCTCGTTGTCACCATCGCCGACGCACTTACGTTCACCCGATGGCACCTCGGATTCGTCGACTGGGCAACGGCCCTGCGCTCGGGCAACATTCAAGTAAACGGACCGGTGAGGTTACGTCGCGCCCTGCCGACCTGGAACGGTGCTCCGGCACACCACGCCCGCCAACGCGCCGAAGTGAGTATCAACAACACGTCCCTGCCGCCCAACATGGGATGACGAGGCGCTGCCTGGCGTCGTTCTTCGGTGTCGCGTCCATCGCGCGGGTCGACGCCCGCGGTCGCCCGCGGCTGATCGCGGCTGATCGCGGCTGTCGCGGCTGATCGCGGCGGGAAATTCAAATGGCCCGGCCGAAGCGGGCTGGGTACGGTCGGCGGGTGGACGCCGGACAGCTCAGACAGTTGCGCGAAGAAGACCTGCCCGCCGCCGAACGTGCGTCCGAGCGAGTGTTCCTCGAGCCCGGTGAGCAGGGCCGGCCCGCGGAGGTCATCCAGGCGTGGATCGAGTGGGCGCGGCACCTCCTCGCCGTGGACCCGGCCGGCTGCTGGGTGACGGCCGATGCCAGGAGCATCAACGGATTCGCGATCTCCCCAAAACCGCGGCGGGCTCTGGTACCTGGCGACGTACGGCGTGGTTTCCCGAAATCCGCGGTACCGGCGTCGGCAGGCGACTGCTGGACGCCGTCCTGGCACACGCCGGCGACCGGCCGGGGATGCTCTCCTCCACCACCCACCCCGGAGCCACCCGGCGCTACCGGCTGGCCGGGTTCTCCCTGCTCCCGCAGGTGCGCATGGTCGGCACTGTCGACCGGTCCACGATCCCTGTGATCAAGGGCCTCGCCGAGGGCGATGAGAGCGACTTCGGCTGGATGGACGACCTGGACACCCGGCTGCGCGGCGCCGGCCATGGGCCGGATCACGCCTATTTGCTGAGCAGTCAGCGTCTCGTCGTCGCGCGCCCACAGCGTGGTTACGTGTACGTCGACCAGCGCGGCCGCGCGACGCTGCTGGCCGCGGCGGATCCTGGGACTGCGCAGGATCTGCTCCTGGGAGGCCCTCGCCTCGTCATCGGCGGACACCTTGGTCGACTGCATCACGAGCGCGAACGAGTGGGCGGTGGACGTCGGTCTGGCCGCCCGGCTCGATCTCGCGACCGAGGGGTATCTGGCCGTCCGTGGAATGGCGGCTCCGGCTCCCTATCTGCCCGGCGGCCGGTTTCTCTGACACTGCGGCGTACTGCGACTACGGTGGCCGCTGAGGTCGAGGTCGTGGCGCCTGCGGCGGCGGCAGGTGCTGGCTCGCAGCGAGCGCCAAGCCATCTCACCATCGCGTCTCTGGCCGCCACGTCACGCCAGCGGCGCCGCACTTCCGCGTCGCGTTGGATTTCCCGCGCGGAGGCGGGGCGTCGTCCTCCGCGCGGGGAAGTCTCACCGGTCGGGGTGGGTGGTGGCGGGTCGCAGTTCGGTCGCGCGGTGCCAGCGGTACACGCCGCGATCTTCGCGGACCCGGCCCCACCACTGGCCGTCGTCGCGGACCCATGCGTCGAGCTCGCCGGCGTACTGCCACCCCGGCCGGTGTTCGACCAGCCGCGGCAGTTCCAGGCGGCGAACCTGGTCCGGGGTGCGGTCGGTGTATAAGTCGTACCGCACGTCCAGCTCGCTGGCCTCGGCCTCGGTCATTCCCTACTTGGCGCACGTCATGTCCGATCGTGCGGTATTCATGCCGATGAGGCCCGGATGCCGGGGCTCGGAACTCCTGAGGGAGCCCGAGTCGGTGTCAGTCGAGCGGCTCCCAGTGGTCCAGGGTCGTGGGCCTCGCTGGCCGCATAGCGATGCGATTCGGGGTTCCGGTAACGAACGTGTCACCAGCCGCCAGATTGGCCGGATTCGACACATCCTGTGGACGTCCTGGCGGGCACCGTGTGGTGCTCCGTCAGCAGGAACCACACCACGGCGATGCCCGACGAGGACCGAGCGCGGTTCGACAACCCGTCGGACGTATGTTCCAAGACGCACAAAAGCCCAGGTCAGAAGGTGGTTCTGCCTGGGCTTGAAGGGAGCCGACGAGGGGACTCGAACCCCTAACCACCTGTTTACAAGTTGGATGCGCCACCATGACTGAGGTGGCCTGTTGCAGCGAGCCCGCTGCAGTGGTCTGCCTGGACCTTCCTGGCGGCCATGTGCCGGCTGTCCTTAACGAGCTGGAGCACCGCTGGCTTTGAATATCCACTGCTGTGCAAACGTCCTGTCATGCCGATGTCCGGTCACGTCAAACCCTGACCACCGCGCTGGCGCCTCGTGCATACTTCTCGCGGCATGCAGAGGCGACAAGGAGCGAAGTGTTGGCTTCCCTGGGACGACGTCGCCGAGTCGACCGCTTGGCTTCGCTGGTCGCGTTGCTGTTGTTCGCTCCGCTCGCCAGCGGGTGCGGCGACCAGGCCGACCTCAGGGACGGGCTCAACCCGCGCCACCGCCTCCACGTCGACATGTGCCCTGACAGAGATGGACTTTGCTGCGGGAGCACCGCTCCTGAACGGGAGCGGGACGGGGGCGACAGTCGGCAACGCGGAGGTCTGGGTTCCGGGTCGCAGTTGACCGTCGACTGCGACACCGATCAAGAGCGGCGCGATCATCGCCCTGACGCTTATCGCGGCCGCCGCCACCATCGCGCTGTCGGCCATCGTGGCTCGTCAGGAGGGCCTCCTCCAAGCCGCATGACACCCATTGTGACTATCGGAGGCGGCCATTGGAGGGCGACCAGTCCATGTTGTGGACCGCTGTAGTGTGGAGGTGACTGACCGTCCGGCGGCCGCCGTCCGGAGGCTTTGGGCCGGTCGAGAGGCGGACGTCATGACGACGTCGAACAACCCCATCCTTCTGCCGCCGGACGGCACCTGATCATGGCCTACCTGATGCTCTACGGCGCCGGCTGGACCCAGCGCTGGCGCATCGCCGAGGGGATGGAGCGGCAGATAGGCGAGGCGATCACCCAGGTCGGGAAGAACGAGACCACCCAACTGGCGGTGCTCGACCCCACGTCGGATACGCCCGCCACCCTGGTCGTGGCCTGGGCCCAGGTCGCCGCCGCCGTCATCCTCGGCTCCGGCCACGGACCGGCCCACGACGAGGCGACCGGCCAGTACGCCTGACCAGGGGTCTTGCAGTCCTGCCGACCCCAACCCGGGCCCACCGCGGGCACCACCGACCTCGACGCTCGCCCCACCAGCCGAAGGACAGGCCACATGAAGCGAATCGACCGCATCTTGCGACACCTGGTCAGCCAGGACATCGCCCGTGCCAACGCGGCCGAGGCCAGCGCCAAGCTGCGGAAACGACTTCACGAGCACGAAGAGGTTGACGCCTACCTGCAGGCACGGCTCCGGGCCAACCGACCGGGCGCGGCGGCAACCTCGGCGACCTGATCGCAGCACGCGACACTTCTCCGAATCGAGATGCCGGCTCCTCGCGTGAGCGCGCGAAGTCGACACGTCGCGCAGAGTCGATCCATCCCAGTGCCGGTTCTGCCACGCAGCATGAGTTCGTACACACGGTCGTCCATAGCGCGATCCCTAGCTCGGCCCACCTCCCGGGGCCGTGGCACCAGGGCAACCTTGTCAACCTTGCCGTGCACTCGCAGGCCGCGGTGGCAGCGCGGCCTCGTCCAGTACGCCACCGCCGGCGCCGAGGTCACCGAGTACCTTCCAGCCGTCCGCATCGCGCCACCCGACCTCTGGCCGGCGGACTGAGCCGCGGCCGACGCACCGAGATCTACGGCTCAGCGAGTCATGGCGGCATGTGCCGCCTGTTGCCAGACAGGTGATTTCCGAGATGCGCAAAAGTACGATTCCATATCAAACTTCGCGGCTGGCCGGCTGATCTTGGCTGCCGGGATGCCAGCGGCGCTTATCGGATTCGGCGACCAAGCAGCGTACACGCGGAGGGTGGTGGTGCCTCCTCGGCCGTAGCCGCGGCGGCTCGCGTGTGTTCGCCGCGGGGGCGAGCCGCGTGAGTCAGGTGCGGATCAGGCGCTCAGCGTGACCCATTTCCTCCGCGCGGACGTCGCTGTGCTGGCTGCCGCGCAGGTGCCACCAGGCGGTTACGCCATCCGGACCCTGCAGTTGCCCTCTGGACGGGGCCAACTCGATGCGTTGCCGGATCACCGTTTCCATGTCCGGCTCAGCCGCGAACAAAATCCGCACACGAACTTCGCTGCCGGCGCGGTCCGCCCAGCTGTGGTGCGGCGCCAGACGACATTGGCAGCTCGTGATCCCAGTGCCCGCACAGCGCTGCCGTGACCGCCCCGCCCGGAGCCCGCAGGTCGGCATCCGGTTCCATCATCAGGACTGCGTCGTGAGCAAACACTTGGCGCATTGGGTCAGTGTGTCGGAGCCCGATTCGGTCGTCACCCACCCCAGCCTCTTGCCTCTCGTCCGGACCTGCCGCGAGTAGCGCGGCCGTGTCGATCAGCAGGAGCCTGGAGCGAAGGATTCTGCCCGCAGCGGGTGGCCCGGTGAGCAAGTCCGGAAGAACGCGCGGAGCCCACGGGCATGGTCAGGGATAGTCCTAGGTCGGGACTGATGCCTTCTCGCCTGAGTTCAGCAGATGAGCGAGCTCGAAAGCCGGGCAACGCCGCGAGCGCACCGTCACCACTGCGACGACTGCCGCAGCCGCTACCACGCGCGGCAACGGTGCCAGAACCGCAGCAAGCCCTGCGGGCCCATAGGCGCCGGCGCTGAAGTGTCTCCAAGGCGATCCACTCACCCTCGATGAGCTACTCGGAGGGCGCCCCAAGGCATGACCAAACCCGCCGGACCGACCGACAGGCGAGGTCGCCGGCGCCCTCGGTGTTGCGCTCCGCAGCCGCAACCGCATGCTCGAGCGCAAGCTTGCCGACGCACGCTAACCGACGCGTGAGGTCGTACGCCGACAGGCGCGGCGGTGGATGGCCAGCCGACGACGGTGAGTTCACAGGCGCCGTCAGCCGGCGCCGCCCGCGCTACCGGCGGGCGCGCCACCCGGCTCGACGGTGCTCCCCGAGATGGTGCGGCCAGCGCCGCTCGCATGCGTGATCTCGACCCTACGGGGCTGGCTCCGCGGTGACGCGGGGAGGGTCACGTGCAAGACACCGTCGGCGTAGGCGGCGGTGAGGTTCTCCGAGTCCACACCCTCACCGAGGGACAGTTGCCGGGTGAACGACCCCTGGGATCGCTCGGCGACAATAACCTGCTGGCCCTCGCGGTAGGAAGGGGTGCGCTCGGCCTGGATCGTCAAGGCGCCGGAATCGACGATCACCTCGATGCTGTCAGGGTCAACGCCGGGCAGGTCGGCCTCCACGTGGTAACTGCCGTCCTCGCCGCGGTAGACATCCAGCGGCATCGCGAGAGGGGCGCGCGTCCCACTCGCGGCCATCGACATGAGCCGGTCGAGCTCACGGGCAGGGTCACGGAAGGGCTCAAACCTGAACACTGACATCGCTGCCTCCTCGCGAGCCGTCGGCTCCAGGACCACGTACCGCCCGGTCGCCGCTGTCTGTCTCAGGACATCGTAGTTCTCCCGGGGGCTCCGCACTCCTGCCTCCCAGCCCCCGATGTCATGAACGGCGAGGCTGCCGGGCCACGCATCACCGGATGCACCATGGGGTTGACCCGGTTCGACGGACAGGGTTGATGTGACGTGCTCCAGATCTGATGCGTCAGACGCACCACACCTGAACGGGTGAACGCACTGACATGGCTCCCCTCTATGTCAAGGGCCGCGGTCTCGTCGCCTTTGAGGGTGCGCCGGTGCTTGTCGCCGTCAAGGTCGTTCGTCCGGTGGGGCGCTCCACCTTGACGGCTCCTGCGCGCCGGCGCGGATGGCTGGCTGCCGAGGCCGCGTGGGGGTTCGGGCCGGGCTGGGGTGGGAGTAGCGTCGGTTCTGCGGGTCGGGGAAGTGGCTGATCCGAAGTGTCGATGTGCGGGGCAGGTCGACCGCGCTGGATTCTTGAGTCGCCCCGCAGTGCCCTCCCGGGCCCGTCTCTTGTGCCGTCTGTTCGTCGGGTGGCTCGGCGGCTTGGGCGTCGGCGAGGAGTTATCGATAGATGACGTCGCAGAGTCGTCGCTTGAGGCAGCGCAGTGCTTCCATCGGGGTCTTGCCGGCGGCCAGTCTGCGCCGGTGGTAGGCGCGTCCTTCGGTGTCGTTGCGCAGCTGCACGATGGCCGCGACGTGCGGGACGTGGTTCATCCGGCGGTTGCCGGCGCGGGAGAGCCGGTGCCGGATCTGCTCTCCGGAGGAGGCGTCCAGCGGTGCGGTGCCGGTCCAGGAGGCGAACCGGTTGCGGTCGGCGAACCGAGCGATGTCGCCGACGTCGGCGAGGATCCGGGCGGCACCGGCGGGACCGATGCCGTGGATGTCGGTCAGCCTCGACCCCCGGGCCAGGACCGCGGCCTTCGGCTCGGCGGTCATTCTCTTCAGCTTCGCGTCGACCGCGACCAGGTCGGCGAGCTCCTCGGCGGCCATCCGGCGTCGGGTCTTCCCGGCGATGTCGCGGGGTCGGACGGTGGCGAGCATCGCCTTGGCCTGCAGCGCAGACAGGTCCTTGTTGCGTTGGCCGGGGATGAGCTCGCCGAGCAGCCGCTGCAGCCTGTTCACGGTCTGCACCCGCAACCGGGCCAGCTCGTCGCGCCGGTCGGTGAGCATCCGCAACGCCTCCAGCTCAGCATCGGGTGCCACCACCCGCAGTCCCGGGGTGCGGACCGCGACGATCGCGATCGAGTGCGCATCGAGCGCGTCGGTCTTGCGGTTGTGGCCGGTGTCGAACAGCCGCACCCGGGCCGCCAGCTTCGCCGGAACATCGAGCAC
>WNGB01012432.1_pt1 | contig 12172 bp, 8 predicted proteins | sample 5400681 | NCBI WGS metagenome assembly WNGB01 (sample SAMN13153367, study PRJNA577476) | soil metagenome | isolation source: 115 cm soil or saprolite under grassland replicate 2 | place: USA:California | collected 2016-06-15 | reverse complement strand
TCTCACAGTCGCTGCGGCGTTTACAGTCTCTGCAAGACCGCAAGCAGCCGAGACTTTGACGGAGCGTGAAGTCGTCCGCGCAGTGCTGCGAGAAAACCAGACCCTCAAAGCGGCTCTTGCAAAGTGGGAAATGATGAAAGCACGCGTGCCGCAGGCCAGAGCATGGGAGGATTTGCGAGCCGGTGTGGATTGGACGGCAGAAAGGTCCGTTAACATCCCGCCTAACTCGTTTATGGATCAAACAGGCATGTTAGAGCAAGAGGTACCAATCACCGGAAAAAACCGAAGTCGTTCGCGCGTTGCGACCGCTGAAGCTCGTGCAGCGTTCGAGGAATCTTATCATGCGCGCGCGCTCTGCCTATGCGCGTCTCGCGAATGCTTACGCACAGTTCGAAGTCAATCACCGTAACAGCGAATTGCTCAACCAATTTGTGCAAATTAGCCGCAGCCGATATGAGGCCGGTGTGGCGACACAAGCGGATGTTCTCCTTGCGCAGACTGACTCAGCAAAGTTGCTCGAAGCGCAGGCCGACATTGAGCGCCAGATCTCTCAAGAGCAATCGGCGCTGAACGTGTTAATGAACCGCCCCGCGCAAGCACCGCTCAGCCGGCCTTCCGAACTTGTCTTTACATCCCAAACGCTTTCTTTGGAAAAGCTGCAGGGAATCGCCGTTGCGTTGCGACCAGAGTTGCTACGAGCGCAAGATCGGATCGACGTGGAGAGGTTCCGGCTCCAGCTGGCGAACCGCCAATGGTTTCCCGATCCAGCACTGAACGTCAAAGCGCAGCGGTATAATTCGGCGGCCCAGGCAGTCAGCGAAGTAGATGTCGGCATTTCCCTTCCTGTTCCGTGGCTGAACTGGAAGAAGTATTCCGCGGGAGTTTTGGAAGCGCGAAACAGCGTGGAAGAGGCCGAGCGGGAATTCGGTGCACTACGTGTAGAAACGCTCGGTCTGGTGCGTGATCAGCTCAAAAAGATTCAGACGTCAGCAAATCAATATGAGCTCTACCGTGACAATATTCTGCCTCTGGCGCGGCAGGCCGTAGAAGCGAGCCGGGCTGCCTACGAAGCCAGCACGGGCGGGTTTCTGGAGTTGATCACGGCGCGCCGCACATTGCAGGACGCGGAATCAGCTGCGCTAAACCGTCTCGCCGAATATGAAGCCGCTGTCGCAGAATTGGACGCAATTATCGGGCGAGCAAGCCCGCTCATTGAGCAAGGAGGTAAACATTGAACTCACGTTTCCTTTACCTCATTTGCATCTTGCTGATGGCGGCATTCGCGGTGTCGTGTTCCAAACGAGGGCCAGCCAGTCCTGCGGAAAAAACATTCTATACATGCAGTATGCACCCGCAGATTGTCCAGGATCATCCTGGCAATTGCCCGATTTGTGGAATGAAGTTGATGCCAGTGCGCAAGCAGCCGTCACCGACCGCGCTCGCTGCGGCGACTCCGTCCCTTGGCAGGCAAGATCGACAATCGAGCGCTGTCGGTGGTCGCAAAATCAAATACTACAAGTCGACCATGATGCTGGGCGAGATCAGCCAGAGGCCGCGCAAAGACAGCATGGGCATGGACATGGTGCCGGTGTACGAAGGCGAGGAAGAGACGAATGTGATCACTGTCGATCCATCGACGGTGCAGAAAATGGGAGTGCGTACCGCGGTAGTGACGAAAGGTCCGTTGCGTCGAGTCATCCGCACAGTAGGCACGATCGATTACAACGAAACCGCGCTGGCCGACGTGACCACAAAGTTTCGCGGTTGGATCGAGAAGCTTTATGTCGATTCAACCGGCAAACAGGTGCACAAAGGCGAGCCGCTTTTTGATATTTACTCGCCGGAGCTTTACAGCGCGCAAAACGAGTACGTGCTTGCGCTCAATCAAGGCAGCGGGGGACTGAAAGCGAGTGCGCGGCAGAAACTGAAGCTGTTCGACGTTACCGACGATCAAATCGCGGAACTCGAGAAGAGTCGCCAGCCGCAGCGAACCCTGCGCGTAGATGCCCCAATCGACGGCATCGTGGTTGAGAAAATGGCCGTGCAAGGCCAGATGGTCGAAGCGGGAATGAAATTGTATCGGCTGGCCGATCTCAGCATCGTTTGGGTGCAGTCCCAGATCTACGAGCAAGACTTGGCGCTGCTGAAACTTGGCCAGGAAGCGGACGTGACCCTGTCATATCTACCCGACCGCAAATTTCGTGGCCGCGTCACCTATATCTACCCGACTGTGGACGAGAAAACACGAACGGCGCGCATCCGAATGGAATTTCATAATCCGGGACTGTTCTTGAAGCCGGGGATGTTCGCGACTGTAGAACTGAACGCCGAAATCGACGCATCCGCGCTACTTGTGCCCGATTCGGCCGTGCTTCGAAGCGGTGAGAAGAACACGGTCTTTGTCGCCCTAGCCTATGGCCACTTTGAACCACGCGAGGTGACGCTCGGACCACGCGCCGAGAATAACACTTATGAAGTGGTGAGTGGCCTAAAGGAAGGCGAGCGCGTCGTGACTTCCGGTCAGTTCATGCTCGATTCGGAGAGTCAGCTTCGCGAGGCGATTCAAAAGATGTTGAATCCGAATGCGAGTCCGACGCCTGCGCAAGATCATTCGGCGCATAAATCGTCACCAAAGCAACCAGTAACGGGACTCGTGGAACCAACACCAACACCGACAGCCTACGTCTGCCCGATGCCAGAGCATGCGACAATCAAATATAACCATCCTGGTAAATGCCCGATTTGCGGAATGACGCTTATTCCCGCTCCGAGTGATAACACGGATAGTTCATCACCGACGCCGACTGCGACGCCGATGCAACACCAACATCAACCGTAACGATCCATGCTGCGCGCAGTCATAGATTTCTCCCTGCGAAACAGGTTCATGATCTTGCTGGCCACAGGAGCGCTGACCATTGCTGGTATCTATGCGCTTCGCAACATTCCGCTCGACGCCATTCCCGATCTCTCTGACACGCAGGTCATCATTTACACGGAGTGGCAGGGCCAGGCGCCGCAAATCGTGCAGGATCAAGTCACGTATCCGCTCACGACCAAAATGCTGTCCGTCCCGCGCGCGAAGGTTGTGCGTGGCTACTCATTCTACGGCTTTTCGTTCGTCTATGTAATTTTCGAAGACGGTACTGACCCATATTGGGCGCGGAGTCGTGTGCTCGAGTATCTTAGTGGGTTGAGCGGACGTCTACCTCAAGGTGTCTCGCCAAGCCTCGGTCCGGACGCGACGGGCGTCGGCTGGGCATTCATGTATTCGATCAATTCGAAAGAGCGCAGCCTCGCTGAGCTGCGATCAATGCAGGATTGGTACCTGAAATACCAACTGACATCGGTGGAAGGAGTAGCAGAAGTCGCCTCTATCGGCGGCTTCGTGAAACAGTACCAAGTCACTGTCGATCCGACGAAACTGCGCGCTTACAATCTCTCGATCGCCGAGGTCAGCATGGCGATCAAAAAGAGCAATGGTGAGGTCGGCGGCCGCTCGATTGAGATGGCGGAGAAAGAATTCATTTTGCGCGTTCGGGGATACATCGACTCGATCGAGGATTTGAAAAAGGTTGCGGTTGGCACAGGCGCCAACGGTGTTCCAATTCTGCTTCGAGACGTTGCGAATGTTCAGCTCGGCCCTGACATGCGCCGCGGCATCGCCGAGTTGAATGGAGAGGGCGAAACAGTGGGCGGCATTGTAGTCGTGCGATATGGCGCGAACGCCCGTGATGTAATTCAGCGCGTTAAAACACGACTCGATCAGGCAATGAAAGGTTTACCGCCGGACGTGAGCTACACGATCGCGTATGATCGCACCGCGCTGATCGATCGCGCCGTTGCCACGTTGGAAGAAAAGCTAGTCGAGGAAAGTATCGTCGTCGCGCTCGTTTGCATTGCGTTTCTGTTGCATTTTCGCAGTGCGCTGGTGGCGATCGTCATTTTGCCGATTGCAATTCTGATCTCGTTTGTCGTGATGTATCGCCAGGGTATTAGCTCCAACATCATGTCGTTAGGCGGCATCGCCATCGCCATTGGCGCGATGGTCGATGCGGTAATCATCATGATCGAAAACGCGCACAAGCACATTGAACGCGACGGTGGCAGGAAGCCTCACTGGCAGATCATTCGCGACGCTTCCATCGAGGTCGGTCCGGCCCTGTTCTATTCGTTATTGGTCATTACTGTGTCATTCATTCCGGTGTTCGCGCTGCAAGCGCAGGAGGGCCGGCTGTTTAAGCCACTGGCCTACACGAAAACGTACTCAATGGCCGCCGCTGCTCTGCTTTCGGTCACGCTCGCGCCGGTTCTTATGGGCTACTTCATTCGAGGCAAATTGCCGCCGGAAGAAAAGAACCCGATTAATCGCTTCCTCATCAGGCTTTATCATCCGGTGATCGATTTCGTGATCCGCTGGCGCTGGTGGGTTATCGCCGCTTCTGCAGCCGTCGTTCTATGGGTGTTTTTTCCGTGGAACTGGCTGATCACAAACCGTCTTTCCGAAGGCAAACTGCGCTCGCTCGCGGGGTATGTGGGCAAACTTTTCCCCTATCAAAGTCTCGGCTCCGAATTCATGCCGCCGCTTTATGAAGGCGATTTGCTTTACATGCCAACCACGTTCCCCGGCATTTCGACCACCAAAGCGCGCGAGATTCTCCAGCAGACCGACCAAATCATTAAAACCTTTCCCGAAGTGCATCATGTCTTTGGCAAAATAGGACGCGCTGAAACCGCCACGGATCCAGCGCCGATGGACATGGTTGAGACGACTATCATGCTGAAAGACGAAAAAGACTGGCCGAAGGTCGATATCAAAGATCAGAACGGCAAAACGATTTCTCATCGGAAACGAACGGTGGACGAGCTGACCGAAGCGATGAACGCCGCGATCCAATTTCCCGGTTTGAACAACGCGTGGACGATGCCGATCAAGACGAGGACCGATATGCTCGCCACCGGCATCAAAACCCCAGTTGGGATCAAAGTCGCCGGGCCGAATCTCGCCGAACTTGAACGGATCGCCTCGCAAATCGAGACAGTCGTGCGGCAAGTACCCGGCACGTCGAGCGTTTTTGCTGAGCGAGTAATGGGCGGCAATTACATCGAGTTCAACATTAACCGTGACGAGATCGCCCGCTATGGCCTCGCGCTGGCCGACGTTCAGGAAGTGCTGGAAGTAGCGCTTGGCGGGATGCCGCTGACGACAACGGTCGAAGGGCTGGAGCGCTACAGCGTTAATCTTCGCTACGACCGCGATTTTCGCGAAAACCTTGAAGCACTTCGTGAAATTATCGTGCCCACGCCAAGCGGCGCGCAAATTCCGCTCGGTCAACTTGCAAAATTGAACGTCGTGCGCGCGCCGATGGGCGTGAAAAGCGAAGGCGCGGTCCCGAATGCTTGGATTTACGTGGATGTGAAAAACATCGATATCGGCACCTACGTGCAAATGGCGCAACGCGCAGTCAACGAAGCCATCGCGAGCAAACGTGTTTCCATGCCGAGCGGCTACAACATTTTCTGGAGCGGCCAGTACGAATACATGCAGCGCGCTCAACAGCGTCTCATGATCGTGGTTCCGATCACGTTGCTCATCATCATCCTGATCATTTATCTCAACACACGCTCGTTCGTTGCGACCGCGATCATCATGCTCTCGGTGCCGCTTGCGTTAGTCGGCTCGTTCTGGCTGCTCTATCTGGATGGTTACAATCTGAGCGTGGCTGTCTGGATCGGGTTAATCGCGCTTGCAGGCGTCAGCGCGGAGACAGGTGTGGTGATGCTGCTCTATCTCGATCTCGCCTACAATCAATGGCAACGCGAAGGAAAAATGCGCAACGCTGCCGATTTGCGCGACGCTATCTATCACGGCGCAGTGAAGCGCGTGCGTCCCAAAGCGATGACCGCTGCAGTCATTATCGGCGGCCTCGTGCCAATTCTGTGGAGCCACGGCGCCGGTGCAGATGTGATGAAACGCATCGCCACGCCAATGATCGGCGGGATCGTTACTTCCACGATCATGGAACTGGTGGTTTTTCCCGCGATCTTTTTCCTTTGGCGCTCGCGCCGACTCAAAGATTCCGCGCCGGATCAATTGAACGCCGCGGCTTCTCCAGCTTTCCAAAAAGTGTGACTGACCGCAAAAAGTGCTGACGACGCTCGATCCAGTTGCCTTTCTTTACGGGACGCTTGTCGGCCTCGCGGTAGGACTTACAGGGATCGGGTCGGTCTTTGCGGTGCCATTTCTTGTTTACGGATTGGGACTCGGGCCGCACGTCGCTGTGTGCGTCTCGATGGCTGCTATCGCCGCTATGGCGCTTGTTGTCTCCATGGGGAAATCTCGTATGAAGCTGATCGAGATCCGGGTAGGCACTGCGGTGCCCACGGGCGGTGCCGTGGGTGCGCCGGCCGGCGTGTGGCTTAACAAGCAACTCTCGCCGAATCTTCTACTCGTGTTATTTGCGGTGCTTGCGGCCGTGATCGGCCTTTGGACGCTTTTTAGCGGAAAAGCTTCTGAAGGCAACGGCGCGCAGTCGCTGTCCCTGCCGCAAGCGGGGCTTCAAAGTATCTCCGCACAGCTGACGCTGATGATTTTGGTGGGTCTGATTGCGGTTGTCCTGTCGGGAATGCTGGGGGTGGGCGGCGGATTCTTCATTATCCCAGCGCTGCTTTTCTTCGGTGGCCTTGAAATTCACGCCGCAATTGCGACGTCGCTTCCGGTGGTCGTACTGATCAGTGCTGTTGCGATGACTGGTCATCTGATCGCTGGTCAACGACCGTCGCTCGGGCTTATCGCATTATTCGCCGCGGGCGGAGTAGTCGGGGTGGAACTTGGTTCAAGACTCGGTAGACGACTGGATCGCTCAAAGCTCCAACGGGTGTTTGGAGTGGCAGTTCTCGCGATATCGATGCTGATCGGTCTACGAAATCTTCACGGTATTTGAATGACAACGTGCCGCCCCAAATCTCCCCCAGAAAACGCCCAGCTTTTGCCAAAAGATGCGTGGCTGGAGTTCCGTTTTTCAGTGATACTGAACGCGGTGACGACCTTTAGGACAATAATTCACTAACTATGAGCATGGAAGACTCGCAGGCTTGGGAAACGGATTGGCAAAAACACTGCATCGTCTGTGGGAAGTCCGTTTTAGATGGGGAAGGGTTTTGCCACATGCGGGTAGAAGGCGAAATGGTGGCAATCTGTTGCCCGTTGTGCTTTGAGAACTTTGAAAAGTACCCGAAACGCTATCTAAGCTTGCGCCGCCTTCGCCGAAAGTGATCCCGAACGATGTATAATTTCGCTAAATCCGATCGCCGGCGGCATCGTCGCCGCGATCACATTGCGCTTAACGGCTCGTTCTTCAACACGCAGCGGATGCTCGAGCAATACGTCCAAAAAGCTTACTTCCTGTGAACGCGCAAAAAACGATTGGTGTTTAGCAATTACGGAAGAGCGGTCGGGGTTTCGGTCGTGTAAAGAGGTAAGGAACCAGGGAACCCATTATGAATGGCCGCGAACAGACTGCGGTCGATCCAGTCTGCAAAATGCAACTTGGTCGCGAACAGATCAGAGAATCGCTCGTCGTTGACGGGCGTACGTATTACTTCTGCTCAATCGGATGCCGAGCTGAATTTCAAAGGCATCCCGAGGATTACATCCGCCGCGACGCAAAGAACGGGAGCGGTGCTTAGCATGTGTAGATTTCTCTGCTATAGAGGCCCGGAAATTCTTCTCAGCGATTTGCTGTATCGACCTACCAACTCGCTGATTCGACAAAGCTTTCACGCCAAAGAACGAACAGAACCGCTCAATGGCGATGGTTTCGGAGTCGGTTGGTATGCGCCCCAGATCAGTTCAACGCCGTGTATTTTCGCGAGTGTTACTCCAGCATGGAGCAATCAAAATCTGCGCCGGCTTAGCGAACACGTGAAATCAGGCTGTTTTTTCGCCCATGTGCGCGCGGCGTCACCAGGAATGCGTGTAAGCGAAGCAAATTGCCATCCGTTTCAGCACGGGCGCTTTCTCTGGATGCACAACGGCATCATCAGAGACTTCTGGCGTATCAAACGCCGGCTGCGCGCGTCTTTGCCGGATGAGCTCTATCACAATATTGAAGGCACAACTGATTCTGAACATGCGTTTGCAGTTTTTCTGCACCTGCTTGGCGATGTTGAGGACGGACACTCAGCTAATGAGCTTGGTAACGCACTGGTGACAACAATCGAGCAGCTGGAGCAATGGACCTGGGACAGCGGCATGTCGGAACCTTCCTACTACAATTTCGCCGTGACCGACGGGCGGAGCGTTGCCGCCGTGCGTTATGTCTCTGACCCCACGTTGGAGCCACAGTCGCTTTATTATTCGGTTGCCGGCAAGTACCAATGCAGCCGCGACGGCATCTGTAGCTTTTGCAAATGTGATGTAAGCGAAAAGACCATCATCATTGCTTCTGAGCGATTGACTTCAAATAAAGAGGACTGGTTTCGAGTTGCTACCAATCATGTCCTCACGATCGAGCCGGACCTCACAGCGGATGTGCATTTAATGGACGTTGAGCGGATCGGTTCGCGTATTCACTTGGGATTAGTCTCGCCCCAATTCGGAGAACAGGTTAACGACAAACACATGATTGGGAGAGATTAGCGAGCATGGAAGATCGTGCTGGCACGGATTGGCAAAAGCACTGCATCGTTTGTAGGAAGTCCAGCGATATCTGAGTTTGCGCAGGTTCCGTGGGTCCGAACCTGGGCAATTCAGCTGTCTGACTTAAGTTCGCCACCGTTTTTCGTTTGCATTTCTGCGAGCAGTTTGCGAGGAACAAAGTTCTGATTTTGTTATTAGGAGAGAATTATGAAAACTGAAAGTTTAGAATCTATAGCACAAAAGCTCGTCGCACCGGGAAAAGGGATTCTGGCAGCAGATGAAAGCTCGGGAACAATCGAGAAGCGGTTGAAAAGCATCAGCGTTCCTTCGACGGAAGAAAACCGGCGGGCATATCGCGAGATTTTATTTACCACAAAAGGCGCGGGCGAATTTATTAGTGGCGTGATTCTCTTTGACGAGACGATTCGGAAGAAGACGCGCGACGGTCGCACTTTTGTCAAAGCGCTGGAAGAGCAGGGGATCATCCCTGGTATCAAAGTGGACAAGGGCGCGAAGGCGATGGCGAATTTTCCGGGCGAAAAGATCACTGAGGGTCTCGACGGATTGCGCGAGCGGCTTGCAGAATACAGGCAGTTGGGAGCGCGCTTTGCTAAATGGCGCGCGGTGATCACTATTGGGGAGAACATTCCCACGGAAACATGCATCGCCGCAAACGCGGAGGCATTGGCGCGCTATGCGGCGCTTTGTCAGGAAGGGGATTTGGTTCCGATTGTCGAGCCGGAAGTGCTCATGGATGGCACGCACACGATTGAGCGTTATTTCGACGTCACACAGGAAACGCTGGAGAGCGTCTTTCATGCTTTGTACGAGCATCGTGTTTCACTGGAAGGGATGCTGTTGAAACCGAACATGGTTCTCTCAGGAAAAGATTGTCCGCAGCAAGCTTCGGTACAGGAAGTGGCAGAAGCTACTGTGCGCTGCATGAAACGCGTGGTTCCCGCGGCGGTCCCCGGTCTTGTGTTTCTTTCAGGCGGGCAGACTGATCAGCAGGCTACCGAGCATCTCAACGCGATGAATCAGTTCGGTGACTTGCCCTGGCAATTGAGCTTTTCCTATGGTCGCGCGTTACAAGCTCCAGTGCTTAAAGCCTGGAAGGGCGAACAGGCCAATGTGGCCAAGGCACAGCAGGCGTTCCACCACCGCGCCTGGTGCAACAGCAAAGCGCGCTTCGGCAAATACACCGAAGAGATGGAAACCGCGAAGGCGGCGTAAGACGCGACGAATCGGCGAAACGGCGCAAGGGGGAAACGGCGAGACGGCCGGTTCACTGGCTTCCCCCGTTTCGTCATTCCTTCGTCATTCGACATTCGTGCTTCGTCATTTGATAGATATCGCACTGTGACTCTCGTAGGAGCATCGTACACCGCGTCGCCCGCTTAAAGGATACGGACTTCTCCAATGATCTACACCTGCCCAATGCATCCGGAGGTCGAGCAAGATCACCCGGGGGCGTGCCCGAAGTGCGGAATGACGCTGGAGCCGAAGGACGTCGGTGCGGAGGAAGAGGAACAAAGGGAAACGCGATCGCTATCACGAAAATTCTGGATCGCGCTGGTGCTCACGATCCCGGTGCTATTGCTGGCAATGGGTCATGCCATTCCCGGCTTGGAGATCGATTCAATTGTTCCAAAGCGAATCGGAAAATGGATTGAGTTTGCCCTAACAACGCCAGTGGTCCTTTGGGCTGGAGGCTTTTTCTTCACGCGCGCGTGGCAGTCGATCGTTAATCGCAGCCTCAACATGTTCACACTCATCGCTGTGGGTGTTGGCTCGGCATACGTCTACAGCGCTGTTGCAGTAATCGCGCCTGGAATTTTCCCGTCTTCTTTCCGGCGTCACGGAGAAGTCGATCTTTATTTTGAAGCAGCAGCGGTGATTACGACTTTGATCCTGCTCGGGCAACTGATCGAGGCGAAAGCGCGGAGCCGAACCGGGCATGCGATCAAAGCACTTCTCGGACTTGCAGCGAAAACTGCGCACCGAATTCATGATGATCAGGAGCAGGAAATCGCGGTGGACGAAATTCAGAAAGGCGACGTGCTCCGCGTGCGACCGGGCGAGAAAGTACCAATCGACGGTGTGATCGTCGATGGGAAAAGCAACATCGACGAATCAATGATCACTGGCGAATCAATGCCGGTAAGCAAACGGGAAGGCGAGAAAGTGATTGGCGCAACCATGAATCAAACCGGCTCGTTTTTGATGCGCGCAGAGCACATCGGTTCGGAGACCGTTCTCGTGCAAATCGTACAGATGGTGGCCGACGCACAACGCAGCCGCGCCCCTATTCAAAAACTCGTGGACACAGTGTCCGGTTATTTTGTTCCAGCGGTGATCGGTGCTGCGATCGTTACGTTTGTTGTTTGGTCGATCGTCGGACCTGCGCCGGCGATGGCTTATGCGCTGGTAAACGCAGTCTCCGTGCTGATCATTGCTTGTCCGTGCGCGCTCGGACTGGCAACACCAATGTCGATCATGGTCGGTGTCGGGCGTGCTGCGCAAGCCGGAATCCTGGTAAAAAACGCACAAGCAATCGAGGTCACTGAAAAAGTCACGCATCTGGTCACGGACAAAACGGGCACGTTGACGGCCGGCAAACCGGAAGTGGTCAGCCGGATCGTAGCAAACACCGTAAGTGAACGCGATCTCTTGCAAATTGCGGCATCAGTCGAATCCCAGAGTGAGCATCCGCTGGCGCGGGCAATCGTAGAAGGCGCCAGAAAAGAAAAAATCGAGTTGCGAGAAGTAACCGATTTTCAGTCCACCACCGGCGGTGGCGTCTCCGGCAACCTTGAAGGTAAAACAATCCTTATCGGAAAAGAAAAATTTCTGGCCGATTCGAATGTCAGATTTCCTGAGGAACTAACGAAAGAGGCTCGTCGCTTGCAGGAAAGAGCAGAAACCACAGTCTGGCTCGCGGTAAACTGCCGGATGAAAAGATCGAAATCGTTAAAGATCTTAAATCCAAAGGCGCGATTGTTGCCATGGCGGGGGACGGAATTAACGACGCGCCTGCTTTGGCGGCGGCAGATGTCGGAATTGCGATGGGAACGGGGACCGCCGTGGCGATCGAGAGCGCCGGCATTACGCTCGTGAAAGGCGACCTGATGGGAATCGTTAAAGCGATCCACGTCAGTCGCGCGGTGATGCGAAATATCCGGCAAAATTTGTTTTTCGCGTTTATCTACAACGCGCTAGGCGTGCCGATTGCCGCCGGCGTGCTTTATCCGTTTTTTGGACTGCTCCTGAGTCCCATGATCGCCGGTGCCGCGATGAGCTTCAGCTCGGTTTCGGTGATCGTGAATGCGCTTCGCCTGCGATCGATCAAATTGTAACGATTCGCATGCCAAATTCGCCTAAAGACGCGCTTCCGCGCTGCGAATTTCTTCTGTAGCCGCCTCTCTGTGAGAGGCGTCATCCGCAATCAGAAGAGAGGCGCCCGGACCGCTAACAATCACAACTCTTTCCGCAATTGCATGCTTTACCATCGTTCATCGGGCAATTCTTACC
>WNGB01023126.1_pt1 | contig 12173 bp, 12 predicted proteins | sample 5400681 | NCBI WGS metagenome assembly WNGB01 (sample SAMN13153367, study PRJNA577476) | soil metagenome | isolation source: 115 cm soil or saprolite under grassland replicate 2 | place: USA:California | collected 2016-06-15 | reverse complement strand
TACCCATACGCTCAAGAACTAGGCCGACCATGTTGAGCGTGATCGGGCGATACACGCCAGGAGCGTCCTCGATGCGATCGAGCCCGAGAAATAACTTATCGATCGACTGCGGCGACAGCTCGCGCCCCCCACTCTGCAGGAAGGTCGTCGCCTCGCCGCGATCGTACGGTGCGAGCTCCTGCCAGTTCTGTCCCGCCATTAGCGCCGGCAGGGCGAGCTTGAAGACGAGCGGCCGATAGTCGCTGCGAAACACCAGAAGAACTCGCAGGCCGTCGATCGGATTCTTGACTAGGTCATCCAGGAGGGCCGCGAACGCACGGCGCTCCTCCTCGGTGTGCAGGATCAGGAACTCCTCGAACTGGTCGACCACGAGCAGGAGAGGCGCGTCGTGCTTCTTGCCGCGAGACTCCGCCGCCCTCTTGAGAAGGTCTTGCAGAGACAGTTCCGCCGCCGGCTTCCTCGCGAGCCGACTGTCGGCGGCGAGAAGCGCCGCTCGCAGCCGCTGTATCGGGTCTCCGAACAGCCTAGTCTCGACCACCATCCAGCCGAGGTCGCGCAGCTGCGGCAGCACTTTCGCTCCCAGAAGGGGACTTGCCGACGCCCGACGCACCGGAGAGGTAGAGCAGCGGGGCATCAGTTGACTTGAGCCAGCTCAGGATCGCGGTGTCGGCGCCATCGAGCCGCTTGAACGTGTCGCGGTCCGCCACCCCGTAGGGGTGCAGGCGGAAGTAGCCGGGCTTGAACTGCATGTCGCCGCCGATGACCGTCGCCTTCAGGCGGCGCTCGCGCAGCGCTCGCCACGCGGTCGGCAGCATTGAGAACAGCAGGATGAAGATGAGCGGTGCGGCGATGATCGACCAGAACGCGCGCGAGCCGACCGCCGCGTGAAACTCGCGAAGATCGTCGAGCGCGTACTTTCGCAGGAGGACGATGGCCGCGACGTAGATGACCACCATCCCGACCAAGATGGTCGCCTGGCCCAGTAGCGATCCGAGGAACGTCCGGCCGAAGGTCTGTCGCTGCTCGTCCGTCGGCCCGACCGACTTGATCAGGTCGCCGAGACCCTTGACGTCGACTACCGTCATTAGGTGGGTCCTCCCAACGGGGCGGCCCACGATCTTAGTTGCAATCCAGCGGTTTTGCACGCCAGAAGTGACGAGAAGAAGCGATGAGCATGCGAATGGAGTGGCTCCGCGCCGACGAAAGCACCCCCGCCTGCTGGGCATGCTTGGTGGTCTATATCCCGAGAAAGTCAGCGTGCTCGCGACCCTTGCCAACAGCCTAGTCGACCGCGACATGACCGTCGATGCCGCGCGGCAACTGTGGGTCGACCTATGCCAGCAGGGCTGGCGACGCGTGGCGGAGCAGGACTTGAGAGCCTGCCGGATGAGCCACAGGCGTCTGAGAGAGATCGCCTACGAGCGGTGATCGAACCACGTTGATGCGAATGGGCCCCTCTCGCAGTGGTTCACCGCTCCTAGTGCGCGCTCGCCCTCACGTTCCGACTGACTCGACGAACGTCTATGTCGCCAGTGGTTCGACGGTCGGTGTAGTACTGGCCCGCGAGCCGACTTGGGTCGGCGTCGATGTCCATCTCCAGCCACGCCACTCCCTCGTGCCGCGCGCTCCTGTGCGCGACTTCAGCCCTGGGGCGATTGTCGTAGGAGTACCAAACGCGAAAGCGTCCTGCGTCGGGCTCGGCCTCCAACACGCAGCGCGTGGAGTGGGAGGTTGACTCCCCAGTTCTGAGCTTGATCGACACCGAGAAGAGCGTTTGGCGAATCCAGATGGTGACCGGGATGGGCGGCGACGGCTTCTTCGTCTCGGGGTCGATCCATGTGCTGACGAGCGTCCCCTCCCACGTGCCGTTCAGGTCTGGGAACGTCTTGCGCGCGATCGCCGGAAACTTCCGCCACACGTGGCGCCAGGTGACCGAGGCTAGGCCAGCACGCGCAATAGGCGTCCCAGTGCTGACGCAACAGAGATATCAGATGACGACGCGCATCAATACCGCTGACGCCGAGCGCCGGAAAGCCATCGCGAGCGAACTCGCCCCAAGGAATCTCGTAGCGGACATTGAAGCTGAGCGCACCGTTGAGTTGCGCGGTGTAGTCGCCTGGGAAGCAGAAACCAACCAAACAGTCGCCGATGCGGACGTGCGGGAGAGTTACCGCCCGCAAGGCGGCATCCACCAAGTCACGGCCCGCAAAGGCCGCCTGATAGATTCCGACCGTCTTAGGAAGACTCGTAATCGACAATGCGTTCGAGACAGGTCGCTCCTCCGCAATCTCGACGGGCGCCCGTTCATTGTCGATCAGCCCTCGCCAATTCGCTGCAACCTCAGGCGAGGGGCCGCTGCGTGGCACGTTGTACTCTTGCAGCGTCTTGGTGAGCTCGACCAGACCGGCTCCCCAATTTTCGGTGAAGTCGATGTATTGCGCGAGCGCCGTGTCGAAGGTGAGCTCATAACGCTCCTTGCGCAGGGGAATGATGAAGCTCGTGTCGCCTAGCTTGGCGGCCACTTGCTGCGCGAGCTTGATCTCCCGCTGCACGCCCTTCTTTGAAAGCCCGTCCGGCGTGGCGACGAGAAGGAGTTTTGCAGACCAGTCTTTGAGCGCCACTTCAAGCAGCTCTGTCCAATCCTGGCCGCCCCGCAGCTTCAGGATATCCGCCCAGACCTCATAGCCGAGCGCGGTCAGGCGCGTGCCGAGCCACAGGACGAACTCATTGTCCTGCGGCGTCGCATGGCTGATGAATACCAATGGCCGCTTTGCGCCGGGCGCGTTTGCTACCTCGATTGCTGCAACGGTCTCGCTCATCAGCTTGTTTAATGCGTACGAAAACTCGCCGGAGATTATCAGGCTGAAGGGCGTTGCCGCTTTTGCCTAATAAGTGTCTGAATCTGTTCAGATTTGCCGTCTCCATTTTCGGAGCTACAGCGGTTCCGAGCCGCGAATCAGGCATTGCTCCCCGCACCCATTCCAAGGTGTTGCAATCAGCAATAAGTCATACGGGAATAGCTCGATCATATCGCCGTTGACCGGCCAACGCTGTCTCTAGCCCTACGTGGTCGCGGCTTGCCGAACTAATGCTCTCCGATTTTCAGGGATCAGGTAGATGCTCCAAAGGAAATTTCTGCTCAGCACCCAGCAAATCAGCAAAGATATCTCATATTTCACCATTGGCTTCGCGACCTTGAGCGTACAAGGCCACGTTGAGGACGCGGTTTGCGCCGCTGTACGGCATCCTTACAGCCGCCCACGTGCTCGGTAGTCTTCCCACCAAAGGTCAGGTAGGGCTCGTCACGCATGCCGATGATCCGTCACGATTTCAGAAACAAATCATCATGATGGAACACACCGATTCCGTGATCATGCGAGGCAAGGCATTCGATCAAAAAGGTCCCGACCTCGGATTCTTGCGCCTCCCTCAACAAAGCATCGGTTGGATCGCGCTCGACGTCCTCGACCAGGTAGACGCGCTCGATCGCGAGCGCACTTTGATCGAGAGGGTAACAGAGCAGGTAACAGAGCAACTACGCCAAGAGCATTCTGACAGTGACGTCTGTAAAGTATTAGGGGAAAGTCATCCTCACTGCATCGAGGCCAAAGCATGCGATCACCGCAATGCCAAAGGAGCCTCCGAAGCCTACCTTCGTCTGGTCAGGGGAATATCGCGACACTATGAAGCCGTGGAAAGAAGAGCAAATTCGGAAGAGCGAGCAAGCCCGTCAGGAGCAGATTCGCCAAGAGGCTATCCGCAAGGCAAAATTTGCTGGCGAATAGTGGGCTGTATGCGTCCGGAGCTGGGCGAGTTCATCCAGTGATCGTGGGCTGGTCGACCCGCAATCGCCCCCTCTTGCCCAGGCCAATCAATGATACTCCCTGATGCTCGCTCGCTGCCGCATGGCCTCGCGCAGCTCCCGGAGAAACTGGGTCGTAGTGGCGTAGCAGCCAGCCGCGCGTGGGTAAGGACTGGATCATTAAGCACCCAATCGGCACGACGCAGGGTCGACCACGGCACGATCTGTGGACGAAGTTGCGCTAATTCGGGACACTATAAGCCCCTTGCGCCTGTGTTGATCGCACCTTTGTCAATCCAAATTCGTCGCGCCGGCGTCCAGAAAAAATTCGGGCCCGCCACGACTGCTCGCGCTTAATTTAAGGCGCGAGCCGAAAGCTCCTGCGTGAGAACAGATATGGTATGCTTAGTAGACTGTGCCCCTTCGAGAAACACCAACGCGAAGGTAGTGCTCGGAACCGAGGACAATCATTAGGACCGACACAGAATGGCAGTTTCTTCGAAGATCAAGATTATGATTTCGAGTCGATGTAACGATCGCTTTCCGCTCGAAACCAAGAGCGCGAAAACGCTGTCAGCGATACGAGCCGAGTTAAAGAATAGCATCGAGGGGATATCGCGCTGTTCAACGGAAATGCCGGTTGGGCAGATCAGTCGGGAACCATCGGCATTTGCCACGCCGAGTTCGAAAAAGCTTATACGGCCGCTCCTGGAAAGGTCTTTATCGTAAACATCCACGAGCCCAACGCCAAAGGTGCTCCCTCTGGCGGAGTCCACTCGGCATTTCAGCAGTACGTTCAACGGCTGAGACGATTTGATGCTAGAACGGCCAAGACAGAAGCTCAGCTGATCGAAGCCGTGCAGCGAACCGTGCCTCAGGCAACCGTCAAAATGGTTCAAAGAGGCGTTCGGGATGCCAGCCGTGGCATACGTTATGAGGGCCCTGCACTCGACTGGAGCAGGCTCAATTATGCTGATAGAGCCACCGCGATGCGAAAGGCGGCCTTAGCAGCACTTGTCCAAGATCCCTTGAGGGTTGATTTTAACAACAGTCGTGTACAGAGGACGATCGCGGGAAAGCTCGTGTTGTTTGTCGTCGGTGCTGTTCCGGACGCAATGTCGGTATCTGCTGCCCGAGAAACCGTTGGCCAACCGCATCTATCGGACCACGCACTTGATGGATCTTTGTCAAGACTTCATGGAGGGCCAATTCATTTGATCGCTTGTCACAAGACAGTTACGGAGTCTCAGGCCAGGGCCATGCTCGGATTTCCGGATGCAACAGTGGTTTCACCTCCGTTCGGAATCTATGTGGTCGATCCGGTGCAGAGCATCCAGCTTGTCTTGATAGCCCAATGCAGGGATGAGACAAGCACGCGGCTCGGCGTTCAGCAATTCCTGGAATGGTTGGATGAATCTGAACAAGCTATCGCGCTAGCTGGCCACGCCTCAAAGCGAAAGAGGGTCGTCAGCGCTCTGGCGCAGACGTAACGAGCCTAGCCGTAATGGTCGGGCATCCTGTATGCAAAATCGCTCGATTGTACTGCGATCTGACATAGCGCTGTGCGCGTCTGGACCACGGAAAGGGAGGGGTTCTACAATCCGCCCGTTACCTGTAGCAAGCCGGTCCGATCTCCGGGCACAGGGCCGCAGCCGAGCTGCTGCGGCGGATGCTGGCGCTCGGCATCTCGCGTTGGCATCCCGACCCTCTTGCCGCGATCGAGGCGGCCGAGGCCGGGCGCGCAACCTGACAAAAGAAGGGCCCCGGCGAGGACAGCCGCGGGCCCCAGATGAAAGCTCGTCAACGCATCGACGTCATCACCATCGCGCGCTGCGCTCCGCGGCGCAAGGGAGGACGATCATGCCGTTAACCAGCGAAGAGGCCCGAGCCGTTTTTCCGCTCGCTTGGAGTTTACCGCCCGATCGCACGGTCGAGTTTGTACGCGAAGTCGACGCGGCGCTGGCCGGCCATCCCGTGCGCGGGGAAGGACTTGCGCACCGGGTCGCGGTCGAAATCCTGCCACGCTACTTCGTGCCGCCGCCGATGCTGAAAAAGGAGCTGGAGCACGTCAACATCAGAAAACCATGGCTGCGACGTCGTGCGAGAGGTGGGCCATGTATTGGGCTTGTGCACGGCTCGAGTCCCGGCGCGAGACGGTGGCGCAGCATTCCTCAAGCTCGCCGGTTACGAAGTCTACATTCCGCAGGTGCGCGAGCAGCGCCTCAGGCGTAGCCGGCGCGTCGAGGTCATTTCGCCCCTGTTTCCGGCATACGCCTTCATCGTGATCGAGCAGCAATGGCATCGCGCCCGCTGGAGCATCGGTGTGACTGCTCTAATCATGGACGGCGACCACCCGGCGCGCGTTCCGGATCTGGTCATCGCCGATATTCGAGCGCGTGAGGTTCGTGGCGCTGTCGAGCTGCCGAAGTTGCCGGGCATGAAGGTCGGCGAGCGCGTGCGCGTGTTAGGCGGGCCATTCCAAGGGCAGCTCGGATTGTATGCCGGCATGCGGCCCCACGCGCGCGTCGAGGTGCTGCTCGCGCTACTCGGCCGCATCACGGTCGCTGTTCGAAGCGATCGCCGGCATGGACCTATTGCCGCTGGTGCGCGAGCTCGAGGCTCGGCTCGAGACCGATGAGGAATCCAAGGACGTCGACCCATAGTATCACAAGGCGCGGGGTCGGCCTCGCTCGCCCCGCGCTGCCCCCGTTCCGATGGCGCGTTTGATTAAGGCAGCAGCCCAGCCTCTCGCTTCTCGGCGCGGTTCGCCAGCTTTTCATAGCTTTCGGCAATATCCAGCATCATATTTCTGGCTTCCCGATCGCTCATTTGAACCGCCATCGCGCGCGCTTCCTCTGCTCTATCGCGCCAGTGCTTGGGATCGGTGGCGATTGATGCGCTCGTGTCCGGCATTGCTGCTTCGTCTCTCTGCTGCCTTCGTTCTCGACTCAGGAGGTGTCCTGAAACAACATAGCCCCAAATCGTCTTTTGAGGACGCCCAGCGTCCCGAGTTAATTGACCTGACTCTCGAGCGCCGGCTCCGCGCCGTTCTCCGCGGAGCGAGCTTAAAGGGCCACGACTCAGTGTAGATTGATGGAAGGCGCGAAGCTTTTGTGCCCCCAGGCATCCGCCGGGCAGTTTCGCTCGGCGCCTCCTCCGCGCCACCTCTCCTCGAGAGGGCAGCCGATGTCGACCGAGAACGATCTCGAGAAGTCGCGCGAGGAATCGCCGGAGTGGCACCGGGCCCGGGCGAAGCAACTCCGGGAGAACGGCTTCACGAAGATGGCGGAGGAGCACGAGCAGCTCGCGCAGGCGATCGAGCGCCGGCAACAGCAGCAGACCAAATAGCGCCGGCTCGCTCTGCGAAAGCCGGCCTAACGTCCTCTGGGGGGCAAGCCTATGTCGCGGCTTGGCGTCGCATCGGCCGCAACACGGCAAGCGCCATGACAACGATGTTGAGAATTGCATCGATAACGAAAACTGCCGTCCAGCCGCGGGCACGCCGGCGGCCGCTCTTTTTTTTCTGGACGCGCCGGCGCGATGAATTTGAATTGCAAAGGTGCGATCAACACAGGCGAATAGTGGCTTATGGTGTCCGAAATTAGCGCAACTTCGCCCACTGATCGTGGGCAGGTCGACCCGTATCGTGCCGATTGGGTGCGTAATGATTCAGTCCGTACCACCATGCAGTGCCGGGCTGCTACGCCACTACGACCTTTCTCCCAGGAGTTGCCCGAGGCCATGCGGCAGCGGGATTATCATTGATGGGCTTGGGCAATGAGGGGGCGATTTGCGGTCGACCAGCCCACGATCACTGGATGAACTCGCCTAGCTCCGGACAGCATACAGCCCACTATTCGCCTGTTTGCACCTTTTCGTCGGGTCGGCGATGCGCTTTTTTTTCTGAACGCAGGGCGGGCGCTTCGCTGGCGTTGCCCACCTTGAGCCGTTAGGCTCGGTGTGTCGAATCCGCAAAGGAGAGCAACGCCATGTTATTACCACGCCTTCATCGCTCGCGCTCGTACCTAGCCTCAGGACGGCTTGGCAAGATGTGGACAGCTCCTTTGAATCCGCGACGCGCGTGGCGAGCTGTTCTGCTTTGCCGCCTTGGTCTTCGGTTCGCTTGCCGCCGTGGTCTTCGATTCGGCACGACCCTTGCCCCCTTTCGCGGCCTTGGTCCGCTGGGGCCGCTCGGGCGCGGCAGGGGTATCGAAACTGGCAGTCTCGGCCATTTCAAGCCCGAACAGGGCGGCGACATCGTCATGGTCGAGCACTTTCGCAGCATGGGGCGTCGCTTTCGATAGCGGAAGATCCGTTCCGGCACGTGCGATCAGTTCGTTTTCGTCCACGCCGCGCAGCACGAAAAGAAGCCGAGGCCTTTCGTCGAGCCTGGCTCCGATGCCATAGAGCGCCGCCGCAACGTGCTTGCACATATCGGCCCAGTCCGGACAGCTACAGGAAAGTTTGATCTCACCCGGCGATGGAAACAGGCCGTCGCCCTCCCGACAAACTCGATCCATGACGCCCTTGGCCAAACGACCCTGCAGCAACTCAACCAGCGAATCGATCGTTCCCGCACAATCGCGACAGATCGCCTTCCAGCGGGAAGCTTTGACCGGCGAGATTGCGATATTGATCCTGTAGAGATCGGAACCAGCGATCATCGCAGTGACCTCGCCCTTGGCGATTTGGAGGTCGACCACCGAACCATTGCGGACGTAGCTGCGTCCGCGCGGCAAGCGGTTCTCGTAGTCGCTGTAACGTTCGAGGTTTGTACACCACGCCTGACCCCAGAAGCTTTTGGCAATCGTGCGGCCCTCGATCTTCACGGGAGTAATCGATTGTCCCCGCTTCTTCAGCTTGGCCACCTCGCGCTCCGCTTGGCGGCGTTTCTCGGCTACCGAAACATAGGGTCGCCATGCGAAGTAGTAGCTCATCATCAGGCTTCCTTCATCGCCGCTCTTAGGTCGAGTGCGACGAGACTCAGCAATTCCTCATCTTTCATTTCAGTCAACACCACGTCAGCAGCCCCGCTAAGGAAATCCCCAGCAAGTTGCTGCTTCGATTCGATCATCTGGTCGATCTTGTCCTCCACGGTGCCGCGGCAAATGAACTTGCGCACGAGCACATTCTTGTTCTGCCCGATTCGGAACGCCCGGTCAGTGGCTTGGTTTTCCACAGCCGGATTCCACCAACGATCGAAATGGATGACATGCGAGGCGGCGGTGAGATTGAGCCCTGTCCCGCCGGCCTTGACCGAGAGCACAAAGAACGGGACGCGCTCGTCCTCCTGAAACTGGCGCACCAGATCCTTGCGCTTCTTGACCTCGGTCTCGCCGTGCAGAACAAGGCCGGGGCGCCCGAACACGGAGCCGAGGAATGCCGCCAGCGGCGCGGTCGTCTCCTTAAACTGGGTGAAGACGAGCGCCTTCTCCTGCCGGGCGCAAAGCACCTCCGCGATGTCGCGCAAGCGCGTGAGCTTGCCGCTATCCTCCTCGGCCCATGCGCCGTCGCGGAGCCACTGCGAGGGGTGATTGCAGATCTGCTTCAACCGCATGAGGAAGGAGAGCACGATGCCCCTGCGCTCGATTCCATCGACGCCTTCGAGCTGGTCGGCGAGATCATCCACGGCCTGCTGGTAGAGCGCCGCCTGCTTGCGGCTCAAGGGGCAGAACGTTTTCACCTCGGTCTTGTCGGGCAAGTCGGCAATGATGGTTTTGTCGGTCTTCAGGCGTCGTAGGATGTAGGGCCGCACCAGGTCGCGGAGCGGACCGTAGGGATTTTGCGGCCGGTCGGCGAGGCGTTTGACGTAGGACGAAAACTCCTGCGACGATCCCAGAAGTCCGGGATTGATGAAGTCGAAGATTGACCACAGATCGCTCAGCCGGTTCTCGATCGGCGTGCCGGTCAGGGCAACGCGAGCTTCCGCCCGCAGCTGCTTGACCGTCTTAGTCTGCTTCGCGGCAGGATTCTTGATGGCCTGCGCCTCATCCAGCACCGCCAGTTGCCACGGCGTCGCCGCGAGCGACGGCAATCGAGCCAGAAAGCCGTAGCTCGTGATGACCAAATCGACATCCGCCAGATCGCCCGCGCCGAGGTTCGTCAGTTTCTCGGCCGGCGTCACGGATGGATGGGCGACCACCACGTTGAGGCTTGGCGCAAATCGAACAATCTCGGCTGCCCAATTGGCGAGCAGCGAGGCCGGTGCCACCAGCAGACAGGGCTTGCGCTTCTTCCCGCCTTCGCCTTTCAGCGCCAACATGAGGGACAGGACTTGGATGGTCTTGCCCAGCCCCATGTCGTCGGCAAGGCATGCTCCGAGCCCAAGCCGTGCGAGCAGATGCAGCCATTGCACGCCGGTAAACTGATAGGGACGCAGCGTCCCCTTGAACGAACGACCCGGGTCGACACTCGCGAGCCCGTTGGGATGGCGTAGCGCGCGGAGCGTGTCGGCCAGCCACGGGCCGGCCACGGTCTCGCTCCAAGCACTGTCGGACTGCCCGGTTGTGCCATCGCCGCCAATACCAGCCCCGGCCAACATGCGCAGGGCCTCGCCAAACGACAGGCCATCGGTCTCCGCGCGCCGCTCGATCGCCTCGAATTGCTCAAGCGTGCGGCTCAATCGCTCGCGGTCGACCTCGACCCACTTGCCTCGGATCAAGACGAGCCCGTCGGAGTGCGCCAAAAGCCGTTTGACGTCGGCACGCGTGAGGCTTTCGCCGTCGAGCGTCACGTCCATCCGGAAGTCGAGCAGCGCATCGAGCCCGAGCTGTGACGGTGCGTTGCCTCCGACCGTGGCCTTTATCTGCGGGCGCGCAGGGCGGTTCATGCGCCAGCTGGCCGGCATCCGGACGATGACACCCGCGCTTTCAAGCGCCGGAACGTCCCGCAGGAACTGCAGCGCCTGTTGCGGACCCCATCGCAGCGGGTGAAAAACCTCTCCGCCATCGACCATGGCTTTCAGCCATGGGCAATGCCCGGAAGCGCGCTGCACCGGCATCAACAGCGCGAGGAGGCGTTCGCGGTTCCTGGCACCGGCATATTCCTGTAAGGCCTTGCCGAGCGGAAGATGCTGGGCCTTGGCCTCGGCCGAAAGTTGGGTCGTATAGGTCGCAAGGAATGCGAATGGGGCGTCCTCGTCTTTCCAGTTCTCGGCGAGATTGAAGTGGACACGCCCGACCAGGTTCCAGGCCGGATGACGGCTCGTGAGGAATGCCTGTACCGTGAGCTTGGTTTGAGCCAATTCCGCATCGAAGGCCGCATCCATGCCGCGCCAGAGATCGGCCAGGACCTCCGTCGTCAGATATTCCGCACCGGTCATGGGCGGAACAGCCGCCGCCATCGCGTCCAATTCGCCGTCGGCAGGGATCGGCACCAGGGGCTTGCTTCGCTCGCCGATCCCTGGAAGGGAGCACAGCGCAGTCACGTAGCGCGCCCCAAATTTCCGCCAAAAGGACAGCGTTGGAGGAAGCACCGTGCCGACCTCGTCGGCGCCCAGGACCAATAGCCCGTGCCCGGATCCACGGGCGAACGCCTGTTCCAATCGGACGCCACGCGCGAGCTCCAACGCCGGCGCCGCGTCCGCCTCCAATGCCCGCGCGAGCGTCAGGACGCCATGCGGCGACAGAACTGGCGCCAGCATCACCATGAGGGTGCATCCTTTGCGATCCGACCGGTTCGCGCGCCACGCGGCGAGCGTCTTACGGTATGTGCCTGGCCGTCTGATCGGAAATTCCGATTCTGTGCAAGAGACGCCAGGTAGTTCTCGTTTTCGAGTCCCGCTCGCCCGCCAGAATTCCCGTTTGGCGCGAGAGACCGCCGTACCACCACAAAGGCGCAAGTGAGACACGCCGCCGCAAACGCCTACGATCTGCAAGAAATTCGTCTCTGTGCAAGCAGTGCTGTTGTTGCGCCCACCGCAAAGCCCCGGAATGCGCGCAGGCATTGGCGGCTTGCAAGAGACAAAAAGCCAGGCTGGTCATTGCCAAGCTCGACCGCGCAAGCTTCACTCTCTCAAAATTTTGGTGGTTGTTACCGCAGGTGTTACCCGCGCCAATTTTGGCCGGTCGCTGACCGCAACGATGCGCCGTGGTTACTTTTACCGAGTAAAAGTTGGTTGCCCGGCGAGTGTGACGTCTCGTGCGGGCGCGTCGGCCCCCGTGACCGTCGAACGGACGGGCACCAGATGATCCTTGCCAACTCGACCCCGGTCACAGCCGCACTGCAGCGAGAGAGCACCAATCCCTTCATTTCCTCTCCAACCACTAAGACCCCATAACGCGCGCACGCGCGCACGCGCGCGGCCGCGACCCAATGGGACCTCGACCCTTCGCCAAATGGTGGGGTCGATATCTTTGAGTTCGATGCGGAT
>WNGB01032418.1_pt1 | contig 12177 bp, 14 predicted proteins | sample 5400681 | NCBI WGS metagenome assembly WNGB01 (sample SAMN13153367, study PRJNA577476) | soil metagenome | isolation source: 115 cm soil or saprolite under grassland replicate 2 | place: USA:California | collected 2016-06-15 | reverse complement strand
GGTGGTGAGCAGCCAACTTGAAGAACGCAGTGGGCATACGGGCTGACGCCATGACAGGTGCCTCCTTTCAGGCAACGCTCTCCTGTCATAACCTCAACTCCCGTGCCAAGTGGTTTTGTCAGAGCCTCTTAGCCTCCTCCGCCACCGGGAAGTTGCCACTGTCCTTGGCGGATTGGCCCACCAGCTCCGCCGCCTCGGTCCACCGCCGCGGTTCCTTGGGAAACGCGAGACGAACTCTCTGGGAGAGGCGGAAGGCATACTCTAAGGCCAAGTCCGGTCGGCCGATCGCCGCGCAGCGTGTGGCCGCATCCCGGAGGTGATCCAATGTCTCTTTCGCGTGCGGGCCGAGCGTGCGCTCGAAGATCACCACGATCTCGCTGTAATGGGCGATCGCCTCATCCATACTGGTGCTTTTTGTGGTTGTCCAGAACCCACTTCAGTGCCTTCTCGACGGTGTCCCAACTGCCCCCGGTTTTTTCGAGGACCTTGAGCGGGATCACCCGCGCCTTGGGGGCCATGCCGGTATGGATACCGCCTGCCGCGACGATGCCGGCCACGTGGGTGCCGTGCCCGACCAGGTCGGTCGTGTCATTCAGCTTGCCCCCGTTTTCCATCGTGAAGTTGACTTGCGCCGGGACGCGGCCCGTAAAGTCCTTGTGCGTCACGCGCAGGTCCGTGTCCACAATGGCGACGGCATAACCGTCGCCGCTCACTTTGAACGTGGCGCGCGCTTCGCCAACTCGAATGCATTCGCTGGCCTTGGCGAGGAACGCGGCTATCCTCGGCTCTTCGTACTGCCTGGGCGCGGGCGGCGGCGGAATGGCCTTCGCCCCCGTCGCAGCGGGGGGAGCAGTCCCCTGCCCCAACGCGAAGCCTGAAATTGCCAAGGCCAGCAACCAAGCAAACGGCAACAACCGCTGTCGCGGGACTCGGTGAATCGTCACGATGACTCCTGTGTTATTTTCTGTCGTCTGCAACGTAGCCGTCGGCTTCGGTTGCCTCCACACGCCCGTCCGCAGCCATGAACGGCCTCGCAACCAACCCGCGCCAGACCGCGCTTTCGCAGAGGAGTTCCACCCGCCTCTTCAGCGGGACACGCCCGTCGGCCCGCAACAGCTGAGAGGAGGGCGAGAACGCCGTCGAACTCCTTCGGCGTTCCGAGCCGGCGCTCGAGCGGAATCGTCGCGCGCCCCACCCGCCCCGTCAAGCGAAAATCCGGCAGCCGTCCCGGGAGCCGCCCTGACGGAAGGAAACGCCCCGTGGTCCGCCTGCGTGACCTCATCGAGGCGCACGTCAAGACGCTCTCTCAGACGGCGGACAGCCGGCACACCCGGCTGCTGGTGACCGCCCTTGAGGAGTGCCTGCGCCGCGCTGTCGAGCGCGACCGCATCGCCGCCGACCTGGCCGAGCGAGACGCCGAGGTGCAGCGACTCCGGGAGCAGGTCAAGCGCCTGCAGGAGCGGGTTGAGAAGTTGGCGGCGCTGGCTGCGACCCCGCCCGACGAGGCGGAGGGAGAAGCCCCGGCCGGTTGGCGACTGGTCTACCGCCGCGAGTTCCGCTCCGCCACCCTAGCGGCCCGATGGCATCCGCCAGCCCGCGGAGCCGCGCCTCCCCACCACCATCGACGACGAGCACAGTGCGACCATCCGGCGCCAGCGCCACCAGGTCATAGGACTGCGGCTCCTGGGGCCGCATCCACCGTACAAGCGGTTTGCCATCGGTCCTATCGAGAACCTGAATCGGGCTGCCCCACTCCAGAGTAGCGACATGTTTCCCATCGCGCGCCAGGGACAGGAAGCGAATCCCCTGTGCGGGCGACGTCCGCCTCCGCGGTGACCGAACTGCCAAACACACCCAGGGTATAGAGCCGAAGCTGGTCGCCGGAGCGAACGATGTAGAGCCGCTGTACTGCGATGCCCTTGTCGGGGACGTCGATCTCCCATTCGCGTCCGGGATAGCTGCCCAGGGTGACCGGCGTCTCCTTGCGGACCGTGCCGCCCAGGTTCGCCCGCGCCCCTTCACGAGCCCCCTCGAAGCGTTGCTCAAGCGGCAGGGCGGTTGGGCCTTCCGCCGGCACCGTCAGGTAGCTCACCATCAAGGCGAGGTTGGGATCCTTGCGTTCCAGGACGAACGTGTCCAGGTCGAAGCGGCCAGCGGGGTTTGCCGCCTGTTCGCGGCGGGGAATCGGCGTTCCGGGAAAGAGGATCTCGAAGTGAGCCTCAGTCGAGGCGAACGGCTGCCACTGCTCGTCCGGAAGTGATGGCCCGGCCGGACCACCACGCAGGAGCAGCCAGGCGATGGCCGCCACGGCGACGACTGCGACGGCGAGGACAGCTGGGCGGCGCCACAGGGAGCGACCACCGGACGCCGGCTGGTTGGTTCCCACGGTCCCACGCCTGGCCGAGGTTGGTACACGTTGCGATGAACTGTGGCTTTCCCGACGCGGTTTTGTAGGGGGACGTGGGAGCGGGACGAGGCGGCGGGGCTGGTGCCACAGCGGTGGTGCTGGCAACGAACACCGCGTTGCAGCTGGGGCAACGGAGCTTTTTGCCCAGGGCATCGTCAGAAACACGGACCGACTTGGTACAGTGTGGGCAGCGAAGTACGGGCATCGAATGTCCTTGGGGGTTGTGAACTGAACCGGCGTATCAGGTTCAGACAGATTCCTTGTTATTTATCCGGTTTCCATGAAAAGTCGAGTCCGGGCCCCAGCGGTGGGGCTGATGTCATGGTACGATGCGGCCGAGAGGCAATACTCTACCAGAAGCGAGGGAAGGATTCACCCGGACGAAGATTTGCACCAATACGAGGTCTTGCCGTGAACGGCAGCGAGGGCGCAGCGGACGAACCGCGCCGTCGTCTGTAGACTTGCTGAGTTGTCACCGTCTCTGCCGCTCCTCCCCGCGGGAGGTTTTCCCAACGAGAGCGTCCATGCCAGCGAAACCACCGAAAACCAAGGCAGCGCCGCCCGCCGAACAACCAAAAGTCAAGGCGGCATCCACGAACTCGGACGTCCTGCGACCGCCCGCCGAAATCCAGTACGCGGAGGAACTGCAGGAACTCGCGAAGATCGACAAGGATCCGCGTCCCCCCGGCTGGAAACTGTCGCCGCGCGCCGTCCGCTCCTTTATCTGCGGCTGCGACAAGCCGAAGATCGTCCGCAAGTTCTACGGCGACGACACGCTCGTCGAGCGTGCGGTGATTGGGTTGGCGGGCAATCGCGGCTTGCTGCTCGTCGGCGAACCAGGCACTGCCAAGTCGATGCTTTCCGAACTTTTGACCGCCGCCATCTCCGGTACGTCCACGAACGCCATCCAGGGCAGCGCCGGCACGACCGCGGACAACATCAAGTATTCGTGGAACTACGCCCTGCTCCTGGAGGAGGGGCCGACGCTGCGTGCTCTCGTCGCCTCGCCGCTGTACGTCGCCATGCGCGACGGCCTGCCGGTCCGCTTCGAGGAAATCACGCGCTGTCCGCCCGAGATTCAGGACGCCCTTGTCAGTGTCCTCTCTGAAAAGGTGATGATGGTCCCGGAACTGCACGGCACCGACCGCGTCCTGCTGGCCCGGCCCGGCTTCAACGTGATCGCCACCGCCAACATCCGCGACCGCGGTGTCCATGAGATGTCCAGCGCCCTCAAACGTCGCTTCAACTTCGAGACCGTTCACCCCATTCGCGAACTCGCCCTGGAAGTCGAACTCGTGCAGCGCGAGTGTCAGCGTCTCCTCGTCGAGGCCAGCGCGGCCATCGCCGTCGAGCGGGCGGTGATCGAGCTGCTCGTGACCGCCTTCCACGACCTGCGCGAGGGCAAGACCGCCGAGGGCACGCAGGTCGAGAAGCCGACGTCGGTGCTCTCGACGGCGGAGGCGGTGTCGGTCGGTATGTCGGCGGGGCTCGATGCGTTCTACTACGGCGAGGGCAAGTTGACTCCCGATCGCCTCACGCGCCACTTGACCGGCGCCGTCCTCAAGGACAGCCCGGACGATCTGGAAAAGCTCAAACACTACTTCAACGTCGTCGTCCGTCAGCGGCGGGTGAAGAGGGGGAAGTCCCTTCTTCACCCGCCACCCGTCACCCGTCACCCGCCACCCACCTGATCCCCGAGATCGACCTCAAGGCCCGCGTGATCTACTTCCCGGTGCGGCATCACAGTCCCGCCTGCGCCTGGCACGTCGAGCGGCTGATCCGCGACGTCCACCCCGCCGTGGTCCTCATCGAAGGTCCGCGCGACGCGACGAAGTTGATTCCGTTCCTGCTGCATCAGAAGACGCGCATGCCGGTGGCGATCTACACCACCTTCGTCCAGCGCCGGGAAAACGACATTCCACTGCGGCACGCGGCGTATTACCCGTTGTGCGACTATTCGCCGGAATTCGCCGCCATTCGCGCCGCCGCCGAGGTCGGCGCCGAGGCGCGCTTCATCGACCTGACCTTTCCCGAGATGGTGCTGGCCGAGCAGACGCCGCACGACGAGCATGCGCGCAGCCTCTTCGAGGAGCGCTATCTGACTCATAGCCGTCTGCTGCGCGCCGCCTGTCGCCGGAGCGGGGCGCGCGACCCCGACGATTTGTGGGACCATCTTTACGAGACCGATCACAGCCACGTCGCCACGCCGGCGTTCATGCGCAACGTGCTGGCCTATTGTGCCCTGGCCCGGCACGACTACACGCCGGAGATGCTGGCGGCGGAGGGCTGTACCACGCGCGAGGCGGCGATGGCGGCGGCGATCAAGGAAACGAAGGGCAAGGTGATCGTCGTCACCGGCGGGTTTCACACGGTCGCGCTGCCCAAAGCCAAGGCCGCCCTGCCGCCGGTGGTGAAGGTGACGCCCGACGACGCCCAGGTCGTCCTGATGCGCTACGGCTTCGAGCAACTCGACCGCCTCAACGGCTACGCCAGCGGTATGCCCTCGCCGGAGTTTTATCAGCGTTTTTGGGAGGGACGCGACCCGGCCGAGATTCTGGCGGAACTGGGTCGCGAATGTCGCGAACGTCAGCCCGGTATCGCCTCCCCCGCGGACCTGATCGCCGCGCTGGCGCACGTCCATCGCCTGGCGCAGTTTCGCGGCCATCCGCGGCCGTCGCGCGAGGACGTGCTCGACGGCGTTCGCTCGGTGCTGATCAAGGGGGCCGAGGACGTCGAGGGCGTGATGGTGATGGCACTGGCGCGGAAGCTGCTGGCGGGCGACCGCGTCGGCGACGTGCCGCCGGAGGCCGGTCAGCCGCCGATTGTCGATGACTTCCGCCGCAGTGCCACCGCCCTGAAGATCGACCTCGACCGCGCCGAGGCGCGCGAGGTGGCCCTGGATATTTATCGCAAGGCCCGGGCGCGCGAGGACAGCCGGCTATTTCATAGGCTTGAGTTTTTGGAGGTGCCCTTCGCCGATCGCCTCAGCGGCCCGGACTTCGTCCATGGGGAGGATCTGGAGCGTGTGCAGGAGGTGTGGACATATCACTGGTCGCCGGGAACCGAGTCGCGGCTGATCGAGTGTTCGCTCTACGGCTCGACCTTGGAGGAGGCAGCGACGGCCCTGCTACTGGAGAAACTGGTGGAGGCCGAGAAGCAGGGCAAGGGACGGCGTGCCGACCTGGCGGCGGAGTTGCTGCTGGAAGCGTGCCGCATGGGGCTGCACCGCCATACGGAGGATCTACTCGAACGCACGCGCGGCCTGGTCGGCGAGGACGGCCTCTTCACGTCGCTGGTTCGGACAATCGAGATGTTGTTAGTGCTGCATGTGTCGCGCGAGCCGCTGGAGGCGCACCACCTGGAAGGGCTGAGCGATCTGGCCGGCGCCGCCTACGATCGCGGCTGTTACCTGCTGCCCGGGCTGGTGAACACAGGCGAGGCGGAGGAGAAAGAAGCGCTGGAGGCGCTGAACAGTCTGTGCCAGGCAGCGCAAACGCTCGGCGACACACCGGAGCGGCGGCAGTTGCGTTGGGAGCGGTTGCAGGATCTGGCTCAGACGACAGGCGGCAACGCGGCCGCCGAGGGGCCGCGTTTCCTGCGCGGTCTGTTGCGGACGACGCGCAGCGCGCTCTGGCAGGTACCCGACGTGCTGCGGAGCCTGCACGAACTGCTCAGCGAGTGGGAGGAAGAGCATTTCATTCGCCAGTTGCCGAACCTGCGCCTGGCGTTCGCCGACCTGACGCCGCGCGAGTGCGATCAGGTGGCGCGGGAGGTGGCCGGGCAGGCGGGCGTGGCGACTCTCAAGCCGGTCGAGGCGACGAACTTCACCAGCGCCGACATGCTGCAGGGCGCGGAGGTGAACCGTCGCGTCCTGGAGGGCCTGCGCCGCGATGGCCTGGAGGATCTCGGCAGCTGACCCCAACCGTAGGAATGGTCCTCGCTGGCTTTGCTGGAGACGGTATGCTTCGGCAGCATCGACATGGTAGAATCGAATGGTGCGGACGGAGACGTCCATGAAGCAACGCCCGATCGCTGTCGCCCTGCTGCTGTGCGAGCAACTGATCGTGGATGATCGGACAGCAAATGTTACCCTGGTCAACAGTTTCAGCCACCTCGTCCTCGATGGACGAGTGGGCGAACCGCAGACCTTTGGCGTTTTTGTCCTGCTCACGGACGGTCTCGGCACCATGCCAGCGGAACTGGAGATCGTTCGCCTGGACACAGAGGAGTCGATCTACCGCAAGCAGTTTGAGATCCAGTTTCAGGGTCCGCTCCAGCAAATCCGTTGCCTGATTCGTGTCCGCCGTTGCTCCTTCCCTGTGACAGGATCTTATCAGGCGACCTTGATTGTCGAGGGCGAGTGTCTCGCTCTGCGGCGCTTTTTCGTAGGGGCTCAGGAGAGTAGCTCATCATGAATTCACCGCCTTCACCGTTTTCCGATCCGAATGGCAGTTCGGACAGCCGGGACGTGATCACCCTCTACATCGACGGTCCGAGCGATCTGCCCTTGGGGCCGGTGCATCCGGCCGTGCGGAAACTGCTGGATGCCGACCGCGACAAGATCCGGCAATGGCAGGCCTTGTCGGAACAGCAGGCGAAGAAGCCGCCAAAGGATGCCAACAGTTGATGGTCGTGCTCTCACGGCGCCTCTGGCGAACCCCGATCTTCCGCGAGCCCTCCTCCCACCAGACAAATGACTCACGATGATGTGCAAGGAGCGCCCATGGCGAAGCTCTCGGTGAAAGACATCCAGGCCCTCGCGAAGAAGATCGTCGCGGAAAACCCAGGTGGTATCCGTTACAGCGAGTTGGTCCGACGAATCTCGACGGAAAGCCCCGAAACGCCGAAAAACACGATCGGTACCGCTGTCGTGGACCTCGCCACGCGCTTTCCAACGAAATCACAAAGCCAAGTCGCGGTCTGTTCCTGCCTATCACTTCACTGAGGGGAGTCGTGGCTGTTCCCTCGCCTGTCTTGCCACCCGTCAAGATCAAAGAAGAAGATTTCTACGAACCTTTCGCCGATTGGCTGAAGAACGAACTGGACGAGGCCACTGTCGCGATTCCGCTCGGCGGCGCCGGGCTCCAGAAGAAATGGGGCACGCCCGACGTGATCGGCGTGTACAAGGCTCTGGCCTCTCACCGCATCAAGTTCGATCTGGAGATCATCTCGGCGGAGATCAAGATTGACCCGCAACAGCCCGTAGTCGCGTTCGGGCAAGCGGCGGCGTATCGGCTCTTCTCGGCGAAGTCGTACATTGTCATGCCGAACTCAGTTTCCGAGGAAGATTACAGTCGGCTCGAAGCGCTCTGCATGCTCTTTGGGATCGGTCTGGTCCTTTTTGAGACAAATCCGGACGAACCCGATTTCAAGATCCGTGTCCGGGCACAGCGGTTTCCACCCGACATGTTCTACGTAAACGAATTTGCAGAGCGAATTTATCAGATCGATCCCGCGACGTTCAATCAGCTTTTCGGCTAAAAACCCCTATTTGCCCTCCTCGAACAGATCTCTGTTCTCTGGGGCTTGGCATTGAACAACGGGAGCACGAGGCGAAAGAGATAGGCGTCACCTTCCAGGCGGTTTTCTTCGAGACTGGGGAGGCGAAGATCGTCCGCAATCGCAGCGCTCAAGCCGTCGAGTCGCTTGCGGACCTTGTCAGCCGGCGTCTTTTTCGTGGCCATGTTCCTTGCCGGACCCTTCCTGCAATCCGTTGGTCTCGACGAAGTCGGCTTCTTCCAGGGCTTTCTTCTGCTCAGCATTGACGATCAGTGTGCGCTCGTGTCGAGTCTGAAACGCACCGCCACGCTCCAGGAGCCGGCCAATGGCGCTGCCGTACTTAGCGGCTTTGATCTTGACCGCTGCGGGCATGGCTGTTCCCTTCTCGAAGTTGACATTCGCTCCCGAAACAACCGATTTCCCTCGCAAGCGCGGAGCAGCCCGGTCACCTCTTCCGGCCGCCTGCCTTGCCGGCGCGGCCACTCGTCCGCGTTGCCACCAGCTGGGACACCTGCAGCGCCAACTTCGTCACAACGAGCTGATTCAGGCTCACGCCCTCCTCCACCGCTTCCGCTTCGAGGGCGGCATGTAACGACTTCGGCAGGCGAACCACGAATTTGCCGCTTTTCTCCTTCGGAGTCGCCCCCTCGACCAGCCCGGTCCGGTCTTCCACCGCATCCAGCAGTTGGCGCAACGCCCGATACTCCTTGCTCGCGAGGAACTGCTCCCGCTCCGCGCGCGTCGGGAACGCCTTGGCGACGAGCCCCTCATCGGGGTCGAACAGCGCGTTGGACAGGTCGGCCCATGTCTCTGCCGATGCTGCCAGCGAGCGTGCCGCTTCCAAAATCCTCGCTTCTTTCGTCTTCATGTTAACTCACCCCGGATGAAGGAGGAATGAACTCGACGGTGCCACCCAGATCCTCTCGTCGGCAAGATCCTGCCCGGCATTAATGATACTGTAGGTAGTACCATGCCGCAAGACCGACATCCCGGCGCGCGCCCAGCAATGCGCTCTTGCGGTAGAATTCGCAAGCAGGGCCGCTACCGTCCTCATATAATTGCTCGCGTGTCGCCCATTTTTCCCCTGGCCTGCGAGCCGGGGCGGGTTGAAACCGCATGAGCACCGGCACCCTGACAAAAGTTACCGCCAAAACCGCTGTGGAGATCTGCAAGCTGTTCCCACTCGGGGACGAGGCGAAAAAGCTCCTGCGCGACGGCCTGACTCCCCCCCAGTACCTCGACGTGCTGATCGAGAAACAACAGTACGTGGACGCGGTGCGGTTCCTGGCGCACGCCCTGCCGAAGCGCGAGGCCGTGTGGTGGGCGTGCCTGAGTGTCCGCGCCGGCCTTGGTACCACCCTGCCGGCGCCGCAGGCCACTGCCCTGCAGGCGGCGGAGCGCTGGGTCGCCGATCCGAGCGAAACCAATCGCCGCGCCGCCGAGACCACCGCGGAAGCCGCCGGCGTGGGCACGCCCGGCGGCTGCACCGCGATGGCAGCCTTCTGGAGCGGCGGCAGCCTCGCGCCGCCGAAGGCGCCGGTCGTGCCGCCGGGCGAAACCTTGACCGCTCATGGTGTCGTCGGTGCGGTGTTGCTCGCCGCCGTCGCGACCGAACCGCAGAAAGCCCCCGACAAGCATCGCAAATGTCTCGCTCAGGGCATCGAGGTGGGGAACGGGACGAATCGCTGGAAAGAGCCGGGTCGCTGAGCGACCGCTTCGGAGAATCCCATGGGCCAGCCCGCGGCGCGAATTACCGACATGCACGTCTGCCCGATGGTGACCGGAATTGTGCCGCACGTCGGCGGCCCGATCCTGCCGCCGGGCGGCATCCCTGTCCTGATCGGCGGGTTGCCGGCGGCCCGCGTGGGCGACATGTGTACCTGCGTCGGACCGCCCGACACGATCGCGCTGGGCAGTTTCAAGGTGTTGATCAAGGGCCAGCCCGCCGCTCGCCTGGGCGACACGACGGGCCACGGCGGGAACATCATTCTCGGGTGCCCTACTGTGCTGATTAGCTAATCGGAGGGACGAAGAAATGGAGAATGAGGAACAGGGAACGGAGAACGGAGAATGAGCAGAAGGGGACCTCTCTGCTCATTCTCCGTTCTCCGTTCCCTGTTCCTCATTCTCCATTCTTCCGAAAGATGAGCGACGAGCTACTCCCCTATTACAACCGCGAATTGGCTTTCATTCGGCGCCTCGGCGCCGAGTTTGCGGAGGCCCACCCGAAAATCGCTGGCCGCCTCCGTCTCGGTCCCGATACCACCGAAGATCCGCACGTCTCGCGTCTCATTGAAGCCTTTGCCTATCTCAATGCTCGCACACGCTTCAAGCTGGAAGACGACTTCCCCGAGATCACCGACGCGATGCTCGGGGTGCTCTATCCGCACTACCTCCATCCCGTGCCGGCGATGGCGATTCTGCAGTTCGCCCTTGACCCCGCCCAGGCCGAATTGACCACCGGCTACACCATCCCGGCCGGCACCGCCATCGAAACCGAGCCGATCCAGGGCGAGCCGTGCCGCTTCCGCACCTCCTACCCGGTCACGGTCTGGCCGATCGAGGTGGAGTCGGCCAGCCTGTCCGGCCCACCGTTCACCGCGCCGGCGACGGCGAACTCCTGGCAGGCGGCGGCCGTCCTCCGCCTGGTCCTACGCACGCGCTCGGCCGCCGTGCCGTGGTCCGCCATGCCCCTGACCGCCCTGCGTTTCTTTTTGAAGGGCCTGCCGCAGCACGTGTACGCCCTGTATGAGCTGCTTTTCAACAACGTGATCGAGGTCGCTCTGGCCGGCTCTCCCGACCGGGCGCCGGCGGTCGTGCTTGGCGCGGACGCACTTCGCCCCGTGGGCTTCGAGGCAGACGAGGGCATGCTGCCGTACCCGGCGCGCTCGTTCCCCGGCTATCGGCTGCTGACGGAGTTCTTCGCGTTCCCGAGCAAATTCCTGTTCGTGGACCTGACCGGACTCGACGAGCGCATTCTCGGTCAGGTGGGCAATCGCCTCGAAGTGTTCATCTACCTGAGCCGCACGTCCGCTGACCTGGAACAGAACCTGTCGGACGATACCTTCCGCCTCGGCTGCACGCCGATGGTCAACCTGTTCCGCCAGCGCGCCGAGCCGATCCCGTTGACCCATACCGAGCCGGAATATCGCGTCGTGCCGGACGTGCGCCGGCCGATGGCGATGGAGGTCTACAGCGTCGATCGCGTCGCTGCCACGTCCCCGTCCGGCGAGGAGGTCGAGTACCTGCCGTTCTACTCGACGCGGCACGCCGAAGGCGACGCGGGCCGCCAGGCGTTCTGGTACGCGACGCGCCGACCCGCCGGACGCAAGGAGGGCCAGGTCGATTTCGGCACGGAGGTCTTCCTGACCCTCGTCGATCTCGGCTTTCAGCCGTCGGCGCCGGCGGACTGGACCGTCGATGTCGAGACCACCTGTCTGAACCGCGATCTGCCGTTCCGCCTGCCGTTCGGCGGCGACCAGCCGCGCATGCAGCTGAGCGAGGGCGGCGGGCCGCTGGCGCCGCTGGTCTGCCTGACGCCGCCGACGCGCACCCTGCGGCCTGCGTTCCGGCACGGGGCGCGCTGGCGGCTCATCTCGCACCTGGTGCTCAATCATCTGTCCCTGGAAGGCGAGGAAGGGACATCGGCACTCCGCGAGATCCTCAAACTCTACGATTTCACCGACTCGGCCGATACGCGCTCGATGATCGACGGCGTGGTCCGTGTGAGCAGCCGGCGAATCGTCGGCCGGGTGCGCAGCCGCCGCGAGGTTGAGGCATTTGGCAAGGGCGTCGAGGTGACTGTTCAGTTCGACGAGGACCGCTTCAGCGGCAGCGGCCTGTTCCTGTTCGCGAGCGTCCTGGAGCGGTTCCTGGCGCTGTACTGCACGGTCAACTCTTTCACTCGACTGATCGCCACCACCACGCGGCGCGAGGGAGAACTGCATCGCTGGCCCCCGCGAGCGGGCGCGAAGATCCTTCTGTGAGCCTTTCGGGGGGTTCGGCAAGGCGTTGATGGTCGCGTCCCTTTGAGAGCAGGAAAATTCGCCATTTCCTGGCTTGCTGTGCCGGCGTAGAATGCAGTGTCGGCGAATCGGATCTCATCACATCCCGCGAGCCCTCCCATCGCGCACCGTCGCGCTGAGTGTGCGCGCCGGGCGAGGCCGAACTCGATCAGTATCACTTCCGTGGTTGCCCGGCGGCGGATAGAATACTCTTAATGCAGCAGGCACGGAATGAGGGCGAGTTCATGCAAACGCAAGAGAAAATCG
>WNGB01012844.1_pt1 | contig 12178 bp, 12 predicted proteins | sample 5400681 | NCBI WGS metagenome assembly WNGB01 (sample SAMN13153367, study PRJNA577476) | soil metagenome | isolation source: 115 cm soil or saprolite under grassland replicate 2 | place: USA:California | collected 2016-06-15 | reverse complement strand
ACGACTTCCTTGTCGGGATTCTTCCGGGCGAGCTCCAGCGCGTCGAGCGGAGAGTAGACGATCCGCACCGATCCGCCACGCGCCCGCACCTGCAAGAGATCGCAGTCGCTGCCGGGAACCCGCAGCATGTCGCCGAAGGACGTGAAGATCACGTCCGGCCGCGCTGCCAGCGCGAGCGCCTTGTCGATCTGCTCGAGCGGCGTCACGCAGACGGGACATCCGGGACCGTGTACCATCTCCACGGCGTCGCCCAGCAGTTCGTCCAGGCCCTGCTTGACGATCGTGTGGGTCTGGCCGCCGCACACTTCCATGAGCACCCAGCGGCGCGTCGCTGCGCGCTTGATCTCCGCCACGAGGGCGCGCGCGACTTTGGGATCGCGGTATTCGCTCAGGTACCTCATGGCGCCAGTTCCTTCATCCATTTCAACTCATCGAGCTGGCTCATCTCTCGCAGCACCGCGAACGTGCGGTGCGCTTCGGCTTCGTCCACCTTGGCAATCGCGAATCCCACGTGCACGATCGCGTAATCGCCCGCCTTGATTTGATCGGCGACGTACGCCAGGCAAACCTCGCGGCGCACGCCGCCGAAATCCACGACGCCCATGGAGAGTCCCTGGCTGTCGTGCACCTCGACGATCCTGCCCGGAATGCCGAGACACATCAGGACCTCACCCGCTGCGGCTGCAGCTTCGCTTTGACGTATTCGCCCACCAGCACGGCGGCCGGGTACAGCACCTCTTCCTCGAGTTGCGCGTGCACCGTCAGCTCGGCGGCGAGGCGAATGCATTTCTCGTCGCCATCCGACTCGGCGGCGAGCGCGAATGCCCGAACAGCGCCGAGAATCGCTCGATCATCAACGGCATTTCTTCTTTCAGTCTGGCGACGAGCGGCAGGACCTCCGCCATCTCGGGCGACACCTCGCCGCGGGCGAGGCGCGGCAACAGGCTCAGCGGCGGTATCGCGTATTCGTCCTCGCGCAAGAAGTGCGGATGCATGATGCGGGCGACTTCACGCGCGGTTTGACCGAGCAGGCCGGGCATTTGTCCGGCGCGCGCCAGATCGGCGTGCAGCTCCTCGTGCTCGCGGCGGAGCGAAGGCGGCGCTTTCATGACAGGCTCTCCTCTCGGCTGAGTAAGGCGGCGGCGACCGCGGCCTGCCCGTAGCTCACCGCCCCGTCGTTGGGACTCAATCGGCGCGGAGCGAGCACGCGCAGGCCGCGTGCCTCGAGCCGGGCGCGTAACGACACGAGCAGGCGGGCATTCTGGAAACAGCCCCCCGACAGCGCGACGGTCGTAAGGCCGGCGTCGGCGGCGAGGCGGGCAGTCAGCTGGTCGGCACCCGCCGCGATACTTTCGTGGAAGCGGGCGGCCAGCTCATCCAGCGCGACCCCGCGCGCCCGCTGCTCGCCGAGCGCGATGAGCAGGGGGAGAGGATCCAGCAACCAGGTGCCGTCCGGCGCGGCCACCATGGGGAAGGGAAGCGGCTGGGCCTTGCGGGTCCCGGCAAGCGATTCCAGCTGCATGGCCGTCTGACCTTCGTACTGGTTGGCCAGGGACACGCCCAGCACCGCGCCGGCCGCGTCGAACAGCCTGCCCATCGACGACGCCAGCGGCGCATTCAGCCGGCGTGCCATCTGTTGCAGGGCGATGTTGCGCACCTGGAAGTGCACGGCGTCGAGCACGTACGTGAAGGCGTGCGCGGCGTCGGGATCGAGCGCGAGGTACCCGAGCGCGGCCCGCCACGGTTCCCGCGCGGCGAGATCGCCGCCCGGCATGCGCGCATAGCGCAGCTGGCCGACACGCCGGTACGACGCCAGATCGGCCTCGAAGAACTCGGCTCCCCAGACGTTGCCGTCATCGCCATAGCCGGTGCCGTCGAAGGCCACGCCGATCGCGCGGTCCGTGAACCCGTGCTCGGCGAGCACCGCCGCGACGTGCGCGTGGTGATGCTGCACCGCGATGATCCGCTTGAGCCCGAGGTCGCCCGCTATGCGGGTTGACATGTAGCCGGGGTGCAGATCCCGCACCGCCACCTCGGGCTCGAGACGGAATAGGCGTCGATAGGCGTCCAATGCCGCGCGCCAATGCGTCAGCGTTTCGAGGTTCTCGAGATCCCCGATGTGCTGGCTGACGTAGGCGTCGGCGCCATGCACCAGCGTGAACGTGTTCTTGAGGTGTGGACCGACGGCGAGCAGCGGCTTGGGACTCGCCAGCGGCAGCCGCAGTGGCAGCGGCGCATAACCGCGCGCGCGCCGCAGGAACACAGTGCTCTCGTCGACGACGCGAATCACCGAGTCGTCGTAGCGTGCCACGATGTCGCGATCGTGCAGCAAGAATGCGTCGGCGATCGTCGCGAGGCGCGCCTGCGCGTCCTCATTGCTGATCGCGATCGGCTCGTCACTCAGGTTGCCGCTCGTCATGACGAGGGGGCGGCGTACCAGGTCGTACAGCAGATGGTGCACCGGCGTGTACGCCAGCATGACGCCGACCGTGTCGAGCCCCGGCGCCACCCAACGGGCGAGGGCTCCTCCGGGACGCCGGCGCAGCAGCACGATGGGGCGCTCGCGCGAGGTGAGGAGCCGCGCCTCGTCGTCGCCGACCGCCGCAAGTTTGCGGGCGTCCGCGAGCGTGCGCACCATGACCGCGAAGGGCTTGGCCTCACGCTGTTTGCGGGCGCGCAGCCGCGCCACAGCGTGTTCGTTCGTTGCGTCGACCGCCAGGTGAAAGCCACCGAGTCCTCGAATTGCGACGATCTGACCGGACACCAAAAGGCGGGCGGCCGTCTGAAGCGCCAGTGCCGAATGGACGGTGCCGCTGGAAGACTCGAGCCAGAGTCTGGGTCCGCACGCGGCACAGCTATTGGTCTCGGAGTGGTAGCGGCGGTCACCGGGTGTTTCATACTCGCGGCGGCACCTCTCGCATTGCGTGAATGCACGCATGCTGGTGCGTTCGCGGTCGTACGGCATCGCGGCGATCACGGTGAAGCGCGGCCCGCAGTCTGTGCAGGTAATGAACGGATAGCGGAAGCGCCGGTCGTCCGTGTCGAACAACTCCGCTTCGCAGGCCTGGCACAGCGCCACGTCGGGGGAAATCGATTGCCGCCGCCCGAGTTCCGTACGGCTTTCGAGAATAGTGAAGGTCGTGAGGTTTGCCGGCTCGCAGGGTTCGGATCGCACCTCGTCGATGTGCGCCAACGGCGGCGCGTCCGTTCCGAGACCGAGCAGGAACCCCGCGATGTCCTCCGGCGCGCCTTCGACGTGGATCTGCACGTCGCCCGACGCGTTGCGCACCCACCCCGCCAGCCGGCACCGCACGGCGAGCCGATGGACGAACGGCCGGAACCCCACTCCCTGCACGACGCCCCGGACGGAAAGACGCGCGCCGGTGCGCACCGCCGGCCGCATCGCCACGGCGCTCATGCCAGCACTCCGCGACGTGCCTGCGCCCGGCAGAAGCTGAACCACTCCCCCAGCCCGTTTGGACCGACGGAGGATGTCATCAAGAAGCCCAGGTCGGGATTGACCGCGCGCGCCAGCTCCAGGGCGCGCTCCAGACTGAACGGGACATGCGGTAGTAAGTCGAGCTTGGTGAAGACGACCCAGCCCGCCGCCCGAAACATATTCGGATACTTGGAGGGCTTGTCTTCTCCTTCGGTGACGGAGAACAACGCGATCTTGGCGTCTTCGCCCAGATCCCACCCGGCCGGACACACCAGGTTGCCGACGTTCTCGATGAAGAGCAGGTCGGTGGCGTCGAGGTCGATCGCGTCGAGCGCAGTCTCGACCTGTCGGGCATCCAGATGACAGGCGCCGTTCGTGACAACCGCCTGGACCAGCTGATCCGTGTGACGCGCCAGCCGGTCGGCGTCGTTCTGTGTCTGGACGTCGCCGGTGACGATGGCGATCCGCAGCTCGGATCCGAGCTGCGCGAGCGTGCGCTCGAGCAAGAGCGTCTTTCCGGAGCCCGGTGAGGAGACCAGGTTGAACGTCGGGACGCCGGCCGCCGCCAATCGCGCGCGCACGCGCGCGGCGATCTCATCGTTCTTGGCGAGGACCCGCTCGCGCACCTCAATCGTCCGGACTGCCATCGGTAACCTCGAGGTAACTGAGGTGAAGTGCGTCACCCGGCTCCCGCAGGATCCTGGGCTGGGCGCCGCGGAACGGGGGCTCCGCGAGCACGGCTTCGAGGCAAAACGCCAGATTCTCGGGCTCGACACCCGCGTCATCGCCGACGGTGACCCCCAGCGCGACCAGCGTGTCGGCGGCCGCGCCCAGCCGCGCCTCCGCCAGGCGGCAGACCTCGAGCGCGACGCTCATCTCATGCATGGGCGCCCACCGCGAGAAAGCCTTCGGCCGGATGACCGCGCCGGGCGAGCTCCTGTACGACGGCCGCGGCCAGCGCAGCGACACGGCAGCGGAGGACATCGCTCAAAGAATTGCGCAGCTCGACACTCTGCGGCTGGAGCCCGAGTGCAACGGTGTCTGGCGGCAACGTGCCGCGCAGCTCGGCCAGGGCCAGGACGTCACGCAGGTCCACCTGGTGCGGGGAAATCTTGGTCGCCAGATAGCGAGGTAGCCGGTGGTGCTCCAGCCTGACGAATACGCCGGGCTTTTCTCCTACGTCGATTGCGTCGATCAGGATCAGCTCTTCGGCGTCTTCGATCACGGGAAGCAGGTTCATCCCCCACGTGCCACCGTCCACCAGCTCGACTTCAGGTGGCAGCGCGTAGCCGGTGCGCAGCTCGTCGAGCACGGCCAGGCCGAGCCCATCGTCTCCCATCAACGGGTTGCCGAGACCGATGACCACGACGCGGGCGTTATTGGTCGACATAGTTCACGTCCGAGCGCACGAACCGGCCACCGCTGATAATTGACGAGATCGTCCCGGTGCGCTCGAGCAAGTCCGCTCTGAGCGCGAGGTAGATGTGAATCGGGACGAAGATCAGGAACACCCACGTGAGCACGTGGTGCACGAAATGGACGACCTGAATTCCGCCGAGTAGCGGGACGACCCAGCCGAACAGTGTGTACCAGAAGCCGCCGGGCCGTGATTGCCCGTACATCGCGAAGCCGGTTACGACCTGCGCGAGGGCGACTGCGTACATCCCCGTGTAGCTGAATTGCTGCAAGGGATTGTGCCCGAGATAGTGCGGCGCCTTCTCGGGTTGGATCATCAGGTAGAACTTCACCTGCTGCAGCAGGTTGACCCAATCCTGTTTGCGAACGGGGAACAGCGCTTTCCATCGCTCGAACTGATTCCCCGCAAACAGCCAGTAGACCCGGATGATCGCGGTGGCCACGAACACCCCCGCGGCCGCGAAATGCAGGAAGCGCATCCATCCCATCAGGTAATGGGCGCTCGCCTCACCGTGCGTGATAAAGTACGGCCTGCCGATGTAGAACCCGGTGACGACCAGCACGACGATGGACAGCGCCGCCGCCCAATGCATGGCGCGGATCGGCCATTCCCACAGGTAGACCCAGCGGTAGTTGCCGCTCGGCGGAGGCGCCCTGTGGGCGAGGGAGACACCCTGACCAACCCTCATTGGACCTTCACGGCGACGACCTGTTTGCCCGTCGCGTCGAGCACGTGCACTCCGCAGGCCATGCACGGATCGAATGAGTGAATCGTGCGCAGGATCTCGAGCGGCTGCTCTGGATTGGCGATGGGATGATGATCCATCAGGGCCGCTTCGTACGGTCCCGGTTGTCCCTGTCCGTCGCGCGGCGAGCAGTTCCAGGTGCTCGGCACCACGCACTGATAGCGCGAGATTTTACCGTTCTCGATCTGGACCCAATGGCCCAATGCGCCGCGCGGCGCGTCGAGATAGCCGTAGCCCTGCGCTTTCGCCGGCCACTTTGCGGGATCCCACGTGGCGCCGTTGTGCGTCTGGACGTCGCCGCCCTTGATGCGGCCGACCAGCTCGTCGTACCAGTGGGACAGGCGGCGTGACAGCAGCACCGTCTCGATGCCGCGCGCGCCGGTGCGGCCCAGCGTCGAGAACAAGGCGGCCGGACCGACCTCGAGCCGGTCGAGCACCTCCTTCACCAGCACCCGCGCGTCCTGGTGGCCGGATCCGAAGGCAACCAGCATCCGCGCCAGCGGTCCGACTTCCATGGGCTTGCCGTCATAGCGAGGTGCCTTCATCCAGCTGTACTTCTTGTTGCCCTGCAGGTAGGTCCACGGCGTCGGCGGGCCTTCGTACTTCGCCTTTGTCTCTCCTTCCCACGGATGCAGGCCGGCGGCGTCACCCTGCGAGTACTCGTACCAGGAGCTGTTGATGTACTCCTTCACCAGCTCATGATCGTACGGATGGACCTTGGACAGGTCCTTGCCGAGGATGATGCCGCGCGGGAAATACAGCGAGCTGACGTCACGTACGTCGCCGTCGGGGAATTCGCCGACCGCGAGGTAGTTGCCGGTGCCGCCGCCGATCCCGGCCCATTCCTTGTAGAAGCCGGCGATGGCCATCAGGTCCGGCCAGTACACCTGCTCCACGAAGCGCTGGGCCCGCGCGATGATGTCGTGGATATCGGTCAGGCGCTCCGCATTGATCGTCGCGGTGTCGTCGAGGTTGATCGCCGACGCCATCCCACCCACCAGGAAATTCGGGTGCGGGTTCTTGCCGCCGAAAATCGTGTGCAGCCGGATGACGTCGCGCTGCCAGTCGAGCGCCTCGAGGTAGTGCGCGACCGCCATGAGGTTCGCCGCCGGCGGAAGCTTGTACGCCGGGTGGCCCCAGTAGCCGTTCGTGAAGATGCCGAGCTGCCCGGTGCCGACGAACGTCTTGAGGCGATCCTTCACCTCTCCGAAATACGTGGCCGAGTTGTTCGGCCACGGTGACAGCGACTGCGCGAGCTTCGACGTAGCGGCGGGATCCGCCGAGAGCGCGCTCACGACGTCCACCCAGTCGAGCGCGTGCAGATGGTAGAAGTGAATCACGTGATCCTGCACGAACTGCATTCCGTGGATCAGGTTGCGAATGAGATTGGCGTTGGCCGGAATGCGGATGTCGAGTGCGTCCTCGACGGCGCGGCACGACGCGACGGCGTGCACCACCGTGCAGACGCCGCAGATCCGCTGCGTGAACGCCCACGCATCGCGTGGGTCGCGGCCCTGCATGATGATTTCGATGCCGCGGAACTGCGTGGAGGTCGCCCACGCATTCGTGATGCGGCCGTTGTCCGCCTGCGCCTCGATGCGGAGGTGACCCTCGATCCGGGTGAGTGGATCGACGACGATCCTAGTCGTGGCCATCGCCGCCCCCTTTGTCCTGTTTCGTTGGTGTCTCGATAACGGGGAGCGCGCGACGACGCTCCCGCACCTGATGCACCCCCGTCGCGATCGCATGCGCTGCCACCCCGGCGGCCGCACCCACCGCCAGCGCGGCGCCGATCGTATCGGCGTAGCGCTCCACGCCGAACCCGGCGACGTCGGGGAGCCGGCCGTAGAACGGCGTCATTGTGTCCCAGAAATGGCGTTCGGTGCAGCCGAGGCAGGGGTGACCGGCGCCGATCGGCCAGCTGGTATGCGTGTTCCACATGAAGATCGGGCAGGGTGAGAACGTCGCGGGACCCTTGCAGCCCACGTGATACAGGCACCAGCCCTTGCGCGCCGCCTCGTCGTCGAACGCTTCGACGAACTGTCCGGCGTCGAAGTTGGCGCGCCGCGGGCACTGGTCGTGGATGCGCGCGCCGTAAGCGAATAGGGGCCGGCCGTCGTAATCGAGCTCCGGCATGCGGCCGAACGTGAGGTAGTGTACGATCGTCGCCGTGACGACGTCGCCGATGGGCGGGCAGCCGGCGATGTTCACGACGGGCTTGTTTTTGACGATGTCCGAGACGCCGACGGCGCCGGTCGGATTGGGTCGCGCCGCCTGGATATTGCCCCAGTGCGCGCACGCACCGATCGCAATCACCGCCTTGGCGTCCCGCGCCGCCTCCTTGAGGATCGTCTCCGCGGTCCGCCCGCCGATCGTCGTGTAGATGCCGCCGTCATTGAGTGGGACGGAACCGGTGACCACGAGCAGGTACTCGCCCTTGTTCTTCGCCATCGAGTCCTGCAGTGCGGCTTCGGCCTGATGGCCGGCTGCGGCCATGATGTTGTGCTGGTAGTCGAGCGATACGACGTCGAGCACGAGATCGCCGATCGTCGGCTCGGCGGTGCGCAGCACGCTCTCGACGCACCCGGTGCACTCCTGCAACGACAGCCACACGACAGTGGGGCGTTTCAGCGCCGTGAGCGCCGCGGCTACGCTGGGCGTCATCAGCTCGGACAGGCCGAGCGCGGCGGTCATTTGCGCGCAGAACGTCAGAAAGTCGCGGCGACTCACACCGCGACGTTCGAGATACTGACCCAGCGATTCTTCGGGGATCCAGGGATGCGATGTTGGAAAGTACATGCACGGCTCCGCACCGGGTTGCCAGCACACGAACATCTCTCCGTGTGGTGCAGACTAGCCCCGCAAACCGGTAGGGCGCTGAAAGTCCGCGTGAAGAAATCTTTACTTGGGGGGCCTCGGTTCCGGCGACGTCGCCAAGAACACGACGCGTGCCTACACCGGGACCGCCAGGACCGCGCACGGGGCGCGCCGCACGATGTGCGCCCCGGCGCTCACAGCGTCGACGTCCTCACCCCGCCTGTACCCGATCACGAGAAGGTCCGCCTGCTGCTCGCGTGCGACCCCGAGGATCGCGGTCGCGGGTCGCCCTCCCGCATGACCACGTCGAAGGCGCCGGTACCGGGGCGCCGGGCCCAAACAGCGAACGCCTTGCGCGCCACGACCTCGATTCCGCTGCCGCCGGCCACCGCGAGCTGTGGCTCGACGTCGAGCACCGTGACCTCGCTGCCGAAGACCTCGGCGAATCTGAAGGCCTGCACCAGCACGTCGCCCGCGGTGACGCCGTCATGGGCAAGGACCAGCACGCGACGCCACGTCCGGTGCCCCAATGGGACGATGAGACAAGGGACGCGAGCCCACTGCAGCGTGCCCTCAATCGTCCCGCCCGTCGGCGGGAGATGGTGCGGGCCCGCCGGTTGCCGGCCGAGCACGATCAAGTCGGCGCGCTCCTGTTCCGCGCCGCGCGCGATCTCGATGCCCGGCCTACCGAAGCGCACCGCGGTCGCGACGTGTCGGATGCTGAGGTCTTCCGACGCCGCGAGCTGACGCAGCTCGTCGCTCACCTGCACGGCGGCCACCTTCTCCCACGCGTTATCGCGCAGCGCGCGTTTCACTTCCACCTCACCCGGCTCGACAAAACGCCACGGTTCGTCCACGACCTGCAGGACGACGAGCTGCGCCTCCGCCGCGGCGGCGAGTTGATCTCCCACGCGCAGCGCATGCGCGCCGGCGGGAGACTCGTCAACGGCGGTCATGATCTTGTGGTAGGTCATGGCTGCACGTTGGAGTTGCGGCGGTGAAGGGTTGCTGAAGGACGGATGAACCAACGAAGGGCGTGTTGCCCTTGCCGCCTGGACCGAGGCGGCTGAGCTTACTCGCACTAATGTCTGTCGTCGCTACTCCGCAGAGCGCCTTGCGCCGCCAGCTGGGGCTGCTCGCCGTCACGGCGCTCGTCGTCGGCGAGGTCATCGGCATCGGGATTTTTCTCACGCCCGCCGGAATGGCCCGCTCGCTCGGCTCACCGTTTTGGCTGCTGATCGTGTGGCTCCTCATGGGCCTCATGGCCCTGAGCGGCGCGCTGTGCTATGGCGAGCTGGCGGCGCGAACGCCCGAAGCGGGCGGTGGGTACGTCTACTTGCGAGAGGCCTACGGACCGGCCGTGGCGTTTCTGTACGGCTGGAAATGCATGCTGGTCATGGATCCGGGCATCGCGGCGGCCCTCGCTGTCGGGCTCGCGAGCTACGTGGGATACACGCTGGGTCTGGCCGGCGTGTCGCTCAAGCTCATCGCGATCGGCACGATTCTCGTGCTCGCTGCGGTGAACGCCCTTGGCCTGAGGTTTGGCTCAGGGCTGATGCAATGGCTGACGGCGCTCAAGCTCGGTGCGCTGGTCTTGATTGCCGGGCTCGCCCTGGTGATGCAGGCGGGCCAATGGTCGAATTTCGTGCCGTTCGTCGCGCAGCGTGCAGGCTCGGATCCCCTTCCCGGCGCGCTCGCCCCGGCTCTGGTAGGGGCGTTCTTCGCGTTCGGTGGGTGGTGGGAGATCTCCAAGCTGGCGGGGGAAGCGCGTGATCCAGCGCGCACCGTGCCGCGCGCCCTCGCGGTCGGCGTTGCGATCATTACGGCCATCTACATCCTGACGAGCGCCGTATTCCTCTATTTGGTCCCGCTCGACCGCGTGGCATCGGGCGAGACGTTCGCCGCGCAGGCCGGCGCGGCGCTGTTCGGCGCCGCCGGTGGCAGCGTGTTCGCGCTCATCGTGATCGTGGCGGTGCTCGGCAGCCTGCTCGGGTTGCTCATGGCATTGCCGCGCGTCTACTACGCGATGGCGCAGGATGGCGTGTTCTTCGAGTCGGTCGCGATCGTTCATCCGCGATTCGGTACCCCGGCGCGAGCGATCGCGATTCAGGCGGTCATTGCGTCAGTTTACGTAGCCCTCGGCACCTTCAATCAGATCATCGCGTACTTCGTCTTCGTCACCGTGCTGTTCGTCGGCCTCACGGTGGCGGGGCTCTTCCGGGTCCGCCGCCGGTCGCCCGCATCGGCACATCGGACCTGGGGATATCCGGTCACGCCGCTGCTGTTTCTCGCATTGGTGGCGCTGCTGCTGGTGCTGCTCGCAGGGCACGACCCCTTGCAGGCCGCGCTCGGGGTAGCCATCGTCGCCCTCGGCGCACCGGTCTATGTGCTCGTCTTCCGTCGACCGAACACTCTCGAACGAGTGGGATTTGATGACCTGGATTCGCACCATCCCTCTTCCCGAGGCCGACGAAAAGCTGCGCAGGGCGATTGAAGCGCAGGCCGCACTGTGGGTGCTTCATGCGGAGTTCATCACGGCGTCGGTATCTCCCTTCGAGCAACAGACGACGTCGTGAATCGTGAAAAAATCATGAAGGCCTCGTGCTTGCCCGATCACGCGGTGATTTGTAGCATGGCCGGGAGGAGGAATCCATGAAGCTCGCACGTTTCGCTGTCGGGGCCGTCACGGTGATCGCGCTCGGCGGGTGTACCGACGAAAAAATCGTCTATCAGCGTCCCATCAACCCGCCACCCGACGCCGTCAACGGCTTTCTCGGCTATTTCACTGTTCAAAACAAGCTGACCACGTGCGGGACTTGCCACGTCGGTGTGCAAGCCGATTGGGCACAGACCAAGCACGCGCAGGCATGGGATGACCTGCAAAACTCCGGTCAAGCCACGTCCTCGTGTAGCCTCTGCCATTCCGTGTCGCAGCTCGGCAATTCGGTCGGTCATCCGGCCGGCTATGCGCTCGTGCAAAGCACCGCCTACCACGACGTGCAGTGCGAGAACTGTCACGGCCCCGGTGTCACGCATGTCGAGAATCCCGATCTCGATATCAACCACCCGCTGGCGTCGATTCACGTGGATACGGGCGTGGTCTCGTCCTGCAGCGGCTGCCACACGGGCGTGCATACGCCGTTCGTCGAAGAGTGGCGGAAGTCCGCACACGGCTCGGGTCCGGGGTTTGCCGCAGCGGCGACCAACGCGAGCTGCCAGCCGTGCCATGAAGGTCGCGTCGCCATGCAGGTCAAGTTTGGGGAGAACGCGAACTACATCGAGAAGGGCAGCACCACACCGGAGCGGATCGGCTGCGTGACCTGCCACAACCCGCACGGCTCGCCGAACGACGCGCAGCTGCGGGCGCCGCTCGGCACCCCGACGCGTGATCAGCTGTGCGTGACGTGCCACTCCCGGAGCGGCACGCCTCCCTGGTCTGTGGCGACGGGAACCGGGACCGCGCGCGGCGCGCACGGTGCACAGGGCTTGCTGGTGCTCGGCGAGAACGTCGGCTGGATTCCACCGGGCTTCGCGTACGATACGAATCAGATCGTGAGCAGCCACGGCACCGCGGCGAATCCGAGACTGTGCGCCACGTGTCACGTTGTGCGCGACACGGTTACGGACAAGCTCACCGGAGCGTTCACCTTCCAGAGCGTGGGCCACACATTCGACGCGATCCCCTGTCCCGATTCCACCGGCGTTCCGATGCCGTGTGACGACGCGGTGGCGCCGGACACCGTGCATAGTTTCGTGGCGT
>WNGB01011400.1_pt1 | contig 12179 bp, 16 predicted proteins | sample 5400681 | NCBI WGS metagenome assembly WNGB01 (sample SAMN13153367, study PRJNA577476) | soil metagenome | isolation source: 115 cm soil or saprolite under grassland replicate 2 | place: USA:California | collected 2016-06-15 | reverse complement strand
TCATATTCCCGTTCGATATCGTGATCGACGGGGTATGGGTCGCTGCTCCCATGCCCGCGCCGGTCCATTGCATAGACGGTGAAGTGCTGCGCCAGCAGCGGCATGGATGGACCCCAGAACGTGCGGTCCACCAAACCTCCATGAACCATGATGAGAGGTGGGCCACTGCCGAGTTGCTCGTAGACGATTCGGGTTCCATCATGCGATCTGATCGTGCTCTCACTCATGTCCACCAAACCTCAATTTCCCGAGTATTGCAGCATGCAAGATGCAGCCACTTCGTACACAGCGCTGGCGGGCAGCGGCCAACAACTCGCTCCCCACAGGCGCGGGTCATGGACTTGGCCGGCTTGCAGACTACCCCTCACCTCCGCTGTGGCGTCCCGCCAGCCTGCTGCACGGCTCGGCGTATCCATGCTGTCAGGCTCGCCGGACGACGAGCAGCATCCAGGTGAAGAGCTCGTCCGCGGTGCGCAGCCAGTACTGCTCATATTCAGCGCACGCCTGCTCCACCGCAAGGAGGCGTTTGGCTAGCTCACCCTTGCTCAGGCGCAGGTAGCGCTGGCGAGCGCGGCCGAGATCGCGGTCCGGCTTGACGTGCGTTGGCTCGGACGCGCGTCCCCGGGGAATTGCCCGCCCACTGCGCCCGTCCTTCCAGGTCCGGTGCGCTTCGTAGTACGCTCGAGCCTCGGGGTTATGGAGCAGCGCGCTTTCCGAAACGCCCTTTCCCAGTGGATCGAGTAGGCGCGAGACGGCCACAACCGAGGTGATGGAAACGGGCTTCTCCTGCTTCTGAAGCGTATCAATGCTCGTCTGCACCAGGTTGGTCGTGCGTTCGCGGCGCGCACTGTAGACGGCGCCCAACCAGGCGGGCGCCTCAGCCAATGGTGTCGAAGGCGATGAATGTCCCATGGGCTTCGTCCTTTCGGTACTGCTCAATCTGTTCCATCTCCCGCAGCATGGTGTGGCAGTCGCGCATCTGGCGCTCGAGCGTGGCTACCTCCAGCGGAAGCCCAAGCCGCATCGCTTCCGCCCGCTGCTCGGTGAGCCAGCCTACTCGATGCTCGATCTGGTCGCGCTTGGCCGGATCGACGGCATTGGCCGGGCATCCAATGCAAGCAAACTTGGCTGGGAAGAACCCGGCTTGCACGCAGTGGCCGCCGATCACCTCGGCGAGTGCGCCGACCTTGCCGCGCGCCTCCTCGTAGAGTTGACGTACCTCGCTGGGCGTGCGGGTGATGGCGTCACCGACGTCAAGATGGCTGGCGAATCGGGCCAGAAGCACGTCCGCCGCGCTGGCTACCATCGAGCCGGTAGGCTGGCTGTAGTAGTCGGTTACCTCCAGATTCTTCTGCTTGAGCATCTCGCCCATGACGTCAAGCGACCTGGACGGCGTGCGTTGCGAAGACGTGGCGCAGCAGATGCGGCGTGATGGCTACCGGCTTGCCATCGCGCGTGCAGAAAACCATTCGGTGCAGGAGGAAGCGCAGGCAGACGCCGAGCGTGTCATCCGAGAGTGCCCGGCCATCATGCTGGAAGAGATACGGCCCGGACGAGAAGCGGTGGCTCCGACCATGGTGTGGGTCGTACGGCACGTTCGGCAGTCCCTCGCCAGGCGAGAGTTCGTAATGGTCCCGGACCAGCCAGTACACGATCTTGGCTATTAGCCGGCGCGTCTCTTCGCCGACGTAGTAGTCGGCGGGCCGATCTGAGCGCTCTCCCTTGGGGATGAGGCGGAAGAGCCACCGGACCCGCGGGGATCGGTCGGTCGCTCCAGGCGGAGCGGGTGACTCGGTCCGCACGAACCCGTCGCGGCTGATGCGAATCTGGAGCAGCTCGTTTATCCGCATGCCGGTCGTGGTGAAAAGATCCAGCGCCAGGAGCCCAAAGGCTGCCCCCGCGTAGCCTTCCTCGATAGGTATCAGTGTCCCCGCGGCTACGGGTCGGGCGAACCGATGGAACTGGTTGGTGCCAAGGTCGCTGCGGTGCGTCAGGATGCCGCGCGCGCCACCAACTGGATTGAATGGACGACGTCCGTAGCCGAACGAGCGCAGATAGCGCTGCTTCTCCGTCACCTGCTCTGTGGTCCCTAGCACTGGACCCTCGCCGACAAGGTTTAGCCGGTACAGATCGTCGAACCAGAGACCGTCCGGTGGGGCAGCATCGATCAGACGGTCGGCGCGCACGTACTCGACAAGCAGGTGCGTCGGCCACTCTAGCTGCGCATAGCGGCCACGTCGACGGGCTGCCTCATCGACCGTCAGAGGGCTCCAGTGCTCCTTGTGCGCCAGAATGAAGCTACGACGGTCCCAGAGGCGGAAGTGCAGCTGCTCAACCGTAGCACCGTCCGAACCCGGCTCATCGAACGAGAAGGCGAGCGGGAACGTGTTTGGCCCGCATCGGAGCGCTTCGGCGAGCGCCTGCCGATAGGCCTGACGGAGTCGCGCGATCCGGTTGAAGCGACGGTGCGCCTCGGCGCGCATGTCTGCGAAGTACGGCACGACCGCGTCCGTGGCTTGTTTTCGTTCCGCCTTCGATTCCTCGTACGACGAGTAAACCTTCGAGAGCCCTTCGACAACCCACGGTTCGACGACCGGCAGCATGTACGGACGGTATCGCTCGCGCTCTTCCTCCGTGAGCCCCGCCATCCAGTGACGCATGTGCTTCTGGAAGGTGCTGTAGTTCGACCAGAAGTTGGAGCGCGTGCGGGTGGTGTCCTGCGGCAGGAGCTCCTCGCGAAGATACGCCGGGATGACTTCAGCCGGGCGCCACTCATGTGCGCCGACAGTCCTTTGCGCCCGCTGGAAGCTGCACCCTGACTACGCTTGCGCCGAATCTGCGCACCAGTTCGTCGGTAGCCTCTTCGCCAGCCTCGTCGCCATCGAGCGCCGCATAGAGACGCGTCCAGTCCGCAAGCTGGTTGAGGCTGGCTTCGCTCAGGTACGTGCCGCACAGCCCAATCGCCGGTACGCCCCATTTGCGGAGCGTCAGGAGATCAAATGGACCTTCGACCAGGCACACGCCCCGTCGATCGAGCATCGCGGCCTCACAGCCGAGCAAAGGCTTGCCGCCGGGGGAGTCCCAGGTAGCGCGGCTCAAGGTCGGCACCGAGAGCGCGACCGACGAGCCACACGGCCTGTCCACGTCGGTACTCGGCGAACACCACACGACCTGCGAAGCGCTCGTGATTGTTCGCGTTGATCAGTCCGGCTTTACGGGCCGCTCTGAGGGAGAGACCGCGCCAATTGAGATATGGAACGAGCTCGTCGCCGACGGCGAAACCGAGACGCGCTTGCTCAACAAGATCGCGTTCAAAGCCGCGTGTCGCGAGGTACCCAGTGGTGCCGGATCGTGCAGGAGCCGATTCCTGTAGAGGTCGACAGCGGCAGTCAGAACGGCGGAGCACTCGGGATCAGGCCGGGGCGGAGCGGCACGCCTTAAGGCGCCTGTTGGCTTGCATCTGCGCGCATTGACGCGTTGACTGACGACACTGCCGTCAAGTCGAGTGACCGCGTCGCGAAATGACAGGTCCTCGATTTGCTGGACAAACGCGATGGCGTCTCCGCGTGCGCCGCATCTGAAGCAAATAAATCGTCCAGACCGTGGAAATACGGTGAGATTTGGGCAACCCCGATCCAGATGAAACGGGCATCGACCGGTAAATGACGAGCCGGAACGGCGCAGCTCGATCCCATAGCGTTCGACCAACTCGGCAATTGGATGCTGCTGACACAGTCGATCCGTGTCTAGGCGCGCGGCTGAAAGGGAGGGCATGGTTCCACCTCCGGCGGTAGGAACTTGTGTTGCAAGCGGTTACGAAGCGACGTGGACGAGATTCGGCGGTAGCGCGCGCAAATACCGCGATGGTTTGCGGATGTCCAGCGTGCCCGCTCCTGCAGCATCCGTGCGTCGCCGGGTCTCGCAATAGGTGAGGTACAGCATGACCTGACAGCGGGACAGCGCCACGTAGGTCAGCCGGCGCTCCTCATCGTCCGCATTGGCTTCGGTTGACCCAGGGCTAAGTGTGTGAGGAAGCAGGCCTTCCTCGATGCCCACGAGAAAGACGACTGGCCACTCGCGACCCTTGGCCGCATGAACGGTGAGCAGGCTCACCGCGTGCTGATCGGGCGCGCGGTCCGCTTCGCCCAGGTGCATGTCCGCTAGCCAGGTCTCGAGGTCGGGCGTCTGCGTTGTGCCGCAGCAGTGAGTGCAGCTGTTCGACATTCTGGAGTCGCGATGGTCCGTCCTTCTGAGCAGCCAGTCAGACCGCGTAGGCGGTCCGCTCGAGGATTGTCTCGAGCACGACGACCGGCTTCTGTCCGGCAGCGGAGGCGTGCAGTTCATCGAGCAGCTTGAGGACTCCCTCCATGGCTTCCTTTGCTGAACGGCCGCCGCGCCTCTCGGCGTGGGTCGGCAGGTCGGCGATTGGTACAGGGTGCCTGCGGAAGGCTCGCTCGATATCGCGCAAGCGTCGTGGCGGTGTGTCGAGCACTCGCGCGAGGGCAGGCCCGTCTTGGGGGTTGTGCGCCAACCTGAGATATGCCAGCAGGTCGCGCACCTCCGTGCGGACGAAAAGGTCACTGTCGGCGCGCATTTGAACCGCGATACCTCGGGCGCGCAGCGCATCGGCGATGGCACGAGCCTGGCTGTTGGTCCGAAAGAGGACAGCGGCCTGGCCGGCGGCGGTGATCTGGCGTTCGTTCAGGGGCGTCACGATGACCTCGGCGACGTATCGGGCCTCATCGAGCTCGTCGCGGGCGCGGTAAAGGCGCGCCACCGGTCCCTGAGGATTGCTCGTCCAGGAGGCAGGTCGCGTGGCGAGTGGCTCGGCGATCGCATTCGCCAGCGACACGATCGTCGCTGTGGATCGATGATTCTCGTCGAGGACATAGACTCGCGCATCGGGATAGTCGCGAGAAAAGGACTCGAGCAGTGACGGATCCGCACCCCTGAAGGAATACACACTCTGCAGGGGATCGCCGACAAGCGCGAGATTTCGGTGCACACCTGCTATTCGGCGGAGCAAGCCGTATTGGAGCCGGCACGTGTCCTGAACTTCATCCACGAGCACGTGGCGGTACGCGTCTTGAAGCGTGCGTAGTGCTCGAGGCTCCTGATCGAACAGGCGCACCGGCAGGAGCAGCATGGCTGGATAATCAACCGCGCCATGTGCCTGCAGCAGGGATTCGTATGCCATCGTCAAGTCTCGAAGCAGCGCTTCATCGAGGCCGCCAGGATCAGCCATGCACGCTCGCCGGTACGTTCGCTCAGGCGGAAGCGATCCAGAGCGCGCGCAACCCGTGCGGCTGACAACGACCAGTCATCGATCCGCTTTCCATCGGCATCCGCGACGACGTCAACGCCGAGGCCTCGGGCAGCTTGGCAAATCAGTGCGCGTACGTCGTCTCGTCCATATACGGCCGGAGGCAAGTGGCGGAACCCGAGTTCCTCGCTCCAGGCACGAATGACCTTCAGTCCGAACGAATGGAAGGTCCGAATGTCGACCTGGCCGGCGGCCGATGCAAGGACAGCTTCGAGCCGCGAGCGAAGCGCCGCCGCGGCAGCCGTCGTGAAGGTGATGGCCAGAATGCTCGCAGGCGGTACCTCTCGGTCGAGCACGAGGTGCGCGATGCGACCCGCCAGTGTCATGGTCTTGCCGCTCCCTGGCCCTGCCACAATGCTTAGTGGTCACTCCCCAGCGGTGATTGCCTCTTGCTGCTGGGGGCTGAAGCGCGCCAGGTCCACTTAGGACGGGAATCCAGCATCTGAGTCGTGTGCGCGCCGGTCGGTGCTGTCGCCGTCTGAGCAATTCGTCAGCTCGTTCCAGCGGAGCCAGAAAGCCGTATCGAGGATGTCGTGGGCAAGCGTGTCTTGCGCAAAGGCGCCGGGCGCAAGCCACCGGATGAGGGAGAACTCGGGATGTGCCTCTGCATGTCTGGAAAGAGTTGAAACGGGTCCTGCAGCTCTCGAAGTGTCGCGAGTGTCGCGTGGAGCGCGACCTGCTCGAGGACATCGTCGGGATGTACGGTCAGATCCAACTTGACGGAGGCCCACCGCCAGGTTGCGAGGGTTAGCAACTGCGCGCGGGTGAGTCGGCGGATTCGCGGCAGACGACGTTGAAATGGCATGGGCGACGTTCTTTTCATACGGCAGCGCGGGATCGCAGAAACCTCGATCCAACACCCGGTTGTGGCTGAGGTTCCAAGGCCCCGGCGCCGAAGCAACCGGGGGCTGATAACCACGCGTCTGCAGCGAAGCCGATTTCCGAGCGGCGGGACGAGTCGATCAATGGTGCGCTGCCGCGCTAGGCGGGGCTGGCTGGCCCAACCACGAGGACTGCGCAGGCGGGGCAGCCTCGTCGAACGATCGAGCTCGCTCAATGATCCACGGATCGGTGATCTGCTTCCCCCGCGGAAACCCTGGACCCATCCCAAGCGAGGAGAAGACCGGCAGCGCGTTCGCGTTCGCGGGATCCTCATAGAGGATCAAACCCCGGCCCTGGGCCGGCGCGAACCGCACGAGCGAAGCGCCGGCCGTCTGCGCGAGCCGGCTGCAGGCGTCGGACCAGCGCCCGAAGACGAGCTTGCTTACCTCACGTGATAGACCACGCACGTCTACCTGCTCAATGGCGACGACCGCCGCCTCGAGGTCTCCGCGGGTTCGAGCATCAGCAGCTTCGAGCAGCGCTCGCCGCGCAACCTCGTCGCGTTCCGCACGTGCGCAGCGCTGGACACGCTGTTCAAGTTCCAGCAGTGTCGCTTCGCCTTCGAACTCCCGCTGCAGAACGGCTAACAAACGCCCGGCTTCGGAAGGGACGCGTGCGCCAATCGCCGAGTCGAGGGCGGCGGTCAGCGATTCAAGCCGACGGGCGCGAGCAAGTGCTGCTTCACGGCGCCGCGCCTCGTCCTCACGACCTTCCGCTCGGTGAGCCAGGCACCGACGTCGGGATGTGCATCCAGAAAGGCAGCTGCTCGCTGCTCCCATGCACCCGAAAGCTGTTCGAAGGCGCTGTGTACCCTATCCGCGTCAATGAGTATGGGCTCAGCAGCGGCCTTCGCCGCGGTGCCGAATGCCCGCTGATGAGCATCGTGCACCTGATCTCGGATCGTCGAGGCCTGCTCGAGTCCGACTCGATATTGCTCGGCTGACAGACGAAGGGATTCATAGGTCTCGTAATCATCGGCGGCCGCTTGCCGGGCCTGCTGGCTCAACTCCTCGACTGTGGCGACCGACTGAACAAGGCGGTCCAGTTCACCCGCCAGTTCTTCGGTGCTGAACCTGGCGACACCCTCTGGTGGCTGACCCTCGCTCACGTCTTCGATCGATGTGTCGGGTTTTGAAAGCGCGGTGGGATCTGTCAGTGGGCCCGTCAAGCCCGAGGCCTCTAGGGCGACCACGTCCATCCGCTCGGGGCCGTTAGTTAGCCGTGCTGTGGAATCGGCTCGATTGCCTTGGACCTGGTTGCTGTGGAAGACATGACATGCCTCTCAGACGAACGCGGGTCCGTCGCGAGTATGCGACGGACCCACAATGACCAGATTCGTTTGATTCGCGTGCATCACCGGCCCGAAAAGGCACACGGCCGTTTCGGACGATGCTAGGATCGAACCGAGGCGCATGTTCCATAGGCGACCTCGGCCACTGACCTAGGAGTTAGTGGTTTGCGATACAGGGCCAGCCGCGCGACGAGTGGCTGGCCTCTTGCACTGTGGCGAGCAGTTCCGGCAGACGGGGTAAGTTTTCCCCGCCCATGCCACTAGGGTGCGTCGATGCGCCATTGGCATGGGTCGCGGCAAGTGCAGAATCCGCGATACCCACGGCGGGCGGCGGCGTCAATCTGCTGGTTGCCGACAGCAGTGCGGACGCATCCAAGACGACTCGGGCGTGCTCCCGATGGACGTCATCGATGACCCGTTGGATCTGCGCGGCAAGTGCGCCGGCCAGTTCGAACGGTTCGAGGTCTCGATCGCCGTTCCGAAGCCCGAGCGAGAATGACGACCAGTCGGCGGTCGACCTGGTCGCTATAGCCAGGGGTGAAGCTGTCGTAAATGTCGGCTTTGCCCTCGGCAGGAAATCCTGCGCCGACGACGATCCGGTGGACCGGCAGGACCATTGGCGCCCAGGTTGCGACGGCACGGCGGAGGGTTGCCCGCAGCACGCGTCCCAAGGTCGCGATCGATCGCTGATCCTCGAGGTCGATCTGGATGTCGATGCCGCCCACCGATCCTGGTCGCGACTGCGGCCGGGCACGAACCACGAGTCGTCCTGGCGCGACGAGGAGGGCGAAGGCGAGGATGCTGAGGGCACGCGCGAGTGTCCAGCTCGCGACAAAGACGGAGCGTGCGCTCTGTCGAATGGAACGCCGGTCTGAAGTGGTAGGGGTACACATTGCCGAGAACCTCCTCGACGAATGCCCAGGCGTTTGCCCGGGTAAAGGGCTGGGGACCTAGTGCCAACGCGCGCGGCGAGCACCCGCAGGTGCCACGGGTGACTCGAGCGGTTGCGACGCCACCGATGTACGTCGCCGCCGACTGCGCCAACGCCACAGGACGTAGAGGGCGAGGCGGCGCTGAGCACCCAGTTGGCCACCACCTGAAGAGTGAGGGCCGTGGCGAGGATCAGTGCAATCCAGATGACCAGTCCAAGCGTTCGGATCATGGGCGCCGTCCAGGAAATGAATGGCGCACGCGACAAAAAGAGCCGCCCTGGGCGAGGCCCGAGGCGACTCTCTTGGGATGACGCGTGCCGAGACGACGATCGCAAAGCGGATAGCTACGGAATGGACGTGACCTCCTTGGACGTAGTGAGCGTGCAGAACGTGCCGCGAACGATCGGATCGCCGCAGCTTGGAAATGACTCAAATAGTGAGCTGTCGTGCTAGTTGTGGAACGGAACGACTCGCTCAGGTGTCGACGAGTCCTGCGGCTTCAACTACCTCCTTTCGTGCCGAGATGGAAGTGGGCGCTGCCCGCTTGTATGGATCAGCACGAGCTCCTGCTGCGTGCTGTGGACCACGAGGAGGGACCTCCTCACCAGCATTTCGGCGACGGCCGCGGTCGCTGGCAGAACTCTCAAATACGGGTCGACTCTACGTTCCGGCCGTCTCCGAGACGTCTCCAACGTGGGGAAGACATCGATGTGGGAAGCAGGGTTCCGACTTGCTTCAATGCGGTTGGCCGACGGAGTCGCGCGAGCGCAGTTTGTCTCAATGCGGGGTAGATGTTCTCGTACTGCTCCAGCTCACCGACGAGCTCGGGGCCGTGAGCCCGCAAGTGGTCGAGGACATGTCGAGACCCTCCATCCGACCGGGCCGGCACTTCGCCGAGATGGAGCAGGCGGGACTGCACGTCGTGAACTGCGGACCTGCGTGGGTTCACTGGACGGCTGGTGGCCGGTAGCCGGTAGCCGGTAGCCGGTAGCCGGTAGGGGAAGAGCGGACGCCGGCCGATGCCCAAAACGAGCAGCATCCCCGGCGTGCGATTGTTCGAAAGTGCGGGACTTTCCGCTTATTTCTTCATCTCGTAGCACAGAATTGCCACGCCGTTTTCGAACCCGGCGGCCTCGACCAGCTTCAGGTCTCGCCAGTCCTCGAAGATGCGCGTTCCCTTGCCGCGCGACGCGGGGCAGACGAGCATCCGGACTTCGTCGATAACCCCGGCGTCCATCAGGGAGTGCATGAGTTTCAAGCTCCCCCATAACCAGATGTCCTTGCCGCTCTGCCCCTTGAGCTCACGGATGGTGGCGGCCGGGTCGCGCGTCACAGTTGCGGCGGAAAAGTCGCCCCACGGGGCGTCATCCAGCTTCGACGAGCCGACGAACTTGGTGAGGTTGTTGAGCTTCTCGCCGTACTCGCCCTGCTCGTCGGCGTACGGCCAGTAGTCCTTGGCCTGGGCGTAGGTATTCGCGCCGAGAATCATCGTGTCGACCGAGTCGATGAACCTCATCACGCTTTCCTTAAACGCAGGGTTGGTGGTCTCGGAGAAGGGCTCCCCTGACACGAAGCTGAGCCCGCCGTCCTCCTCCGCGGCGATGTTGTCGACGGTAACCCACTGCTGGACTATGAGTTTTCGCATGGTGATCATCGTGCTCCTTCTCTTTCGTCCTGCGGCCCGCCGTGGCCGCTGATGTCCCTGGGACGGAGCGAGCACCACATTCTCGACATCCAGAAGCGTGCTGAGTTCTAGGACCTGCTCCTTGCCGTCAACGCCATGGGGCGCCCACACCGCCGAACGAGAAGCCGCTTGTCTGGGCTGGTGACAGCATGGGCAGGCTCCCTCGGTAAGTGGGGTGTCAAGGGCCATGGAAACGTTTGACATGGCCACGCGCACCCGGCTGGCTGAGATCGAGCGCAGCAAGCGCAACAGCATGAAACAGAAGCTGCTCGGGGCTCAATTAGCCGTCGCCTGAGCTCGGGTCAGGCGTCTCCGAGACGTTCCGGGCCTGGCACGAAATACATATCTTGCGCTGCAGCCGAAGGCACCGTCTCAAGTTCAAAATTGGCCAAGAACTGGGGGGTTCTGCTCTTCAATTAAACTAAGTAGTTGCTCGATCGCTGGTGATCGACTGGGCATACCACGGGACTGGGCTTGTGCTGACCGATCGCGTCGCGGACGAGAGTACAGGCGAGGAGCCTGGGCGGGACTGCCCTCCATCACATGGCAGCATGTGGCCACTTCAGAGTGACGAATCGACCGCAGCTCTGGAGCATCCGAGAAATAGTCAAGACGTGTGGATCGGCGTGTCACGCGACTTGCTGATCACCACCCTCTGATTCGTCGGGTCGTTCGAGGAGCTTGCCGTTCTTGAATACCGCGCCGGCACGGACCAGCGCGACGAGGTGGGGTGCGTTGACGGCCCGCCACCGGGTCTGTGCTGATTCGATGAGCTTGAACGCCATCACGACACCGGCGGCGCGGGAGCCGGGGGCCTTGGTGACTCGCTGGCTCTTAAAACCTGAGCTGGTGAGGAAGTTCACGACAAAAGCCGTGAGGTCCCTCCCGGAGAAGCGCGCGGCCGAGATCGCGGCCCGAACGCTTGCGCTTCCTGACGCTCAGAGCGTCGAGGATCTCACCGCGCTGCTGACTCGGCGGGGGGAGCGCTGAGGTCGAGACAGTTACCGCTCCCGGACTGCGTAGGTCAGGTGGGTCACCCGCTGCGTCGGCTCCGCGCGGACCTGCTCCAGAGCCACGCGGCCCGCGTCCACGCCCTCGAACAGGCGGATTCCGGAGCCGAACAGCACGGGTGACAGCGCGATCGAGAACTCGTCAATCAGGCCGGCGTTCACGTACTCCAGGATCGTTGCACCGCCACCCGCGATGCGGACGTCCCGGTCGCCGGCGGCCGCGACTGGGCGACTGAACGCGCCGCCGCTGATTGCCCCACGCTGCTCGTGCAGGTCACGCCCCGCCTCGGCCTGACCCGCGGCGACGTCGACACGGTCCACCGGTGGCTTGACCAGGTGACAGGCCGCGTCGAGATAGGCCAGGCCACACGGGAGCATGTCGATCACCACTCAGGCCGACACGGCGGAGAGGGGCGCAGCGCCGATGCCTGAGCTGGTCAAGATCTCCGACGCTCTGCAAAGAGCCACCGCGAGCATCGCCGCCTCAAGGAAGGGTCGGCTCGACGGCCCGTGAACACGGTCGTGGAGGTGTACCGGGGCGGCGAGTCGGCGGCGCTGTTCGGGCTGCGACCCGATCGCGACGCGATGCTCGCCGTCGCCCGCGCCGCAGCCACAGGGCTCGGCGCCGACGTCCTCGTCGTGGCCTTGGAAAGCTGGCACTCGACCCTGTTGAAAAGCCCGGTCACAGGCAAGCCGTGGGCGCCGGACGAGATGGAAGAACTAGCCCGAAACCATCACGGCCGCGAGCGGGGCTGGGTCAGCGACGCCATCGTCCTCCACGTCGCCAACCGGGCGGGCGACTTCGCCGGCGCGATCCTGCCCTACACCGTCGACAAGGGGCGTGTGCGGTGGGGCGAGTCGAGGGACACCATCTCCAACACTGGCTTCTGGCTGTTCGGCCGCCTGCCGGACGCGATGGTCAGGTTCATGACCCGCGAGACGCCGATGGACGTCGACCTGCGCCGTCGTGCGGGCGCTGCAGCGGGCGGGCCTGGTGCTCGCCTCCGCGCTGTACGCCACGCCAGGATCGCCGCGGGCGTAGATCATCCTCAGCTCA
>WNGB01050969.1_pt1 | contig 12180 bp, 12 predicted proteins | sample 5400681 | NCBI WGS metagenome assembly WNGB01 (sample SAMN13153367, study PRJNA577476) | soil metagenome | isolation source: 115 cm soil or saprolite under grassland replicate 2 | place: USA:California | collected 2016-06-15 | reverse complement strand
CCCACACAGTTGTGCACGGTCGCGCAGGTGGCCGCCCACATCGTCGGATGTGCCCACCCCGGGCTGAACCTGACGGGCGCGATCATCAACCTCCCGGCCGTCCTCATCGTCGTCGTGATGTCCGCCGTGCTGGTGATCGGGATCAGAGAGTCCGCGCGGGTCAACAGCCTCATCGTGATCCTCAAAGTCGCGATCGTCCTGCTGGTCGTGCTCGTCGGCCTGTCGCACGTCAGGCGGGCCAACTGGACGCCCTTCATCCCCCCCAACACGGGGGAGTGGGGCACCTACGGCTGGTCGGGCGTGCTCCGGGGCGCGGGCCTGGTGTTCTTCTCCTACATCGGGTTCGACACGGTCTCGACCGCGGCGCAGGAATCGAAGAACCCCCAACGCGATATGCCCATCGGCATCCTCGGCTCGCTCGCGGTCTGCACGCTGCTGTACGTCGTGGTGTCGGCCGTCCTGGTGGGCATGGTCCCCTACGGCGAGCTCAACCTCCCGGCGCCGATGGCATATGCCATGGAGCGGATCGGCGCGCCGTGGTGGATTCGCGTCTCGCTCGACGTCGGCGCGGTCCTGGGCATCGGCTCCGTGATCCTCGTCATGCTGCTGGGACAGTCCCGCGTCTTCTACTCGATGTCGCGCGACGGCCTGATCGGCCGGTGGGGCGGCCAAGTCCATCCGCGGTTCCGCACGCCGTACCTCTCCACGATCTACACCGGCATCGCGGTCTGCTTCGCGACCGGGCTCTTACCGCTGCAGCTGCTCGGGACCTGGGTCAACATCGGCACGCTGCTCGCGTTCGTGCTGGTGTGCGCCGGCGTGTGGATCCTGCGGCATACGCGACCCGACCTCGAGCGACCGTTCCGCGCGCCCCTCGTGCCGCTCGTCCCGCTACTCGGGATCCTCTCGTGTCTCGGTCTCATGCTCACGCTCCCCTTGGACACATGGATTCGGCTGCTCGTGTGGCTCGTGATCGGGTTGGGGATATACTTCGGCTACAGCCGCAAGCACAGCGTCTTGCAGCGGGAAGGTACGAAGTAGACGACGTCGCGAGAGAGACGTCACGAGACGCCGTCTCCAAGAACCGTCGGGTGCGGTCCGGCGGCTCTGTCGTCTCGGGGCTCTGCGCCGTAGCTTTTTGGGGCTCCGAAGGGGGAGGTTCCATGAAGCTCTGGTCGTGCTGCGTCGTGCTCGCGGCGGCCGCCTGTGGCGGGGACAAGGTCACCGGGCCAGCCCCATGTGACACCTACAGGGGCGGGATAATTGGGACAGGTGCCTTGCCCGGCTCGTACGCGCTCAAGTCGGTTTGCTCGGGAATGAAGCCCGATCAAGCGGGGGCGAGTGGTACGGTAACCATCACGCCTACTGACTTCACGGCCTCCATCACCAGTCAGGGCACCACCACCACCTACAACGGGACGTACACTACCGGCGCCCCTGACGGGATCACGGTCACCTTGACGAGTCCCGCGTCGACTCAATTGGTCGGGACGTACCGGCTCCGGAACGACAGCCTCGCGGTGAGCGGGACAGTCACACTAACAAGCCAGCGCCTGTCGCTCGTCGGGACAAGGCAGTAGCACTCGCGTCTTCTCGGGACGTCGTTCCGTGACGTTGTATCGTGACGTCGTTGTCGCGACGCCTTCCGTGTATTTTATGCCATGAGTACGAACGAATTCCCGATCCCCCCCGAACGCGCGCGGGCGGCCGAGGCGGTGGCGGCGGTGCTGGCGCCCGGCCGGCGCGTCGCGCTCACGACCCACGTGAACGCCGACGGGGATGGGGTCGGAAGCGAGGTGGCGCTGTGGCATCTCCTCACCGCGCGCGGGCTGCGGGCGACCATCGCGAACCCTACGCCGATCCCCGAGCGGTTCCACTTCCTCCTCCCAGCGGGAGCCGATCACTCGGAGCGCGCCACGCGCGAGATCGAGGCGGCCGACGTGGTCGTGGTCCTCGACATTTCCGACCTGAGCCGGCTGGGCGATCTGGCGCGCGCCATCACGCAGTCGCACGCCGTGGCGTGCATCGATCACCACGTGAGCGTGGGCTCGCTGCCCCGCGGCGCTCGGCTGGTGGCGCCCGAGGCGGCCGCGACGGCCGAGCTGGTGTTCGACTTCGCGAGCGCCCTCCAGTGGCCGCTCAGCCCCGAGGCGGCCCGCGCGCTGTACGTGGGCATCCTCACCGACACGGGCGGGTTCCGGTTCGCGAACACCACCCCGCGCGTGCTGCGCGTCGCGGGCGCGCTGCTCGAGCGCGGCGTGGACCCGGAGTCGATCTACGAGTCCGTGTATGCGAGCGCGCCCGAGGGCCGCGTCCGTCTGACGGCCGAGGTGCTCGGCACGCTGGTGGTCGAGCCGGAGCACGGGCTGGCGTGGGTGACGGTGCCGCCGGATGCGCTGCAGCGGCACCGCGCCACCGCCGACGACCTGGACGGCATCGTCGAGTATCCGCGCTCCATCGCGGGCGTGCGGCTGGCCCTGCTGTTCCGCCAGCTCGCGAATGGCAAGGTGAAGGTCAGCTTCCGCTCGCTCGGCGACGTGGACGTCGCCGAGCTGGCGCATCGGTTCGGCGGCGGGGGACACCGCAAGGCGGCGGGCGCGTCGCTCGAGGGCTCGCTCGCCGAGGCGCAGACGCAGGTGCTGGCGGTGGCGCGGGAGTATCTCAACGGGCGTTAGGGTTTCGCAGAAACGCCCTCACGAAGTTCCGCTTGGAGAAGTCACCGCCCGTCCAAAGCCGCCACAAGAGATCGCTCCCCGGGAGCGCGCGCGCGACGGCGGCGTCGCTCCACCCGCGGCCGTGCAGCTCGTGGATCCGCCCGCCCAGCTCGACCAGGAAGACGAGCTTGTCGCGTAGCCGCGCCGTGCCCTGCTCCACGCGGCCCCGGTGCTGGCAGAACAGCACCCGCGGCTCGAGCGCCAGGACCCTCCGCAACGAGTCCATCATCGCGTACACGTCCTCGTCGGCGCGGAGGTACCGGAGCCGGGGGGCCAGATACAGATCGCCCGAGAAGAGCCAGCCGCGCTTGGGCTCGAACAGCGCGACGTGGTCGGTGGCGTGGCCGGGGGTGTGGATCACCTGGAACCGAAAGCGCGTCGTTTCGAGCCGGTCGCCCAGGGGGGCCGCGGGCGCGGGCGGTCGGCGACCCCACGCCACGCGGCGGTACAGCTGAAACTGCGTGTCCGCGTCCGCGAGGCGCGGCAAGGCGCTCGCGTGCGCGAGCGGCGTGATCCGCAGCTCCGTCGCCAGCAGGCCGTGGTTTCCGGAGTGGTCCTCGTGATGGTGCGTGGTGACGCACTGGCGCACCGCGAGCTCGCCGACCAGCTGTCGCACGTCGCGGGCGAGGTTCGGCGGGCCCGAATCCACGAGCAGCCCATCGACGAGATAGACGCCGGTCCAGTAAATCGCCCTGCCGAACACCGTGCGGGCCATACGGAAATACCGCACGTCGCCGTAGTCGACGCTGAGGATCATGCACCGGAGTGTAATCGATCGATGTATCGTCCGACGGGGCCCCTTGCCGGGCGAGCGCCGTCGCGCCACCTTCGCGCACAATGAAAAAGGTCCTCGGCGCGCTGCTCGTCGCGCTGCTCGCGCTCGCCGCCGTCGCGCTCGAGCGCACCTTCACCTTCCGCTCGCGCCAGCCCCAGGTGGCGCCGGTGGCGGTCGAGCCGCTCGATACCGCGGCGCTGGCCCAGCGCCTGGCCGGAGCCCTGCGCTTCAAGACCATCTCCTATCAGGACTCGAGCCAGTTCGACGCCCGCGAGTTCGACGGCTTCCAGCGCTACCTGCGGGCGACATTCCCCAGGCTCCATGCCGCGCTCAAGCGCGAGCAGGTGAACGGGTACGGCCTGCTGTACGAGTGGACAGGGTCCGATCCGAATCGGCAACCGATCGTCCTGCTTGCGCACCAGGACGTGGTGCCGGTCGAGCCCGGGACTGAGAGCCGGTGGACCGAGCCGCCCTTCGAGGGCAAGATCGCCGGCGGGTATGTGTGGGGCCGCGGCGCGCTCGACGACAAGGGGAGCCTCGTCGGGATTCTCGAGGCGGTCGACGGCGCAGGCCGAGGGCGGCCATTCCTCGATGCCGCCGAAGGAGACGGCGGTCGGCATGCTCGCCGCCGCCCTCACGCGGCTCGAGCACCAGCAGATGCCGCGCGCCATCCGCGGGCCCACGGCCGACTTGTTCGACTATATCGGCCCCGAGATGCCGTTCGGGCCGCGCCTCGTCATGGCGAACCGCTGGCTGCTCGGCGGGATCCTCGCCGCGCAGTTCGGCGCCACCCCGTACGGGAACGCCATGCTCCGTACGACCACCGCGCCCACGGTGCTGCAGGCGGGGGTGAAGGAGAACGTGCTGCCGTCGTCGGCGCGCGCGCTCGTGAACTTCCGCATCCTTCCCGGCGACAGCGTTGGGAGCGTGCTCGAGCACATGCGGGGTGTCGTCGACAACGCGCGCATCGGCGTGCGGGCGCTCGAGGAGACCGTGAGCAACCCATCGGAGGTCACGAGCGTGGATGCCCCACCGTTTCAGCTGCTGGCGCGTACGGTCCGGCAGGTCGTTCCCGGGACGGTGGTGACGCCGTGGCTCGTCGTGGGCGCCACCGACTCGCGGCACTACGCCCGCCTCACGCACAACGTACTACGGTTCGCGGGAGCCGCCATTGGAAAGGATGACCTGCGTCGCGTGCACGGCACGGATGAGCGGGTCGGCGTGCAGGCGTATGCGGACGCGGTGCGGATCTACCTGCAACTGTTGAAAAACGCGGCGCTCTGAGGCGCGCCCCTCCTCCTTAGTGCCGCGCCGCGCGCGACGGTGCCGGGAGATCCGGGGGGCTGCTCGAAAAGCACTGCTGCCGTTGGTCGATCCCCCGAACGACCCTGATTGCGAGCACCGCGGCGACGATCCCGATGACGCTGCCGACCAGCGCCACGTCGGTGACGTTGGTCAGCTCGAGCGGCGTGCGGGCGTTCCGCGCGGTGGCCGCGACCACCGGCTCCAGCACTCCCCACGTCAAGGACATGCCCCACCACCCCGACAGGAGAGCGGGGGCGGGCAGATCGTCGTACCCGTCGCGGTCGTTCATCGATTCGCTGCGCAGCCAGAGGTCCTTCATGACCTGGTAGCCGAGAACCAGGTTGACCAAGGGAATGAACCAGTAGCCGACGGCCTGGCGTGTGCTGAATCGCGACCGCTTCGAGCCGACGAGCGCGAGATTGCGGTACGCCCGCCGCAGCCACACCAACCAGACGAGACCAGTGCCGAGGAGCGCCGCCAGTTTGAGGTTCCCGATCGCCGGGCGCCCGGCGTCGTTCGGGGCGGCCTGTCCGGGGAACAGTGGTTCGGCCGCCGCCACGCGGAGCTCGACGCGGTTCGAGAAGGTGGATGCCAGCGTCCCGGCCTCGAGCAGCAGGCAGGCGAACAGGAAGTAGGTTGTCCACCGCGCCACCGTGTGTTCGGCGCGGCGCGCCGTGCGCAGGTCTGGGGGCATGGAGCAGGTGATTGGACGTTCGCGAATGCGGCAATCCCTGTGCCCGTCGCTTCACCGGGACCGACGCGCGCGCACTTGTCGCGCACCCGCAACGGCGCGGCCTTCACGAGCTCGGTCGGCGTCGCGGGCGCGGCTTGCCAGGCCGGCTGCAGGGCGCCGGCGAACGCCGCGCCGGCGAGGAGCACGTCCCATTCAGGCAGCCCCGCGACGACTGTCGCGAGCGCACCCCATACGAACGCCGTCAAGCGCAGCACGCGACCCTCGATGGGCGTATCAAGACAAAGAGGAGGAGAGTCATGAGGCTTCATGTTGCGTTGCTGTGTGTGACGGCGCTGGGGCTGTTCGCGTCGTCGGCGCTGGCTCAGCGTCCGTCGGGCCGTGGTCCGGGACGCCGGGCGCAGATGCTGTTCAAGGACATCACCCTGACACCGGAGCAGCATGCGAAAGTCGACTCCATTCAGGTGCGCTACCGCGAGCAGATGCCGGCGTTCACGCGGGGCAGTCCGCCGGACTCCGCGACGAGAGAGAAGGTTCGCGGGTTGTTCCGCCAGGAGCTGGACGAGATTCGCGTGGTGTTGACCGCCGATCAGCAGAAGGTCTTCGACAAGAACGTGGCGGACATGCGGGCGCGCAGGCCAGGGGGTCCCTGACTCGAGCGGCGTGCTCGCGGCGCCCCGGCGAGCGAGCACGCCTCCGCCTCCCGTCTCACGTCGTCGTTGCCCCGCTCGCGCATCTCGCTCTACCTTTCTCCCGTGCCTGCTTCCGACACCCTCCAGACGCGCATCGAGCGCGCCCTCTCCCAGCTCAAGAACCCTCGCAGCGGGAACGACGTCCTCGCGGCCGGCATGATCAAGGATCTCGCCGTGGCGGGGGACGGTACGGTCACCCTCACGTTCCTCCTCGGCCGCGATGATCCCGGGTCGCTGGCGCGCGAGGTGCGGAAGGCGGTGCAGGGCGTGGACGGCGTCACGGCGGTGCGCGTCAATGTCACCGACGCCAGCAACTCAGCGGAAGGTACCGCTCCCCGCCAAACCGCTCCCCGCTCCCCGGCCGCCGTTCCCCCCCCGCCGACGCCGGTCGAGCTCCCCCACCTCGGCACCGTCCTCGCGATCTCGTCGGGCAAAGGCGGGGTGGGAAAGTCGACCGTCTCCGCGAACCTCGCCGTCGCGCTGGCGCGCTTGGGGGACGGGCAGCGCGTGGGGCTCATGGATGCCGACATCTACGGCCCGAACATCCCGCGGATGATGGGTGTGGACCAGAAGCCCGAAGTGCGAGGCGGCAAGATCCAGCCGCTCGAGGCCCACGGCGTGAAGCTCATGTCGCTCGCGCTCATCGTCGAGCGGGACGCGCCCGCCATCTGGCGGGGGCCTATCATCATGAAGGTGATCCAGCAATTCGTGAAGGATGTGGACTGGGGAGAGCTCGACTACTTTCTCGTGGACCTGCCGCCGGGCACGGGCGACGCGCAGCTCTCGCTCGCCCAGACGGTGCACATCCGCGCCGCGATCATCGTCACCACGCCGCAGGAGGTCGCGGTGGGCGATTCCCTGCGCGGCGCGAAGATGTTCGAGCGCGTCGGCGTCCCGGTGCTGGGCGTGGTCGAGAACATGAGCTACTTCGTGTGCCCCCACTGCGGCGAGCGTACCGAGGTCTTTCGCGCCGGCGGAGGCACGCGGCTCGCGGACGAGCTCGGCGTGCCGCTGCTCGGTCAGGTGCCGCTGCAGGCGCGGCTGGCCGATCTCGCCGACGCCGGCCGGCCGGTTGTCGCGGCCGATCCCGGCTCACCGGCCGCGCAGGCCCTCGAGGCCGTCGCCCGCCGCGTCTCGGACGCGCTCGCCGCGCTGCCGCGCTGACGGTGCGGCTCCTTTTCGCCGCGCTCTACCTGCTGCAACACCCCCCCCCTCGCGGCGAGCGACCCGACGTACGCGCCGGGCTCGACACGCTGTACGGCGGGGGCTTCCCCGCCGCCGCGGCGTATTTCGCCGAGCTCGCCGGGCACGACTCGACCGACCCCGCGCCCGTGACCTTCGAAGCGAGCGCGTACATCTGGTGGGCCGCCGCGCTCGAGAACGACGCTTACGAGGCCGCGCGGATCGACTCGCTGCTCGAGCTCGCGATCGCGCGCGCCCGCGCCACGTCGCCCGGCCCGGCCCGCGATTTTTGGCTCGCCACCGCCCTGGGGTATCGCGCCCGCCAACGCGACCTGCACGGGCATTCGTGGGGCGCCGCCAGGGACGGCAAGGCGATGCGCGACGCCTACGCCCGCGTGCTGGCCGCCGACTCGAGCTGCAGCGACTGCTACCTGGGGCTGGGCGTGTATCAGTACGGCCTGGCGCGCGCGAGCGTCCTCGCCCGTGTGGTCGCGAAGATCGTGGGACTGGGAAGCGGCAACGCGGAGCGGGGCATCGCCTACATGCGCCGGGCGGCCAGGGACGGAGACTTGGCGCGGGTCGAGGCGGGCTGGGTGCTGGCTGCGGCGTTGGTGCGCGAGGCGGTGCGCGATCCGGCGCGGCGCGTCGCGCTCGAGCAGGACGCCCGCGACGAGGTGGTCCGGCTCGCCTCGCGCTATCCCGGGAATCCGGTGTTCCAACGCTTTTTGCGAGAGACCGCCGAGCCCGCGCCCTGAGTCCCTGTGACCGTGGTCACCCCCTGTTGCGACGGCGCCACTCTACCATTACTGCCAGAAACCTTTACCATGTTCAGGATGGGACTCGAACCAGGGCCGGCCTCGGCCGACCCGCAGTGGGCTCGGTTGCAGGTCGACGTGAACTGTCGAGTGCGCCGTGGTGCGTGGTACCGGGTGGCCGATTTGACGTCCGCTGAAGCGAGGCTCGACGTCAACCGGGAGCAGATCCCTGTGCCGCGCGCGTCGCTGAAGATCGTCACGGCACCGCCCCAGCACTGGACGATCGTCGCCCGCCCGCACGATGCGAGAAGCCTGCCCGCGCAGTGGGGCGACAAATACTCCGTGTGCCCCGGCTGCCGCAACCGCATGGAGCTGAAAGGCGCGCCGCACACGATGCGCTGCGCACCATCGAAGGCGCGCGCCCCGCCGTCCTAGAGACACTGAGGACTGGGATGATCCAGTCGCGATTGCTCAGACGTCTGGGGTTGCTCGCGGCCCTCGCGGCCGGCTACTTCGTGGCCGGCAAGCTGGGGCTCGAGGTCGCGTACGTTCACCCGAGCGCCACCGCCGTGTGGCCCCCCTCGGGCCTGACGCTCGCGGCCTTGCTGCTCGCCGGCTACGAGGTCTGGCCGGCCATTCTGGTCGGCGCCTTTCTCGTGAACATCACCACCGCGGGCTCCGTGGCGACGTCCGCCGCCATTGCGGCCGGCAACACGCTCGAAGGGCTCTTGGGCGCCTACCTGGTCAACCGGTTCGCCCGCGGCCACCGGGCCTGCGAGCGCGCGCGGGACATCTTCAAGCTCGCAGGTCTCGCCGCGCTCGGTAGCACGGCGGTCAGCGCCACGGCCGGTGTCGTTACCCTCTCGGTGGCCGGCTTCGCGCGCTGGACCGCCTTCGGGTCCATCTGGTCGACCTGGTGGATGGGCGATGCCGTGAGCGTCCTGGTCTTCGCGCCCGCGGTGCTCCTGTGGGCCGCGCGCCCCCGCGTGCATTGGACCCAACGCCAGGCGCTCGAGGCGGCCGGCTTGCTCGCCTGCCTCGTCATCGTCGGGATCGCCGTGTTCGGCGGGCTGGTCCCGTGGAAGGACAAGCACTATCCGCTGGAATTCCTGTGCGTCCCGCTGCTCTTATGGGTGGCCTTCCGGTTCGAGCAGCGGGAGGCGGCGACGGTCGTCGTCCTGCTCGCGGGCGTCGCGATCTGGGGCACGCTACGCGGCTACGGACCCTTCGCCCGGCCGCTGTTCAACGAATCGCTGCTCCTGCTGCAGGCGTTCCAGGGAGTCTCGGCCGTCATCACCCTGGTCCTCGCCGCGGCGGTGGCGGAGCGGACGGAAGCGGTGGACCGGCTGCGCCGGTTGGCGGTAAGTGATCCGCTCACGGGGCTCGCCAACTATCGCCACCTCGCGCTGGCGCTCGACGGGGAGATCAAGCGCTCGTCCCGCACCGACCGACCGTTCGCCGTGGTGCTGCTGGACCTGGACGGGCTGAAGCGGATCAACGACCGCTACGGGCATCTGGTGGGCAGCATGGCCCTGCGGCGTGTGGCGGAGACGCTGCTCGGCTCGTGTCGTGGGATCGACACCGCCGCGCGGTTCGGCGGGGACGAGTTCGCGCTCGTCCTGCCGGAGACCGGAGAGGCGGCGGCGTGGCACGTAGCCCGACGCGTCGCCGAGCGGGTGGCGCGGGACGGTGAGCAACCGCCGCTCTCCGTGAGCGTCGGAGTCGCCGTGCATCCGCGCGACGGCGCGACGCTGGAGGCGTTGCTCAACACAGCGGATCGCTCGCTGTACGACGCCAAGGCGCAGCGCCGCGGTCGCCTGCAGCTCAAGGCTCGTTGACCCCCGGCCCGGCGCCCCGGTAGCTTCCGGCGCCATGACGAGCACCACCCGCACGCCCGGCGCCCTCACCGTCGGGACGCTCCGGCCCGTCATCCTGAAGCTCGCGGCGCCGGCGGTCGCGATGATGGCGTGCCACTTCTGCTTCAACCTCATCGATGCCATCTGGGTCGGCCGCCTGATCGGGCCCGCGGCGCTCGCCGCCGTCTCGACCGCCGGGTTCTACGTGTGGGTGCTGTTGTCGTTGGGGGAGATGGTGGAAGTGGGGCTGATCGCCGTCGCCGCCCGGCGACACGGCGAAGGGCTGCCGGAGGCCGCCGCCCGCGCCGCGGGTGCCGCGGTCTTGTACGCCCTGGCCGCGGGGACCGTTGTGTCGCTCCTGGGCGTCGCGCTCACCGACACGTTATTCCGCCTGATGAGCGTGCCGCGCGAGGTGGCGACGCTCGGGCGCGCGTATCTGGACACGTGGCTCCTGGGCGGGCCCCTCGTGTTCGGGTTCTTCGCGATCGAGGCGACCTTCCGCGCCTCGGGCGACACGCGCACGCCGTTCCTCCTGCTCATGGCGTCAGTGATCCTGTCGGTGGGCCTCGATCCGCTGCTCATCAGCGGCGTGGGCCCGTTCCCGAGGCTCGGCGTCGAGGGCGCCGCCCTCGCCTCCGTGATGGTGCGCGGCGGCGGGTTTCTCATCGGGATCGGCATCGCCTGGCGGCGCGGATTGATCCGCCTCGATGCCCCCGACTGGCGCGCCGTGTCCACGGTGTTCCGCGTCGGCGCGCCGCTCTCCCTCGCGGGTGTCCTGCTCTCGGTCGTGTACATGTGGCTCACGCGGTACACTTCCCGCTTCGGCACCGCCGCGCTCGCGGCGCTCGGCGTGGGACACAAGGTGGAAGGGCTCGGCTTCATCGCCATCTCCGGGTTCGCGCTCTCGGCATCCGCGCTCGTGGGACAGAACCTGGGCGCGCAGCAGGAGGGGCGCGCTCGCCAGGCGGTGCGGATAACGGTGAGCTACTGTCTCGCCGTCACGACGGCCACGGCGGTCGCGTTTCTCACGATCCCCGAGACGCTCGTCGCGCTGTTCACGTCGGATGCCGCGGTCATCGCAGATGGCAGCCTCTACCTGCGGGTCATCGCGTTCGCGCAGATACCCTGCTCCGCGTACCGCTCGCCGCGTGGTGGTCAGGGGCCATTGGGTTGCTGGGCATCTGGCTCGCGCTCTCGATCACGGCCATCGCGCGCGGGATCGTCATGGCGATGTTCTGGCTCAGCGGCGCCTGGCGCCGCGCCAGGGTCTGACGGATGACTCATGACGGACGACGGATGACCCGCTGATGGCGACTCTCATCACCCTCCTCACCGACTTCGGCAGCGCCGACAGCTACGTGGGTGAGGTGAAGGGGGTGCTCCTGTCGCAGGTGCACGGCGCCGCCCTCGTCGACATCACGCACCAGGTGCCACCGGGCGACGTGCGCGCGGCGCAGTACATCCTGTCGCGCGTCTGGCACCGGTTCCCGCAGGGGAGCGTGCACCTCGCGGTCGTGGACCCCGGCGTCGGGACCGACCGCCGCGTGCTGGCCGCATCGACGGCGGGACATTTCTTCGTCGCTCCCGACAACGGCCTGTTGTCGTTTCTACCGGCGGACGCGCACTTCGTGGGGCTGCCGATTCCGGGGGGCGCCGCCCCCACGTTCCAAGCGCGCGACGTGTTCGCGCCGGTGGCGGGTCAACTCGCGCTCGGCGCGCCTCTGTCACACGTGGGTCACCCCGTCACCGACGCATATCGCTCCCCGCTCCCCGCTCCCCACCACGACGGCCCGGTGGTGATCGGGGACGAGGTGGAGCCGGGCGTGCGGATCCAGGTGGGAGGGACCGAGATCGGGACCCTGTCACGCACTTTTGGGGACGTGGGACGGGGCGCGCTGGTGGCGTTCGTCGGCAGCGGCGGTACCGTGGAGATCGCGGTGCGCGACGGCAGCGCCGCGAGACGGCTAGGCGTCGGTGTGGGGGCGGAGGTGCGAGCCTGAGCGCGTCGGGATCTTCACTTTGGCCATCACCCGCTCCACGAAGCCGAACTCGGGCGCGAACCGCGTCAGCTGCGCCAGCTCGCGGATCAGCTTGCGCTCGTGCTCCGCGATGGTGCGGCACTCGGCGCACTGGACGAGGTGCGTGTCCCGGGTCGCGGGACAGAGACCCTGCGCCCACAGCTCGACTTCGTCGGGGGTCAGGTGCTGCAA
>WNGB01026478.1_pt1 | contig 12180 bp, 4 predicted proteins | sample 5400681 | NCBI WGS metagenome assembly WNGB01 (sample SAMN13153367, study PRJNA577476) | soil metagenome | isolation source: 115 cm soil or saprolite under grassland replicate 2 | place: USA:California | collected 2016-06-15 | reverse complement strand
TTACCAGCTGCTTAAGAGACGCGGCTAAATGTGCAGGGAGCGTCGGAACATTTTGCGGGATCAAGGCCATTGAGCCCGGCTCATCTGCGCGCAGAAGATCATTAAAAACGATAATCGGAAAGAAGGAATTGGCCGCTACCGTGAATTGCAGAGTGACGGGTCTCGCCACCAGGGAATTGCTCCCGTTCAATCCATTCAGGTCGAGTTGCATCGTTACGCTCGCGTTTTCCACAATCATCTTTTGCAGTGTTCCACTCTGTGGATAGCCATTGTGGTTGTTTTTTGTGTCGGCATTACGCGAGTCCATGTGGTGCGAACCAAACAGCAGAGCCAACGAGAACATGAAACCAGCAAGGGTTAGTTTGAGCTTTGACATGATAAAATGAATTCCTCCGTATCCCGGTTTTACTAAAGTCGATGAGGCGATGTCAAAACTTTTCTCTTCAACCACTTGCAGTGGCGACGTCTGACCGTCCACGGCACAGATGTTTCTGGGTAGCTAGCGGACGTCTGACGCGGACGCCCAGAGCATGTCATTTCCTACATTAATATCCTCTGGAAAGAGCTAACATACGCGGGAGCGTGGAGTGCCGGGCGCCCTCGCCCGGTGGAGCACACATGCACATCTTACCCTGACGTGTGTGCGGAACAGGCGCGAGCGAAGCGACTTGGAATGTAGGCGGCATGGCCCGAACACCCTCCACACCGCAGGCGGGCGAGGCGCACCGCCCCTACCCGGCGCTAAGTCGCTTCGCTCCTCAAAACAAAATCCTCTTTTTCCCGCCACAGACCACCACGCCCCGTCTTTTTCGCATCTAAATCAGCCGCATGGGTGCAGAATATTTCTGCGGTGGAGGCCAAAAGAGGATTTTGTTTTTGAGTCAGCGCCTGCCTTCCACTAGAGCGGCTGCTTCCCGATCAAGCGCGGCAGCATCTATCTTGCGGGGTTGCAAATAAAATTCGTCGATGACGATTTGCACCAGCGCCGCAGCAGGGACCGCAAGAAACAATCCCAATAGACCAAACAATTCGGCGGTCGCGAGGGTAAAGAACAAAATGTTGACCGGGTGCAATCGCATTTCTTTGCCGAGCACACCGGGCACGAGGACGTTCAATTCAACCTGATAGACCAGGACGATGACGCCCAATGCGAGCCAGAATTTTGTCGCGCCCATGCTCAATGCGACCAGCAAAATGGGAATTGAAACGAGAAAGGCACCGATGTTTGGCAAAAACTCACCGAAAAAGGCGAACACGCCGAATATGAGCGCCGGCTGCACGCCAACTAACCAAAGCAGCGAACCGATCGACAGGCCGGTAATAAGGCCGTTGATCGCGACGCCTCGCGCCCAGGCAATCATTTGTCGCATCATTCGTTCGAGAGTACGACGCGCCTGCTCGCGATAACGATCGGGCGCAAGCGCCAGATATGCAGCTACGAGCGGGCGCGGGTTCGCCAGCACGAACACGAGCAACAGAATCGCTAACAGGGCGCTGGCCACACCTCCCACCAGGCCGAGCGTCGATTGCAGCAAGAAATTTCCAACCGTAGCCGCAGCTGCCCCGACTTTACCGGCCATTTCGTCCGTCCGTGGCAACGCCTCGCGAACTTCCGGATAATTTCTCGTGAGCGACTCGATCCGGGTGCGAATGCCTTGCCACATGTGTGGCGTGCTGTGCATGAGTTCCTGCAGTTGTCGGCTTAGCGGCGGAATGGCAAACAGAATGATGGTCGTCGTGATAGCAATCAGCGCTAGTATCACCAGGATGACACCCACGAACCGCGGTATGCGGTATTTCTGTAGCCAAACGACGATCGGGTTCAGAACCATCGCGAGAAGAAAAACCAGCGCTAACAGCAGGATTATAGGTTGCAGCGCGCGCAGAATCAGCCAGATGATAAATACGAAAAAAACCAGCCAAACGACCCGCCGCGCGCCATAATAACTCAGCGGGGTGTGCGGGTCCTCGCGATGCGTTTCGTTCATGAGTGCAGCACGATCTTGGCGTCTGCAAACACGAATGACAAGTAAGAGTGATCAATGGTAGGGCGCGACCGCCGGGTGCGCCGTAAAGGGAAATTCCTCAGCGACTACGGTCGCGGTCGCGGACTCGGGCGCGCCCTTGGTGTAGGAGTAACTCTTGGCGCAGGTATTGGAGTCGCGGTAGGCGTAGCAGTTGCAGTTGGCGTCGCCGTTGGCGTAGTAGTTGGACTTGGCGTGGGTGTCGGGCTGGGCGCCACGGGAACCATTGCATACGCGTGAGTCTCGCCATTGTGAATACCAGTGCCCACGATGACGCCATTCTCGCTGATGCCAAGGGCCGACGAGGAGGTGTTCATTGATAGATCCCAGCCTGAGTTCGGAGGAATGAGATCGGCAAGGCGATAAGTGTTTGTTCCGTCGTAAAGAAACGGAATCGAGAAAGCTGACGAATCGTTTCCCACCACCCAGCCGGCTGAATTCACCGCGCGCGCCGAACCTTGGCTTGTGCCTGACGCGAGAGGGATGGCAACCATTCCACCTTGATCCGACCAGATGAACGGCAGGCCCGAGCCTTGGTTTAGCATGCTCGAGCCGACCACGTAACCGGTGTTACTGACACCGAACGCAAGCGCGCCATTCAAGCCCGGCAACGCGCCGACTTCGAATGCCATGTTCTGACCGATATCATAGACGATCCCAACGTTGCGCGCGGCATTCTGAGGATCGATCCCCTGACCCACGACGCGGCCCGAGTCGTTGATGCCGAATGCAGTGACGAAAAAACTTCCGTTCGCTGTTGTCTGCGTGATTATTGTCCCCGTGCCCTCGCTGTAGATTGCGCCCCGCTGCAAGCTGCCACCGTTGACCGATCCGACCACAACACTCGAAGCATTCACCGAGTTTGCGTCACCGAGCGTTTCGCCGGGTGGCAACGGCAACTGCGAAACCGCGCCATTTTGCCAGATGACCGGCAACCGGCTGCTACCGAAAAGTGTGGTGGCTGCAGTCCCTACGACAATCCCGCTATCATTCGCGCTGTTCGAAACCGCCTGATTGCGCCCGCCAAGATTAGGCAATCCAACGATGCCGCCCTTCAGTGTCCAGGTAAACGCCTGACTTCCACCGGTGCGTATCGAACGCCCCACCGCAATTCCACCGGTCGACACACCAAATCCCTGGGAAGCATCATCGCCGGCATCGATCACGCCGATATCGTAAATCTGGTACTGCGGTGTACCAGCTTTAGCTGTGGGTACCATCGCGACCGATACCAGCCCAAGAGTAAAGGCTGTAAATCGGACATTCCACAGAGCGCTGGTTTTCATCACCTTCTACTAACCATGAATCACCTGCGCGCCAATTACCAATTTACGAGATTTCCGTAATCGCGAGGCTAAGCGAGCCTAGGCAATTCTGCGGCTAGGGCGCGACAGGTGCGCATGAATCAACGCTAATTCTTCTCAGCGCGCCGGCCCTGTAGCGTGTAACTTATCCGATGCGGCCTTGGACGGAGGATCTCTTCAGCAGAAAGCCGCTAATTGACTCTCCCTTTTAGACTTGTTAGGCTACCGCTCAGGGCCTGGGTGGTGGACTGGGGCGTGGCCTAGGTTCGGCGGTCGGTCTAGGTTCGAGAGGTGTAGGTGTTGGCGTCGGCGGAGGAGTGGGTGTCGGAGCGCCGCCTGCGCAATAACGCCCGCCGGTATTAACATTCGCGCCATTGGCAGTTCCGCCCCACACGATCATTTCACTTCCGGTTTCACTTCCACTCCAGACTGCGGTGTGAAACTCTCGAGCTGAGGGGGCGTCGGTGGTGCTCGTCGCGGCCCAGGAGTCGGTGCCCGGGATGTATTGGCCGCCCGTATTTAGGTCACCAAAGTTCTCCCCTTGTCCGCCCCACACAATCATCTGTGTTCCGGTCCAAACTGCGGAATGGTAGATCCGACCGTCGGGCGCGATATCGGTCGTAGCTATCCAACTGTTGGTTACGGGGTTGTATTTCCCGCCACCACGCGGAAAGCCAAAATTGTCGTCTTCTCCGCCCCAGACGATCATCTCACTTGCCGTCCACACCGCAGTGTGAAATTCTCGGGCCGAGGGTGCGTTAATGGTGCTCGTGGCTGTCCAGCTATTCGCGATGGGGTTGTATCTCCCTCCCGTGTTTACGCGGTTGAAACTGTCGTCCTCCCCGCCCCAGACTATCATCTGGTTCCCTGCCCACACTGCACTATGGTGATCTCGCGCTGTGGGCGCATTAGTGGTGTTTGTCTCGGTCCAGGTATTCGTGTTGGGATTGTATTTCCCGCCGGTGTCTAACAGACCTATGTCGCTGTCACCGCCCCAGATGATCATATGTGTTCCCGTCCAAACTGCTGTGTGCAGATTACGTGGGTATGGTGCAATGCTGGTCATTGCAATCCAGCTATCGGTGCCTGGATTGTATCTTCCGCCACTATTAAAATTGACGAAATCGCCAGTTCCACCCCAGACGATCATTTCGCTGCCCGTCCAAACCGCTGTATGCAAATCTCGCGGCGAGGGAGCATCAGTTAGGTTAGTTGCGGTCCAACTGTCAGTGGCAGGATCGTACTTTCCTCCACTATTCAGTTGGGAAAAAAAGAAGTCTTGACCGAGGCCACCCCACACGATCATCTCACTGCCAGTCCAAACTGCCGTGTGAGAGGATCGAGGCTGTGGGACGTTGTAAGTGTTAGTCGGAGTCCAACTGTTGCTGCCGGGATTGTACCTGCCGCCCGTGTTCAAATCGCTGTCGAAAGGAAAATCGCCAAAGCCACCCCACACGATCATTTCGCTGCCAGTCCAGACCGCGGTGTGCAAGGTTCGTGCTGCGGGAGCGTTTGTCGTGCTGGTGGATGTCCAACTGTTTGTGCCGGGGTTATATTTACCGCCGGTATCAAAATCCTGGGAGAAGAAAGTAGAGCCACCCCAGACGATCATTTCGCTTCCGGTCCAGACTGCCGTGTGATTCTCTCGGGCGTCTGGTGCCACGGTTGAGGTCGCTATCCAACTGTCCGTGTTGGGATTATACCTACCGCCGGTATTTAGATCTTCGAAATTGAATTCATTAAATCCACCCCAGACGATCATTTCGCTGCCAGTCCAGACCGCAGTATGTCTTTCACGTGCCTCCGGGACGTTATTGATGCTAGTAGCCGTCCAGGTGTTAGTGTTGGGATTGTATCTTCCGCCCGTGTCTAGATCGACGAAATTGGAATCATCAAATCCACCCCAGACGATCATTTCGCTTCCGCTCCAAATTGCAGTATGCAACTGTCGGGCCGAGGGCGCGTTGGCCGTTGTCGTAGCTGTCCAACTATCTGTTCCCGGCGTGTACCTTCCGCCGGTATTCACATCATTGAAGAAGTCATCTAATCCGCCCCAGACAATCATCTGGCTGCCGCTCCACACTGCCGTGTGTGAGCTCCGGCCATCAGGCGCGTTAGTAGTGCTGGTAGGTGTCCAGCTGTTAGTGCCAGGATTGTATCTACCGCCGGTGTTAACGCGAGAGAAAGTGTCGTCCTGACCGCCCCAGACAATCATTTCGTTCCCGGTCCAGACCGCAGTATGTCCCGATCGTGCAGTGGGTGCGCCGGCGCTGTTTGTAAATGTCCAATTGTCTGTCGCAGGATCGTACCTACCACCTGAGTCCAAAAGCGAATTGCTAGCCTGACCGCCCCAGACAATCATTTCACTGCCAGTCCAGACCGCGGTGTGTGAGTCGCGGGCCTCTGGCGGAGCAGCGGTTGCCGTCCAGGTGTTTTCATTGCACGTGCCCCCGTCGGATATTTTTGGCAGGGTATAGTTCGCTTGCGGCACTGTCGTTGCGACGCCCGGTTGCTTTTCAGCTTGGGCCAGCCAGGTTTCTAACGGCTCCTTTAGCCAACAAACGGTAGCAACCTTCAAGCCGTTGCTGTTTTTCTCGATCACTGCCGTCGCGAAGAAGTGTGTTTCGTCTTGCTGTAATGGGCTTGGTTTTCCAACCGGGATCGTTTCATAATCTTGGCGAGCGGAGCTTTTCGAGTGCACTGACATGTGACCGCCTTTAGAACCGGCGATATCTCGCCCCGCTTCAAAGGCGGATGTGTTCGCGGGGCGTCCGTTGAACATTGCTGCCAATTTTTGGGCGGTTTCATCCCATTGTTGGCTACCTAACTTTACGCTCTGCGCGGCGACGCGCTCACCTCGCTGATGTGAGCCATCGCTTTTGATAAATTCGACTTCGCGGTACGTGCCGCTGAGCTGTTTCATCTGCTCGACTGCAGGATGAATGAGCAACTCAGCCTGCGCGCGCTGCTTCACTTCACCGTGAATCCTTTGGTCGTAAGCGTACCAGTTTGTCAGTAAGCGATCAGCGAGTGCTGGTCGGGCAAGACATTCTGCGATAACAGAAGGATCATTGCCTAGCGCTGCAAACAGTTCTCGCAGCACGTCGGGTTGCTTTGTGTGTTTTGCCATTCGTTCCATTTCAGCCTGTAGTTGCTCAGCGGTTATTGGCCGCTGCCAGTAATCTTCAAGTGCTTGTGATTTGCGCAGGTATTCTGTGACCTTCTTTTCAAGCTGCGGCCGCGACATCACCCCATCGAGCGACGGTTTCGCATCGGGCCGTTCTTTAGGCCAGATCCGATGACGCCAGTAAACGTCCTCGATCGCGTGTTGATAGGCTACGCGTTCCGCAAAGCTCAAGGTTCGTCGCGAAAACTTTGCCGATGCATCGCCCTGGAAGAACGCCGGCAGTGTCCTCGCAGCGATCAAACAGGCGGCTGCGCAAAAAAGGAGCGCTGTCAGCAGACGCGGACTGAAGAACCCGCTCTGCCCGATGAGCTTTCGCGCGACGCTGAAGCGTGTTGAGAATTTACGGTGAGCAAGTGTGGATGGGGAGTCAGATTTCATTTGCATGGGTGTTGTAGGGGTTGAGATGCACTTCTTAGTCAACGCGCCAGACCCGCGTCAATGTTATTCTGCTTCGGATCTTCTGTTCGCTGGCGTTCGTAGACCGGCGGCTTCTTCGCCCCAATCGTTATTGGGAGTCGGAGTCGCAGTAGGCGTGGGAGTGGCTGTAGATGTCGGCGATGCAGTTGCGGTAGATGTAGGAGTTGCCGTCGGGCTTGCCGTTGGAGTTACACTTGGTGTCGTGGTGGCCGTTGTAGTAGCGGTGGGACTCGCAGTTGGAGTAGCGGTCGGTGTTGGTGAAGGCCCAGATTGCGCGCAATATCTGCCGCCCGTAACCAAATCGCTCCCGTTGAAACCGCCCCAGACGATCATTTCGCTCCCGCTCCATACGGCAGTGTGCGAGCCTCGCGCTTGCGGTGCATTGCTGGTGTTGGTAGCTGCCCAACTATCGGAGCTGGGATCGTATCTCCCGCCGGTGTTCAAGTACTGACAAAAGGGGTTGCAGCAGCATTCCCCACCCCACACAATCATTGCGCCGCCAGTCCAAACGGCGGTATGCGTGCTTCGCGGACCGGGGGCGTCCGTGATGGTACTAGCCGTCCAACTATCCGTGTTGGGATTATATCTCGCGCCGGTATCCAAATCTGCGAGAGCGTCATTAAATCCGCCCCAGATAATCATCTCTGTGCCGGTCCAAATTGCTGTGTGACCAGCCCTGGCATCAGGCACATTCGTCGTGGTAGTAGCTATCCAACCATCAGTGCTCGGATTGTATTTGCCGCCAGTGTTGAATACCGTGAAATTTTTATCTCTGCCGCCCCAAACAATCATTTCACTCCCCGTCCAGGCTAGTGTGTGGGCTAGCCTGGGATTAGGCGCGTTGGTGGTAGTTGTGGCTGTCCAGCTATCCGTGTTGGGATTGTATCGACCGCCGGTGTTTAGCAGCATGAGAGCCGCATTTTCTCCGGCCCAGACGATCATTTCGCTTCCGCTCCATGCGGCAGTGTGCGAGCCTCGCGCTTCCGGAGGACTGCTGGTGCTGGTAGCAGTCCAGCTGTCGGTGTTAGGATTATACCGTCCGCCGGTATTGAAAGTGCCAGGACTACCAAATCCGCCCCAAACGATCATTTCCTTGCCTGTCCATACGGCGGTGTGGAAGCCTCGTCCGGTGGGCGCGTTGGTGGTCGTTGTAGCTGTCCAGCTATCCACGGCGGGCGCGTATCGCCCGCCCGTGTTGAGAGATAGATTGCCTTGACGCCCGCCCCAGACGATCATTTCAGTGCCAGTCCAAACCGCAGTGTAGAATCGTCGCGCAGCCGGCGCGCCTGTGATGCTGGTAGCCGTCCACGTATCGTCGGTGCAAACATCGCGCACAGAAATCAAAGGTAACGCGTACGCCGCGTTGCCCGCGCTTCTTAGCACCGACATAGGACGCATTGGACCGTGCCTCGCCGATTCGAAGCGCTGCCGCAGAGTGTCATCCTGGGCGGTTAAAGCCGCGACAGAGCGCTCCACCAAAAGTGGCCGGGCCAGGCACTCCGCGATAACAGAGGGGTCGTTCCCGAGTGCCTCGAACAGTTCGCGTAACACCTTCGGTTGTTCAGTGTGCTCCGCCATGCGATCCATTTCAGCTTGTAGCTGCTCAGCGTTAATCGGGCGTTGCCAGTAATTCGCCAGCGCTTGGGACTTGCGCAGGTAATCTGTGACTTTCTTTTTCAGTTGTGCCTGCGACATCACCGCGTCGAGGGATGGCTTGGGATCGGGCCGATCTTTAGGCCAGATGCGGTGCCGCCAGTAAACGTCCTCGATCGCGTGCTGATACGCCACGCGTTCTGAAAAGCTCAACGTTGGTCGTGAAAACTTTGCTGGAGCATCGCCTTGAAAAAACGCCGGTAGTGTCTTGGCAGCGATCAAACAGGCGGATGCGCAAAAAAAGAGCGCTATCAGGAGACGGGGACTGAAAAACCCGTTCTGCCCGATGACCTTTCGGGCGGCGGTGAAGCGTTTCGAGAATCTACGGCGAGCAAGTGTGGACAGGGAGTTGGATTTTGTTTGCATGGGGTGTTGCAGGGGTTGAGCTGCTTCGGATCTTCTGTTCGCTGGCGTTCGTAGACCGGCGGCTTCTTCGCCCCAATCGTTATACTAGGACTACGGTCGCGGTCGCGGACTCGGGCGCGCCCTTGGTGTAGGAGTGACTCTTGGCGCAGGTGTCGGAGTCACGGTGGGCGTACCAGTGGGAGTCGGAGTCGCAGTAGGCGTGGGAGTGGCTGTAGATGTCGGCGATGCAGTTGCGGTAGATGTAGGAGTTGGGGTCGGGCTAATAGTTGCCGTTGGTGTAGGCGTGACTGTAGGACCTGATTGCGCGCAATATTTTCCGCCGGTGCTAGTAGAGGACAGAACATTGACAGCGGTTGCTCCGCCCCAGACAATCATTTCGTTGCCATCCCACACAGCCGTGTGACGAAACCGACCAATGGGAGCATCGATAATGCTGGTAGCCGTCCAGGCATCCGTTCCGGGATCGTATCTGCCGCCGGTGTTCAGGAAATTGCTGCCATTATATCCCCCCCACACGATCATTTCACTGCCGGTCCAAACTGCGGTGAACTGGCTTCGCGGCGGAGGCGTATTGGTCGTGCTGATAGCTGTCCAGCTATTCGTTGCCGGGCTGTATGTCCCACCCGTGCTGAGATAACTGCCATTGTACCCACCCCAGATGATCATTTCACTGTCGCTCCAGACCGCCCCGTGACTAGATCGAGCAACAGGCGCGTTGGTGGTGCTGGTGGCGGTCCAACTGTCCGTTCCCGGAGTGTATTTGCCGCCAGTATTGAAAAAGTTAGTGATGTCATCTCCGCCCCAGACAATCATTTCGCTGCCGGTCCAGACCGCTTTGTGTGTCTCTCTCGCAGTGGGTGCACCGGTCGTGCTCGTGGGGGTCCAACTATCCATGCTTGGATTGTACCTGCCGCCGGTGTTGAGAACGTTGGCATCGTTATCTTGTCCACCCCAGATAATCATTTCACTGCCACTCGAAACTGCACTGTGAAACGCACGGGCTATGGGTGCGTTACTGGTGCTGGTGGCCGCCCAAGTATCTGTGGTAGGATCATATCTTCCACCTGTATTCAAAGTGCCATTAGCATCGAACCCTCCCCAGACAATCATTTCATTGCCGCTCCACACCGCCGTGTGCCAATATCGGGCAGCGGCTGCGTTGACGGTCCTCGTTCCTGTCCAGGTGTCCGTGCTTGGATCGTATCGGCCGCCCGTGTTCCAAATGAGACTGCTTGCTCTTCCGCCCCACACTACCATTTCGCTGCCAGTCCAAACGGCCGTGTGACGATTTCGTGCGGTCGGCCCGCCCCCAGTCGGCACCCAGGTATCAGTGTTCGGATTGTATCTGCCGCCGCTGTCGAAATAGGTATTAACCCCCGCATTGCCTCCCCAGACAATCATCTCGCTGCCAGTCCAAACGGCCGTGTGAAAGCTTCGGGCAGAAGGCGCGTTGGTCGTGTTGGTAGCTATCCAACTGTTCGTACCGGGATTGTATTTGGCGCCTGTGTTTGTGTCGCCGCCACCAATGCCTCCGCCCCAGATAATCATCTCACTGCCGGTCCAAACTGCCGTGTGATAGGATCGGCCAACAGGCGCATTGGTCGTGCTGATAGCGGTCCAGCTATTCATACCAGGATTGTATCTTCCGCCAGTGTTAAATGAACTCCCTCCATTATCACCGCCCCATACGATCATTTCACTTCCTGTCCATACCGCGCTGTGTCGGTATCGAGCAGAGGGCACATTAGCGATGCCGGTAGCTGTCCAGCTATTGGTAGTCGGGTTATATCGTCCGCCGGTGTTAAGAACGTCGTTGCTATCCTTACCACCCCAGACAATCATTTCATTGCTGGTCCACACCGCAGTGTGTGAGTCTCGTGGGCTGGGCGCGTTAGTGGTGCTGGTAGCTGTCCAACTATCAGTGCCTGGATTGTATCTGCCGCCGGTGTCCACCTCGGAAACGCCGTCATACCCGCCCCAAGCGATCATTTGGCTGCCGCTCCAGATTGCCGTGTGACTGAATCGGGCAGTGGGCGCGTTAGGCGTGCTAGTGGCTGTCCAAGTGTCCGTGCTTGGATTATATCGTCCGCCGGTGTTGAAATAGTTGCTGCCATCCCATCCGCCCCAGATGATCATTTCACTGCCAGTCCACACGGCTGTGTGCTTAGTTCGTGCACTTGGCGCGCTGGTAACGGTAGTGCGTGTCCAACTATCCACAGCAGGATTGTATCTGCCGCCGGTGTTCACGTAGGGCTGATTAAAATTAGACCCACCCCAAATAATCATTTCACTGCCGGTCCAGACCGCAGTGTGACCAGTCCGGACATCAGGAGGGCCAGGTGTAGGTGTCCATGTATTGTCGATGCATGCGGCCCCATCTGATGGCATTGGGAGCACATAATTAGCGGCGGGCAACGCCATTGCGGTAGGCATCTGGTTTCCGGTTCTGGCAAGCCATGATTCCAATGGCTCCTTTTGCCATGCGACCGTAGCCACTTTTAAGCGGTCTTCAGTCTTCTCAACAACTGCCGTCGCATAGTAGTACTCCTCGCTTTCCTGCAAAGGGCTTAAGTTCCGCGCAGGTATAGTTTCGTAGGGTCTAGCGGGAGCGCCTTTGCCGCTAAACGTCGCAGCCAATGTCTGTACCACTTGCTCCCACTCGTGGCGGTCCAGCTTCACGCCGTGTGCATCGTTGCGACTAGTTTGCTCAGGAGACGTATCACCTTTCACTAACTGTAGCTCGGTGTACGTCCCGCTGAGCTGTTTCATCTGCTGCACTCCTGGATGCGCTCGCAGCTCAGCGTCCGCGCGCTGTTTCAGTTCGCTGTGAATTGTTTGGTCGTAGGCATACCAGTTTGTCAGCAACCGCTCGGCTAACGCGGGTCTTGCCAGACACTCCGCGATCACAAAAGGATCGTTGCCGAGGGCATCGAACAGTTCCCGCAGCACTTCGGGCTGCTTGGTGTGCTTTGCCATGCGATCCATTTCAGCTTGTAGCTGCTCAGCGTTAATCGGCCGTTGCCAGTAATCCTCCAGCGCCTGTGCTGTCCGTAGGTAATCTGTGACTTTGTTTTCCAACTGCGCCTGCGACATCACCGCATCGAGCGACGGCTTGGGATCGCGGCGCTCCTTCGGCCAGATCCGATGACGCCAGTAAACCTCTTCAATCGCCCGTTGATAAGCTACACGTTCCGCAAACGTGAGCGTTCTTTGAGAACTGGTCGCAGAC
>WNGB01015151.1_pt1 | contig 12180 bp, 13 predicted proteins | sample 5400681 | NCBI WGS metagenome assembly WNGB01 (sample SAMN13153367, study PRJNA577476) | soil metagenome | isolation source: 115 cm soil or saprolite under grassland replicate 2 | place: USA:California | collected 2016-06-15 | reverse complement strand
GGTCGGTCAGGTCCACCGTGACCCCGCCGAGGGACTCCGGCAGCTTGTCAGCCTTCGCACCAGTGGCGTCGGCGAGACGGAGAACGTCGCTGGAGTCGGCGGCGCGGAACGCCGCGCCGAGGTACTTCGAGGGACCGCGCCGCACGATCACGCACGTCGAACCCGCGTCGCTGCCGCGGAGCTGGAGCTCCTCGGAGGTCCGGGAGACCGTCGCGAAGCCGAAGGCGTGGGCGAACTGCTCGGAGGCGGAGAGATCCGGCTTCTGGAACTCCAGCCAGGCCAGGTCCTCCACCTTGATCACCGGGTTGACCGCTCGACCAGGGTGCTCGCCGCGCCGTGCGCCCTGGTCACTGTGCAGGTCGTTGTGTGTCCCGTGGTGGCTGCTCATCGGCCCTCCTCTTAGCTAGATGACGAAATCGTCACTCACGAAGGTAGTGTCAGTCAAGAGTTTCTGAAGAAATCCTCAGTCTTGACTGGATCGGTGTATGGTGTGTCGCATCCGAGTGAGGGAGACGCCGGTGAGCGAAGCGCCGACTCAGCAGGGGAATCGACTGGACCGCCGCAAGGCGAGAACCAAAGCCGCCCTCATCCGAGCTGCGCGGACCCTGATCGCCGAAGGCCGGACCAACGTCCCGATCCTGGAGATCACCCAGGCCGCCGATGTCGGCATGGGGTCGTTCTACAACCACTTCGAGACCAAGGAACAGCTCTTCGACGCCGCCGTCGAGTCGGTCATGGACGCCTATGGGCAGCTGCTCGATGCGCTGACCGCGGACATCGAAGATCCGGCCGAGGTGTTCGCAACGAGCTTTCGGCTCGCCGGGCGGCTCCACCGCCGCGAACCCGAGCTGAGCCGCGTGCTGCTCAACAACGCGTTGCGTCTGCTGAGCTCCGAGGACGGACTGGCTCCGCGCGCCCGCAGAGACATCCAGGCCGGCGTGGACGCCGGTCGCTTCAAGGTCGAGGACGTCGACCTCGCCGTCACCATGGCCGCGGGCGCGCTGTTCTGCCTCGGCCAGCTGCTCCACGACCAGCCCGACCGTGACGACGCCGGGGCTGCCGACCATCTCGCCGAGGACCTCCTGCGCGTGTTCGGCGTACCGCCGAAACAGGCGCATCGGATCTGCACCTTGCCACTGCCGGACCCCGATGCGGTCCGGGGCAACGGGTCCGCCGCCTGACCGATTCACGCGGGCCGGCCGTGGTCCCACTGACGGGAGTCATCCGCATGGACGTGCTGCACAAGATCCCCGGCCTGCTTCTGCGGCATCCTGCCCTGCTCGCCGCCCAGAAGGAGCGCGCCGAGAACGCTCAGCTGGGCCTTGCTGATCGCATCACCAGGGGTGGCCCCCAGGAAGCCGAACCTCCGCGGTGAGCTCCCCGCCGGCATGGAGGTCAGTGGCTCGTGGACAGCTGGCCGCGCGATCCCGGGCGTTGGCTCCCCGTCATGTCCGACCGGATCGGCACCTCGCAACAGACGGTCGAGGAGACGCTGGCGCGCGCCGCCTCGAAGCCGGACGGGGTGCGGCCTCTCCTTGGACCGAGCAACTGAATGAGCTGGGAGCGATCGACCGGGCGGTGTACCAGGCCATCGCGGACACCCCCACGCCCCGACTGGACGGCGCATGCCGCCGGCTCTCGACCGCCCCGAACCACTCTGGCCTGTGGCTCGGCATGTCGGCAGCGATGGCCCTGCTCGGCGGCAGTCGTGGCCGCCGGGCCGCGTTCGAAGGTGTGATGGCGATCGGCGCGACCTCGACGAGCGTCAACCTCGGGATCAAGCCCCTCGCCCAGCGGCGACGGCCGATTCGGGCGGAACCTGCCCGGTTCGGAGATCGCTACGTGCCGATGCCGAGGTCGACGTCGTTCCCGTCCGGACACGCCGCGTCGGCGTTCGCGTTCGCCTATGCCGTCTCCCGCGACCTGCCGCGGCTGGCCGTGCGATCGGCTGGTGGAGCTGAGGTGCGCACCTAGCCCGTGGCGGGGCGCTCCTCGCCTTCGGTCTGGCACTCCGCCTCGCCCTGCTCGATGGCCGCGGGCTCGGCGAGGATGCCCTGCCGCTCGTAACGCTTCCGAGCCCGGCTCCACCGTACGACGACCACCGACACCGCGCTCAGCCTCTTTGCTCTGCGCGTGAGCGCGGCGTTGCCGGCCGGCAGGTACTCGAGGTGACCCAGGTCGGCGCAGTCCAGGCAGTACGGGCCAGCGTCCTCCATCATGAGAATCGCACCTGCACCGAACTCGCCAGCGCACTTGGTGCACGTCCACGGCTTGGTTGCGGCGATCGCCACCAGGTCCGGTGGCCGGTTCTGCTGCTCAACGAGGCGCTCGCGCTTGCGCTCGGACAGCTCCGGTGAGACCCAGTGCGTTCGGTACGCCTGCTCAATACTCGGATCGGCACTTGCGCTGAACCGGAGCTGGCGGCGGTCGCGCGTGCGCGCCAGGTAGGTCGTCTCGGACGGCGTCAAGCCGCTCGCCCGGGCCCAGCGGCGGAACTCGGCCATCGCCGCCCCGACCTTGCCGAGATTGCCCTGAATCACCTGTTCGAGGTATGGGACGCGGCCCTGTCGCCACCGGTCCAGGTGGGAGGGTGCCAACCAGCCCAGACCGAGCAGTACGTCGATCGGGCGGACGTACTGCTGCTCGACCAAGGCCTGCTCGGCGACGCGGCGTACCCGTTCCTGGATGTCCTGGCGCGACACTACGACGTACCCCCGAATCGCTGGTATGCGGTGCGGAGCTTCGCGACGAGCGTGTTGGCGCCGAGGGCCCTGCCCGGCGTCGGAAGCTGTCGAAGCAGCAGGTCCCGGTCGACGTCCAGGGTGGGCGGCCGGGCGGGCAATGGAGCCGGAGGCAGCCAGAACCGCTCCGGCTGGCCTTCCGGCCGGGTCAGGCCGGCCAGCGCGAGCGAGCTGCCCGCCGCCGGCGCGGCCTCGTCGGACTCCTCGGCGGGGACGTCGGCCCGCAGCTCGCGGAGCCGCCCCAGGAGCGCATCCCGATCCCGGCCGCGCCAGCGCAGGACCAGGAACGGGTCGTCGTCGAAGGCCTCGGCGAGCAGGTAGAACGTAGCCGCGAGGTGCTTGCAGGGGACCTCCCAGTCCGGGCACGTGCAGCGCTGGTCCAGCTCGTTCACGTTGCTCGGGAACAGCGGGGCGCCGGCGTCCGCGAAGAGGTCTTCGAGCTCTGGTGGCACCTCGCCGGCGAGCAGCTTGGCGCTGGGCAGCGCCTGCTCGGACAGCGCGATCTCGGCCTTGGCCCACACCATCTCGGGGAAGGCCGCGAGGCGGATGGTGACCTGGTAGGGCTTCACGCGCGAACCCTGCACGGTCGCGCGCACCACGCCAGGCGCCACGTCGAGCGAGATGACCTGCCCCTTGCGGGCGTACGTCCGGCCCCGGGTGAGCCGGCTGCCCATCGCGAAGGACTCGAGCACGTCCAGGAATCGGCGCGACCACCAGGAATCGCCGATGGCGCCGCGGCCGCTGCGCGCCTTGAGGCCGTTCTCGACCGTCCGCGGCCGCGACGGCGGGTACCAGCGATGCTCGCTCATTCGACGACCGCCCCTGCCTCGAGCCGGAACAGCTCGGCGAGCTGGCCGGTGGACAGCTCGGTTAGCCACTGCTCTCCCGTGCCGACGACGCGGGCCGCCAGCCGGCGCTTGTCGCGGATCATCGCCGCGATCTTCTCCTCGACCGTGCCGGCGCAGACGAACTTGCGCACCTGCACCGTCCGGCGCTGCCCGATCCGGAAGGCCCGGTCGGTGGCCTGGTCCTCGACGGCCGGGTTCCACCACCGGTCGACGTGTACGACGTGGTTGGCGGCGGTCAGGGTCAGCCCGGTGCCCCCGGCCTTGAGCGACAACACGAAAATGGGCGGCGCCGCGGCATCGTCGGCCTGGAAGCGAGCGACCATCTCGTCACGGTCGGTCTTCGCGACGCCGCCGTGCAGGAACAGCACCTCGCGTCCGAACCGACCCGCGAGGTGTCCGCGCAACAGGGCCCCGAACTCGGCGTACTGGGTGAACAGCAGCGCCTTCTCACCCACCGCAAGCACCTCGTCGAGGATGTCGTCGAGGCACTCCAGCTTCCCCGAGCGCCCCGCCAGCTGGCCACCGTCCCGGAGGAACTGCGCCGGGTGGTTGCAGACCTGCTTCAGCTTTGTCATGGTGGCCAGCACCAGGCCGCGCCGCTCCATCCCGTCGGTGGCTTCGATGCGCTCGAGCATCTCGTCGACCACCGCTTGGTACAGCGCGGCCTGCTCCGTGGTCAGGTTGCAGACCACGTCCATCTCCAGCTTGTCGGGCAGGTCGGCGATGATCGACCTGTCGGTCTTGACCCGTCGCAGGATGAACGGGCCGGTGAACCGTCGCAGCCGCTCGGCCGCAACGTCGTCGCCGTGCCGCTCGATCGGCTCCGAGTAGCGCTTCTTGAACGTCGCCGCCGGCCCGAGGAGGCCGGGATTGGCGAACTCGAGGATCGACCACAGGTCGGCGAGGCGGTTCTCGACCGGCGTACCCGTGACCGCGATCCTGGTCGCCGCCGGCAGCGAGCGAATGGCGGTGGCCTGTTTGGTGGCGGCGTTCTTGATCGCCTGCGCCTCGTCGACGACCACGCGCCGCCACGCGATCTTGCGCAGGTCGGCGGCGTCGCGGGCCGCGAGCGCGTACGTCGTGACGACCAGGTCGGAGGCGGCGACCGCATCGGTGAACTTCTTGCCCCGGGCGCGCTCCTTGCCGTGGTGGACGTGCACCCGCAGGTCCGGGGTGAACCGGGCGGCCTCGCGGTGCCAGTTGCCGACCAGCGACATCGGGCACACCAGCAGGCTCGGCCCGGCATCTGCATCGTGCGCCAGAAGCGCGAGCAGCTGCACCGTCTTTCCCAGCCCCATGTCGTCGGCAAGTACGCCGCCCAGCCCGGCGCGCTGCAGGAAGTCCAGCCACGACAGGCCGCGGGACTGGTACGGGCGCAGCTTCCCGGAGAACGTCTCCGGTGGCTGAATCGCCGAGAGCCGCTGTTCGGCGCTCCCGGACAGCAGTTCGCCGAGCCAGCCGTCGGCCTCGACGCCTTCTACCGGGAGGTCCTCCGGAGCGGGGCCGATGCCCAGGCCGAGACGCAACAGCTCGCCCACCGTCGCCTGCTCACGACGCCCGACCAGCTCGAGGCCGGCGGCCAGCCGGCGCGCGTCCAGCTCGATCCACTGGCCGCGCAGCCGCACCATCGGCGCCTTCGTCTCGGCCAGCTCGGCCAGCTCGTCGGGGGTCAGCACCTGGCCGCCGACCGCGACGGCGTACTGGAACTCCGCGAGCGAGTCGAAGCCGAGCCCCGAGTCACCGGCGTCGACCTTTCCCGGCTGACCGGGCGTCGACGCGGTCAACCGAAGCCCGAGCCGGGATGACGGCTTGGTCCACCAACCCGGCAGCTGTACGCCGAACCCGGCCGTTCCCAGCGTCGGAGCCGCCGTGCTGAGGAACCGGTGGGCATCCATGGTGTCCAACGCCAGGTGTGAGGGCCGGGCGGTGCGTAGTGCGTCGTCCAGCTCGGGGTACAGGCGGGCCGCCTTGCCCAGCTCGGCGAGGAAGGTCTCCTGCGGTGCGTCGACGTGGCGGGCGAGCGCGGGAAGCTTGCCGCGCGAGCGCCATACCGCCTCGGCGTCGACGACCAGGCTGGGCTCCTCCGCGGCCTGCAGCCCGAACCGCACCTGCCACTCCTCGCCGTCGTCGACCGGCTCGACCAGTCGGAAGCAGGCCCGGACCGGGCCGGCGACCGCGTCGCGCTGCCATTGGGCGAGCTCCGCGGAAAGCACGGCGACGGCGGCAGGGTCGGCGCCGAACGCACGCTCGACGCCGGTCAGGGCGCTCAACCAGGCGCGGGTGACCGGATCACCGGCGCGACCGAGGGTGAGTCGGGACCGGCCGAGCGCGGCGCGCGCCGCCGCGTCGACCAGGCTGTCCAGGGCCTCGGCCCACAGGTCGAGGCCGGTGTCGGGGACTGCCGCGAACAATGCCGGCGGTGCCGACACCGCCAGCGTGCGTGCCCACGCCGCGTCCGCGGCGGTGAGCACCGGTCGCCACACCGCTCGAGGCGCGTCGACGACAACGCCGGGCAGCAGCCGTCCCCGAGCCACGAGATCCGCCGCGAAGCGGTCGAGCTCGGACAGGTGCGTGAGCGACGTACCCCACACCGCACCCTCGGTGTCCGGCTCGCTCAGCACGACGCGCGCGAGGTCGGCGTCGAACTCGAGCACGGGCACCTGCCACTGGCCGGACGACACCGGTCCTGCGGCGGCGTCGAGCTGATCCCGCACCAGCTCCGGCGAGGCGACCGGCCCACCTCCCCTGGTCGGCAGGGTGAGGGTGACGGTCGATGCGGTCGCCTTCAGGGCAGCCGAAGGGAGTACGGCGACGAGGTCTTCGTGCGCTGTGGCGAACGGGTGTGCCTGGACTCGCGGCCTTCGGCCCGGTTTGCGTGGAGGCAGCGCCGGTGCGGAGGAGTTCTCACCCCAGATCCCGAGCCGCCCTGCCCCGGCAGTGCCGTCCTGTATTCGCCAGGGGATCCAGCAGGCGTGGACAACGAACACCTGAGCTCCTCTTCGCCCGTGAAGTCTGCGTCCCAGCATGCCAGCAACGGTCATGCACACGCTCGGCGGTGCATGTGGGCCGGGTTGTCATGCGAGGCCGGGGTCACTCGACGCGGGGTGGTGGTCCGCTTGACTGGCCGGCCAGCCGACGTTACAACGGCGGCAGCGCGCGAGCGCACATCTTCTCGGCTTCCCGCTTGCTCATCCCGAGCGCTCGCAGCACACGTGCCGTCATCAGGTCCGTGAACGCGTCCGCATCGGCAGCGGGGTGGGAGTCGAGCATCTGGAGCAGGCCGAGCAAGGCCCCGCCGGCAGCCATCACTCCCAGCCGGGGGTTCTCGATGTCGAAGCGACCCGCGGCGACCGCGGCTTCGATGTCCTTGAGCGTACGCGGGGCGAGGCCCTGGTCGCGGACGAGGATGCTCATGCCCGCGTTGAGGAGTACGCGCACCATCTCCGGAAGCTGCCGCTGGATTCGCCCGGTCATGCGGAGGCTGATCGCGAAGACTTCGGCCGGGTCTTCGTAGCCAGCGACCAGCTCATTGCGCATGGCGGCGTACGCCTCCAGCACATCTGCGACTGCGGCCTCGAAGAGCGCCTCCTTGATTTCGAAGTAGTTGTAGAAGCTGCCGAACCCGACATCGGCGGCGTCGGTGAGCTGCTGGATGCTTACGATCGTCCGTCCTTCGGCCAGGAACTTGCGGGCAGCGCCGAGAAGGGCGGCACGGGTTCGCTGCTTGCGGCGATCGATGCGCGTCGGCACCGGGAGCGGCTCGACCTCGACGGCACCATCCAATTCGAGGCGAAGCTGACCGGCATCGTCAGACCCGCGCCGTGGCGCCCGGCGAGGTCCCGGCGTACGGGACGCTCGTGGCACCGCAGCTCGACGCACCGAACCACCAGCACCTGTTCAACATGCGGATGGACCTGGAGATCGACGGTGGCGACAACACCGTCCTCGACGTGGACCGATCGGCCTGCCGATCGGTCCGGACAACCCCTACGGCAACGCGATCGTCGCGGCAAAGACGCCGATCCGCACCGAACGCGAAGCCCCGCCGATCCTGCAACCCTGCGACCGCACGCACCTGGAAGATCATCAACCCCCGCGTGCTGAACCGTCGGCTTCACGCTCAAGCCCGTGGGCTTCTTCGACCGTAACCCGTCGCTGGACGTGCCGCCCTGGGCTACGTGCCCGCCCTGGCGGTCGTGGGCTGCCTCGCCCTCACAGTCGCCCTCGCCGCTGCCCGGCTCCCGGTCGCCGCCAGGCCCGCCCGCGCGGCGGCAGTGCGCCAGCCGCCTCGCGGGCTGAACCTTCGGCAGCAACCCTGGTGTGTCCGGGAGGACCACCGACCCAAGGGTTCCGCTCGGCCTGTCTGCGTGCTAGCGTACCGCTATACGTCCCAGACGGACGATAATCGTACGAGGCGGCGGCAGACGAGGAGTTCGCCCAGTTCCGGCGATCGGTTCGCGAGCTCATGATCGCCAAAAACACGAGATCCTCAGCCCCCAACTGACCACCGACGGCCGATCGGAGATGTCATGAACCACCCCGGCACCGAGACGGAGGCCCAGGCCTACCTCGACGCCATGGTGGCCCGCCGCGGCTACGTCCTCGATTACCACAAGGCGATGGCGGCGAACGACTTCCCGGTCCTCCAGGCCGCCGACCGGCTCGTGTCCGCGGCGTACCTCTCCGAGCGCAGCCTCAGCCGCGCGACCAAGGAGCTGTTGTTCATCCTGAGCCTCACGGTGATGCGGTCGGACCCGGCTCACATCGCCAGCCACATCCGCGTCGCCCTGAACGAAGGCGTCACGCCGCAGGAGATCCTCGAGGCCCTCGAGATCGCCCTGCCTGAGGCAGGAGTCGTCGCCTTCCAGCACGGCTTCGACGTCTGGCGCCAGGTCGTCGGCGCTCGCGTGCTCGAGCCCTCGCGCCACGATGACTGAACCAGACGTGTTCGTCGACGTCTGGTCGGACATCCACTGCCCGTGGGCTCTGGTCTGCCTCCATCGCCTCCGCAGAGCCCGGGAAGAGCTCGGCCTGGCCAATGTCGTGTTCAACCCTCGCCCCTGGCCTCTCGAATGGGTCAACGAGCGCGGCACGCCGCACGACATCGTGGCCCCGGAGACGATCGTGCTTGCGGCGGAGGAGCCGAGCCTCTTCAGCGTGTACGAGAACCCTTCCTGGCCGTCCACCTTCCTTCCTGCGTTCGAGCTGGTCGCGGCCGCACGCAGGGTGGGTGGTTCACGGCTGGCGGAAGAGGTCGACTACGCACTGCGGATCGCTTTCTTCCGAGACCAGGTCGACGTCAGCATCGCCGCCGGCCTGCGACACGCCCTCGATCTCATCGAGCGTCCGGTCCCGGTGCATACGATCATGAGGACCTGGTACGCCGAGCCGGTGCGCAGCGACGTACTCGCGGAGTACGAGATCAGCAAGACGCTGCCGATCCAGGGCAGTCCGCAGATCTTCGGGCCGAACGGCGAGACAAACCACAATCCCGGCCTGAGTGATCACACGTGGGAGCGCGGGATCCCTCGCATTCGCAGCTCTCAACCGCTCGAGCCCGCTGCTCTCCTCGTCAGGATGGGAGCACTCACGACCTGAGCGGTGGGGTCTCTGCGCGTTCGGCAAGGGACCCGGCCTCCGCAGGTGCGGTCCCGGGCATGGCATCCGCTAGGCCGACGGGCTCGGGGGTCGCAGCCGGCACACGAGACATGCGTAGTGCGATGAGAGCCGCCAGGAGCATGCCAAGCGAAACGGCGTACCAGGCGTGGGTGAAACCCCTGTCGCCGCCGGTTCCGTCCACGATCGTCACCAGCATGCTCACTCCCAGAGCCAGGCCCACCTGACGGGCCATGGTGACGATCCCGCCGCCGGTGGATGCCTGCGTCGGCGGCAGCGTCGCAGTCGCCGCAGCGAGGAGGTTCGGCATGGCCAGGCCGACGCCGACGCCCCCCAGCACCCAGGCGGGCAGGAAACTCGTCCAGTACGCCGGCGTGGTGCTGAGCGCCGAACCCTGCCAGAGCGCCGAGCCGGCAAACAGGAGGCTGCCGGCCGCGACCATGTTGCCCGGACGGGCGCGCGGGAAGAGCCTGTGCGCGAGCACCGAGGTGATCGGGACCGCAAGCGGCCCGACGGCGATCGCCAGGCCGGTCTGTAGCGCGCCGTACTGCCAGCCCTGCTGCAGCCACAGGATCGCGCCGAGCAGGGCGGCACCGAAGGCGCTGTTGAAGACGAGCGTGGCGAGGTTTGCCCACCGGAACGCCGGCACGGCGAGAAGGGCCGGGGCGACGATCGGCGACGGGTGCCGGAGGGTACGACGCACGAAGGCGGCCGCCGCCAAGACGGCGAGCGCGAACGCCCCGAGCACGCGCGTCGAGGCCCAGCCCAAATCGCCACCTTGCACCAGGCCGAGCACCAGACCACCCACAGCGAGCATAAGCATCAGGGCTCCGGCCAGGTCGGGCAACGGCGTGCCCAGGTTGAGCCGCACGTCCGGGACGTGGCGGAGCGCGCCGAATACGAGAAGCAGCCCCACCGGGATATTGATCCAGAAAGCCCATTGCCACGACAGTTGGACGAGGCCGCCGCCCAGCGCTGGGCCCAGCGCGGCGGCCACGGCGCCGGTCATGGCCCAGAGACGGGCGGCCGGGGCGCGTCTCTCCGGGGCGACCGCAGCCAAGAGGAGGCCAAGGCTTGCCGGCGTCATCGCAGCGGCACCAACTGCTTGGAGCACCCGGAATGCAACCAGCCACCAGATCCCCGGCGAGAAGCCACAGGCCAAACTGGCCGCGACGAACAGGGCCATCCCGGCAACGAACCCGCGTTTCTGCCCAGCCCGATCCGCGAGCCGACCCATCGGGACCAGCAGAGCGGCGTACACGACGGCGTAGGCGTTGAGTATCCAACTGAGCTCAGAAAGCCCGGTCCCAGCAAAGTCTTGGCCGATCTGGTCGAAGGCGACGTTGACGATGAAGAGATCGACGCCTGCAAGGAACGCCGATCCGACCAGCACCGCGGTCACGATGCGCTGACTTCTGTTGGACATAGCCAGCATCCTAGGTGGCTGACTATGGATCAGGCAAGTTAGACTGGTCACATGAGTGTCCTTCTGGCGGGCCGGCTCGCGCGGCGAGGCGACGTGGCACTGGGCGACCGGTGCCCTCTCGACCGCACCTTGCAGTTGATCGGAAACCGCACCGCGCTCCTGTTGCTTCGCGAGATCTTCTACGGCGCCTCGCGATTCGACTCGCTCGTCAAACGCGTCGGCGTGACCGAGGCTGTCGCCGCGCAGAGGCTGCGAGAGCTCGTGGATGTCGGCATCCTCGCCAAGGAGCCGTACCGCGAGCCCGGCCAGCGGACCAGGCACGCCTATGTGCTGACCGAGGCCGGCCACGACCTGCTCCCGGCGGTGCTGGCGCTCCTCCAGTGGGGCGGCGAGCACACCGAAGGTGGCGCCCCAGCGCTCAGGCACGGCACCTGCGGAGAGCCGGTGCGGGTCGAGGTGCGCTGCGCCGCTGGACACGCCGTCGACGAGGAAGAAGTAGTGGTCGACTCCCGCCGCTGACGCTCATCGCCCAACGCGTCGATCACTCCGCGCCGTGGGCAGCCTCAGCCACCGACGTCAGCGGCGAGAGAATCTCCGATGCCCCGCGAGAAGTCTGGTCGACGAAGAGGTTGGCCCGGTGGAGCGTTCCCGACGTCGCCGGTGGCGATCAACTGCGGATGGGTGAACGTCGAGAGACCCGTGGGCGCTCGTCCCGATCAACCGGCATCCCGACGCTGCCCGGCACCGCGAAGTTCCGGGTACAACGCCTCGACCGGGGCGCTGAGCGCGGCCTTGACCGTGGCGCTCAGATCGTCCGCGATCACCTCGTACTCGCCAGCGACCACTGCATCAAGCACCTTCTCGACCAAGACGTCCGGCGCCATCTTCGGTCCCGACGCTCGCGCAGCCATGGCGGTGTCGACATAGCCGACGTGCACACCGACGACGTGAACGCCTCGGGAGTCGAGTTCGAGTCTGAGCGAGTTGGTCGCCGACCACAACGCCGCCTTGGATGCGCTGTAGACCCCTCCGAACGCGTACCAGCTCGCGACCGAGTGAACGTTCACCACGACGGACTCGCTGTTCGCCGTCAGCACCGGCGCGAACGCCTGGGTCAAGAGCACCGGACCGAAGAAGTTCGTCTCCATTCCGTCGCGGAGTTGCTCCTCGGTCAGGTCCAGGATGCTGGCCGACGCCGGCAGCGCACCGGCATTGTTGATCAGGACAGTCACGTCCGGGGCAGCCGCTACCGCAGCTGCGATCGATGCTGGATCGTTCACGTCGAGAGCGAGCGGGACGATCCGCTCGTCGTCCCAAGCTCGCGGCGTGCGAGCAGTGGCGTAGACCTTTCGCGCACCTCGCGCGAGGGCCTCGTCCACGAATTCGGATCCGATACCGCCGTTCGCGCCGGTGACGAGTACGACGGCTCCGCTGAGTGATGGCATCCGGACGACACCTTTCTGTCGTGAGGCTATTGTCTGATGATCATAATATCACGGCGCTGGAGGTGACATTGCGACGTCGACGTCGCACTCCCGCGGTGGCACGA
>WNGB01015969.1_pt1 | contig 12181 bp, 7 predicted proteins | sample 5400681 | NCBI WGS metagenome assembly WNGB01 (sample SAMN13153367, study PRJNA577476) | soil metagenome | isolation source: 115 cm soil or saprolite under grassland replicate 2 | place: USA:California | collected 2016-06-15 | reverse complement strand
TCGCAATTCGCGCCGGTTGAGTACGGCCTGTTGTGGCAGAAGTCGCTCCTACCGCCAAACTGCCGTACAGCTCCACCCTTCTCTCCTCAGCCTCCCTGGCCCGCCACTCCCATCATACTGGCAGGAAACCGCTCCCCCTGGAGGCGCTATGCTGTCACACGCCATGATGGCCGTCGGTTCTGCCGACAGTCGTCAAGGAGATGACGCTTCAGGGGACTGGGTGTCAAGTTCCTGTCTGAGATTTGCCGCATCCACAACCTTCCAGGGCAACGGAAAGGCGTTGCAATTTCACAAGGCAAGTGTTTTAAGCAACTTATCCGCCATGACCGTGCTGATATAGATGTTGTTTTCATCTGGTATAGATGTTGCACTTATAAAAAGGTGTCAGCAACAACACTACAAGAGATCACACAAGAAGGAGCACTCATGCAAGCGGTTCATACCAACACGATTCAATCCTGGCTCACCACGCACCTGGCTGAGCAGCTGCGCCTCTCTCCTGAGGACATTGACCTGCGGAGGCCTTTTACTGAATACGGATTGGATTCGATGATTGGTGTGTTTCTTGCGGGTGATCTGGAAGACTGGCTTGGCCTGCAGCTTTCTGCCACGGTGCTATGGGAATACCCCACCGCCGAGATGCTGGCCCAATATTTAGCTACCGAGCTGCAGCGCCAAGGAGTAGAGGGCAAGGCATCCGAGCACACCTCCCAGCTCAACCTCGGGGACCTAGCCCTTGATCCTCAAGAGGCCGAAGAGCTTCTGGCAAGCCTGGACGGCTTGTCAGATGCAGAGGTGGACAGGCTGCTGAACGATCTGTTAGCCACGCCGTGCCTGGCTGCCTGACGGCCCCCTGTTCTCTCCCCCGGAGACTGCCTGGATAGAGTCAGGAAAGTTGCAATAGGCGCTATGCAAGCAAGCTGACTCTCTAATCAATGGTGTATTCCTCTTCAATTCCACATCCTATTCAGGGATTTCTTACATCTCTCGCCAGTGAGCCAGGGCTCTCTGCAAGTCTCCTGTCTGTCTGCATTCACACCCGAGAATTGCTCATGATTCTTGCCGGAGCAGTGCACAGGGTAATAGCATATGTTATGCTAGTGCTGCGAGAGAGCCTTTCACGAATGAGCAGCTTACCAGATAACCTGGGAAAGGAGTGCAGGGATGAGCGACCCCTCCGCACGTGCGCCCGATCTCTCGCCGCAACAAAAGCGTGCACTGCTGTCACAGCTCCTGCGGAACCAGGCACGTCATACTGTCTCAGAGCTGCCGCTCTCCTATGGACAGCAGGCTCTGTGGCTCACCCATCAGCTGGCACCAAAGAGCTGGGCGTACAACGTGTTGTTTGCTGCCCGCGTGCGGTCTGAGGTGGAGACGACGGCGCTGCACGAGGCGTTCCAGACCTTGCTGGCGCGTCATCCGATTCTCCGCACGACGTATACCACACGTAATGGCAAACCCGAGCAAGAGGTCCACGCACATCTGCCAGCCGCCTTCGAGGTCATTGATGCTGCCCCCTGGAGCGAGCCGGCGTTCCATGACCACCTCATCGAAGCGGCGCGTCAGCTGTTTGACCTGGAGCATGAACCAATACTGCGTGTGCATCTGTTCACGCGCTCGGCAACGGACCACGTTCTCCTGCTTGTGGTTCATCACATTGCGATCGATGCCTTTTCGCTCGGGATACTCCTGGCGGAACTCCGGGTACTGTATACGGCGGCTCAGGCCGGTATCCAGGCTCTTCTCCCACCGCTCGATCTGCAATATACGGACTATGGACGGTGGCAGGCAGAGATGTTGGCGGGCCCTGAAGGTGAGCGTCTATGGGCATACTGGCAGCAGCAACTGGCTGGAGAACTACCAACGTTGTCCCTGCAGACCGATCGGCCACGTCCGCCGGTACAGACGTATCAAGGAGCTTCGCACTCCTTTCGATGTCATGCAGAACTGACCCAGCGGCTCAAGACCCTGGCGCGGGCCGAGGGTGCCACGCTCTACATGACGCTCTTGGCGGCCTTTTATGTCCTGCTGTACCGTTACACCAGCCAGGAAGACCTGCTGGTAGGGACCTTCAATGCTGATCGCGTGCGACCCGAGTTTCGTCGCATTGTGGGGTACTTTGTCAACCCACTGGTCTTACGCACGAACCTGGCGGGAAATCCCCCCTTCAGGACCTTCCTTGGGCAAGTACGCCACACCGTGCTGGAGGCGCTCAAGCATCAGGAATTTCCGTTTGCCCTGCTGGTCGAGCGCCTCCAGCCAGCGCGCGATGCCAGCCGTTCACCGCTCTTCCAGGTGGCCTTCTGCAATGTTTTTTACCCGGTTTCACCGATGTGCAGATCGATTTCGGCGGGCTGGTGCTGTCACCTTTTCCCCTGCCACAGCAAGACGGACAGTTTGATCTCACCTTAGAAATGGCGGAGGTGCGGGAAACGCTCTGGGGGAGCTTGAAGTACAATACCGACCTGTTCGATGCCGCCACCATGGCCCGTCTGGCGGGGCATTTTCAGACGTTGCTAGCGGGCATTGTGGCTCATCCGGATCAGCCGCTGACGGCATTGCCGTTGCTGACCGAAATCGAACGCCAGCAGGTAGTGGTAGCCTGGAACAACACCCAGACCGACTATCCGTTGGAACGGTGTCTGCACCAGTGGATCGAAGCCCAGGTCGACCGCACTCCTGACGCCATTGCCGTGGTCTGTGAGGACGCCCAGTTGACCTACCACGAACTGAATCGGCGGGCCAACCAACTGGCGCACCATCTGCGGTCGCTCGGTGTGGGGCCGGAGGTCCTGGTGGGGCTCTGTGTGGAACGCTCGCTAGAAATGGTCATCGGGTTACTGGGTATTCTCAAGGCCGGTGGAGCATACATGCCTCTCGACCCGGCTTACCCATTAGAACGCCTTGCCTTCATGCTGGAGGATGCCCGGGTCGCCGTGTTGGTCACGCAGCAACATCTCATGGTGGCACTCCCGGTGCCTGCGGCAACTGTGGTCTGCCTCGACGCCGACTGGCACAGCATGTCCCAGCAGAGCGTGGCGAACCCTACGAGTGAGACAACGCCTGAGAACCTCGCGTATGTGATGTACACCTCCGGTTCCACGGGTCGCCCCAAGGGCGTCCTCGGGCTGCATCGCGGAGCCGTCAATCGTTTTGTCTGGATGTGGCAGACCTATCCGTTTGCCGCTGATGAAGTATGCTGCCAGAAAACCTCGCTGAACTTTGTGGATTCGGTCTGGGAACTTTTTGGGCCGCTGCTGCAAGGCATCCGGGTGGTGATTATTCCCAACAATGTGCTGCACGAGCCGCACCGGCTGGTGCAGACGCTGGCGGCTGAGAACGTTACCCGCCTGGTCCTGGTGCCGTCCTTGCTGGCGGCCATGCTGGACAGCACGGCGGAACTCCAGCACCACTTACCGCAACTGAGGATGTGGATCACCAGTGGGGAACTGCTCTCTATAGAGCTGTGTCAACGCTTCCGGCGGTGTATGCCGCACGGCGTCCTATTAAACCTCTATGGGTCGTCTGAAGTCGCCGCCGATGTGACCTGGTACGACACCCGGGCGCTGCCTGGCGATTACTCCCACATCCCTATTGGCCGTCCGCTTGCCAACACGCAGATGTATCTCCTGGACGCACACCTGCAACCCGTGCCCATTGGCGTAGTGGGGGATCTGTACGCTGGTGGTGCCGGTTTGGCCCGCGGCTATCTCAACCACCCCGAGCTCACGGCGGAGCGGTTCATGGCGAATCCCTTCGGTGATACACCAGGAGCTCGCCTGTATAAGACCGGAGACCTGGCCCGTTACTTGCCCGATGGCAACCTGGAGTTCCTTGGCCGTCGCGACCATCAGGTGAAGGTCCGCGGCTACCGTATCGAGTTGGGAGAGATCGAAGCCGTGCTGCGGCAACACCCGGCCGTACGGGACACCGTAGTCGTAGCGCGGCAGGATACGCCCGGCGCGACGCGCCTGATGGCTTATCTCGTGACGGATCATGAACCTCCACCTGCGGTGCGTGACCTGCGTGACTTCCTGCGGCAGAAACTACCGGAGTACATGCTGCCTGCCACCTTTGTCTGGCTAGAGGCGTTACCGCTCATGCCCAATGGCAAAGTCGACCGCCTCGCCTTGCTGACGTCCGACCCGGTCGCCCCCGCCTCAGAGCGCGTCATTGTGGCTCCCCGTACGCCAGGGGAAAAGACCCTGGCGGCACTCTGGCAGCAGGTGCTTGGTGTTGAACAGGTGAGCATCTATGACAACTTCTTTGAGCTGGGAGGGCACTCCTTGCTGGCCATGCAGCTGATGAGCTGGGTCCGACAGACCTTCAGCCGCAGTCTACCTCTGGCAACGCTACTGCAGGCGCCAACCATTGCTGACCTGGCCGCCTACCTCGTTGGTAGCGACGAGCACTCCCCCCAGATCCTGATTCCCATACAGGCGCATGGCACACAATTGCCCCTCTTTTGTCTGCATCCCGCCGGAGGGCACATTCTGGTGTATCAATCTCTGGCTGCTGGCCTGGGTCCTGACCAGCCCCTCTACGGCCTGCAGTCGCGGGCCCTGACCGACGTCACCCAGGAGTACAGCACCCTCGATGATATGGCTGCCGGTTATGCTGCTGCCATCCGCGTGCAACAGCCCGCCGGCCCCTATTATCTCCTGGGCTGGTCCATGGGTGGAGTCTTGGCCATGGCCGTGGCGAAGGTGTTGGAACACCAGGGCCAGTGCGTCGCCTTTGTCGGTTTACTCGATGCCTATCTGCCTACGTCCGATAATCTTTCCTGGGACCAGGATCCCTTGCGGGGAGTCGTCTTAGCCTTTGGCAGCACCATGGCCGACGCTTTGACCACGCTCGATCCGGTGGCGCAGCACGCCCTGCGCAGCGAGATCTTGGGTTTGCCGCCACTGGCGCGCTTGCAACGGCTGATCAGCTGGGGTCGAGAACGCCAGCTGCTCCCTGCTGGCTTACCCCTAGAAGTCCTCCAACAGCAGGTGGCCCTCACTGAGGCGCACCTTGCCCTGCTCAAGACCCATAGGATGGCGACCATGCATGCGCCGCTCTATATCTGGTGGGCTCGCCATGGCCTGCAGGAGGCACACGCGCACCCCGACTGGCGCGCCTATACGTTGGGGCCAGTCCGTATAGAAGACGCTGAAGGCAATCACTTCAGTATGATGCAAGCGCCACACGTCCAGGTCTTGACGGCGCAGTTACAGGCATGCCTCCAGGCTGTACAGGGGACCATGACCTCATTGACCTGACAGGACGCGGGCGAGCGTCATATCCTTATCATGACTCGTTACTTTGGAGTATATTGGATAATACCCGCAGGAGTTCTTGAGATGGGTACGGTTTGACAAGATACCCGCAAAAGCCATAGTGATGATACTCCGCCAGGATGGGATCATTCGAATACCCGCTCACGACAATCGCCTTGGCCGCTGGATCGAACTCATGGAGGGCTCGCACGGTTTCCTTTCCGCCCATACTTCCTGGAATCGTCAAATCCAGCAAAATAGCATCAAAAGGCCGACCGGCATGAGAGGCCTGTTGATAGAGATCGAGGGCTTGTATGCCGTCTTTCGCAAGCGCCACCTCATAGCCGAAGCGCTCAAGTAGGGCTCTCGTCATCTCGCGGATCATCTCTTCATCATCCATCACCAGAATTTTTCCTGTCCCGACGAGAGCACTGGCTTGCCGGTCTTGGGACGCTGAGAGGTCCACTTCTGTAGCTGGCAGGTAGATATAAAACGTTGTGCCGATACCTACTTCAGAGTCTACTCTGAGATATCCATGATGTTTTTTGATAATAGCATAGGCCGTGAACAGACCAAGTCCACTACCCTTCTCTTTTGTAGTAAAGTAGGGATCAAAGATTTTCTGCAGATGCTCTTCCGTTATTCCTAATCCTTGATCTTTCACAGCAATTTCGATATATTTTCCTTTTTCCATATGCAGAATCTGTTCAGTATTTGCTTCAGTATTATCCATATTCTTCGCATGGACTTCAAGTAATCCGCCTTGCTCCATGGCTTGACAAGCATTTATAATGAGATTGTTGATAACCTGATTAATTTGTCCTTCATCAATATTTACTGACCATAAATCATCTTGTATAGAGAATACTGGACGAATATTAGAGCCTCTCGATGAGAATTCTACCCATTCTTTGATTAAGTTTTTAACAGAACATAGTTTTTTAACTGGTAATCCACCTTTAGAAAAGGTGAGTAATTGTTGCGTAAGATTTGTGGCTCTCAGAGAGGCTTTTTCCGCTTCATCTAGTATCTGGAGAACGTCTTGCTCCTCATGGAGAGACATTTTTGCCAGGGCAAGATTGCCAATAATAGCCGTGAGCACATTGTTAAAATCGTGGGCGATACCTCCCGCCAGGAGCCCCATGGATTCGAGCTTATCGGCTCTGATCAATTCTTCTTCGAGCTTGCGCTTTTCTGTCATGTCACGAAAGACGAGGACCACCCCGAGGACTCTGCCATCTTTGTTGAGGATGGGGGCGCCGTTTTCGGTGATAATACGCTCTGTACCATCCTTGGCACGCAGGATCGAGTAGCGTATATGGTCAACAAGACCGTCATCTTGTAGCACCTCCTCGGCGAGATTGGAACAAGGTTCACCCGTCTTTTCATCAATGATCGAGAAGATGTCATGCAGCGGTCTCCCAAGCGCCTGCTCCTGCTCCCATCCGGTTAAATGTTCCGCCGCAGGATTGAGTAAAACGATGGTCCCGGCTATATCGGTCGTGATGACGCCATCACCAATAGACCGCAGAGTAATACTGAGCCGTTCTTTCTCGGCTGCTAACGCTGCCTCTGCCCATTCACGTTCGTGGATTTCGCGCTGCAGCTGTTCGTTCGAACTCTGCAGCGAGAGAGTTCTTTCGCGGACCTTTTGTTCCAGGGAGGCATTCGTTTCTGCAAGCTCATTGGCAAGCTTTTCCAGTTTTTCTTTGTTTTCATAAAGCTCTATCTGAGCCTTTTTATTCTCCGTAATATCTCTAATAATTAATATCTTCCCAGGATCGGTGTTATATTGTCTTATATTGGCTTGCGACATAGAAATTACTCTTTTTTCATTCTTGGAAATAATGAATCTTTCATAATCTTTGTAGCAATTTTGAAAACAATAGTCTGTGAGTAAATCTGATATCTTTAAATTTGTTTTTAAATTTTCCAAATTAAATATCTTTTTAGCGTAGTTATTCATTTGTACAATATTCTCATTATTATCAACAATAACAATACCATCTTTTAAATTTTCAAATAGATAATTACATATTTCTTCAAAGCTTATGGATAAGAAATTGTATTTCCTTACTGCAAAAAATGTAAAAAGAGATTGGAAAATTCCCGCAGGTATACCAATACGAACAATATCTTCAAAATGAAATATATGAGGCAAAATAACATCAGAAGTAATACTTATAATGAAAAACAAAGATGTTCCTTGAATAAGAAATGTAAGTTGGTTTCTCTTGTTTTTTTCATTTACAGACCTTTTCCTCTTATAAAGTAAAAAGAGCGAAAATAACATAGGCGCAACATAAATACTCAATACAGTAGGAATAAAAAATTTCCCAGGCTGCAAACTTACTCCCCAATGGTACTTTACATAGCCATATACATAATAATTTGTGACAATGTTCATAATAGTAGAACCAATAACTATGGCCGATAAAAAATAGTATATAAAATCTTTTTTCTTTTCGAGAAATTCATATGTAAAATTGACAAACGAAAACACAACAATAAATCCAGTGACAGTGGTAATTTTCTCCAATAGCATTAAAAAATTGTCTGGAACGGGAGACCAGAGGACAAAAAGATCAAACACCCATAAGGCTGAAAATGCAGCGAAAGCCAAATATGCTCTATTGACAGCAGTGTATCTTTTTTGAGTATATATATAGGTCCAAGTAAAAATATTTATGATGAGTGTGCATAATGGAATAAACGTATAGTAATTCATTGACATGTCCTACCTTGTCTCATGCTAGCGTTCCCTTGCAGGATAGCCTGTCTCCAACTGTGAAACACTTTCTTCAGGCGGCAATGTCTGTTATGCAGAGTGCTACGCTAAGCTGACGCAACGCCCTGCCCTAACACCTGGCGGATCACTCCGCTTAAATCATGGATCATCATCGGCTTCAGGACGAAGGCATCAATACCCAAGGCCCGGGCTCTCTCCGCCGTCATCGTGCCGCTAAAACCCGTGCACAGAATAATCGGAATGTCCGGACGGATGCCGCGCACCTCACGCGCCAGGACCTCGCCGGTCATCGTCGGCATGGTGTGATCCGTGATGACGAGATCGAAGCCCTGTGGCGTAGCGCGAAAGGTGTCTAACGCTTCAGCACTGCTGGTGCAGACCACCACATCGTAACCCAGGCGCTCTAACATGGCTTGCCCCAGACGGGCCAGAGGCTCCTCGTCATCGATAAACAGAATCCGCTCCTTCCCCTGCGGCAGCGGCACCTCCTCAAGGATAGTAGACGGCATGGTACGGACCATCCGAGGCAGATAGACGGTAAATGTCGTGCCCTGCCCTGGCGCACTTTCCACCGTGATGGCACCCCCATGACTGGTCACGATACCGTGGACGACCGCCAGGCCCATCCCTGTCCCTTCTCCCACTTGCTTCGTGGTGAAGAACGGCTCAAAGATACGCTCCATGATCTCAGGTGTCATCCCATGTCCGGTATCCTGGATCACCAAGCGCACGTATGGCCCGGGTTGGAGAGCCGGGGCCAGAGCGGGGTTATCGGCGCTCACCTCGAGAGGCGCCAGGTGCACCTCGATCACGCCGCCAGTGTCCTGCATCGCATGCGCGGCATTGGTACAGAGGTTGATCAACACCTGGTGTATCTGCGTCGGGTCGGCCAGGATAAAGCCGGCGTTTGGCTCAATGACCGGATGAATCGCAATAGTTGATGGGAGCGCGCCTCGGAGCAACGTGAGCGCGTCCTTGACCAGAAGACGGCACTCGAGCGGGGTCCGCTCAACCGCCGTTTGACGGCTGAAAGCCAGAATCTGCCCGATGAGATCCTTGGCACGGTGCCCAGCGGTGAGCACTCTCTGCAGCTCGGTCCACACGGTGCTGTCCCGCTCTATATCCAGCAAGGCCAGTTCCGTATAGCCCATGATCGCTGCCAGCATGTTGTTGAAATCGTGGGCAATACCCCCTGCCAGGTTGCCAATGGCTTGCATCTTCTGGGCCTGGCGCAGTTGGGTTTCGAGACGTGTGCGCTCGGTCATGTCACGGATAATCGCGCTGAAAAAGACCCCTTGGTCCGTCCGCCAGCTTGACAGCGCCAGTTCTACCGGCACTTCGCTGCCATCCCTTCTGAGCCCGTGCATCTCGACCATTTTCCCACGTCGATCCTGTTGCCCTCTCGCAGCTACACTGTTCATATTGGCACAAACGTCGTGGTAGCGTTCAGGCATCAATGTCGTCAGTGCACGCCCGACAATCTCATCTTGGACATAACCAAATAAGGTCTGAGCACCGCGGTTCCACGACAGAATTGTCCCGTGACTATCCGTCGATAGAATCGCATCTGTCGCGGACTCAGTCACCGAACGGAAGCGTTCCTCGCTTTGATACACTTGCGTGTACAGTGCCGCATTCTTCAGGGCCGTCGCCGCCAGGTGGGCCAGGATGCTCAACGCTTTCACCTGTCCCAGCCTGAAGGTGCGGCGGCGCTGCATGGCACTGACACTTAAGACACCCACGAGTTTGCCACCTGCCAGCATAGGGAGCACGATCGTGGCCGTATCAGCGCAGGGAGGCTGGGACGCAAAGCGCAGGTCGCTGACAGTACCAGACCATGTCAGAGGTTCGCAGGTATGCACGACCTGGCTCAGGACGCTATGCGTCATGGGGACACGTTCGCCTAACAGCCCGGCGCGATTCTTCCCACCCGCCGCGGCGACGAACAGCTCCGCACCATCGGATGTTGGGAGCATGATGCTCGCCTCAGTACCATCGACTTGCTGGAGCGCTCCATCGATGATTTTGTGCAAGATGGTGTTGACGTCGAGGGTGTAGGCAATCGCCTGTCCCAGTTCGTAGATCGCCACAGTCTCACGCAGTTGCACATTTTCTATGCGCAACTGGTGTACCTGCATGGCACGCTCCAGGGTAGGGAGCAATATCTGCCGCTTGAAAGGCTTGAGCACGTAATCGAAGGCCCCGAGCTTCATCGCGTCCACCGCGGTCTGAATCGTGCCCTGGCCCGTCATGATGATGCCGACGAGGTAGGGGTCGATGTCCAGCGCCTCGCGTAGCAACGCGATGCCGTCCATTTCAGGCATCATCAAGTCGGATACGAGTACGTCGACCTCCTGCTCCTGTAAGAGGGCGAGCGCTGCGCGTGCCGACGTCAGGCCCACGGCCTCGTAGCCTTGTTCGGTCAGCATCTCGCACAAGGCGGTCATCAACCCGGCTTCATCATCGACGATCAATACGCGCCCCAGGCTGGGAGCTGTCATGGCCCCTACCTTTCCTTCCTCACAAAACCTGCGCCCAGGGTGTGCTGCTGGGTCGCTCACCCAGGCAGACGCTCTGGAAGTCGCACTACAGCTCTCTTTCCTGCACATACCCCCCGTTTGTCCTAGTGGTGACGGGCAGTGTCAGGCAGACTGTCGTTCCCGCACCGACCGTGCTGCTGACCGCAATGGTGCCGTGATGCTCTTGCACGATACGCCGACAGATCGCCAGTCCCAAGCCTGTCCCTTTGCCTTCTGCTTTCGTGGTGAAAAACGGCTCCAGCACCTTTGCCAAATCCTCAGGTACGATCCCCACACCGGTATCCGTAAACGTGATGACGACCGCTGGGACAACAGACTCTAGCAGGCCGGTGGCCACGTCCAGGGTCAGGGTGCCACCCTGCGGCATGGCGTCGCTAGCGTTCGTCAGCAGGTTCAGAAATACCTGCCGCAACTGCTGGCGGTCAGCATGCAGCAGCGGCACATCTCCTGCGCACTGTCGCACCACGGTGATGCGGTGGTTGCGCAAGTGGTAATGGATGAGGGCGAGCGTATTTTCGAGTTCTTCACGCACATCGAGTGACGAGATCTGCTGCTGGCCGCGGCGGCTGAATTGCAAGAGATGGGTGATGAGACTGGCCATGCGCTCGACCTCCTGCGCGACAATGGTCAGGGCGCGCCGCCTGGGGTCATCTTCGGCAATCTGATCCAGCAGGGACTCGACACGCAAACTGATTATGGCCAGGGGATTGTTCAGTTCATGCGCGATGCTCGCCGTTAACTCGCCCATCGTTGCCAATTTCGCGGCTTGCCAGAGTTGCTGTAATATCGTACGCAGCTCTTCATCCTTGCGCTGCAGGTGCGCGTTCGCCTCTTGCAGTTCTGCCGTACGCTGGGCTACACGGTCTTCCAGTTCTATCGTCATCTGGAGCAGCTCGGAGTTCGTCCTTTGTAGCTCCTCCTGCGTCGCGCGCAGGTCTGCTGTACGCTCTTCAAGCCGCTTTTCGAGCTCCATCGTCAAAGCGACCAGCCCACAGTTCGTCTCTGCCAGTTCCTGGTGCAGGACACGCACAGTTGCTTCTGTTTCCGCAAGTTGTCGCAGTAATCCGTTGTCGCTCATAGCTGCATTGTGCCGCTTTCTGCCGCTTTCACGACGACCACTGTGGCATCGTCGGTGTCCTTTGCCAGGGCCCGCAGTAACTGTCGAGCTATGACGGTTGCCGGCGCCGCCGCGAGATGGCGAAAATCTTCCCATCGCCAATGCGTTGTCAAACCATCCGAATAGAGCACTACTATACTTTTTGGATGCCAGGGGTATTGCATAACCATAGGGGTGGGCGCATGCAGTCCAAGCACGCCCCGGCGTATGAGAAAGTGCACAGGCTGAGGACTACCAAACAGGTGTGCTTCGATGTTGCCGATACTCGCGAAGGTGAGCTGCAAGGCCCGGAGTGGCGGGTGGAAATCAAACCGTGCCAGCGCCATGACTACCCCACGCGTCGCGTGGCAGGCGCGCTCCACACCGCGAAAAATGACCTCCAGTGGCTGGTCGAAGTGGCTCTCGACGTATTGCCATGCCGTCTGCGCTGCCCGGTGCGCGAACTGGCCGTGTCCTAACCCGTCGATCACGCCCACGAGTGTGCCCTCGCGCCACTGCTTGAGTACAAAAGCGT
>WNGB01025474.1_pt1 | contig 12182 bp, 13 predicted proteins | sample 5400681 | NCBI WGS metagenome assembly WNGB01 (sample SAMN13153367, study PRJNA577476) | soil metagenome | isolation source: 115 cm soil or saprolite under grassland replicate 2 | place: USA:California | collected 2016-06-15 | reverse complement strand
GCCGCGTTCGCCGACGCCTGCAAGGACGCGGGACTCATCTTCGTGGGCCCACCGGCGTCGGCAATCCGCGCCATGGGGGATAAGACCGAGGCACGCCGCCGGATGCAAGCGGCGGGAGTGCCCGTGGTTCCTGGCACCGCGGCTCAGTTGCGCGATCCCGTCGAGGCTCGGCGCGAAGCAAAACGGCTCGGCTATCCGGTCCTCCTGAAAGCCATCGCGGGCGGGGGCGGCAAGGGGATGCGCCTCGTCGGCAACGACGCGGAGGTCGAGGGCGGATTCGCCGCGGCCCGGCGTGAGGCCCAGAAAGCTTTCGGCGATGGCAGCCTGTACGTCGAGAAGTACCTCGAGCGGCCGCGGCATATCGAGATCCAGATCCTGGCGGACCACCGCGGCCGCGTCGTTGCGCTGGGCGAGCGGGAGTGCAGCATCCAGCGACGCCATCAGAAGCTCATCGAAGAGTCGCCGTCGGTCGCGGTGTCCCCTGCGCTGCGGCGCCGGCTGTCGGAAGCCGCCACGGCCGCGGCCGGGGCGGTCGGCTATGTCAGCGCGGGCACGATTGAGTTCCTGCTGACTCCCTCGGGTGAGTTCTACTTCCTCGAGATGAATACGCGCATTCAGGTCGAGCACCCGGTCACGGAATTTGTGTACGGCGTGGATCTCGTGCGTGAGCAGCTGCGCATTGCCGCCGGCCAGCCGATGCGGGTGCACGGCGCCGCCGGCCCGGGTGGTCAGCTGCATCCGCGAGGGGCTGCGATCGAATGCCGCATCACGGCCGAGGATCCGTTCAACGATTTTCTGCCGGCCACCGGCACCCTGCTGTATCTGCGCGTGCCCAATGGGCCCGGCATTCGGTGGGATGCCGGGATCGAGGCGGGGAACGATGTGACGCTGTTCTACGATCCTTTGCTTGCCAAGCTCATCGCGTGGGGCGAGACGCGCGAGATCGCGATTCAACGGATGCGGCGTGCGCTGCGCGAGCTCGTGATCGTCGGCTTGCCGACGAGCCAGCCGTTTCATCTGCGCGTCATGGATGACGCCGAATTCCTGAAGGGCGAGATCGACATCAAGTACCTCGAGCGCGCCGGCGCACGCCTGCTCGCCGCGCCGTATCGTGGGGGCCTGGAGCGCGCGCTTGCGGTCGCTGGCGCGATGGTCGCTGACGAGCAACGCGGTCGGACGCTCGGACGGCCGGACGGTCGGCCGGCCGGTGAGACCCAGTCGCGTTGGCTCCAAGAGAGCCGCCGGCTCGCCCTCCGGGACGATCTCGAGTGAGTGAGCTCGTGACCATCACGAGAATCGCGGTGGGCGGAGATGGCGTCGGCAGGCTGAGCGATGGCCGTGTCGTCTTTGTGCCGCGCACCGTGCCGGGCGATCGAATTCGGCTGCGGCCGGAGTCGCTGCAACGACACCGCAATTTTGCCCGCGCCGAGGTAGGGGAGATCGTGGAGGCGGGGGAGGGCAGAGTCGCGCCGCCATGTCCTCACTACGCGCACGACCATTGCGGCGGATGCCAGCTGCAGCACCTGGCCTACGACGAGCAGCTCAAGGCGAAGCGCGCGATCGTCGGCGACTCGCTGCGGCGGATTGGCAAGCTGAAGGTCGAGGATCCCGAAGTCGTCGAAGCGCTCGAGGAGTGGCGCTACCGGTCAAAGATCTCGATGGCGGTGAAGACGACGGTCGGGTTGCATCCCTACGACCGTCCCAACTTCGTCTTTCCGCTCGCCGACTGTCACATCACCGATTTCCGGCTCATGGCGCTGTGGCGTGAGCTGCGCAGTCGCCTCGCGTTGCTGCCGCAGCCGCTGACGCGATTAACCCTGCGGCTCGACCGCGAAGCGCGCCGGCACATCATCGCTGAATCGGCCGGAGAGCCCTGGCTCAACGCCGAAGAGCTGCGGCGCGCGCTGGTCGGTTCGGTCGAGGGCGAGATCGTCTGCTGGTGGCAGCCCGCGGATGGCGCCGCCCGCGTCGTGTCGGGACCTGCCACCGGGTTTCCCGCCACCGCGTTCGAGCAAGTGAATCCGGGGATGGGGATGATCACGCGCCGCTGGGCCGTGGAGCAGCTGGGCGATGTGCGCGCCCAGACGGTGTGGGATCTGTACGGTGGCATCGGCGATACGGCGGCACTGCTCGTTGAGCGCGGTGCCAATGTGGTGAGTGTCGACGCCGATGAAAAAGCGGTGAGTTGGGGACGTGGTCGTCTGCCGGTGGCGCGCTTCATCGCGGCGCGCGCCGAGGACGTGTTGCCGAGCCTGCCCGCGCCCCATGCGGTCGTGGTCAATCCGCCGCTCGCGGGACTGCATTGGGACGTATCGCTGCGGCTCACGTCGGAGCCGGTGCCGAAGCTCGTTTACATCTCCAGCGATCCGGCGACGCTCGCCCGCGATCTGCAACGGCTCAACGTCAACTATCAAGTCACCGCGGTGCGCGCGTTCGATCTTTTTCCGCAGACCGCGCAGGTGGAGACCGTCGCCGTATTGGAGGCCGCATGAATCGACACTCTGAAGAGTGTCCCCGGCGCATCACTGTCCTTAAGGACAGTGCATTGCTGGGCCCATGCTTCAGCATGGGAAAACCCCAATGAAGTACCACGTTGCCGTCAGGAATCGCACCTACGTCATCGACGTCGACGGCGGGGCGGTGACGGTCGATGGTGAGCGGCTCGAGGCCCACGCGGCGGCAATCCCCGGCACGCCTCTCCTCCATCTCTTGCTCGGCACCGACTCCTGGACGGTCGCCTGCCAGCAGCTCGACGGACGGCGCTGGGCGCTCGGCGCCGCCGGCGAGCGCGTGGAAGTGGAGGTTCAGGACGACCGCTCGAAGCAGATCGAGGCCCTGACAGGCCAGGGGCCTAGGGCGACGGTCGGCGGCGTTGTGAGGGCGCCGATGCCCGGGCTGGTTGTGCGGGTCGAAGTGAGTGCCGGCCAGGTGGTGGAGGTTGGCGAGGGCTTGGTAGTGGTCGAGGCAATGAAGATGGAGAATGAGTTGCGCGCTGCACACGCGGGCATCGTCGAGCAAATCCATGTCAGCGCCGGTCAACGCGTCGAGAAGGGTGCGCCCCTCGTCACACTTTCTCCTCAACCCTCGCAACCCTCGGGTTGACAGGCCCTTACGGCCCGGTTAGAGTTCGCGTCTGTCAAAATCCGGGACTTCGAGGGGCATGAAGACGTACACGTTGAAGCCGCAGGACATCGAGCGTCGCTGGTGGCTGGTCGACGCGGCGGGACAGCCGCTTGGCCGGCTGTCGAGCCGCATCGCCCAGATCCTGCGGGGCAAGCATAAGCCGACGTTCACGCCGCACGTCAACGGCGGAGATTTCGTCATCGTCATCAACGCCGAGAAAGTGCAGCTGTCGGGTCGGAAGATCGAGCAGAAGCGCTACTTCCGGCACACCGGCTACATGGGTCACGAGCGGTTCACGCCGGTCCAGAAAGTGCTCGGGAAGCACCCCGAGCGCGTCATCGAGAAGGCGGTGTGGGGGATGTTGCCGAAGACGACCTTGTCGCGCCAGCACGTGAAGCAGATGCTCAAGGTGTATGCGGGTCCTGAGCATCCGCACGCCGCACAGCAGCCGACGCCGCTCGCGGCCGTGGAGGCCAAGTGAGCAGCGGGATCACACCGGAGCTGCGCTGGCACGCGATCGGACGCCGCAAGCTCGGCATCGCGCGCGTGTATCTGACGCCGGGGTCGGGCAAGTGGAGCATCAACGGGCGGACGCTGGGTGACTATTTCCCGCGGCCGTCGCTCGTGTCGCACATTCAGCAGCCGTTCACCGCGACCGACACGCTCGGGGCGTTCGACGTGAAGGCGCGTGTGGTCGGCGGCGGGCTCACCGGTCAGGCCGGCGCGATGCGGCTCGGCATCGCCCGCGCGCTGGTGCTCGCCGATGACCGCCATCGCAAGAAGCTCAGGGAGCAGGGCCTCCTGACGCGCGATCCGCGCGCGGTGGAGCGGAAGAAGCCGGGCCGAGCTGGAGCCCGCAAACGGTTCCAGTTCTCGAAGCGGTAAAAATGCCATCAGCCATCAGCCGTCTGCCATCTGTACAGACCGCTGACGGCAGATGGCTGACGGCAAATCACACACGTCGCTCGATCTCGTTCTGGGTCCCCTCGGGGTTGGACGAGAGATGACGGCGGCGGCGGACGGAACCCAGGAAAGGGAGTAAATGCCTCAGCCTAATGCCTCAGCCTCAGTTGCAGGAATTGTTGGAAGCAGGTGTGCATTTCGGCCATCAGACCCGCCGCTGGAATCCCAAGATGCGGCGGTTCATCTTCGCCGAACGCTCCGGCATCTACATCATCGATTTGCAGAAGACGCTGCGGCAGCTCGAGTCGGCGCAGGAGCTGTTGCGCGGCGTCGTGTTGAAGGGGGAAGGCGTCTTGTTCGTGTGCACGAAGAAGCAGCTCAAGGGGATTCTGGAAGCGGAAGCCAAGCGCTGCAGCTCCTTCTACGTGACGGAGCGCTGGCTCGGCGGGACGCTGACGAATTTCCAGACGATCAAGAAGCAGATCAAGCGTCTCAAGGATCTGGAGCAGGGTGCGGCGGACGGCGACTTCACGAATTACACGAAGAAGGAGCAGCTGCTGTTCGATCGCGAGCGCGGGAAGCTCGACAAGAACCTCGCGGGTATCAAAAACCTCGGCCGGTTGCCCGGCGCGCTCTTCGTGGTGGACGCGAAGAAGGAGCGCATCGCCGTCGCCGAGGCGAACAAGCTCGGGATTCCGGTGGTGGCGATCGTGGATACGAACGCCGACCCCGACCTGATCACGGTGCCGATTCCGGGGAACGACGACGCGATTCGGGCCGTGTCGCTGATCACGAACGCGATCTCGGATGTGATCGCCGAAGCGCGCCGCCAGATGCCGCTGCGGGACGCGGGCACGGGTGAAGAAGGCGAAGGCACGACCTACTCGACCGAGACGGGTGAAGCGGACGTGGACGGCGACCGTAAGAAGCGGCCGGCGCGGCGCAAGCGGCGGCCCAAACCCGAGGCGATCGCCGCGCGCATGAAAACGGAAGAGGCGCCAGCTCCAGCAGAACCCGTCAGTGGGGAGAAGGCGTAACAACTCAAGCTGGATGAACAACCGACCGCCGCCCCCGGGCTTCACGGCGCGAGGGCGGCGTTTTTATGAGGGAGTGACGAGGAGCATGACAACTGTGAAAGAGATTCCGGCAAAACTCGTGGCCGAGCTGCGGGCGCGTACCGGCGCCGGCATGATGGACTGCAAGAGCGCGCTGCAAGAGACGGCCGGCGACCTCGAGAAGGCCGTCGACATTCTCCGTAAGAAGGGCGCGGCGAAGGCCGAGAAGCGCGCGGGGCGCGAGGCGTCGGAAGGGTGGATCGGATCCTACGTGCATCATGACGGGTCGGTGGCGGTACTCGTCGAGCTGAACAGCGAAACGGACTTCGTGGCGCGCACCGAGGACTTCAAGGCGCTCGCCAAGGAGATCGCGGTCCACATCGCCGCGACCAAGCCGCTGGCGGTGCGCATCGAGGACTTGCCCGCCGAGCTGGTGCAGCGCGAACGCCGGGTCTACGAATCCCAGGTCGCCGAGCAGAAGAAGCCCGAGAATATCCGGGCTAAGATCGTGGATGGGATGCTGAAGAAGTTTTACGAAGACAACGTCCTGCTCGAGCAGAAATTCGTGAAGGATGACAAGCGGACCGTTGGCGAGCTGGTGAAGGAGCTGTCCGGCAAGACGGGCGAGAAGGTCGAAGTTCGGCGTTTCGCCCGGTTCGAGCTCGGCGGCAACTAGGTGCCCCCGAAGCTCGCTTACTCGCGCGCACTCCTGAAGCTTTCCGGGGAGTCGTTCGCGGGTGGGCGGGCTTCGGGCATCGACTTCGGCGTCATCGAGCGGCTGTCGGATGAGCTGAAGTCCGTGGCCGCCACCGGCGTGCAGCTCGGTCTCGTGATCGGCGGCGGCAATATCCTGCGCGGCACGACGGCGAGCGAGCAAGGGATGGACCGGGTCTCCGCCGACTACATGGGGATGCTGGCCACCGTGATCAACGCCCTGGCGTTGCAGGACATCCTCGAGAAGAAGGGCGTCGATACGCGCGTGATGACCGCGATTCGGATGGAAGAGCTGGCGGAGCCGTACATTCGGCGGCGCGCGCTGCGGCATCTCTCGAAGGGCCGCATGGTGATCTTCGCCGGCGGCACCGGCAATCCATATTTCTCCACCGACACCGCCGCCGTCCTGCGGGCGCTGGAGATGGAGGCGCAGGTGATCCTCAAGGCCACGAACGTCGACGGCGTCTACACGGCGGATCCGAAGAAGGACCCCTCAGCCGCGTTCTTGCCGACGTTGACGTTTCAGGAAGCATTAGTGAAGGGCTATGCCGTGATGGACGCGAACGCCTTCGGATTGTGCAAGGAGAACAAGCTCCCCATCGTTGTATTCAACATCAACCAGCCCGGCGCGACGGCCAGGGTCCTGGCCGGAGAGCGCGTCGGCACGATCGTCCAATGACCCCTGCGCCAGCCGGCACTCTGACCGACCACGTCAAACACGCCAAGCAGCTCATGGACAAAGCGGTTGAAGCCGTCAAACGGGAATTCTCCACCGTGCGGACCGGCAAGGCGACCACGGCGTTGCTCGATCTGGTGCGCGTCGAGGCCTACGGGAACGAAATGCCGCTCACGCAGGTGGCGAGTGTGGCCGCGCCGGAGCCAAAGTTGCTCACGGTGCAGCCGTGGGACAAAGGCTTGTTGAAGGCGGTGGAGAAGGGCATTCTCGCGTCCGATCTCGGACTTACGCCGTCGAACGACGGAAACATCATCCGCATTCCGATTCCGGCGCTGACCGAAGACCGGCGCAAGGAGCTGGTCAAGGTCGTGCACAAGTTCGCCGAGGAAGGACGCGTCGCCATTCGTCACGCGCGCACCGAGACCATGAACCGGATCAAGAAGACCGAGCATGTCTCCTCGGATGACCAGAAGCATGCGGAGAAGGAAGTGCAGAAGACGCACGACGACCATCTCAAGGCAGTCGATGCGGCGGTAAAAGGCAAAGAAGCGGAGATCATGGAAGTCTGATGCTCTCCGGTCCGATCCCTCGCCACGTGGCGATCATCATGGACGGCAACGGCCGCTGGGCAAGCGAACGTCGGCTGCCGCGGCCTTTTGGCCACCGGGCAGGAATGAAGGCCGTGCGCGAGGCGGTCGAAGGCGCCATCGACGCGGGTGTGGAGGTGCTGACGCTGTTCGCCTTTTCCGAGGAGAATTGGAACAGGCCCGCCACCGAGATCTCCGCGCTCATGGATCTGCTCGAGGAATACATCGCGAAAGAGGTCGCCGAGCTGAAGGACCAGGGCGTGCAGGTCCACGTGCTTGGCGACCGCGGCCGGCTGACGCCGGGCGGCCGCGCGGCGGTCGAGCGCGTGGAGCGTGACACGGCGGGGGGTCAGAAGCTGTCGCTCAATCTCTGTATCTCGTATTCCTCGCGCGGCGAGATCGCGCGCGCGGCGCGGCTGCTCGCGGAAGAAGTGCTCAAGGGGACGAAGAAGCTCGAAGACATCGACGAAGAGGCCATCCGCGCCAAGCTGTACACGGCGCCGTGGGGCGACCCCGATCTCCTGATCCGCACCTCCGGCGAGCAGCGCCTCTCGAACTTCCTGCTGTGGCAGCTCGCGTATACGGAGCTGTACATCACCCCGGTGTTGTGGCCGGATTTCAACCGGCGCACACTGCGCGATGCCATCCTCGATTATCAGCGCCGCGAACGGCGCTTCGGAAAAGTCACCGCGTCCTGATGCCTTCCAGCAACCTGCTGCAGCGCATTGCCGTGGCCGTCGTGGCTATTCCCTTGGTCGTGGGCGTCATCTGGCTGGGCGGCTGGACGCTCGCGGCCACGCTGGCAGTCCTGGGAGTACTGGGCGCGCGCGAGATCTACGATTTCGGACGCCGCCAGGGCGTCGAGGCCCTCGAGCGGACGGGATGGCTTGCGGCCGCTGCGATTCCCCTGCTCGCCTACTGGGCGAAAGGCTCCGAAACCCGCTGGGCCGAGCCGGCGCTGTATCTGGGCGCGATCTGGCTGATGTTCGTCATGGCTCTCGCGATGGCGCGGCGCGGGCCCGCTGGGCGGCCACTCGCGAGCGTCTCGATCACCATGTTCGGCTGCTTGTATGCATCCGGCATGCTCGCGTTTTTGATTGCGATCCGGCACGGCACCGCCGCGGCAACTCGGCCGGTCGCTTCGGTGCTGCTCACGCTGTTCCCGCTCGTGATCACCTGGATTTGCGATACCGCCGCGATGGCGGTCGGGACAGTCGTCGGAGGTCCCAGGCTGGCGCCGGTCCTATCCCCGAAGAAGACGCACGCCGGTGCCGTCGGAGGGACGTTGGGAGGAGTCCTCACGGCACTCGCGCTCGGCAAATTCGTATTGAACCGTCAGGGCTGGAACTTCAGCCCCGGCCAGCTGTTGCTGTTTGGTCTCGGCGTCTCCATTGTCGGACAGATCGGCGATGTCGCCGAATCGCTGTTTAAGCGGGAAGCGGGCCTCAAAGACTCCTCGACGCTTATTCCTGGTCACGGCGGGGTGCTCGATCGCCTCGATTCCTTGTACTTCGTGATTCCAACTGCGGCGGGACTGTATCGCATGTTTGGAGTGATATGAGCGTCGGCGTTGCGATCCTCGGCTCGACCGGGTCGATCGGCAGATCGACGCTCCAGGTGCTGGCAAGGCAACGCGAGCGGTTTCGTGTGGTCGCGCTCACCGGGCACTCCAACAAAGACCTGCTCGCCGAGCAAGCGGCGGAGTGGAAACCGGCGTACGTGGGTCTGGTGAATGGAGGGGGGAAGGGGGACGAGGGACGGGGGAAGGGTACTGCGTGCCTCGTCGAAGCCGCGACGCATCCCGATGTGAAGATCGTTGTCAACGGCATCGTCGGTTCGGCGGGGCTCGAGGCGACGCTCGCGGCGCTCAAGGCCGGCAAGCGCGTCGCCCTGGCAAACAAGGAGACGTTGGTGATGGCCGGCGAGTTGGTCGCGCAGGCGGCGCGCGACGGCGGCGGTGAAATCGTCCCCGTCGACTCCGAGCACAGCGCCGTCCTCCAATGCGTGGCGGGTCGCCGGCCGACGGAGCTCGCGCGGCTCATTCTCACCGCGTCGGGCGGACCCTTCCGCACCTGGGGCCCCGAGCAGGTCTCGCGAGCGACCGTGGCTGAGGCACTCAAACATCCGACGTGGACGATGGGTAAGAAGATCACCGTCGATTCGGCGACGCTCGTCAACAAGGCGCTCGAGGTCATTGAGGCGCACTTCTTGTTCGATGTCGATTACGATCAGGTGGACGTCGTGATTCATCCCCAATCCGTGATTCACGGCTTCGCGGAATTCGTGGACGGCTCGGTGCTCGCGCAGGTCGGCTTCCCGACCATGGAGCTGCCGATCCTCTACGCCCTCACCTATCCGGATCGCGTGCCGGATCAGGGCGTGCGGCGCTTCGATCCCGTCGCCGCGGGTACCCTCACCTTTGAGGCGCTGCACCCGGATCGCTTCCCCGCCTATGTCGTCGGCCGCGACGCGGCGCGCCTTGGTGGTACGGCGCCGGCGCGGTTCAACGCAGCGAACGAGGTCGCCGTGCAGCTCTTCCTGGAGGAGCGCATCACGTTTGGACGGATCGCCGAGATCATCGAGCGCGTCGTGGCGCAAGCTCGTCCAGGCGACGCGACGTCGCTCGAGGACGTGCTCGCCGCTGATGCCGATGCCCGCCGCCTGGCGCAGGAGGCCGCATGCTCCTGATGATCGTCGCGTTCGTCGTGGTGCTGGGCGTGCTCATCTCGGTGCACGAGTTCGGCCACTTCCTCGTCGCCAAAGCGGTCGGTATTCAGGTGCTCCGATTCTCGCTGGGATTCGGCCGCCCGGTGATTTCGTGGCGCCGCGGGGAGACGGAGTACTGGATCTCCTGGATCCCGCTGGGCGGCTACGTGAAGATGGCGGGCCTCGAAGAAGAGGGGATGGTGGGCGAGCTGGAGGGCGGGAAGGCCACCGTGCCCATCGATCCCAAGCGCGCGTTCGATCAGCAACCGCTGTGGGCGCGGATGGCGGTCATCCTCGCCGGCGTCACGATGAATCTGTTACTGGCATTCGTGATCTACACCGGGCTGGTCGCGGTCAGGGGCGAGCAACGCCTCGCCGTGACGGCCGTGGATGCCGTGGAGGCGTCTCGCCTTCCGCCAGGCGCCGAGGCATTGGCCAGCCTGCGGCGGGGCGACCGCATCACCCATGTCAACGGCGATTCGCTCAGGACCTGGGACGACTTCGATACGAAGGTCATCGACGGCCCAGAAGAGCTGCGTTTTCAGATCGCCGGGCGCGCCGAACCCGTGGTCCTTCGCACCGCGCGCGATACCGCGACCCGTCACAAGCTCGTGCGTGCCGTCGTGCAGCTGTACCCGGCTCGCATCGGTCCGGTGAACTTCGGACAACCGGCGCAGCGGGCAGGGCTGCGGGGTGGGGACATCGTGGTGCGCATCGGTTCCGACACCATCGCGTCGTGGGGCGACATGGTGCGCCGGATCCGTCCCAGTACGGGCAAGTTGCTGGTTCTTACCGTCCTGCGGGGTGACAGTCTCGTGAAGATTCCGGTGACGCCGGAAGAAACGGATTCCGCCGGTCAACACTTCGGCATCATTGGCGCGTATCCCAATCCCCCGACGGTGGGGGTGCCGGTCTCCTTCGGCACCGCGATATCACTGGGCGTTCGACTGACGAGCAGGCAGATCGTCGCGGTTGTCGTAGCCGTGAAGCGTCTCGTCACCGGTCAGGCGTCTGCGCGAGAGCTGGGCGGCCCGATTGCCATCGCTCAAATGTCCGGTCAGGCCGCGCGACTGGGCTTCGACGTGTTCTTGAATTTCCTCGCCTTTTTCTCGGTGAGCCTCGCGGTGCTGAATCTCCTGCCGATTCCGGTCCTGGACGGCGGCCATGCGATGTTCCTGATCGCGGAGGGGATTCGCCGCCGTCCGCTGTCGCCACAATTACGGATGCGGCTCACGCAAGTCGGCATGCTCGTCGTGCTGGCGATCATGGTCGTCGCCATCGGCAACGATGTCCTCCGACTCTTCCGTTAACGACGCGCTCACCGGCTACGCAGCGGGTCGTGTGACTGCGGAGCAGCTGGCGGGTGTGGTGGCGGCGGCGTACTACGGGAATGGGGCTCAGGGCCTGGGGCCTGGGGGACGACTGAAGCCGCTGATGGAAATCATCGAGCGAGCGCATCCGGGAATCGTCGAGTTGAGCGGCAGCGGCGATCGGCCGGGATTCGCCGTGCACCTTGCGGGACGGCCGTTCCCCAAGCGCTACGAAGCAGAGGGCGGAACGGCCATTTCCCAAGCGATTCGAAACTGAGCTGCGGCAGGCTGTAGCGTCGGTCGTTACCCGTCCCCCTTCCCCCGTCCCCCTTCCCGGTTTGTTCACGCGAATGGTACGAGCGATCCGCCGAGTTTTCAGCGCATAAGCTTTACGACCAACCCGATCAACAACAGCAGGCCGATTCCCGTCCCGGCGACCACCAGCCACGTCCGGCGGTTTGCCCGTGGATCGGTCAGCGCCACGCGCTCTGACATACCCATTGGGGCCACGCCCATGGTCACGGTCGGACGGCGCTTCTGCTCGACCTCGTCCAGATCGGCACGCAGCTCGGCGGCGTTGGCGTAGCGATCGTCGGGGTGCTTGGCGAGACACTTCATCACGACGCGCTCGAATCGCTTGGACAACTCCGGGCGTTTGCGGCGGAGCGACGGAGGCGGATCCTCCACGTGCATGCGCGCCAGCTCGAACCAGTCGTTCGAGCTGAACGGTACCTCGCCGGTCGCGGCCTTGTAGAGCGTGACACCCAGGGCGTAGAAGTCCACGCGCTGATCGAGGGGCCGCCCCTGGGCCTGTTCCGGCGACAGATAGTGCGGCGTTCCGATCGTCATGTTCACGCCGGTGGATGCCACATAGCCTGAGACGGCGCGCGCGATGCCAAAGTCGGTGAGGACCGCCGCCCCGTTGGAGCGGATCAGCACGTTGTCGGGCTTCAGGTCGCGGTGAATGACCCCCTGCTCGTGGGCGAATTCGAGCGCTGACGCGATGTCGTGTGCGAAGCGCAGAATGTCGTCTTCCGGAAGGGGTCCTTCGCGGGCGATGCGGGCGCCGAGGCTGTCGGCGCACAGGTCCATGGCGAAGTAGACGTGC
>WNGB01011398.1_pt1 | contig 12183 bp, 7 predicted proteins | sample 5400681 | NCBI WGS metagenome assembly WNGB01 (sample SAMN13153367, study PRJNA577476) | soil metagenome | isolation source: 115 cm soil or saprolite under grassland replicate 2 | place: USA:California | collected 2016-06-15 | reverse complement strand
GTAAATGGCGAAATTGTAGTCGCGTAATTGCGCCCGCCGGCACCCGCCGCGCGGGTTTTTCTTTTGCGGCGCCGCCAGTTAGCCAGCGCTTCACCCTGATCCACCGTCAGACGAACGCTGCGGCCGCGCCCTCGCGCAGCGGCGCGGCGACGACTGCCAATCGTGAATGCTGAGCGGCGCGCGCTTGCGACGCGCAAAGACCTTCCGGGCGAACGCCTGGCTCGAGCCGGCTGCGATCCGGTTCGCCGCGGCGCACCCGCAACACCCAGGATCATCCCATGGCTTCTCCGTCTCGCGCGGCGCCTTTGGCGCGCGCCGAACCGGCGCGCCGCTGCACGCCGGCTTCGGCGCCGGGCAACGCCCAGACGCAGCTTCCGGCGGCGAGCAGCCAAGTGCGCTCGCGTCGGGAGCGGGCCAGGAAAAGATATGCGGAGGATGCGGACTATCGAGCGAGAAAACTTGCGCAAAATCGCAAGTGGGAAAGATCGCATCGGGAACACGTCAACGAGTACAAGCGCCTTCACCGGAACACCAATCCGCAGTTCCGAGAGAAGAATCGCAGACGCCTCGCGAACGGCAGGCGGATGGCGAAATACGGACTCTCCACGGAGGATTTCGAGCGGATGGTCATCCGCCAGAACGGTCTTTGCGCGAACTGCAAGATCAGGCCCCTCGAGACGCTCTGCGTCGATCATTGCCACGCCACCAACACGGTGCGAGAGCTGCTCTGCCGCAAGTGCAACACCGGACTTGGATGCTTCAACGACAGCCCGGCCCTGCTGCGCAAAGCCGCGGGGTACCTGCACCGACATGGGAGGCAGCAGTGGGGGCTGGCCGCCAAGGCGTTTACGCTCGGGCCCCTGGCGCATGTGCGCCATCTAGGGATAATCGTCGGATGGGGACGACCGACCGGCCGTCCCGCGGGATCATCCATGACCGTCGAGCAACAGCAGCAAAATACCGATGCCGCGCCGGCGATCGCGCTCGGTCCGCTGCTCGCCGCCTTCACCGCGGCGATCTTCCTCAGCGCCGCGCTCCTGTTCGCCGTGCAGCCGATGTTCACCAAGATGGTGCTGCCGCAGCTCGGCGGGTCGGCCTCGGTGTGGTCGGTCGCCATCGTGTTCTTCCAGGCCGTGCTGCTCTTGGGCTACGCCTATGCCCACCTGCTCACGCGCTACCTGCCGACGCGCCTCACGCTGTTCATCCATGTCGCGGTGATGCTGGTGGCGACGTTGGCGCTGCCGCTCGCGGTCGCCGCCAGCTGGGGCCGCCCGCCGACGGAGGACGAAGCGCTCTGGCTGATCGGCCTGTTCGGCGTCTCGATCGGGCTGCCGTTCTTCGCGCTCTCCGCCAACGGCCCGCTGCTGCAGGCCTGGTTCGCGCGCAGCGACCATCCGCGCGCCAAGGACCCGTATTTTCTCTACGCCGCCAGCAATATCGGCAGCATGCTCGCATTGCTCAGCTATCCGTTCGCGATCGAGCCGTTCACCCGGCTCGGCCAGCAGCGGCTCGCCTGGTCGGTCGGCTTCTACGGGCTGATCGCGCTGATCGGCGCCTGCGGCGTGCTGCTGTGGCGCACGGGCGGCACCGGGCGCGACGCCGCGGTCGCGGAAGCAGCCGGCGCGCGGCCGAGCTGGCGCGACGCCGTCACCTGGATGGCGCTGGCGGCGGTCCCCTCCGGGCTGTTGATCGCGGTGACGGCGCATCTGTCGACCGATATCGCGCCTTCGCCGTTTCTCTGGGTGATCCCGCTCGCCGTCTATCTCGCGACCTTCGTCATCGTGTTCCAGCACGACCCGATCCTGCCGCATCGCATTATGGTGCTGGCGCAGCCGGTGCTGCTGGTCGGCCTGGTCGCCACCATCGTCTACACCGTCACCGACTACCTGCCGCTGGTCATGCTGCTGCACGTGGCGGCGTTCTTCGTCACCGCGATGGTGTGCCACGGCGAGCTCGCCCGCCGCCGGCCGGCGGCCGGCCACCTCACCGCGTTCTACATGTGGATGTCGGCCGGCGGCGTGATCGGCGGCATCTCGGCCGCGCTGATTGCGCCGCAGCTGTTCTCCTGGGTGGCGGAATATCCGATCCTGATCGTGCTCGCGATCCTGTGCCGGCCGGGGCTCACCGTCATCGACCGCCGGCAGATCGTGCTGATCGCGCTCGGCTTCATCGCCGCCGCGCTGATCATCGTGGTGCCGGCGACCGCGTTCGAGTACGGGATTTCCAGCAACACCTTCTATTGGAGCCTCGGCGTGCTGCTGGCGGTGGCGCTGGCGGCGTCGCAGCTGCGCAACCCGCTCGCCTTCGCGGCGGTGATCGTGCTGGCGTTCATGGTGTGGCGCTTCTACGAGGTCGATCGCGACCGCGTCCGCAGCTTCTTCGGCGTGCACAAGATCGTCGACCGCGGTGACGGCGTGCGCACGTTGCAGCACGGAACGACCATCCACGGCGCCGAGCGCCTCATCGACATCGAGGCCGGCCCCGCCGTCAAGCCGCTTCCGCTGACCTACTTCCACGCCGGCTCCGCCACGGTGCAGACGATCGCGGCCGCCCGCGCCCGCACCGGCGGGCCGGTCAGCGTCGCCATCGTCGGCCTCGGCGCCGGCACGCTCGCCTGCTACTCCGAGCCGGGCGACGACTGGACCTATTACGAGATCGATCCGGCGGTGGTGGGCATTGCCCGCGATCCCAACCGCTTCACCTTCCTGCCTGCGTGCGCGCCCGACCTGCCGATCGTGCTCGGCGACGCCCGCCTCACGCTCGGTGACGCGCCCGATGCCAGCTACGACGTGATTCTGATCGACGCCTTCAACTCCGACACCATGCCGGTCCACCTGATGACCAAGGAGGCGATGGCGACCTATCTGCGCAAGCTCAAGCCCGGCGGCATCGTCGCGCTGCACGTCTCCAGCCGCTACATGGAGCTGGTCTCGGTGGTCGCCGGCATCGCGCAGGCGAACGGCCTCATCGCCCGCACCAATCCGCCCGAGGACGCCGACTACGAGGCCTACCAGTACGCCTCGGCGGTGGTGGCGGCGGCGCGGGCGGACGCGGATTTCACCACCCTGGTGAGCAGCGGCAACTGGTCGCTGGTCAAGCCGGATCCTCGCCAATGGGTGTGGACCGACGATTACTCCAATGTGATCGGCGCCATGATCCGCCATTTGCGGCAGTGAGAGCGTCCGAGCCGGCGTCCCCGGACGCGGCATCTACCCGCTTCCCATTGCAGCAAAAGTAGCCTAGCGTGGAACCCGTTGCGGAGGCTGGCGAGGCTCCCATGCGCGCGCGCGGATTTCGAATTGCGGTTCGAATGGCGAATTCGCATGGCGTGCACTTGCGATTGGCGCAACCTCTCGTCGTCGCCGCGCTCGTCCTGCAGGTCGTATCGTCAGCGGCGTTGGCGCAGCAAGGTCCGCTGCAACCCGGTGAGGCCGTGGTCACCCGCTTTTCCGGCACGGCCACCGTGCCCGGGCCCGCCGGCGACGTCATGATGATCAATCCGGCGGGCACCTCGGCCAGCATCATCGACATCCGTTCGCCCGGCCGGCCGCCGCAGGGCGATCACTGGATCAACGAGCCGCAGCGCCAGCCGGTGACGGCGAACCAGGTCGGGCAGGTCTTCGGAGTGACGCTCGACGGCGCGAATGCGCCCAACATCTACCTGGCGGCGACCTCGGCGTTCGGTCTGCACCGCCTGCCGGACAATTCGCAATGGATGCCGGGCATGTGGGGCGCCGGCGGCGGCCCGGGAACGATCTATCGGCTGGATGCCCAGACCGGATATCAGCCGCGGCCGTTCGCCAACGTCACGCTCAACGGCCGGCCCAACACCGGCGCGGCCCTGGGCAACATCGCGTTCGATCGCTTCAATCAACAATTGCTGGTGTCGGATCTGGAAACCGGCATGATCCACCGCATTCGCATCAGCGACGGAGCGGATCTCGGCTTCTATGATCACGGCGTGCAAGGCCGCGGCAATTTTCTGGACGCCGAAAACAAGCAGCAGCGCAACCTGCCGCCGATCCCGTTCGATCCGTCATCGCGGGCGCGGATCGAGGATTGTCCCTCCGGTCAGGTCCAGTATTCGCCGGAATGCTGGAATATCGCCAAGAACGGACGGCGGGTGTGGGGCCTCGGCGTCGGGCGGGTGGCGGCCGGCGGCGAGATCCGATTGTATTATTCGGTCGCCAGCAGTCCCGACCTGGGCGAGGCGGCGACCTGGAACGGCCTCGCCGAGGACGAGAAGCGCAACTCGGTGTGGTCGATCCGGCTCGGCACCGGCGGCGCGTTCGACACGGCGAGCGTGCGGCGCGAATTCACGCTGCCGGACTTCTTCTTCAGCCCGCAGGACGTGACGCGGGCGGGGCTGAGCCGCCCGGTCAGCGACATCTCGTTTCCGGTCTGCGTCGACCGTCCGGTGATGCTGGTCGCCGAGCGCGGCGGCATCCGCAACCTCGGACTGTCCAACGAATATCCGTTTGCCACCCCGCACGAGTCGCGGGCGTTGCGCTACGAGCTGCATCAGGACGGGGTATGGCGCCCGGTCGGCCGTTACGACGTCGGCTCCTACAACCGCTTGGCCGAAGGCGCGCCGTATATGTTCGCGAACTGCGCCGGCGGCATCACCTCGGGCTACGGTTATACGCCCACGTGGACGGTCGACCCGCGCCAGCCCGATCAGTTCGTCTGGATGACCGGCGACGCGTTGTGCTCGCCCAAGGGACTGTGCCGGGCGCCTGCGGCCGGGGGGCAGCCGTCGGAGGGCGATTCCTCGGAAGTGCACGGCATCCAAGGCATGAAGGAGACCGCCTTCGGCGAACTGGCGCCGGCTGCGGCCTATGAGCAGATCACCCAACAGACCGGCTATGTCGGCCCCTCGATCGGGCTCGATCAGTCCTATTTCATCGATACTGACATCAATGTCGACCCCGGCGGGAATCTCATCCAGGATGAGCTCGTCCGTAACGATGCCACCAAGATCGGCGACATCGCCATCTTCGAGACCTGCCCGGGCCCGGAGCCGGCCGGCTTCGTCCCGGTGCTGACGCCGCCGCCAATCACGATTTACGAGCCGGGGCATGCACCGGAAATAAGCCACGTGCGATGGGCGTCGCACCGCACCCAGTACAGCCACTACCGCTACGGCTCCCATTGGCCGGTCATGAGCCACAACCGCTGGGGCTCCCATTGGCCGGAAGGCTCCTATGGGCATTGGCCCCCCGGCTCCTGGGTTCACTGGCCGCCCGGCTCCTACGTTCACTACCCGCGCGGATCCGTGACCCATTGGCCGCCATATTCTGAAACGCATTGGCCCCCGGGCTCCCGCGTCCACTGGCCGCGCGGGTCCGTGGTCCATTGGCCGCCGCGCTCCGTGACTCATTGGCCACCGGGCTCCGTGGTGCACTGGCCGCCTGGCTCCGTGACCCATTGGCCTCCCGGTTCGGGGGCGCAGCACCAGCCGCCCGGCTCCATCCCGCATCGGCCGCCCGGATCCACCGGCCACTGGCCGCCCGGATCCTCGCTCCATCAGCCGATCGGCTCCCCGAAGCAGCACCTGCCGCCCGGCTCCTTCCATCGGCTGCCGGCGTCGCCGGGGCATTTCCCACCGGGCTCGATCCCGCACCGGCCGCCGGGCTCGACCGGCCAGCACTTGCCGCCCGGCTCCATTAAGCATCTCCCCCCCGGCTCCTTGCCGCACCAGCCGCCTGGGTCGTTCAAGCACCTGCCGCCGGCATCGCCGGGGCATCGGCCGCCAGGGTCGACGCACTTCCCGCCCGGCTCGATCAAGCAGCACCTGCCGCCGGCATCCCCGGGGCCCGGGCACCTGCCGCCCGGCTCGATCAAGACCCACCTGCCGCCGGCATCGCCCGGGCACCAGCCGCCCGGCTCGATCAAGACCCACCAGTTGCCGGCATCGCCCGGGCATCAGCCGCCAGGATCCGTGGTGCATGGTCCAGGCGCGTCGCCGCATCTGCCGCCCGGCTCGATCAAGCAGCACCAGCCGCCGGCGTCGCACCAGCCGCCGGGATCGACCAAGCAGCACCTGCCACCGGCATCACACCAGCCGCCCGGATCGATCAAACAGCACCTGCCACCGGCATCCCCGGGGCACCAGCCGCCCGGGTCCGTGGTGCATGGTCCAGGCGCGTCGCCGCATCTGCCACCGGGCTCGATCAAGCAGCACCAGCCGCCCGGCTCGCATCAGCCACCGGGCTCGATCAAGCAGCACCAGCCGCCCGGCTCCCATCAGCCGCCCGGATCGATCAAGCAGCACCAGCCGCCCGGCTCGCATCAGCCGCCCGGATCGATCAAGCAGCACCAGCCGCCCGGCTCGCATCAGCCACCCGGCTCGGTGAAGCAGCACCAGCCACCCGGCTCGGTGAAGCAGCACCAGCCACCCGGGTCGGTGAGGCAGCACCAGCCACCCGGCTCGCACCAGCCGCCCGGGTCCAAGAAACATGACCCGGTGGTTTCCAGGAAAAATCAATAGCAATCGCTCCGGCCCATCCGCCGGACCGCCAATGCTCGAGGTTCGCAGCGACCTGGAAAGGGATCGCTACTCCGCGGGGCGACACAGAACCGGAGGTTATTACTCGGAATGGTTCGCATAGCTTCGGTGCTTGGTCCACTCTCGCGTGGCCTCGGCGAGGGGTGGACCGAGAAGACGCGCGCTCGATGGCGCACGGGCGGCCTGCGTCGTCACAAGCGTCTCGGCCACCGGCCCATCCTGCTGCTGGCCGCGGGGCTTTCGCTTTCGGCAGCGATGGCGTCGGCCAACGAGCGGCCGCGCCTCTATACCCACCAGACCTATATCGAGGACATCACCAACGACACGGCCCTGCCGCTGTCCGATCCGAAAGCGATGCTCGCCTGGGTGCTCGAGAGCCTGCCCGACCGGGTGAAGGTCTATCCGACGGAGAACTATTACTACTTCCACTTCTATAACCAGGGCGTGCGGTATGCCGGCAACCTGCGCCTCGATATGATGGATCGCGACCAAGGCAAGCTGCATTTCGCCTATTTCGAGGACCTGCAGGAGTGGAAGGAGGACGCGCCGCTCACCTACAACGCATTCGACAAATCGGACGGCGTGCTGGTGGAGAAGGTCGACAGGCTGGTCTACCGCGTCAGCTACGGCGAGAGGCAGGTCATCTTCGAGCTCAACGATCTGTCGAAGGTCGTCCCCCCGCCGCACGCGATCGGGCCGGACGAGAAATATCTCGGCCCGGTGTTCGACGATTCAGGCATGCGCTTCTTCCTGATCTTCAATCCGCAGCTGAAGGTCTTCCACTATGTTCTCGATGAAACCATCAAGATCCCGGATCAGTTTCGCTTATCCACCTACACCAATCGTATTCTGATCGGGGTTCGCACGGGCTTCGCCTATTATCTCGACGTTCGAATGAACCGGAAAATCCTGATCGGCGTGTTCGAAGCCAATTCCAGAGTGAACAACTACTTCGACGGCCCATTCGACCAGCTGCCGGACAATTTCGTGGTCGGTGACGAGCTGCGCGATGCGATCCTGGCAGTCGAGCCCTCGCTCAAGGACACGATCGACCGTGTCGGCGGCTCGTTCGACCGTTCCGGCCGCTACCTGATCGGGCCCTACGTGACCTACCGCACGGAAGATCAGCTCTACCCCGTCCATTATTGTGCGACCAGCAAGGACGTGCCGGCGGCCAACTACTATCAATGCTTCGTGGTCGAGCAACAGTACGGCGAATATCCGGTGCCGCTGCCGCTCAAGGCAAATGCTATACCCGAGGTAGCGCCAAAGGCGGCCAAGAAGAAGAAACGCCGGGGCAGGTGAGCCCACGCGGGTGGGATGGGAGCGGGCCGTTGCCGTTTGCGCGCGATGCGGCGGCGACATGCGGAATTAAGGATACAGCAAGAACTTTCGGAACCGCGCAACGCCAATCACGCGGCCCCGATACATCAAAGCCGGCCATTTCCCGCGCCGAGCCGGTTTCCAGTTGGCCGCAGACACCTGGCGCCTCAGTCTTGATGCAATCCTCGGTTATGTAAGGCCGGAGCCTCCGGGTCGGGAGAGGTTATGGCTGGTTTGCAAAGCTGGATTCGATGCCTGACGATCGCCGTCGCGCTGGCAGCGGCCCCGCACCCGGCGCGGACGCAGGCCATTCACACCTATATCGATCAGATCGATCAATTGCCGCGCGACTGCTACGCACGCCCGCGCTCGGGCGGCGATCCGGTTTTGGTCAGAGGCCGTAACGACAACGCCTTGCGGTTCTGGGGCTATGCCACCTGGGACGGTGCGGGGCAGCCAGTCATCATTCTCAACATGGCAGTGTTGTCTCAGCTGCCACCCATCATGACGCGATTCACCTTCTATCACGAATGCGCGCACCTCGTCGTGCGGACAACCGACGAGGTTCAGGCCAGCTGCGAGGGGCTCAAGCAGATGCGTGCCAGAGGCGAATTGTCCCAAGCTGACGAATTGATCGTCAAGCGCGAGCATCAGCGGCTATCCATTCTGGGCGTCAGATATCTCGGCAATGGTCGGGCACTGTGGGACGCAACGTTGCAGTGCGCGAGCGGACGGCAAGCCAATTCCGCCTTGCGATGATGAGCCAAGGTAGAATGCGCCAACCGGCCGTGCCGGCTTACGAGCGCCGCACCAGCATCGAGACGAAGAACCCATCCGTATCGGTGCGCCGCGGGGTCATCTGCAGCCCCTCCTCCGACATCAGCGCGGCGCGGCGGAAGAGATAGGCGCGCTCGCCGAGCGCATTCGCGACCTCGCCCGGCGGCGCCACGGCGAAACCCGGATGCCGCGTCAGGAAGCTTCGCACCTGGTCGCCGTTCTCCGCGGCGAGCACCGAGCAGGTGACGTAGGCGATGCGGCCGCCCGGCTTCACCAGCGCGGCGGCGCGGTCGAGCACCTCGGCCTGTTCCTTGCGCCGCACCTCGAGCGCACCGGGCCGCACCCGCCACTTGGCGTCTGGATTGCGCCGCCAGGCGCCGGTGCCGGTGCAGGGCGCGTCGATCAGCACGAGGTCGGCGCGGCCGGCGAGATCGATGAGCTCGTTGCCCACGGATTTCGGCGTGCGGACCTGCACGTTGTGAACACCCGCGCGGTCGAGCCGCGCGTGGATCGGCGCCAGCCGGCGCTTGTCCAGATCGGTGGCATAGAGCTGGCCGCGGTTCTCCATCGCCGCCGCGAGCGCCAGCGTCTTGCCGCCGGCACCGGCGCAGAGATCGACCACCTGCTCGCCGGGCTTGGCACCCGCGAGCAGCGCGGCGAGCTGCGAGCCCTCGTCCTGCACTTCGACCAGGCCCTTGATGAAGGCGGGCTCGGCGTGGATCGCGGGACTTTTTGCGTCGGCCGCGAGCGTGATGCGCAACCCGAACGGCGCCCAGCGCGTCGGCTGTGGATCGAGATCGGCGAGCGCGGCGGCGACCTTGTCGCGGTCGCCCTTGAGCGCGTTGACGCGCAGATCGAGCGGCGCGCGGCTCGCCAGCGCCGCGCCTTCGGCGGCCCGCTCCTCGCCGAACGCGCGGGCGAAATGCGGATCGAGCCATTCCGGATAATCGCCGGCGATCGCGGGCGGCGCGCCGTCGAGGCTCGCCGCCGCGAGCCGCGCCCACTCCGCTTCGGTGAGCGGCTCGGGCGCAAACCGCGCGCCGTCGGCGAGCCGCGCGATGGCGGCCGGATCGAGCTTGCGCTCGAGCCGCAACATGCCGATGAGAACGGCGCGCGGAGCCTCGTCGCCCATCACATAGGCGCTCGACGCCCGCCGGCGCAGGGCGTCGTAGACCAGGCCGGCAATCGCCGCGCGGTCGCCGGAGCCGGCGAAGCGGTGGGCCAGCCCCCAATCCTTGAGCGCGTCGGCCGCCGGCCGCCGCCGCGCCTCGATCTCGGCGACGACCTCGATGGCAGCGGCAAGGCGGGCGCCGGGCGTCATCTAGACCCCGAGGAGCATGCTCAGAATGAAGATCGCCCACATCAGCAGCAGCACCACGGCGCTCGCGGCGAACACCGCAAAGCGCCGCCCCATGCGATTGCTGGTGATGTGAATAGTGACATGCACGAGTCGCAACGCGACGAACAGCCAGGCCAGCACAACGAACAAGAAATCGGCGTGGCGGGTGACGATCACCAGAATTGTCAGCACATAGAACAGCACCGGCAATTCGAGCTGATTGTGATAGGCGTTGGCGATCTGAGTCTCCTGCCTCGGCCAGTTCGGCTCGCGCAGCGCCACGTCGCGCGGATGGACATCGCCCCGCCGCACCACCGCGAGGCGGGCACCGGCCATCCAAAACAGCAGCACGAAGGTGAGCGTGACTTGAACAAACAGTGGAAGAAGGACGAACTGGATCGACATCGGGTCTTCTCCAAGAGACGCCGGGTACCTTGACGGCCTGCAGCTGCGAAAGCAACGGCCACGCCGACCGCCAACGAGCTGTCAAAGCCGGACGCTCATCGCGGTGTCGCCGTCGGCGATCGCGGCGGTGAGCCACGCCTTGCCGCCGAAGATGAGATCCCGGTAGGCCCGCGTCTCGCTGTCGCGGAAGTGCAGGTTCGAGCTGATCAGCACGCCGCGCACCCGCAGCAGCCGTTGAAACGCGCGCAGATGATCGGGGGTCGGACTGAAACCGTCGAAGAAGGCGAGATCATAGCCCGGCTCGAGCTTCGGCAGCACCTTGGCGAAGTCGCCCGGATACACGGTGACGCGGTCGGCGACGCCGAACGCCGCAAAATTTTCGCGCGCCAGCCGCACGTGCTCGGGATCGAGCTCGACGGTGTCGACCCGCGCCTCCGGCGCGCCATGCGCGAACCAGAGCGACGTGTAGCCGAGCGCGGTGCCGAGCTCGAGCACGCGCTTGGGCGCCACCGCCGCTGCGATCACGCCGAGAATGGCGCCGTCATCGAACGGATAGGCGCCGCAGCCGTGCTGAGCGCGGTGCCGCAGCGTTTGCGTACGGACCTCGGCGAAGGGATCGGCCGATGTTTTTCGAGCCATGGATAATGGGACGAGCTACGCCCTGCTCGGATAATTCGGGCTCTCGCGCGTGATCGTCACATCGTGCACGTGGCTCTCGCGCAGCCCGGCGCCGGAGATGCGCACGAACTCGGCCTTCTCGTGCAATTCCTGGAGCGTCTTGGCGCCGACATAGCCCATGGCCGCGCGCAAGCCGCCGGCGAGCTGGTGCAGCACGGTCGCGGCCGCGCCCTTGTAGGGCACTTGGCCCTCGATGCCTTCGGGCACCAGCTTGAGCGTGTCCTTGATGTCCTGCTGGAAGTAGCGGTCGGCCGAGCCGCGCGCCATGGCGCCGACCGAGCCCATGCCGCGATAGGTCTTGTAGGAGCGGCCCTGATAGAGAAACACCTCGCCCGGCGTCTCGTCGGTGCCGGCGAGCAGCGATCCCACCATGGCGCAGTCGGCGCCGGCGGCGAGCGCCTTGGCGAGATCGCCGGAATACTTGATGCCGCCGTCGGCGATGACCGGCGTGCCGCTTTTGCGCGCGACCTCGACCGTGTCCATGATGGCGGTAAGCTGCGGCACGCCGACGCCGGCCACGATCCGCGTGGTGCAGATCGAGCCCGGCCCGATGCCGACCTTGATCGAGTCCGCGCCCGCGTCGATCAGCGCCTTGGCGCCCTCGGAGGTCGCGACATTGCCGGCCACCACCTGCACGGCGTTGGAGAGCCGCTTGATGCGGCTGACGGCGTCGAGCACCGCGCGCGAATGGCCGTGGGCGGTGTCGACCACGACGAGATCGACGCCGGCCTCGATCAGCCGCTCGGTGCGGCCGAACCCCTTGTCGCCGACGGTGGTGGCGGCGGCGACGCGCAGCCGCCCCTGCTCGTCCTTGCAGGCGTGCGGATTGGCGACCGCCTTCTCGATGTCCTTCACCGTGATCAGCCCGACGCAGCGATAGAGGTCGTCGACCACCAGGAGCTTCTCGATGCGATGCTGATGCAGCAGGCGCTTGGCCTCGTCCTGGCCGACGCCCTCGCTCACGGTGATGAGCCGATCCTTGGTCATCAGCTCCGCCACCTTCTGGCGCGGGTCCGTCGCAAAACGCACGTCCCGGTTGGTGAGGATGCCGACGAGCTTGCCGGCCCGGCCATTGCCGCCGCCCTCCACCACCGGAATGCCGGAAATGCCGTGCGCCTGCATCAGGTCGTGCGCGTCGGCGAGCGTGGCGTCG
>WNGB01011397.1_pt1 | contig 12185 bp, 10 predicted proteins | sample 5400681 | NCBI WGS metagenome assembly WNGB01 (sample SAMN13153367, study PRJNA577476) | soil metagenome | isolation source: 115 cm soil or saprolite under grassland replicate 2 | place: USA:California | collected 2016-06-15 | reverse complement strand
CGGGTCGCCGGGGAAATCGCCGTAGGAGTAGGTAAACATTGCCTGCGTCGGCGTCGACTGGACGCGCCGCGACAGCGTGCGGACGTAGGCCAGATCCTCGGCGCTGAGCGGCTGGTCCAGCGCCAGGAACTCGTAATATTGGTACTCGCTCATCCTTGCCTCCGCGACGTACTGTGGTACCATGTTGACAGATGTTTTGGCCTCGATCTATAATGCGTGCGCCAGCCCAGGGGAAAACTCCACGACACATACCACGATCCGCGTATGCGACCCCTCCCAGCGTAGTGATGATGCACGACGTTTGTGCCGGCCGCCCTCGCCTCGCCGCCCAGGCGGCGAGTCTTTACGCGATTCATTGTTCCTGACGCCGACGAGTGCGTGTGGCATTTGGTGGCGCCTGCTTAGAAACAATAAACCATGATTGCTTCCTTTCGCAAGCGGCGCGGTTGCGTCTCTCATGCGATTGAGGCGTTGCTGCCGCTCTTCGCCGTCGTGCTCGCGCTGGCGATCGGCGCCATGATGCTGGTGGCCCTCCAGAAGGATCCGCGCGCCGCCTATAGCGCGCTACTGCAGGGCGCGTTCGGCAGCATCTCCGGCATCACGCAGACGCTGGCAAAGGCCACGCCACTGCTGCTGATCGCCCTTGGCGTGACGATCGCGTTTCGCGCTAACACCATCAACATCGGCGGCGAGGGCCAGCTGATCGTCGGCGCGCTGGCCGCGACGGCCTTTTCGCTGGCGCTGCGCGCGTGGCCGGGCTGGCTGCTGCTGCCGCTGACAGCGCTTGCCGGCGCGGTGGCGGGCGGCGCCTGGGGCTTCGTGCCCGGCATGCTCAAGGCGCGCCTGGGAGTCAATGAGATCCTCTCCACGGTGATGATGAACGCGATCGCCGTGCAGCTGATGAACTTCCTGCTGCGCGGGCCAATGCTCGACCCGAAGCAGATCGCCGCTGGGACGAACATTCCCCAGTCGGAGGCGCTGCCGCAGCAGGTGTGGATCGCGCGGCTGGTGCCGCGCACCCTGTTTCACGCCGGCTTCATCCTCGCGCTGGTGCTGGCGGTGGTGGTGACGCTGCTGCTGTGGCGCACGGTGCTCGGCTATCGCATCCGCGCGGTCGGGCAGAACCCGTCGGCGGCACGCTACGCCGGCATACCGGTCGCCCGCATCAGCGTGCTGGCGCTGCTGCTGAGCGGCGCGTTCTGCGGCCTGGCCGGCGCCGTCGAGGTGATGGGCGTCCACCACCGGGTGGTCGAGGGGATCACCGGCGGCTATGGCTTCAGCGGGATCGTGGTTGCGCTGTTCGGCCGGCTGCATCCGCTCGGCGCGATCCCGGCGGCGATCCTGTTCGGCGGCCTGCTTGTCGGCGCCGATCAGATGCAGCGCACGGTGCAGGTGCCGTCCGCGCTGATCACGGTGCTGAACGGCCTGGTTGTGCTGATGGTGGTCAGCAGCGTGTGGTGGAGCCAGCAGCGCGCCCTGCGGCGCCGTAGCAGCGCTGTGCCCGCCGGCCCGGCCGAGGAGCGCCCGCCGGATCCGCAGCTGACGCCGGATGTGTAGACGCAGGTGGCCGAGCTGACAGCCGTAGCGATGTTTCCGTGAAGCCGGCTCCCCAATCTCAAGAGAGGCTATGCAGCAATTCTTCACCGTCGCAACCCTGCTGGGCATTCTGCACTCGACCGTGCGGCTGGCGATGCCATACCTGTACGCGGCAATCGGCGAGACGTTTGCGCAGCGGTCGGGCGTGATGAACCTGGGCGTCGACGGGGTCATGCTCATGGGCGCGTACAGCGCGTTCTATGTCACATTCACCACCGGCAGTCCGTGGGCCGGCGTGGCCGCGGCGCTGATTGTTGGCGCGCTGCTCGGCCTGCTGATGGCACTGGTCAGCGTGACATTCCGCGCCGATCAGGGGATCAGCGGAATCGGGCTGTACCTGTTGGGGCTCGGCCTCTCCAGCCTGATGTTCAAGACCACGCTCGGCACGGTTCAGAGCGTGAGCGGGTTTGCTGAGGTGCGGCTGCCGCTGCTCGGCGCCATACCCTACATCGGGCCCGTGCTGTTCACGCACTCGCTGTTGGTCTACGGCGCGTTCTTGCTCGTGCCGATCGGCGCGTGGGTGCTCAACCGCACAACCTGGGGCCTGAACATCCGCGCGGTCGGCGATAATCCGCAGGCGGCCGACTCGCTCGGCGTCTCGGTCGTCGCGATCCGCTACGCGACCGTGACGTTCGGGGCCATGCTGGCCGCGCTCGGCGGAGCGTCGCTGTCGATCTCGGCGCTGAACATCTTCCAGGAGAACCTGACCAACGGCATTGGCTTTATCGCGGTGGCGCTGGTCTACTTCGGCGGCTGGCGGCCGCTCGGCGTGCTGCTGGGCGTGCTGCTCTTCAGCCTGGTCAACAGCTTGCAGCTCTGGCTGCAGGTCACCGGCGTCGGTATTCCGTCCGACCTGGCGGTGATGCTGCCGTATCTGCTGACGATCGTCGTGCTGGCGCTCTCGACGCGCCGAGCTGCCGAGCCGGGCGCGCTGACCAAACCATTCACGCGCGGCTCTTCCTAGTATAGGCAGAAAGGAACAGATGTCTATGAGGCGGATCAACCAAAACGTGCTGGTCGTCATCTTCGCGCTGCTGCTGGTCTCCTGCGGCGGCACCACTGCGCCAAGCGCGCCCACGGCCGGGGCGGCACCGACAACCGCGGCGGCCACGGCCGGTGCGGCGCCGACAACCGCGGCGGCCACGGCCGAGGCGGCACCGACAACCGCGGCGGCCACGGCCGAGGCGACCGCAGCGGCGGCGCCGAGCGGCGAAGCGTTCAAAGTGGCGATCGTGATGCCCAGCACCATCACCGACCTGGCCTGGAGCCAGGCGATGTACGACGCGCTCGTGCGGGTGCAGAAGCAGATGGGTGGCGAGGCGGCGCTGAAGATTTCCTACTCCGAGAACATGTTCAACGTCACCGACGCGGCCGCCGCGCTGCGTGACTACGCCAGCCAGGGCAACAACCTGGTGATCGCCCACGGCACCCAGTACGGCACGTCGCTGTTCGATATCGCGCCCGACTTCCCGGAGGTCGCGTTCGCCTGGGGCACGGCCACCGACACCGGCGCGGCGAAGGGGCTGAAGAACGTCTTCGCCTACAACGCCAAGGCCGAAGAAGGCGGCTTCATCAACGGCGTCATCGCCGCTGTGCTCTCCAAATCGGGCAAGGTCGGCGTGATCGGCCCGGTCGAGGCCGGCGACGCCAAGGCGTATATCGACGGCTTCGGGAACGGCGTGCTCTCGGTTAATCCCAAGGCGACGGTCTCGAAGATCTACACCGGGTCGTTTGGCGACACCGCCAAGGCCGCCGAGGCGGCCAACACGCAGATCTCCGCCGGCGCCGACGTGCTGACCGGCTCGGCGCAGCAGGTGGTCGGCGCGATCGGCGTAGCCAAGGAGCGCAGCATCCCCTGGCTCGGCACCCAGTCCGACCAGAGCTCGCTCGCGCCAAACCTGGTCGTCGCCTCGCAGGTCTACGACTGGGTCGGCACGCTGAACGACATGATCGCCAAGATCAAGAGCGGCACGGTGGGTGGCACGGCCTACGATCTCACGCTGGCCAACGGCGGGCTAAAGATCGTCTTCAACCCGCAGTACAAGCTGCCCCCCGAGGTCCAGACCGCCGTCGACGCTGCGCTCAAGGGCATCAAGGACGGTAGCGTGAAGGTGCTGCCGTGACGGCGCCCAGGGCCAGAGGCACCTGGGCTTCAGAGACTGCCGCCCCAGTCTCGTCTCACAAAGGAGACAGAGGTGGTGTGTGGCCTCAAAGCGCTTGCCTGTGCTGGCTCTCAAGCTGGCCCCTTCCGCCGAGCTAACGCGCCACATGACCGAGAACGTTTTACCTGGCGACGGATTCTTCGCCAGAACGCCCAACGTTCAGTTGTTCAGGTGCGAACACCTGTACTCATTCTAGCATGGGCGGGGCAGTTTTGCAAGTCCTGATCGGGCTAAAGCGGCTGAAGCGAGTGAAGCCCTTGTATCCCAGCGCTGAAGCTGCTGGGCTTTACGGGCTATAGTTGTAAACCCAGGCTGGCGGTGTGGAAGGGCGGCGGTCGTTCCACGCGCCCCTTTCCCACCCGAGACCGGATCCGTGAACTGGACAGGTTGGTGGGGGTGGGGGCGGGGCCGGGTACCCGCTGGGTGTCCCGCCCCACACCCCTCCAACGTCTATGAGATGATAGCTCATGACGGCAGCCCAGGCCAAAGCAGCTGCGGCGATCACCTCGCTGGAGCTGCGCGACATCACCAAGCGCTTCCCCGGCGTGGTCGCCAACGACCGAGTCAGCCTGACGGTGCGATCCGGCGAGATCCACGCGCTGCTGGGGGAGAACGGCGCCGGCAAGAGCACGCTGATGAAGATCCTCTACGGGCTGTACCAGCCGGATGCCGGCAGCATCCTGATCGACGGGCAGCCCGTGACGATTCACTCACCGCTCGACGCGATCCGGCGCGGCATCGGCATGATCCACCAGCACTTCATGCTGGTTCCATCCCTCACAGTGGCGGAGAATGTCGCGCTGGGGCTGCGCTCCTCGCGCGGGCTGCGGCTCGACCTGGACCGCGTAACGGCGCGCATCGATGATCTTGCAGGCGCCTACGGCCTGCGCGTCGACCCGGGCGCGCCGGTCTGGCAGCTCTCGGTTGGCGAGCAGCAGCGCGTCGAGATCATCAAGGCGCTCTACCGCGGGGCCGATCTGCTGGTGCTCGACGAGCCGACCGCCGTGCTGACGCCGCAGGAGGCCGAGGATCTGTTTCGCATGCTGCGCCAGATGCGCGACGAGGGCCGCCTGCTGATCTTTATCTCGCACAAGCTGCACGAGGTGCTCGCGCTGTGCGACAACGTCAGCATTTTGCGCAACGGCCAGCACATCGGCACCTACGCCATCTCCACGATGAGCCGGGCTTCGCTCGCCAGGCTGATGGTCGGGCGAGAGGTGGGGCTGTCGCAGTCGCGCGAGCGGGCCGCGGTCCCGCCGGACCGCCCGGCGCTGCTGACGGCGACCGATGTCTCGGCGCTGGGCGATCGCGGCACGCCCGCGCTGCGCAATGTGTCGTTCAGCCTGCGCGCCGGCGAAATCCTCGGGCTGGCCGGCGTGTCGGGCAATGGGCAGCGCGAGCTTGCCGAGGTCCTGGCCGGTATCCGCGTGCCGACCGGCGGGCAGATCGTGCTGGATGGGCGCGAGCTCACTGGCGGGCCGGAACAGCGCATGTCCGCGGGGTTGGGCTATATCCCCGAGGAGCGCATGCGCGATGGGGTCATCCTGCCGTTCACGGTCGAGGAGAACCTGATCCTGCGCGACCACGCGCACCCACCCTACGCACGCGGGCCGTTCCTCGATTGGCAGCACATTCACGCCAACGCGCGGGAGCTGATCGCGCGCTTTCGTGTCAAGGCATCCGGCCCGCAGGCGCCGATCAGAAATCTTTCGGGCGGCAACATTCAGAAGGTGATCATGGGCCGCGAGTTGGCCCGCAGCCCGCGCGTGCTGGTCGCCGCCCAGCCGACGCGCGGAGTCGACATCGGGGCGACGGAGTACATCCACCATCTGCTGCTGGAGCTGCGCCATCGCGGCGCGGGTATTCTGCTGATCTCCGAAGACCTGGACGAGATCCTGGCGCTTGCCGACCGCATCGCGGTGATCCACGACGGTGCGATCGCGGCGGTTCTGCCGCGCGCCGAAGCCACTGCCGAGCGGCTTGGGCTGCTGATGTCCGGCGCGGACGCACGCGCAGCCCGGTAGATGCCCCGATCGGCGGCCTGCCCTGGTGATCCCACATTGCCCACTACAGCACACCGCCGCAACCACTGAAAAAACACCATCGCAAATGATGAACCATGCCTTACAATGTTTGCGTCACAGGTCGCAGGTCGCAGGCGACAGTATCTTGCGACTTGCGACTTGCGACTTGCGACAGACTGTAAAGCTGAAACGCTTTGTGCGAAACCTTGTCTTAGCCGAGAAGTCGTTTCGAAGCGAGCGCCGCGCCCTCAGACAGCGAGCGCAGCTTGGCCCACACGACGTCTTCGACAACCATCTTGGACCCCGCGGCGGTCTCGAATCCGCAATCGGTACCCGCAATGATCCGCTGGGGATCGCCCACCGCTCTGGCGATCCGCTCAATACGGTCCGCCACCACGGACGGGTGCTCGATGTAGTTGGTCGTCGTGTCGATGACGCCGGGGATCAGCAGCCGATTGCCAAGCGCGGCGGGATCTTCGAAGAAGCGATATTCGTGCGCGTGGCGTGGATTCGCCATGGAGAGCATAATCGCGCCGGCGTTGATCTTTGCGACATCCGGCCAGATATCCTCAAGTGGCACATCACAATCATGCGGGCCCTCGTAATTTCCCCAACAGACATGCAGCCGGATCTGCTCGCGTGGGATGCCCTCCAGCGCGCTATTTATCGCCGCGACCACAATCCGGACAAAAGCCAGAAAGTCTTCCAACGACTTATCCTGAAAGAGAGTGTGGCGCTCCAGCGCCAGATCCGGCGCGTCGATCTGGAGGATGAAGCCAGCCGCGGCAATGGTTGTATATTCGGTCCGCAAGGCGGCGGCGATCGCATGCACATACGCCTCGAGATCATCGTAGTAGTCGTTCTGCATACCGGCCGCGATAATGCCGGGCGAGGGCGCCGAGATGAACGCCTCGCTGAAACGACCATTGGTCTGATCGAGCAGACGCACAAGCTGGCGGCATTCTTGCTCGATCGGCGCTGCGCTGGCATAGCGGACTTCCGCGATCGCCTTGGGCGCGTGTAGGAGATCGACACGCTCGTCCGAGCCCATCGCCTGGCGCCGGCGCTCCAAGCTGCCGGGGTAGCGCGTCAGGTCGGCCATAATCGGGCGCGTGCCGGTTCCGCCAAAACCAGTCATGCGATGCTGTACATATGTGAAGAAGCTTTCGCGCCCCATCTCGCCGTTGTTCACAATATCAATACCGGCTTCGATCTGCTTGGCGATGACCGCGCGGCTCGCCTCCTCGGCGGCCTGATCCAGAACCGCGTCCCCAATCGGCGTGCCGGCAAACTTGGCGGTGTGGAGCGCGATCAACGATCGCGGCCGGGGCAGGCTGCCCGCATGGGTGGTTAGGATCCTGTCGGTGCTGTAGCGCATCATTGCCTCCTCTGCACGACAAAGAAAACACCATTCTGCGGCCCCATCATTCTCTCATCGAATGGCGCGCAGATCAAGTGCGGCGGTTCGCCCTGGCAATATGACAACCGCCGATCTCTGTGCTAAGATAAGAACCACGCACGATTGCGCCTCCATATTGAACATCGGAGCCTCCATGGCGAGGCTTCTGACCTGTTTGCACGAGCAAAGCTGACGACGACGACAGCGGCTCCGCTAATGATTCGGCTCTTATTGCAAGGAGCAGAAAAGTTGAGCCGGCATGTCGCGCGAATCGCCCTCCGTGGCGCGGTTTCGATGGGTTCAATCTTTCGGACCACCGCTGTAGGTGAGCCGGACGTGAAGGCCAACGGCCACTCGCTCGCCATTATTCAAAGGAGAAAAAACCATGGCAGTCAACCCGATGGCTTACAGCAGCAAAGATGTCGTGCTCGACGTGGTGCGCACCGAACGAGGCCGATTTTACGACGTGGTTGACAACCCGAATAGCTGGCTCGTCGACACGCGCTGCGAGGGGTGGCAGGTTCGGGATATGGTCGGCCATATGATTGATGTGACCGAGGGCTACCTGGCGCGCTGGGACATGGCTCGCAAAGACGAGCGGCCGCAGGGGCTTGGCTGGCTGGTGATGGCCAGCGAGCTCAACAAAGGGGCGCTGGCGTTCCGCAGCCTCTCCCGCGACGAAGCGATCGCGCGCCTCAAGTCGTCCTCGGACAAACTCATGGCGATCTTCGAAGATCTGAACGAGGAGCAGTGGAACGGCTTCATGGTGTCGCATGTGTTCTCCGGCCCCACGCCCGCATTCTGCTACCCTGCCTTCCAGATCATGGATTATGGCGTGCATACCTGGGATATGCACTGGGGCCTGGGCAGCAAAGAAGCCAAGCTCGACGAGCGAACCGCCGGCGTCTTGATCCCTTATATGTTCATCATCTGGCAGTATTCGGTCGATCAAGAAGCGGCCAAAGGCGTCGATATCACCTATGGAATCAAGGTCGATGGCGAGTGGGGCGGCCAATGGAAAATAAAAGTCAAGGACGGCCAGTTCAGCTACGAAGCCGCCGATGATCTGAGCGACGCGCAGGCCGTGTTCCACTATAAGCATCCCTCGGATATGGTCCTGACCACCTACCAGCGCATCCAGGGCGGCGAAGCGACAGGTGATCCGCAGGTCATCGACAAAGTCAACCATCTATTCTTCCACATCTAGTGGTTCACCACACTGATTCGATCAGGACTTACGCGGTGATTTCGAGACGGCGTAGAACGGATTGGAAATGCTCCCTATCGGGAATTTTTTCGCTCTTCGAGCGAAAAAATTCCCGATAGGGGAGCGGAAAATCCGTTATTCTGGTGCGACCGTGTAAGTCCTGACGATGACTAAGGAAAAGCCATGCAAAAGATTCAAACGCAAGGGGTACACCATATCACGCTCGTCGGGGCGAGCCGGCAGGTCTCGATCGACTTTTGGGAAGGGGTTCTGGGCATGCCCTTCATCTTCGAGCAGCCCAACCTCGATAATCCCGACGAGAGTCACCTCTATTTCGATCCCGGCGATGGCCGCCTGATCACCGTCTTTACCAATGAGACCCGAGAAATCGACACTACGCCCAACCCCGAAGGGATCGGCAATCTCCACCATATGGCCTTCAATGTCTCGCGGGCGACGTTTACTCAGGCAGCCCAACGGCTCGACGAGCGCGGCATCACGCACACCGGGGAGATCGATCGCGGCTTTATGCACTCGATCTATTTCCGCGATCCGCTGGGCCAGCGGATCGAGCTGGCCTGCTACAAATTCCAACCGCCGGTCGGCGTCAGCCATGCGCAAGTCTTGCTCGAAGCCCATCGCTTGCGGGTCGCGGAAAGGGCGTACAATATCCAGGATTCTCACCTGGCCAATGCCATCGAGCTGTTGATCAGACGGACTCAGCCCTCGCTGTCTGAAGATCGTGAAGCCCGGCACGCCTACGCCCAGGAAGTCGCCGGCCCCTAGAGCAGTCGTCAGTCGTCAGTAGCCAGTAGTCAGTAGCGGTGACGCACTGGAACGCGATCGTGCGCTGTTGATCTGGCTCAATCTTTCTGACCAATGCTGTAAAGGCCTGTTCAGGAATGACTTCCCGTTTTTGGAGATTAGAGATTGATCGCGGCGGCCCAATCTCTAATCTCCAATCTCCAATCTCTAATCTCCGGGCAAAGCGGAGGATGAGCCTGATGGAACCCAACACTAAGATAACCGGCGCCAGATTCATCGCCGAAACGCTCAAGGGGTATGGCGTGACTCACATCTTTTATGTGGACGCCATTTTGCGGAAAACGATGGTGGACCTGGAAGAGCTCGGTATCCGCCGGGTCATCACGCACTCGGAAAAAGCCGCCGCCTACATGGCCGACGGCTATGCCCGCGTTTCCCACAGGGCCGGGGTTTGTATGGCGCAATCGGTGGGTGCGGCCAACCTCGCTTCCGGGCTTCAAGATGCGTATCTGGGTCTCTCGCCGGTGATTGCCCTCACGGGAAAAAAGCCGCCCTTGTTTCAACATCGTCATGCGTACCAGGAAGTGCAGCATGGCCCCCTGTTTGCGCCAGTCACGAAATACAATGTCGATGTTGTTACGCCGGCGCAGCTGCCATATCTGTTGCGCCAGGCCTTTCGTGAAGCTACGTCGGGGGCGCCGGGGCCGGTTCACCTGGATCTGCTGGGACACAGCGGGCGGCCTTTGGAAGCGGCGGAAGTGGCGCTGCCGATTGTCGTTGAAGAACCGTTTACCCGCTTCCCGGCGTTTCGGCCTGAGCCGGAAGATGCAGCTGTAGAACGGGCTGCCCGCGCAATCGCCGTCGCGAAACGGCCCGTGATTGTGGCTGGGGGCGGCGTGCGAATTTCTTCAGCCGCGGCTGAGGTGGTTGCTCTGGCAGAAAAATGCTCCATCCCCGTGGCGACCTCTGTCAACGGGAAAGGAACGATTCTGGATAGCCATCCCCTCAGCGTGGGTGTGGTGGGTTCGTATTCGGCCCGCTGCGCCAACCAGGTGGTGTCGGAGGCGGATCTGGTGATCTACATCGGCAGCCACACCGGCGATCAAGTAACCCACAACTGGACCGTCCCCTCGCCCTGGACCCTGGTCGTGCAGATTGATATCGACCCGGCAGAGATCGGGCGTAGTTATGCCGGCGCCATTGGCGTGGTGGGGGATGCGAAGATGGCCCTGGCCAAACTCATCACCACGCTTGACGCAGGGCGCGCCGACGAGCCGTGGCTACAGCGTACGCAGATGCTTGTCAGCGCGTGGCATGATGAGATCGAATCACTGCGCCAATCGGATGCCGTCCCCATCCGTCCAGAGCGGCTATGTAAAGAGCTGAGCGACGCCCTGCCTGAGAACGCTGTGTTGGTTGCCGACACCGGCTATGCCTCTATCTGGACGGCGACGATGGTCCGCTTGAACCATCCGGGGCAGACCTATCTGAGAGCGGCTGGTTCCCTGGGTTGGGCGTTCCCGGCGGCGCTGGGAGCAAAATGCGCTGTGCCTGACCGGCCAGTGATCTGCTTCACCGGTGATGGCGGTTTCTGGTATCACTTGAGCGAACTGGAAACGGCGTGCCGTTACAACATTAACACCGTAACCATCATCAATAATAACAATGGGTTAGCGCAGGGGATAGATGACATTCACGCCGTTTATGGCGATCGGCCCGGGAACCCCGCGGAGCTATATCGCTTCAAACCGGTCGGCTTTGCCCGGATTGCCCAGGAAATGGGGTGTCTAGGCATTCGCGTGGAACACCCAGATGAAATCAGCGGCGCGATTCGGCAGGCATTGGTGGCAGAAATGCCCACCGTCGTCGAGGTCACGAGCGGATTGCGATATCGGGCCCCGGAGCCCTGGGCGCCGGCTAGCTGATTCTCGCTACGATATCAATCGCGGCGAGCACACCGCCGGCTACGTTGCCGAGCGCGAGCGCGCCCGGAAAGGTTGCACTCACACGCCCGACCAGGCGGGTGTAGTCGTCCCCGCGTCCGGTTAGTTGCAGCGTTTCATAGAAAAACGCATCCTCCGATCGGAGGGCGCGCTTCATGCAGCAGTGCCTCAAAGCCGGGCTTCTTGACGAAATAACCATCGATCTGGTGCCCGTCCTGCTTGGAGAGGGTATCCGATTGTTCGAGCATCTCGGCACTGAACCAATTGAACTGGAAAGCACGCGGGTGGTCGAGGCGCCTGGGGTAACCCATCTTCGCTTCCGTGTCGTCAAGTAACGACGCACGGCAACGCGCTGCTCTGGAGCGGTAGCTCGGCCCATCCGCCGCTGAACGCGTGTCATCCGAGCAGCGACTGACCGCATGGTCGAGCACGCCGACGTCCTGATACCATGCAAGCGCCACACTCGCGCTGGGGCGTGACTACACAGTGCTGCAAAGCATCCGTCTAAGTAGTTATCTAAGATTTTGCACATTTGCGCCGCCGCTCGTGGGCCGCGGTTCTGATCACTGCCTTTTCCGGCTTAACCAGGCGGCACCCCCAGTCAGCGCCACGTAACTCACCAAGCTGCTGATGAGCGGAGCCTTCGTCGTCCGCGGGGGCGGGCCGAAGGTGGCCCGCCCTTGGAGCAGCAGCAGCACGCCAGCGAAGAGGCTCATCCCGTACTTGCCACCGACACTGCTCTCGGCCGCCGTGGATCGCAGGTACAGGCTGAAACCGCCGAGCAGCAACAACGATTCGACCACAAAGGCGGCAATCCGCCGCCGCCACAGGCCGAAACCAACCTTGTACGAGTTATCCCATAACGGGAGATCCCGCTGATGGACGATCAGGTCCAGCACCCAGTGCGACAAGGTCGTGGCGCTACTCAGCAGCGCGGCCTTGGTCCGCTCCTGAGCAGTCCCCGAGCTGAGCGCGCGGGTTGCCACGTAGACCGCCGCCGACTGGACCAGGGCCGATGGGAGGCTGTGGGAGTAGGGATGATTGTAGGTTAAGATGAATGGCGTGGTGGGCAACGTGGGGTCGATCTCG
>WNGB01011394.1_pt1 | contig 12186 bp, 11 predicted proteins | sample 5400681 | NCBI WGS metagenome assembly WNGB01 (sample SAMN13153367, study PRJNA577476) | soil metagenome | isolation source: 115 cm soil or saprolite under grassland replicate 2 | place: USA:California | collected 2016-06-15 | reverse complement strand
CCGCACCCTGCAGATTCCGCCGGAGGTCATGAAGCCGGTGAAGATCTGGGCTCCCACGTCGTCATCATAGTCACTCACTAATCGCGTAACCCCTTGAAACGCTGGCATTCCACTCCCAGAAGCGCGGAAGTTGGGCTAGCAAACTCGTCCTTGTCGTGGGCAGCTCGCTGCGCGATCCCAGCATCGTGCGGCTCTTCACCGAGGCGGGCGTCGGTGTCTCTGGCTACTTCGTCGTACCCGAGTTTTGGGGGACCACAGTCGCACGGCTACGCGCGTGGAACTTGGAATGCATCAAGTCAGACGCCGCGAGCTTCTTCCGTGCGCTCACTGCCGCCCGCAAGAAAGTCTCATAGCGAGCTCGGCGCCTGCGGACACGCTCATGGGCGGCGCCAGGACGCCCTCCAGGGAGAGGCTCCTTGGCAGTCCTGTGGGGACTGAACGTGGGCCTGACCGCGGGCACGCTCGGGATGGCCAAAAACACCATCACCGAGATGCTTGATTTGATGGCGGGCTCGACGAGATTTGAACTCGCGACCTCTGGATTGACAGTCCAGTGTGCTAACCAGGCTGCACCACGAGCCCGTGACGATACTACGCGAGGTTACACGACACCATTTCGGAACGCAAGAGCCTGGCGTGCCCCAGGACGCGGTGCTGCGGCACGTCGCCGACCAGGCCTGTTACAACACGTCACCCCGTTCACGCTTCGGCACCTACGGGCCCGCGCGAACCGGCAGCAGCTCAAGGCCGACTTCGAGGCCTGCCTGGACGGCTTGCCCAACGTGCGGGACATCCTCCACAACTTCGAATTCCGCAACCAAGGGCATGAAGGGTCAGCTCGTGCTCCACGAGGATCGGTACGACCTGGTCAAAGAGCGGTTGACACATCTCGCAACCAACCGGCGAGGCGGCTCGGCCGCCGTGGGCGCGCGAGCAGATCAGCACTGACCCGGTGCCGGTCGCGTCGCTACGTCACCTCCAGCGGGCGCGCCACCATGATGCCGGTGTGTGTAGACACGAGCCCGAGGTACGTCGCGAGTTCGTCGTCGAGGGTGACCGCTTTCTGAGTGGTCGACGCATGCAGCAATCTCAGCACACCTCTCTCGTCCCTGTAGCAGAACCCCGCGTGCGCGCAATCGAGACCGTCGATCGTCGTGGTGACGCCAACGATATCCCCCGTCATTAAGAGCGGCTGGGCGGCCGCCACCTTCTCTTTCGGCACATACTGCATCTCGCGGGCGTTGATCTCGGCCTCGACGCGCGCAATCTTCCGGACCAGGTCGGGGCTTGCCTTCAGCTGTTGGTAGGCCTCGGGATGCGTGCTCATGAAGTTGACCCGCTTGGTGAAGCGCGCGGCCCCCGGAAGTTCGGGGGTGATCAGACGGACCACTCGCTTGTGCTCGTTGTCGAAGAACCAGTCGCTCAGGTAGTGTAGCCGCGACGCATAGTCGGTGAGCTGGCCGCCCCGGTACCTGGTGAAGCTGACCTCCGCCAACAGCGCGTCGGGTGTGCGCCCACCGCGCCTCAGCATTCGCGCAAAGGCGAGCGAGCTCTCAAAGAACGTGACGCAGTCCAGGCCTCGGAGGTTGACCGAACAGACCTCGCGATCCTCGTAGAGCTCCAGCGTCGCGACGACGTACGGCGTCTGCCGGAGTGCCATTCCGATGGCGCCGATCCGCTCGCCGATCGGCAGCTCGCTCCAGGCGCGCTCGCGCGCCAGCCTCAACAACTGCTCGAACGTCTCCTGCCCCGCGAAGACGTTCCGATCGCGGTCGCGCCCCGGCACGGGATCCGGGCGCGAGACCGCGAGGGCCCCGGCACCCACCAGGGCCTTCCACACCAGCATGATGAACGCTCGCCGTTCCAGCGTCGAACCACCCATGACCCTTAGCATCGCACAGTGGAACCGGCCCGCTCAAACTGGCGCCAACGGGGCCCCCGCGCCTCCCTTCGCGTTTCGCGACGACCTGAGGCGCGCGGCGGGTCCCGATGCACCGCAGGGGACCGTCCGCGTCACTCAGCCGCGCGCCGCCGAGTGCCGAGCCACTTCTTTGGCGAGGGCGCGATGCTCGGCGCAGCCGATGACCGAGACGTCGGGCCGTGGTCCGGCCGCGCCGATGAGCCGCCCGGCCGCTCGGCGGCGCTGCAGGGCCGGAGCGAGGTCGAGCGTGCCCCGGTCGACCTCCCGGCCAATCGCCGCCACTGCCTCGTTTTGAGCCTCGGCGCTTCGGCAGACGAGCGCGAGATCGCCGCCGGCGGCCAGGAACCGTCGAGCCGCGTCCGCGACACCCCAGGTGCTGGCGACAGCGGCCATCTCCAGGTCGTCACTCAGGACGAGGCCGGAGAAGCCGAGACGCCGCCGGAGCAGGCCGCCGATGACCTTGGCGGAGAGCGACGCGGGGAGCGCCGGGTCAAGAGCGCGGTATCGCACGTGGGCGACCATCACCGCCGGGCAGCCGGCTCCGAGGGCGGCGCGGAATGGGACGAGATCCCCGCGCTCCAGCTCGTCCATGGTTGCGTCAACGTCCGGCAATGCGAGATGCGAGTCGACAGAGGTGCGTCCGTGCCCCGGGAAGTGCTTGGCGACGGGAACCAGCCCCTCGGAGAGCATGGCCTCGACGAAGGCGACGCCACACGCGGCGACGACATCCGGAGCCGTCCCAAACGCGCGGTCGCCGATCACCGTGCTCGTCGGATTGAGCAGGCAGTCGAGCACCGGCGCCAGCCCGGAGTCGAACCCGGCGGCCCGGAGTTCGCGGGCCATTGCCCTCGCGACAGCTGCCGCCAAGCGAGGATCGCCCGAACGTCCAACCGTCGCCGGAGCTGGAAATCGGGTGAAGGGAGAGGGCAGGCGGTGAACCAGTCCGCCTTCGTGGTCCACCAGGATGAGGACGTCGGGGCCGAGCCTCCGCGCGGCCGCCGTGAGCACGAGCACGGCCTCGAGGCTTGGGCAGTTGCGCGCGAACAGGACGACGCCGCCCAGCCCGGCTTGCTCCGCCAGCGCCACGAGGTCGTCCGGAATGCGCGTGCCCTCGAAGCCGACGGCAAGGGCGTGCCCGGGCCCGGTCGTCACCCGCGACCACCTCGACGGGTCAGCCTCCTGCTTTCGGAGGAGCTGTCTTCGCGCCGGACCTGTCTCCTCCCTTCCCGGCCGCCGCGGCCCTTCACCCCAACTCCCTCGTCTCCGCCTCCGCCTGCTCCAACCAGAACCGCATGTCCATCTCGCGGTACATCGCCGTCGCGCCGATGAGGTGCTCCCCCGCCTGCTCGCGCGTACCCGTGCGCCGGCAGAGCTTGCCGAGGCCGAGGTGGCAGTGGGCGACGAGCGGGCGCATGCCGCGTGGCTCGGCGAGCGCCAGCGCCCTGCGGTAGTGGGCAGGCGAGAGCCAACGGAGACCCACACTCAGCGCAGAACCGACGCCCGGCGCTATTGGGGGCTCCACAACGGGGACACTTCATCGCTCCCCCTCTCCTCCGCGGACCGCTCGCTTATCCACCGCTATGGTCTGCCGGCGCGCACTCTAGCGAGGCGGTCCACGCGCGCTGCTGCGGGAAGCGGGCGAGCAGATCGGCGATCTCGTCGCAAGGGGACCTGTGTCCCCGGAGGTCCAGGCGCGGATAGCGATCGAGGGCCCACTGGATGCCGGCCAAGTAGTCGTATATGGTCCTGAGCGCGCGCGCCTCGCCGATCCCGGCGGCGCGAATCAGGATCTCCACGGCCTTCGCGTTGGCGTCGACCTCGCGCTGCTGGTAGTCGCGCTCGAGCTCTCCGGACGAGGCCCCGTGAAGGGGCGCCTCGTGGCCGAGGACATAGTGGGCGAGCTCGTGGGCGACGATGGCGTCGCGGAAGGTCGAGGTGAGCGTGATGGTGCTCACGGAGAAGAAGCCGCGGCGGTAGCTGCCGGGCGGACCCTGCGGGTTGTGGCTCACGAGCAGGCGGATGGGGGGCAGGCCGTAGAGGTCGGCGGTGCGGGTGGCCAGGGCGCGGACCTCGGCGGCGCTCTGTTCCTGGGCGGGCGTGAGCATGGCGCAGCCGGCGAGGAGGAGCAAGAGCAGGACGAGGCCGATGCGCGCTACCACGAGTCCCCCCGGACCCCGCCCGAATACTGAAACCCGTCGATCCGGGCGATACGACGAGTTCTCAGCGCACCAGGCCGCGCTCGGTCTGCTCTCGGAAGCCTCTCAGGCGCTGTCACAGGGCGCGCAGGAGCACCCACGCCCCCCACGCGAGGAGCGCGGCCCCCGCGCTCCAGCTCACCGCGCGGCCGCGCGGGACCAGCTTCTCCACGAACACGAAGGCGGCGATGGCGGCGACCCAGAGCAGGTTCATCACTCCCGCGACGAACAGCAGCGCCATCAGCGCCCAGCAGCAACCCACGCAGAACGCGCCGTGCCGCAGGCCCATGAGCAAGGCGCCCCGTGATCCCTCGCGCCACTCGCTGAGAATGAAGCCGAGCGGCGACTGGCAGCGCGCGAGGCACGCGTACTTGAGCGGCGTGAGCTGATAAATTCCGGCGGCGATCAGGAGCGCGGCGCCCACCAGCGGGGTGGCCCTGAGCGTGGCGGGCGCCAGCAGGGCGGCCGCTTGAAGCGCCCCCTGAAGCGCGGCGGCTCCGAGGCTGAAGGCCGACCAGATCACGAGGTAGCCCGCCAGAAACACCGTCGTCGGCACCGCCGGCGTGCCCGCGGCCGCCCGCCGGCGGTTGATGGTCGCGAACGTGAGGATCATGGGGCTCGCGGCGGGCAGCATCATGGCCACCATCATGACGGCCCACATGAGAAACCTGAGAAGGAAGCGCCCGGGCCCCTGGTCGCCGGGCATCGGCATGGGCATGGCGGGGGCCATCTCCATCCCGCTCATCCCCTCCATGCGGAAGAGGTAGAGCCAGGCCAGGAGCGCGAGCCCGGCGAGCCCGGCTGCCGCGAGGACGCGGTCGCGGCGGACGAGCGCTTCGACGGTCATGGTGGCAGGAGTCTAAGCCGCTCCCGGCCGGGGGTCAACGCGTATACAATCACCCATGGGCGCGGAGCCGATGGAGATCGAGCGGCGGCGCCTTCGCCTCTTCACCTGATCGGATCGCCGGAGACGACCATGACCGATACGCCTCTTCGCAGCCGCAACTGGTTCGGCCCGAGAACGCTCGACGGCCTCATGCACCGCTCCTATCTCAAGTCCGAGGGCTTCAGCGACGCCGTCTTCGACGGCCGCCCCGTGGTCGGGATCGCCAACTCCTGGTCGGAGCTGACCAACTGTAACGCCCATCTCCGCCAGGTGGCCGAGGCCGTGAAGCGCGGCGTGTGGAGCGCGGGGGGCTTCCCCCTCGAGTTCCCGACACTGTCGCTGGGCGAGATCCTCATGAAGCCTACCACCATGCTGTTCAGGAACCTCATGGCCATGGAGGTGGAAGAACAGGTCCGCGCCTATCCGCTGGACGCGGTGGTGTTGCTGTCGGGATGCGACAAGACGACGCCGGCGATGCTGATGGGCGCGGCCTCGGCCGATGTGCCGGCGATCATGGTCACGGGCGGCCCCATGCTCCGCGGCGTCTGGCGGGACCAGGAGCTGGGCTCGGGCACCGATGCCCGCAAGCTCTGGACCCAGCGGCGCGCCGGGGAGGTCTCCGACGAGGAGCTGGCCGAAGTGGAGTCGTGTCTCTCGCGCTCGACGGGCCACTGCATGGTGATGGGCACCGCCTCCACCATGGCCTCGATGGCGGAAGTGCTCGGCATGAGCCTGCCGGGCAATGCGGCGATCCCGGCGCCCGACTCGCGCCGCCTGGCGCTGGCGGAGATGAGCGGGCGCCACGCAGTGGAGATGGCGCGGGCTCGCGCGCCACGGCCGTCGGAGATCCTGACGCCGGCCGCCTTCGACAACGCGATCCGCACCGACATGGCCATCGGCGGCAGCACCAATGCCATCGTCCACCTGGTGGCCATCGCCGGCCGCGCCGGCGTGCCGCTTCCGCTCCGCCGCTTCGACGAGCTGTCGCGCGCCACGCCCTTGCTCGTCAATGTCCGGCCGTCCGGCAAGTATCTCATGGAGGACTTCTACTATGCGGGCGGGCTGCCGGCGGTGCTGAAGGAGCTGTTGCCCCTGCTCCACGCCGAGACGCCCGCGGTGAACGGCAAGACGCTGGGCGAGAATGTCGCGAGCGCCCGGTGCCACAATCCAGACGTGATCCGGCCGCTCTCGCTCCCGCTCGCCCCCGAGGGCGGCACCGTCATTCTCTTCGGCAACCTCTGTCCCGACGGCGCCGTGCTCAAGCAGTCGGCGGCCTCCCCGCACCTCCTCGTCCACCGCGGTCGCGCGGTGGTCTTCGATGATCACGAGGAGATGGTGCGGCGGATCGACGACGCAGCGCTTCCCATCGACGACACCTCGGTGCTCGTGCTGAGGAACGCCGGGCCCAAGGGCGCGCCCGGCATGCCGGAGTGGGGCGCGGCGCCGATCCCCGCGCGGCTCCTCAAGACCGGAGTGAAGGACATGGTGCGCATCTCCGACGCGCGGATGAGCGGCACCTCCTACGGCACCGTGATCCTCCACGTGGCGCCCGAGTCGGCCGTGGGCGGGCCGCTGGCCCTCGTCCGGGACGGCGATCCCATCGAGCTGGACGTCCCCAATCGGCGCCTCGCGCTCCAGGTGGCTGACGAAGAGTTGGCGCGACGCCGCGCGGCGTGGACTCCGCCCGCCGACCCCGTGACCGGGGGCTACCTCAGGCTCTTCCTCGACCACGTGCTTCAGGCCAACGAGGGCGTGGACTTCGACTTCCTGCGCGGGATGCGGCCGGTGCGCGACGCGGACACGGCGCGCGCATCGAGGCTGTGAGCGGCGCGCCGGCGCGAAAGCCGGGCGGCTTGAAGCGGCTCACACGTCAGGAGGCTTCGAGGCGGAGTCCCCGGGTTGCCGACCTCACGCAACCCCGGAGGCACCGCCTTTCTTGTCAGGCAGCAATCACCACTGAGAGTTGCGCCGTGCGCCTTCTTCCCGATGGTGGGGAAGCCCGTCAGACGAAGGCGCCGGTTGATCCGCATCCGCGCCTTGGCTGGCGAGCAGGTAGAGATCCAGGCGAACTCCGAAGGCCACCTGGAGCGCGGCGCACACGATCTCTGGGGGTGCGCCAGCTCGGAGGCGGGTGACCTGCTCGGTCAGCACCGTCCGTTCTCGCGTCAAACGTTGCAATTGCTTCCGCACGCGATCCAGCTCACGCTCCAGCTGCTCCAGTAACGTCATCGCACTCCTCCTGCCGCCACAGACCTCGATCAGAGGGTCCCCCCTCCTCACCACGTAGCATGCAGATCTAGAGCCAGGCCGGACAAGTCAAGAAGATCAGGAGGATGCAGCTCAGCGGACGCGTCGATGGCGCCGCACGGATCGTTGGCATCCTTGTAAATTGTAGAAACGGGCCCACGGGCAACCTCCGCGCGCCGACCGTCCGGAAGGGCCGAATGCTCATCGTGGGCTTCGTCGAGGGGACCTACAAGCGCTTCCTGGGCTGACCCGACGCCTCGGCCGGCCGGGGCTTTTCTCTGGCGATTACCCCTTGACGCCGCCGGCGGTGAGCCCTTCGACCATGTACCGCTGGAGGTAGATGTAGGCGGCGATGACGGGCAAGGTCGTCAACACGGCGCCCGCCATGAGATAGCCCCAGCCGTACACGTCGCCGGTAATGAAGGTGGAGAGCCCTACCGGCAGCGTGCGGAGCTTGACGTCGGTGATGAAGACGAGCGCGTAGAGGAATTCGTTCCACGCCTGGGTGAAGGCGTAGAGTGAGGCCGCCAGCACCCCCGGTGCGGCCAGCGGCAGGACGATGCGCCAGAACGCGCCGAAGCGCGTCGCGCCGTCGATCATGGCCGCTTCTTCCAGCTCCACGGGGATGGACTCGAAGTAGCCCATCAGGAGCCACGTCACGAAGGGAACGGTGAAGCTCGGATAGGCGGCGATGAGGCCGGCCAGGCTGTCGGCCAGCCCCATGGTCCGGATCTGCGCGTAGAGCGGGATGAACAGGATGGAGGGCGGCACCAGGTAGGTGATGAGGACGGCGCTCGACATGAAGGCGCGGCCGAGGAAGGAGAGCCGCGCGAGCGCGTAGGCGCCGATGGTGCCGATGGCCGTGGCGAGGAGCGTGCTGCTGATGGCCACGATGGCGCTGTTCCCGTACCAGGCGGCGAAATCCGTCTTGGTCAGGAGCTGGCGGTAGTTGTCGAGGACGAACGGCTTGGGCCAGAACATGGAGATCAGGCTGCGCATCTGCTCCTCGCCCTTGAGCGAGGTGATCGTCATCCAGTAGAAGGGGAAGATGACGATGACCAAGAGCGCGAGGAGAAAGCTGTAGGAGCCCAGGGCCTGCACTCGCTCGGCAAAGCGCTTGCCCATGCCTACCCCACATCATTCACGAGCAGATCACGTGTGAGGCGGGCGGGTTCTCGCGCCGGTGCGGCTTCCGGCCGGCCGGGCTCCGTCACCCACCCGCCCGGTCTCGCGATCATGCTCATGAATGAATAATCCCCGCTAGCGCGCCTGCCCGCGGCGCATGTAGCGCGCGAGCACGATGATGACGAAAGCGAGCGCGGGCAGCATGTAGAGCGCCACGGCGATGGCCTCTCCGAGACGCTGGGCGCCGAAGGCCATCTCGTACGTGAAGACCGGCAGCACCTGGGTAGCGCCCCCCGGCCCGCCCTTGGTCAGGATGTAGACGATCTGGAAATCGTTGAAGGTCCAGATGGTCGAGAGCAGCATCACGATGATGAGGATGTTCTTGAGCCCGGGCACGGTGACATACCGGAAGCGCTGGAGCGGGCCGGCCCCGTCCGCGGCGGCGGCCTCGTAAAGCTCGCCCGGGATGGACTTCATCCCGGCCAGGAAGCTGATGCCGAAGAAGGGGAAGCCACGCCAGATGTTGACGGCGATGACCGAGGCCATGGCGGTCTTCGGCTCGCTGAGCCAGCCGACTCCCTGCGGCAGGAGATGCAGCACGCGCACCAGGAGGTAGTTGAGGACACCCAGGCTGTAGTCGTAGATCCAGAGGAAGTTGAGCGCTGAGACCACGGTGGGAGCCACCCACGGGACCAGCAGCACGCCGGTGAAGAAGCCCCTGAAGCGGACCTTCGAGGTCAGGACCAGGGCCATGACCATGCCCAGCACGAGCTTCACGCCCACCGACCCGAAGGTGAAGACGAAGCTGTTGGCCACGGCGCGCCGGAAGAAGCCGTCGTGGGTGAGCTTGATATAGTTGTCGAACCCGACGAAGACCGGCGGCACGCCCACGTACTTCCGGGTCAGGCTCAGGTAGACGGCGTAGCAGAACGGGTAGGCGACCAGCGCCAGGACGAGGACCACCATGGGGACGACGAAGAGGTAACCGAGCCGGCAGTCGGGCCCAAGCACGCGCTTGAGCCCGGCCGCGAAGCCCCGGCCGTTCAGCGCCGCCTTGGCGGGGAGGCGGGCGACGGTGCTCGGCGGCACAGTCCTACATTCTCCGCGCCTTGTAGATCTCCTCCACCCGCGCGTGCGCCTCCTTGAGCGCCGCTTCAGGGGAGAGCCCGCCTGTCACCACGCGCCCGGCCATGTCGGTGAGGATGTGCTGGGCCCGCACCTCCACCGCGGCCGGCGTCATGGGGCCCGGGTGGCCGTACGTCACGCTGCGCAGGATGTTCTGGACGATGGCCTCGAAGTTCGGGTCCGACTTCCAGTAGGGGTTGTCCACCCGCGCCTTGTACACGGGGCCCGCCTGACCGATGGAGACCTGCACGTACTCGTTGAAGTGCTTCTCGTCCTCCATCCAGCGGATCAGGTCCTCGCAGAGGTCGGCGTGCTTGGTCTTGTTGAAGATGCCCCAGTTGTAGCAGCTCGAGCCGACGAAGCTGCCGGCCGGGCCGCCCGGGGTGAGGACGAGCAGCGTCTTGGGGGCCATCTCGTGCTTCTTGGCGATCATGGCGTAGTAGAGGCTCGCCCCGTTGTTGGTCGTCACGAGTTTGCCCGCCATGTAGGCCTCGTTGTTGGACACGTCCGTCCAGCCCATGACGCCCGGCGGCTGGATCTTGTGCTTCTGGATGGTGTCGACCGCGAACTGGAGCGCCTTGAGATTCTGCTCCTTGAACGCCGTGCCGAGCGCGGGCTTGCCGTCCCTGTCCCACGAGCCCCCGCCGTAGTCCCACAAGATGTTCTCCATGAAGCCGTCGCCGTCGTCCGACCGGTTCAGCGTCTGGCCGAAGCCGTAGAGGTCCTTGCCGGGGTCCTGAGTCTTCTTGGCGAACTCGATCACGTCCGGGTCGTAGACCTTCGGCGGCTTGGCCCCCTTGGCCTCCATGATGTCCTTGCGGATGTAGAAGACGGTGATCATGGCGTAGCGGGGCACTCCCAGGAACTTGCCGTCGAGCTTGGTCGCCGTCTCGGCGAAGGGCAGCATGCCGCCCTTGGCGCGCCCCATGTCGCCGGCGAGCTTGCTCACGTCGCGCAGCGCGGCCTTGTACCGGGTGGGGCCCAGGATGTGCATCTCGGCCAGGTCCGGCGGGTTGCCGGCCTCGATGGCGGCCACGAACTTGGGCTCCCGGTCGCCGAAGGTGGCCCAGTCCATCTCCGCGTCCACCTTCCGCTCCTTGGCCCAGGCCTCGATCTGGCGGGCCAGGACGTCGTTGGCGTTGGTCACGAAGCTCTTGAAGAGCCAGACGCGGAGCTTGGTCTTGGGCTGCGCATCGGCCATCTTGCGGAGCACGTCGAGCCCAGCCGCCGTGCCGCCGGTGATGACGGCCGCCTTGCGGAGAAATTCCCGGCGCGCGATCCGCCCCGCGTCGAGCCGTTCTGCCAGGTCTCGGAGACGGTGATCCATAGGTTCCTCCTTTGGAATTGGCCGGATGCTACCCCACTCCCGGACCCCGGGCAAGAAGCGTTCGCACTGCGTCGCTGATGCCTTTGGCATCGATGCCGTAGTGCCGGTAGAGGTCCGCGCGCGATCCCGACTGGCCGAAGAGATCTACCCCGAGCGGAATCTGAGGCACGCCGAGGGCGGAGCCGATGAAAGAGAGGGCATGGGAATGCCCGTCGAGGACGGACACAACGGGTATGCCCTCCTCCTCAGCGGTGACGAGCGACTCGAGGTAAGGGCGAGGCCGGCCGAGTCCCCGGTAGAGGCGGTCGGGGCTCGTCACGACGAACACATTGGCGAGCACGCCCGAGGCCCGGAGCGCGCGGCTGGCCTCCACGGCCTCGTGGACCATCACGCCGCCAGCGAAGATGTGCACCGCGTTGTCCTCGGGATCCCAGCCGGGGTCTCGCCGCGCGTCCACCAGCCTGTAGCCGCCCTTCAACACCGCCGCCTGGTGCTCCGGCGTCGGGGGCGGGGCCAGGGATTGATCTATGGGCTTGGTCGAGAGCCGGAGGTAGAGACTTTCCCCCTCGTCCCGCCTGCCGAGCGCCCGCAGCCCGTCCATCAAGATCCACTCTACCTCCCGTGCGAACGCGGGGTCAAAGTAGGTGATGCCCGGGAGGCCGACGCCGATCCCCGGCGTGATCACCGACTGATGCGCGCCGCCTTCGGGCGAGAGGCTCACGCCTGACGGCGTGGCGACCACGATGAACTTCGCGCCCGCGTAGAGAGCGTGGTGGAGGGCGTCGAGCCCGCGGGTGATGAAGGGATCGTAGAGGGTCCCGATGGGAAAGAGCGTCACGCCCGATAGCTCGCGGCTCTGGCCGAGGGCGCCGAGGGCGAGGAAGAGATTGTGCTCGGCGATCCCCAGCTCGATGTGCTGGCCCTCCGGGGACTCCTTCCACCGGACGGCCTGCGGCACGCCCTCGAAATGGTCGCGCTTGGCGCGGGGGAAGTAGATGCCCTTGCGGTTGATCCAGGCGGCCAGATGGGTCGTCACCGCGACGTCGGCCGAGACCGTGACGATCCGCTCTCCGATCGGCAGGCGGGCAAGCCGACCCAGGGCGCGGCCGAAGGCCTCCTGGGTCGAGCTGGGAGACGGATAGGACTCGCCGAGCTCTAGGGGAATCTCCGGCATGCTCTCGACGGGCGCCGCCCGGGCGGCGGGGCGCGCTGATCGCGCGATCAGTGCCGCCTCGGCCGAGCTCGGCGGGAAGCCCGCCCACTCCTCGCCCGGCGCGACGCCGAGGGCTTTGCCCAGCTCCTCGAGCTGGGGCGCGCTGAGCAGCGCGCCATGGTTCATCGGATCGCCCGCGAACGGGAG
>WNGB01018628.1_pt1 | contig 12187 bp, 10 predicted proteins | sample 5400681 | NCBI WGS metagenome assembly WNGB01 (sample SAMN13153367, study PRJNA577476) | soil metagenome | isolation source: 115 cm soil or saprolite under grassland replicate 2 | place: USA:California | collected 2016-06-15 | reverse complement strand
GGGAGAACCAGGGGCTCGCGGGACCGTCGCCGTTCTCGTATCCGCCGGGGCTCGCCGACATCGGCGGCTTCCTGAACGTCACGCGCGGCATGGTGGCCGGCGGACTCGGCGACCAGGACATCACGAACATCCTCGGTGCCAGCCTGCTGCGGCTGTTCGAGAAGGTGCGCGCGTCGGTGACGAGCACACCGGCTGCGTATTCGCCGCAGCCGCGTCGCATCGGCGACGCCACCGAGGGAACGACACCGTGGTAGGCGCGGCGCAGACCTTCGGCACGTTCGGCGCCGTCGCCAGCACGCACTGGCTCGCCACCGCGACCGCGATGTCGGTGCTGGAGCGCGGCGGCAATGCGTTCGACTCAGCGATCGCCGGAGCTTTCGTTCTCATCGTCGCGGAGCCGGATCAGAACGGCCTCGGCGGCGAGGTGCCGATCCTCGTGCGCACCGGGAGTGGCAGCGTCCGCGTGATCTGCGGCCAGGGGCCCGCGCCCGCTGCCGCGACACCGGAGGCGTTCTCGAAGCTCGGTCTCGATCTCATCCCCGGAAGCGGCCTGCTCGCCGCGTGCGTGCCCGGCGCGTTCGACGCATGGATGCTGCTCGCGCGCGAGCACGGCACGTGGATGTTGCGCGACGTCCTCTCCTACGCGATCGGCTACGCGCAGGGCGGCGTGCCCGTATCGGCAGGCCTGGCGAAGCGCCTCGCGGGCTCGGCCGACCAATTCCGCGCGCACTGGCCAACGTCGGCGGAGGTCTACCTCGCCGTAGGTCTTCCGCGGACCGGAGATCTGCTGCGGAACCCGGCGCTCGCGGCGCTGCTCGAGCGAATCCTCACTGAGGCCGAAGCCGCCTCGCGCGACAGGGAAGGACAGATCGAAGCGGCCCGTCGCGCATGGCGCGACGGCTTCGTCGCCGATGCGGCGTTCCGCTGGCTGCGCGACCGTCCCGTCACGGATCGCGAGGGCCGCAGCGACACGACGCTGCTCGCGCACGCGGATTGGGTCGGGTACACGGCGACCATCGAGGCACCCATCTCATCCCGTTCGCACGACTTCACGGTGTACAAGGCAGGCGCCTGGTCACAGGGTCCAGTCTTGCTCGAGACTCTGGCCCTGCTGGCGCAGACAGGGATCGCGAACGCGACGCCCGAGTCAGCGTCGTACGTTCACACGCTGATCGAGGCGCTCAAGCTCACGATGGCCGATCGCGAAGCCTGGTATGGCGATCCCGCATTCGTCGACGTGCCACTCGACGACCTTCTGAGTACGGCCTACGCGCGGGAACGTAGCGCGCTGATCGGGCCGGAGGCGTCGACGGAGATGCGGCCTGGCTCGCCCGGCGGACGCGAGCCTCGCCTCGCTTCGCGCGCGCACGAAGCCGCTGATGGATCTGTCGAGAGGGCGGCGATCCGGGCGATGGGAGTGCTCCCAGGGGGCGGGGACACCGCGCACATCGACGTCGTGGATCGCCACGGGAATGTCATCTCGGCCGCTCCGAGCGGCGGGTGGATCCAGTCCTCACCGGTGATCCCGGAGCTCGGCTTCCCGCTCGGTACGCGCGCGCAGATGTTCTGGCTCCAGGACGGTCTCGCGAATTCGCTCGCGCCGCGAAAGCGCCCCCGGACGACACTCACGCCGACGCTCGTCGTCAGCGACGACGGAACCGTGATCGGTTGCGGTTCACCAGGGGGCGATGCGCAGGACCAGTGGACGCTACAACTCTTGCTGCGCCATCTCGTGCATGACTCACCGGTGCACGACGCGGCCGAGGCGCCGAGTTTCAACAGCCTGCACGCGCCACTGTCGTTCTGGCCACGGCCGCGTCGGCCTAACGTCGTGCAGATGGAGGCCGACTGGGACGCGGGCGTCGTCGAAGACCTGCGTCGGCGCGGACACGTGGTCGAGCTCGTGCCCGCGCGCTCGCAGAGCTGGCCCTGCATCGTGCGCGCGACGGCCCAGGGCGTGTTCTCGTCGGCGGCGAGCGCGCGCGGTCGGAGCTGCGCAGCGGCCGCGCGGTAGGAGTAGGACGTTGCGGATCACTGAGGCGGAGTTCCGGTCGCGCGTCGCCCGTTGCGCCCAGCTCATGCAGCGCGAGACGTTCGACGCGCTGATCGCGTACGCCAGCCGCGTCCACTACGGCAGCGTGCGGTACTTCACCGGATACGAGCCGTGGCTCGCGCCGGAGGAGTGGGCCTTCTTCGTGCTGACACCAGGCCACGGACGCGAGATGACGCTGCTCAGCAACAGCCCCTGGGACTTCTGGGACTTCAACAAGCGGGACGCGACCTGGGTGCCCGACGTCATCGTGGGCAGCAAATGGACAGCGAGCATCGCGGGTCTCCTGCCCAAGACAGCGCGACGGGTGGGCATCGCGGGCTGGTCCGCCTTCCCCGCTCCGGTGTACGAAGGCCTGCGCGAGGCGTGCCCAAAGACGCGTTTTGCCGACGCGACGGAGCTCGTCCGCGGACTGCGCGCGATCAAGAGCGACGCCGAGATCGAGATCCTCCGGCTCGTGGGCGAGCTCGCTGACCTCGGCGGACAGGCCCTCTACGACGCAGCGGTGCCCGGGGCGACGGAGCGCGAGGTCGTCGCGCGCATCGATGCGGCTCTCATGCGCGGTGGCGCCGAGCAGATGGCGTATCCCACGATCCTCGGTAGTGGCACGAAGACGATCGCGTCGTGCTTCCAGCCCACGCATCGCCTGATCGCAGATGGCGACATCGTGCAGCTCGACTGCGGTCCGATGCTCGACGGCTACAAAGCGGACTACTCGCGCGTCGTGCTTGCCGGCGACGCGCGCCCGGGCCCCGGCCTGAAACTCGTCGAGACCGCGGCTGAGATGTACGAAGCCTGCGCGACGAAGCTGCGTGCCGGGACGAAGTGCTCCGATGTCGCACGCGCCGGGCTCCTGGTGCTCGAGCGACGCGGATACAGCCGCGCGAATCTCTTCCAGTCCGCGAATTACCCGGACATGGTCTTCATGGGACACGGCATCGGGCTCGAGAATCCCGATCCGCCGGGCATGCTCACCCTGACGAACGATCGCGTGCTCGAGGAGCGCATGGTCATCAACCTCGAGCCGATCCTGCTCGAGCCGGGAGTCGGCGGTGCCCGGATCGAGACGTCCTTCGCCGTGACGGCCGGCGACCCGCTCCCGCTGTCGTCGCTCGAGATCAGGCCGTGGGTGATGGCTCGGCGCTGACCGCTATGCGGATGTGAGAGCAGTGGCGCGCGAGGCGGCTGCACCGACGACGATCTCGCCCTTGCGCACCACCACGGCGATGTTCGCCTCATCCTCGAGCAACTCGATGCGCGCCGTGAGGTCCCCCTCGACCACGACGAGGTCGGCATCGCGATCGGGCGCGATGAAGCCGGTGCCGGGTAGCCACGCGGCCTCCGCGGCGTGAGACGTAGCGGAACGGATCGCCTCCTCGACCGGCATGCCACACGCACGGACGAGCAGCACGACGTCCCGCGCGTAACGGCCGTGTGGATGGACGGCGCCGCCCGCGTCCGAGCCGACCGCGAACGGCACACCGCGATCGTAGGCAAGGCGGACGGCGGCGACCATCCGATCCCACACCGCATCGACGCGCTGTCGACTCTCGTTCGGATATCCGATGCGCGGTCCGATGTGGATGATGTCGTCGTACACGCCAAGCGTGAACACGAGACGCGCCTGAGGATGCGAATCGAGCAGCGAGATCGTCGCGTCGTCGATGAACGAGGCGTGCTGGATCGTGTCGAAGCCAGCCTCGATCGCGGCCGTGATCGCCTCCGGCCCTTCGGCATGCGCTGCCGTGGACAGCCCGAGGTCGTGAGCGGTATCGGTGGCTGCTCGCAGCTCGTCGCCGCTAAGTACGGACGCGCGTCCGCGGCGCTTCGATTGGACGGTCGATCCGGAGATCTGAAGCTTCACGTTGTCGACGCCGTCCTTCGCTTGCTCGCGCACGACGCGACGGATCTCCTCTGCGCCTGAGACGAGCGCGGCGAGGCGCGTCGCGGGATCGATCCTCATGCTCGATGGCCATAGGTCCAGCGGGCCACCCACCGCGCTGATGATCTGGCCGCTCACGCGCAGGTCGGGTCCAGCGATTGTGCCTTCGGCGATGGCCGTTTTCGTCGCGACGCCGATCTTGCCGCGGCATCCGACGTCCAGCGCCGAGGTGTATCCGCGGCGGAGCGCCTTCGTGGCATTCGCGCCAGCGCTCAGGGCTGCTAGCTCGAGCGACCTCGGCCACTCGAGCTGCTGCATGCCGACGTGACCCGAGTACGTGACATGGAGGTGGCAATCGATCAGGCCAGGGATGACCGTGCCGTCGCGTGCGTCGATCTCCCGGACGTCCGTTGAAGGCAGGCGGACGGAACCGGCTGGTCCGACCTCCACGATCTTTCGTCCGCGGACGAGGACCTCACCGCCGCGCAGGATGTGACCCGCACCGTCGATAAGGGTGCCGGCGCTGATGTGCAGCCACTGGCTGCGCGCAGCTTCGATCGCGATCGGACTCCTCCTCAGCGCGTCACGGTGAGCACGACGCGCGATGCTACCGCGGGCACGAGGCTGCTCCAGCGCGACCTCTTCAGCGTCGCCACGTCGTTGACTCCTCAAATGCGATGCCAGCCGCGAGCACGTCGTCGTCCGCCCGCCAGCCTCCGATGATCTGGAGGCCGATCGGCAATCCCTCTGTCGAAATGGCGCAGGGCACCGACAGGGCTGGAAGTCCAGCGATCGTCACCGCGTACGTCGCGAGAATCGCGTCGACGACGCCGGGCATCGATCGTCCCCCAACGACCGGTGGGTAGTCGAGCTCCTTTGGGAACGCCGTGAACTGCGTCGCCGGCGCGAGCAACAACCAGTAGCGATCGAAGAATGCCGCGGTGCGCTGCCAGTAGCGCGAGCGCTTCGCCTCCGCCCCACCGACCTCGTGCAGGGTGAGGCGATCAGCGCGATCGATGAACTCGCGAAGCCACGGATTCTGGATCTGCGCGGCGCGTCCGCGCAGATGATCCATGACGATGGACGTGCGATGTGCGCGCAGCGGGCCGATGATCTCCGGCGCATCGTGCCAGTCGGGCGCCGCTTCTTCGACCAGGCAGCCCAGCTGCGCGAACTGCTCCGCCGCGCGTCGCACAGCGGCCGCGACGTCGGGATCGACCGCACAGAGTCCGCCGAGATCGGCTGACCACGCGATGCGTCGCCCCTGCAGTTGCGCTTGTGCCGCGCCGAATGGCACGGGAGGCATCGGAAGCGAGATGGGGATGCGCGCGTCGGGTCCTGCCATGACTGACAACATCAGCGCAAGGTCGCGCACAGACCGGGCGATCGGACCGACGACGCTGAGCGTGTCGTGCACCCACACAGTCGGATAGAGAGGGACACGTCCGGGTGACGGTCGCAGACCGGCGACGCCGACGAGCGACGCGGGAATCCGGATCGATCCGCCGTGATCGGTACCGTCGGCGATGGCGCACATGCCCGTCGCCAGCGCGACGGCGGATCCGCCGCTCGATCCGCCGCAGCCGCGCGTGTCGTCCCACGGATTGAGCGTTTGCCCGAACACCAGATTGCGCGTGTTGATCCCGACCTCGAACTCCGGCGTGTTCGTCTTGCCCACGAGGATCGCGCCCGCCTGACGCAGCCGGCGGACGTGGACCGCATCTTCGGATGGCACGTTGTCATAGAGCAGCGGCGAGCCGTGGGTCGTCCGCACTCCCGCCGTCGCGACGCTGTCCTTCACAGCGAGCGGAATGCCCTCGAGCGGCCGGATCGGCTCGCCGCGCGCGATGCGCTGCTCGGCAAGCGCCGCCTCTTCGCGCGCAGCCTCGAACGTCGGCGTGACAATGGCTCCCAGACGCGCGTCGTCGGCCTCGTAGGCGCGTCGCGCCTCGTCGACGAGCTCGACGGGCGACACCTCCCGCGATCTGACGCTCGCGAGGAGCTCGTGCGCGGCGGGAAGCACGCGGTCCCGCACGGCGCTCATCGCCGATACCGCTCTACAGCACTCCGGTCCGGCTCGAAGCCAAGCCCGGGGCGCTCTGGCGCCCTCGCCTCGCCATTCCGGACCTCTAGCGTGCTCGCCATGAGGAGGTGAAGCCCCTCGATGCCCTGCGCCGGATCTGTCATCTCCACATGCGGGACGTTCGCGAGGCCGGCGGTGAGGTGCGCGTGGATCTCGGGGTAGACGTGCGGGCTCACCTCGAGACCGCTCGCGGCAGCGAGGGCACAGATGCGGATCGCCTCGGTGAGACCACCCGCGTTCGTGGCATCGACGCGCACGACGTCCGCGAGTCCGCCTTCGATCACGCGCTGGAACGCCCAGCGTCCGGCGAGATCCTCGCCAATCGCGAGCGGAATGCGCGTGCCTTCGCGGAATCGCGCGAGCGGCTTCAGGAGCTCGGACGGGAAGGGGTCCTCGATCCAACGCAGATCGAACTCCTCCCAACGCCGCACGACGCGAAGGGCCTCATGAGGATCCCGCCACGCCCAATGCGCGTCGTACATGAGCTCAGCGTCGGCGGCGGCCTCGCGAGCGACTTTGATCCGCGCCGTGTCCTGCTCGAACTTGCCGGCGGCGATCTTGATCTTGCGGAAGCCTCGGCGCACGTAGTCAGCGACCTCGTCGCCGAGAGAGCGGAGGTCTTTGTCGGCCGCGACGTAGCCGCCGGCCATCAGCACGGGCATCTGCGTTCGATAGCCACCGATGAGCCTCCAGATCGGCAGCCCGGCCACCTTCCCCTTGATATCCCAGAGAGCGATGTCGACGACGCTGAGCGCCCGCATGAAGATCCCGCGCTGAGCGATGAGCAGATTGAGGTTGTAGAGACGATCCCAGTGCTGCTCGGTCATCAGCGGATCCTTGCCGATGAGCAGGGGCTTGAGATTGCGTTCGACGATCTCGGCGACCGGCGCGTTCCGCGCCATCCCGAATCCGAAGCCGCTGACGCCTTCGTCCGTGACGACCTCGACGATGACGTAGTCACGCGTGTCGTAGCGCAGATCGCCCATCACGATCGGCCGCGGCACGGGCACGTCGCACGTTACAGCGCGTACGTCGACGATCTTCACGCGCGACTCAGCCGTTCGCGACCGTCAGCCACGGGCGCTTCCCGCCCGGTGATCCGTAGACGAAGAGGATCCTGAGGGGCGCGGACCCAGCGGCTCGGAACCCGTGGGCGCCGAGGCGTCCGGCGGGGCTGAAGACCGCGCTGCGCGGGCCGACCGCGGTTTCGCGTCCGTGGGGCTGCACGAGGAAGCCTCGTCCGGAGAGCACGAACTGCAGCTCCCCACGGCGGTGCCAATGCAATGGAACGCTCGTGCCAGGATCGATCTCGATGACGCCACCGTAGAGATCCGCGCCCGCGATGGCGTCGTGGACGATGAGACTTACCTTCGTGCCAGGGAACGCATCAGGCCGTGCGCGCCACGACGAGGGTGACAGATGCACGCTCACCGGTGCTCGTCGTGCGCGCGCGCTCATGACCTTCGCCGCACTCACGTTCGCGAAGCCTACGACACGGACCAGTGATATGGTCCAGCCTCACATGCAGCTCACCATGCGCGAGGCGATCAAGCTCGCGATCGCCGAGGAGATGCGCGCCGATCCATCGGTCGTCGTGTTCGGTGAGGACGTCGCGGATGCCGGGGGCGTGTTCAAAGTGACGACCGGACTGCTCGAGGAGTTCGGCAGCGATCGCGTACGCGACACTCCGATCGCGGAGACAGCAATTATCGGTGCGGCCGTCGGCGCGGCCGCGAAGGGACTGCGACCCGTCGTGGAGATCATGTTCGCGGAGTTCTTCGGTGTCGCGCTGGACCAGGTCGTGACCGAGGCGGCGAAGATGCGCTATCTCTCCGGGGGGAGGCTCACGATGCCGATCGTCCTGCGCGCGTCCGCCGCAGGCGGCCTCGGCTTCGGGTCACAGCACTCGCAGACGCTCGAATCGTGGTTCATGAATACGCCCGGGCTCGTCGTCGTCTCGCCGTCGGGGCCCGCGGCCGCCTACGGCCTCTTGCGATGCGCGATCCGGGATCAAGACCCAGTGATCTTCCTCGAGCCCCGCAATCTGTACAACACGAAGGAAGAGGTCGAGACGGGTGAGGCTGCGCTCTGGCCGCTTGGAACTGCGCGCATCGTGCGCACCGGTACCGATGTGACCATCGCGGCCCTCGGCCAGATGGTCGGCGTCGCGCGCGCGGCCGCTGAGCTCGTCCCAGAGATCTCGTGCGAAGTGATCGATCTCGCCACGGCCCGACCGTGGGATCGCGCCACGGTTCTCGGCAGCGTCGAGCGCACCGGACGCATCGTGATCGTCGAAGAGAACCCGCATACCGGCGGCTGGGGCGCGGACGTCGCAAGCGCGGTCGCGTCGGAGGGATTCGAGTACCTCGACGCGCCGCCGACGCGCGTCGCCTGCCCGGATGTGCCCGTGCCGTTCGGTGCGCTCGAGCGCCACTACCTTCCCTCGGCGGAGCGCGTCGCCGCCGCGGTCACCGCGCTCGTGCGCGGTGGCACGGCGGCAGCACGAGTGACACCTCCGGCAATCGGCACCAGCCCAGCGACCGCGTCACGCAACAGCGGGGATGTCGGCCGGCGTGCCGCGCTCGCCGACCCGCTCGGTCGGTACGCGCGCATGGTCGAGATACGGCTCATCGAGGACGAGTCGATGAACCTCTATCTCGAAGGTTTGATCGCCGGCTCCATGCACACCGGCCAGGGCCAGGAGGCCGTCGCAGTCGGCGTCGCTGCGAGCCTGCGGCCGACGGATCTGGTGACGTGCACATATAGAGGACATGGTCTGGCGCTGGCCCTGGGCCTCACGCCGATCGCTCTCCTGGCGGAGATGCTCGGCCGAAAGGACGGATCGCTGGGGGGAGTCGCCACCTTCGGCGACGGCGCGGCGAACATCGGCGCGTTCCACGAGGCGCTGAACATGGCGTCGGTCTGGCATCTGCCTGCGATCTTCGTCTGCGAGAACAATCTCTACGGCGAGTACTCGCGTATAGAGAAGACGACGCCGCTTACCGATATCGCGGCTCGGGCGGCGGCGTACGCAATGCCTGGCGAGATCGTCGACGGGCAGGATGTCGATGCGGTCATGGTCGCGATGTCCCGAGCGGTGGCCCGAGCACGGTCGGGCGGGGGTCCGACGCTGCTGGAGATGAAGACGTACCGCTACGCCGGGCACTCGCGCGGCGACCCCGCGAAATACCGGCCGTCCGGAGAGCTTGAGAAGTGGAAAGAGCGCGATCCGATCGGGCTGTACGAGCGGGCGCTCATCGCGGCGGGGACCGCAGACGCGGCGAAGCTCGCGACGGTGCGCGGCGACGTCGAGCGCGACGTCGCCGCGGCCGTCGCGGCAGCGAAGGCGAGCCCGATGCCAGAAGCGGAAAGCATCTTCGCGCACGTCTCGGGCCGGGGCGTTTAGCCGAAGACGCGGAGCTCCCGCGGGTAGCGCGTCAGGACGTCGCACCCGCGCTCGGTGACGAGGACCATGTCCTCGATGTTGACCGAGCCCACGCCGGCGACCCGCATCGCCGGCTCGAGATCAAGGACCATGCCTGGCCGCAGCTCGGTCGTATCCCACTCCGCGAGATACGGTGGCTCGTGCACGTCACGACCGATGCCGTGGCCAGCCTGAGGCGCGAGCATCGGGTAGCCGCGCTTCCCGAGGGTCTCGTGAGCGAGACGAGCGAGGTCCGAACATCGGACACCGGGACCGGTATCGCGGCGCATGACCTCGTTCGTCTCGAGAATCGCGGCATGAGCGCGCAGTCCGGCGTCGTCGGGTCTACGGGAGTACGCGTTCACGCGGGACATGTCGCTGTAGTACCCGTGGTGTAGCCCGACGATGTCGATACGCACGATCTCCCCGGGCGTCGGCGCAAGATCGGTCGGCTCGATGAGGGTCGTCCCCTTCGGTCCGTACGCGACGGAGCACCAGCCGAAGGACATCCCGTGATCTACGAGCGTGCCCGCGATGACGGACTGCAGCTCGCTCTCGGTCGGAGAGCCGATGAGGGCGTCGTACGCGGCAGCGATCGCGGCGTCGGTGGCCGCTGCGACCTCGCGCAGTCGCGCGATCTCGCGGTCCGTCTTGACGATGCGAAGCTCGCGGAAGACCGGGGCCGCATCGACGAACTCCACGGCAGGAAGAAGCTCGCGCAGTCGTAAGTAGCGCGTCGCCGGTATCGCTTCGATCTCGAGGGCGACGCGCCCGCCGTCCAGACCGCGCTCGCGTATCGCTTCCGCCACGCACTCGGCGACATCTGCTGGCGCTCCGCCCGCCGTCGGGCTCGCCTGGCCAGCGTACGTCCACTTCGGCCCCCAGAACCGTCTGTCCGCGATCCATGGATCCGCGTGAGCGATGCTGCCGTGCTCGCTGCTGACGGGCGTCACAAATGCGGGGATCTTCGGGTCTCGGGCAACACCGACGAACGTGATGGACCACTGCCGGCCGTCCTCGAGCACATATGGCAGACCCTGCGCGACGTAATACGTGTAGTCGGCGAGGTAGCCGACGTTCGCACGCGAGCACGCGAGGATGAGGTCGACCCGAAGCTCGTCCATCAATTGCGCTGCTCGGGCTCGATCAAAGGGCGGTTCGCGGTCGCTCAGTGGTAGCTCGGTCGAAGCGCTCCTCGTCACGTGCGGATGACTCTAGTGCGTGTTACGCCGCCGCTTCGCGGTGGCTTTCGCCTTTGCGGCGTCGCCAAGCGCGCACCATTCCTTGACCATCGACCGCAGCTCCGACGCCCGTGCGCTCGCCTCCCTCCTAGTGGCGATGCGCATGCGCTTCACCGTCGCCCCCTCGAGGTGCGGGTAGCGCCCGTGCAGGCGTCTGCCGCGCATGAGCCTGAGGTTCACGCCGAGCTTGCTGTACCGGACGAACGCGGCAAAGTCGCCGCTCTTGGTCGACGAGAACGTGATGCCGTACTGGATCCGTTCGCGCATGCTGGGGTCCGCGCCGAGGATGACGTCGCGTACGCGTCGCAGCGCGGCCTCGGAGGGCGCCTTCGTCGCCGCGAACCAGCGCTCGACCTGGGCCGACTTTGTCATGACTGGATGCTAGCGAGGCCGGCGCGTCCGACCTGCCACGCGAGTCGGGATAAAGGTGCCAGGGCAGCTGTCCGATTGACCCCTGGTCGTCGTTCATCATGTGAAGCCCGCGGTGGCACTCCGACGTTGGCTAAGAACGATGCGCTGAGGGGCTTGGACCTTTGCGTAGCGGCCGATCTCACCAATGACTGAGCCGACGGGCAGACTCGAACTGCCGACCGGCGGTTTACGAAATCGAGCCCACACGTCCACCGTCGTCCGGGAAGGTTCGATTTCGGAGGGACTCATGACACTCGTTCCAAGACCGTATGCCTCAGTTCGCCACGTGCCATCCCGTTGGCTGCACTCATGGATGCACGAAGACTTGACCACGCGTCAATTGCCACACCGCGCCGCGTGTCGGCGCGTGGACCACGTAAAGTCCTTTGGCCCGTTCCCGCAAAGCACAGAGGCTCGCGCGCAAAAGGTGCGTTTCGCTGTTCTTCGAGACGTCCATTCCGATGAAAGTCACGGCGCTACCCTCTGTCATGGCCGGCGTCCTCCGTCTGCGTGCTCTGGGTCCGGTGGACCGGACCTAATCCGCGAACATACGGTGCGGCGCCGGCCGCGCCATCCTGACTAGTCGCGCCGGCCCGCTCCCCCGCTCACCCGCCCGCGGCGAGCGGGATCGCGACGAAGAGCGGCACGAGCTGCACGAGGACCGGAAGATCGAACGGGCTGCGCATCCCCATCACCGAAGGACGCGCGGCCCAATGCGAGACGCCAGCAACGACACCGAACGCCACGAGCACCCAGGCCGCCCACGGGGGAACGAGCGCACCGTCAGCGAGCGAGGCGCCGAGCAGCGCGATAGCGAAGAACCCGCCGACCATGAAGATGTTGTAGAGCGACCCGGTCCAGTGGCCGAGGACCGCGTAGACGTACCGCTCAGCCTCGGTCCGCGCGGCCCACACGGTGATGTCGAGACGGAACGCGAGGTCGACGAGCCAGAGCGGTGCGACCACCACGTAGATAGCGAATGGGGCGAGCGCGAAGCTGCTCGGCACTGAGCGTGCGACGAACCCGAGGCCGACGCCCATGAGCACGGTCCCCACGGCGAAGAGCCAGGCGTGCGCCCGCCACTGGCGCTCGTGCT
>WNGB01011392.1_pt1 | contig 12187 bp, 13 predicted proteins | sample 5400681 | NCBI WGS metagenome assembly WNGB01 (sample SAMN13153367, study PRJNA577476) | soil metagenome | isolation source: 115 cm soil or saprolite under grassland replicate 2 | place: USA:California | collected 2016-06-15 | reverse complement strand
TGCTTGCGGGGCTCACGGTTGTGCTGGCGCTTGCGTTCTTTGTGCTGTTCTCTACGCCCAGCACGGGCCGAAAGGACATCCCCAGAACCAACCAGCCCAACCTCGGCCGCGGATCAGGCGGAGAGAATACGGATACAAGCCACTCGGTGACGCCGCTTCTCAATGCCGATACGCGGAATCCGGATGACAACGCCGGGAACCTCAGTGCGCAGGACATTCGCAATACCGCGAAGCAACGGATGTTAGCGCAAGCAAGCCCCTCTTTCGGGGATACCCCGGTACCACCACCTCCAGCCCCTCGTCCTGAGCCCAAAGACTACGCTTTGAACAGAATTCAGTTCCCTTCAGAGCAGTCACAAACCACGACGCCCATTCCCGCTCCGACGGTCGAGAAACTGACAAAAGCCTCGCTGGTGTTCGTGAGTTCAGGATCCGGACCGCGGGTGACCGCGCAGACTTCGAGCAGCGTGCAACCTGTGGTGCTCGAACGGAATCCGGAATTTATGGCGCTGCCGACCGGGACTCGGCTGATCGCGCGGCTGCAAACCCCTGTGAGTTCGGCTGTCAAGACGCCCGTTGTAGCTGCCATAGAGTACAACTATGAGCGGGATGGCGAGATTGTCATCCCAGCGGGCTCGAAAGCATTTGGAGAACTCAGTCAGGTGAATGACCAAGGCTATGTCGGTATTCAGTTCCACACGATCCAGATGCCAGACGAGACGACGCAGAAGATTGAAGGTCATGCGGTGGGGTTGCAATATCAGCCATTGCGGGGCCAGGTTACGGGCCGGAACACTGGCAAAAAGTTTCTAGTTCGAAGCCTCACCGGAGTCGGGGCCATTCTGGCGGCAACCGTTGGGGTTCAGAGCGGCACTGGGGTCACCGACGCCCTCTCAAATAACGTTCTGCTGCGGGAGCGAGTCGCAAACAACGTCGCGGTGGCAGGCGAACAGCAGCTGAACGACTTGGCGTATCACCAAAACATCGTGGTGACTGTGCCGGGCAACACGCGGTTCTACATCGTGTTAGCGAAACCCACTGGCAGTGGCGCTGGCGCCGGGCCAGCGGGATCGGCGCCAGCCGGGAATCCCAGCGGCGCTTCGGGCTACGCAACGGCTGCCACGCCCAGCGTGCAAGAACTACGGGAACTGATGGAGTTGAAGCGGGAACTGACCCTGATGTACCAGCAGCAACAGAAAGCACTGATCGCCCAGACGGCGGCCGAACAGCGATAAGAACCTATGTGGAATGGAACGAACGCCGCAAGATCAGTGTGACGCGGGTGTTTCTTTGAACTCGGCGCGTCGCACCGAAAACAGGGCGTGACATCTGATTTCCAGCGGTTTGCCAGAGCTCTCTGAATGGGGTTAAATTGATTCCAAGGAGAGCTGTATGTCTTCTTGGCCTTTCCTCTTCGCTGCGGCACTCGCGATTTGGCTTCTCCTCAAGGGGCCGGCAGCGAAGACGCCATTCTTCGTCCAAAAAATCTGCCGCATTGCCATCGTGTTCTTCGCATACTGCGGGTTCCTGTATCTATTGAAATGGAACCCATTCTGGGAATGGATGCTGTCATTGGGGCTCGAGAACCGAATCAAGGCCGAAGGCTTTCTAATCCTGATCTCGACTCTCTTCTGGATCATTGCGACGCTGAGAATCTTTGTCCGAGGTTTTAGAATCTCCGACGCACGTCCCGTTGCGCTTGAGAATCCCAACCCACGCCAGGAAAAGGTTCGGCGACGCTTCACGTTGACGGACCTGATTCTCTTCTACCATTTCTTCAACCGCAAGTAAGGGATCGCAACAATAAGGGGTCACGATCGCGCGCTCCAGAGGAATTGCGCCACAGCATGTTTCGGGTCTACTTGCCCTATTCCCTCCACATCCAGCGAAATTCCGCAGCGTAAGAATTCGTTTGCGCGAATTTTCCAATCAGGCTACTTTTCTCTCATCCCCAAGTGGGGAAGAAAGGAGCAAATAATCCCGATGACCCAAAATTCTCGGCGGCGCAAAGTCATGGTCGCCGTCGTTCTTTCGCTGTTCGTTCTGGTTGTGCAGGCGGGTTTGATGGCCCAAAACCTCGGAACGGCCCCCCAGGTCAATGTGGCCGTTCAGGGTCAACAGGGCACCCAGCCCGAAGGCACGTTCCTGAACCTGATCAACTGGATCGGAAACGTAATCGCACCCGTCGGCGCCGGCGGCGCCGCACTCATGGCGATCGGCTCGTTTGCCATGGGGCGCGGATTCGGCAAATGGGTGTTCACGGCAATCGGACTTCTCATGGTCTCCGGCGTCACACGATTGCTGGAGTTCTGGATTGCCCAGGGCACTAGTGGAGTCACTTAGACCTACGTTCGGCAGGCGCAGCGGGGGAGGCCCGCGGCGCCTGCCAGTTTTTCTCGCGCAAGGAACGACTATGGCCCCTCCACAACTCATTACGGATTTCGTGAGGTTGATGCTCCTGCTCGCGCCGTCAGCGGCCATCATCTGTCTGGTGCTGGCTGGACTCAGCTTGCGGCAAGGATCCATTCCCGACGCGTTAATCGGCGGCAATTTCGCGAAATGGATGTTCTGGGCTATCGTGTTCATCACTCTGCCGCAGCTCATCAGTTGGTTCCCGTCGTTCGGAGTGCCTGCGCCTCTGCCGAACGGCGGCATCGGTACGGGCTGGATGGCCAACCTCCAGACTGACCTTGCAAGCTTCGTACAGAACTTCGTGATGACCAGGCTTGCGACTTCTTTTGCGGCATTCTTCGTCCTGCGGGCGATTCTCGACACAATTCAAGGCGGCCATCCGCTCCCTTCGGTTATCGCCGCAATGTTTCTGCTCGCGATTCAAACAACACTTACTCTAATCAAGGGCTATAACAGCGGCACGTCCTTCGCCACCGCGGACGTGCTCGATAGCTTGTGGAATTATATGGCCGGCACCATCTGCCCGATTGCCGCCGGACTGGCAGTCATCGGAGCCATTTGGAACTTTGTTTCCCGCAGACCGGTCTTGCCAATAGTCGGTGCAACCGTTGGTCTGCTGACGGTCTCGGCAGTCTGGAAACTGATCACCAAGATGATGTAGCGACTGGCAGGAAATATGTCTTTCTATAACGGAATCCTGAACCTGACGAACTGGGCCGGCAACGTGATCATGCCCACCCTCGGAGCATTGTTCATCGCGGTTGCCGTGATCCAGTTTGCACGTGGCTATCACAATCTCTATTCGACATGGGCCTACGGAGGGCTGATGTGCCTCATGGTTTCCGGCCTCCTGCGCATGTTCGAGAAGTTCACCGGCCAACTCGGATGGAACAACCCAGATCTCTACTGGAACTCGCTGTTGAACCTGGTGGATTGGTTCGCGAATGTCATCCTGCCCGTGTATGCCGGAATGCACGTGGCGGTGGGCGCGCTGAAGTTTGGCGGACTGTTTGAACACCAGGTCCACCACCAGTTCAACCATACCCGGCATTTCCTGGGGGCCATCTTGTGCCTAATGGTCTCCGGGCTACTCCGGCTGGGTGAGTTCTTCGTGACGAAAGGCACGGCAGGCGTTAGCTGAGGGAATCCGGCGATGCAAATTGATGACAGGAGACGGAGGAGAGGGCCATGGCGCTTGCAGTGACACCGGTTCCAAGGAACCTGGCAACGAAGGTGACTTTTCTTTACCTGGAATTCGAGGATTTGTTCGTCATCCTCGGCCTGGCGGTCGTGATGAACATGTTCGGCCGATTCTTGCAACGAGAGATGTTCGGTATTCCGATGAACGTGTTCCTGCAATACGTGGTTCCCGTGTTGAGTATTCCGGCCCTCATCCTATTCAAGTACGGGAAACCGCGTGGCTACCTGCAGGACTGGCTGATGTTTCACATGAAGCCGCACGTGTACTGCGCACTGGAGTCCGACTCGGAACAGCGCATGGAATACCTGAAAGAGGGATCCTAAATGCCACAAACGCTCCGCCAATGGGAAGATTCGCTTCGCCAGCCCGCGCTCTGCGAACTACTGCCGGTCCGAGACTATCTCGACGGCTGCATCATCCGCACAAACGGGTGCTTCGTAGCGGGCTATGAGGCGAGCGGACTGAATACATTCTTTCACTCGGACGACACGCGCAATCGAACCAAAGAGGCGCTGGAGGCGTTGGTAAGGTCGTTGCCCGAGCGGTCGATGCGGATGCAGGTTCGATATGAGGTGACGGATGGCCATGGCGACCTGACGGAGCGCTATGTCAAGGAACAGCGAATCGAAAACGCAGTGCTTCAGGCGCTGGATCGGGAACGCCTACAACTATGGAACACACGCCAGAACGAAGGGCACTATTTGCGGCGGCGATTGCACGTTTACTTCATCTGGAATCCCGACGTCCATCATGAGAGCTCGGAATTCGAGTGGCGGAAGACACGCAAGAAGGGAACCACGTGGAGCCTCTCAGCAAACAAATGCATCCAGCGAACGGTGCGTGAACATGAGGATTTTCTATCCGAGTTTGAGAGCTTGATGGCGGGCGCCCAGGCCACACTCGAGGCCACGGGAATGCAACCGCGCCGGTTGACGGAGCAGGAGATGTTTCTCGAAGTCAAGCGGGCACTGAATCCGCTAACAAGTGATACGCGGCCCTATAAGCAGGGCCTCGCTTACGAGAGCGCCCGCGCCCAGATCGCGAACGTCAACATTGAAGACGAACAGGACGGCCACCTAAAGGTTGGCGGTCTCCTATACTCCTGGGTCAGCGTCAAGGAAATGCCGGACGCAACATTTCCCGGTATCACGCGTGAGCTAGTCGGACAGGAGTTTCCGCTGGTGATCAGCGCGGAGGTCACGATCCCGGATCAAAGCAAGATCATGCGGGCGTACAAACGACGGCTTTTGAGAATGCAGGCGGCTCAGCGAGACATCCATGGCGGCTTCAAAATCAACATCGAGGCGCAGATTGCACAAGAGCAGCTAATTCAAACTCTCCAGGATGTCGTGTCCAGTTCGTTGAAGGTGTGCCAGCTCAGTTTGCTTGTTGGCTTGAGAACATCCCGCCCGATACGCAATTCAAAGGAGCTGGAAGAGGCTGAACGTATTCTGGCAGACCGGCGCCAGCGCGTCCTCCATTCAGTTGCTCGAATGAATGGCGCCCGGGGTATTCCGGAGACTCTCGCGCAAAAGAGGATCTACATCGGGACGCTCCCAGGGATGTCAGAAGAGACGAAACGCGAGCTGGAGTGCCTGACGCTGCATGCAGCAGACCTGTTGCCGGCTGAAGTCCCGTGGCAAGGATTGAGCTCGTCTGGGATCTTGCTGGAGACGCCATCGCGCCAGATGGTGCCGTTCTCGCCATTCGATCCAAGCTTGGGCGATGCCAACATGCTGATCATGGCGAAGAGCGGTGGAGGCAAGACCTTCATGGCTCAGTTGTTGCTGCTCATGCTGGGCCGGACCGGCGTGGAAATCTCCATTCTGGAGCGCGGCGATTCGTACCGGCCACTCGTGGAACTCATGGGCGGCCGAGTCATCGAAGTGAATCTGGACGGCAATGAAACTCTGAATCCATGGGACATGCCCGAAGGAGGAAAGACGCCGTCGAAGGAGAAGATCGCATTTCTTAAAAACCTCACCCGGCACATGATCGGCGACGCACCGGGCTCGGATACCACACTCGTCGATAACGTCATCAGCGAGGCGATCGGACGGACGTACAAACGGGTAGGACTCCGCTACGCTAATCCGGTCCCGACCTTCTCAGACCTGCGGGATGAACTTGCCCAATGGCAGGACGAAGAGAAGATGCAACGCGCCGTCGATGAGGCCAAGCTAGCGGCGATCAAGTTGCGAACTTGGACCGACAAGGGCATCTACAGCCGGCTATTCGACCGGCACACCAATATCCGCACCGACAACAACTGGCTATTTTTCAACGTTGAGGGACTGGGATCAGATCCTCATTTGGAAACCGCCATGAGTATGCTGATCGCGAATGCAATGGCGGAGCGGGCTTCCGGAAGGAGCGGTCAGCCGAGCATTACCGTGCTGGATGAATGCTGGTCATTGCTCGACTCGCCCGTCCTGGCCCCGGAAGTGGTTCAACTGTTTCGAACCGCGCGCAAACGGAACTCCAGCGTCTGGGGCATTTCACAGACACTCGAAGACTTCGTTGGAACCTCTATACAGCCGCGTCCCCACGGCCCGGGCATCGTGAAGAACGCGAATACGAAGCTGATCGGCCAACAACCTGGAGATATGAGCGTGCTGGAAAACCAACTCCACCTTAATGAAGTTGCACTCACCGCGATCAAGCGATTCACCTCGCCACAAAAGGGCCGTTACGCGGAGATGTTGCTTGTCATCGGGGAGAAGTCGGAGACGACCCAAACCGTGCGACTGGTTCCGACCCCTATTGACTACTGGATCTGTACGACCTACCCACGCGAGCGTGCGTATCGAGCTTGGTGCTTGAGGCGGAATCCGGAGCAGCCGTTACTTGAATGCTACGAGGAGTTGGCGCGGAAGTTTCCGCAAGGCCTCGCAGGACTGCCGCACCTTCCGGAAGAACTGTCGGGCGCGGTCCATGCGAATGAGGGCGTGCGCGTTTAGGAGGTATTAATGTTGCTCTTTACAGCACTTTTCGGCGGCCTCATGCTGCTCAGCATCGAAAGCCGGCGCCGCATGGTTGCAGTTTTGTTGATCGGGTGCATCGCAATACTTGGGATTTCGCCGCCACCGGCACAAGCTCAGTTCTGCCTGCCGTGCGTAATCCAGGCGGTGCTGGCCACCATCAGCCAGACCATCGGCAACTGGCTGAGTGTAATCAACGGGGTGGTTTCCGACATCCGCAAGTTGTACCAACAGACGATCTGGCCCATTAGCGCGATCAACCTCGCCAAGTCGCAAATCCAGTCAATCATCGCGCGGTTCCGCGGTGTAATTCAGTCGATTATGACGATCAACCCTCACACCGCCACGCTTCCTAATCCAGCGGCCCTTGAGAACATCATCCGGAACCGAGGCACTGGAGATCTTGGCGCCGTTCCGCAGGTATACGTGAACGCCTTCCGGCCGGTGCCGCAGGCTGGCGCAATCGCGCCGCAGGACCGAGACATGACCGACATGGATGACGCCCTGGCTCAGGACAACCTCATGTTATTGAAGGTAGCCGATCAAGCGCAAGACCTGGAATTGCAGGCGGCCGACCAGATCGAGAGCCTGGTAGGAAACCCGAATATCAACGTATCCGCACCGGGTTCGTCGTCTCTGATTACGGCTGCGGCCGTGTCTGCGGAGATCAAAAGCCAGGCCATCATGCAAAAGATGATGGCCGCGATGCTGCGGCAGGAGGCCGGACGCCTGGCGCACGACAACGCAATACGCAAGCGGACCGCTACGTTCGCCGGGCAACTGCAAAACAACATGACCAATGTTCTTCAGCACAAATGAGGAGGAATCATGCGAGATCAATTCAACCAGTGGAGAGGCAAGGCGAAGACCGGAAGTATGCACGTGGGCCGGTGGATACGCCGTCACACCGTATTGGCCGCAGTAGCCTTGCTCCTGACGGTGCTCATTTCGCCGAGGCACGTCCAAGGACAGGTTCCGAGTCCGTGTTGCGCAATCCTGGCAGCCGGTCTGGGCACAATCAACAGCACGTTGGGCAGCGTGATTGGTGGCGGTCTGCAGGCGATCAACACAGTCCTGTCGGATATCAGCAACTTTGAACAGACGGTCGTATGGCCAAAGCAAGCGATCGCGCAAGCTCTTGGCATGGCTGGGCAGATCCAAGGTTTTTACGCACAGATTCGTGCCATTTTCCAAATCCCGATCGCCACGGCGACGTTGCAGAACCCAAGGCAGCTTGAGAGCATTCTGCTCTCACGAAGCCCAGGTCAGATTCCGAACACGACAGCCGGCTATGCGGCCGTTTATGGTGTTGTCCCTACTCCCCAGAACGCCCCACCACCCGTGCGAGACATCATTGACATGACGGACGCCGTAGCGCAAGACGCCATGGAGCGGGCGATTGCCATTGACGCAATTGCGGACCAGGAGTTAGCTGCAGCCGATCAAATCAACACCAACGTGCTGAGCGCCACCCCTGGAAGTGCACCGATCATCGAAGCACAGGCGGACGCGTGGCTTGTGAGGGCACACGCCTACACTCAATCGGCCTTGGCGGATCTCATGAGAGTTCGAGCGATCGATCTAGCGAACAATGGCGCCCATCTGAAACTGGGCAGTGCCTGGGCGGTCACGACACAACAAAACGTAAGTACAACGCTACAACACAAATAGCCATGTTTTACTTTCAGCAACTCTTCAATACCGCCATGAGCGGAATCGATTCGGGCGGCGCAACCGCCGGTGCCGTTCAAGTCGCACAGTACATTCTATTGGCTAGTTTGCTATTCGGCATATACGAATCTTGGGCGCGCGGCGGAGACACACACTTTCTTGGAGCGACGGCGGTGCGTTTCTTCGCAGTCGGCCTCGTGATGGTCAACTACGGGACCGTATTCCGTGACGTTAACGGCATGTTCAACAACGTGGCGAACTTCATCAATACCAGTACCGCGGGCGGTGGTGATGTCTTTGGCAAGTGGATGGCGGATCTGTCCACCTACTGGAACAACAACAACGGGATTCAGGCATTGTGGGGCCTGATCACCGGTGCGTTTTCCGGCGTGCTGGAATCGCTTCTACTTCTCGTTGGATATATCCTCTTCCCCATCACCTACGCGCTGTTCTCCCTGTTCTACACCCTCTATGGGTCAATCCTTTATGTGGTGGGGCCATTTGTGCTGGCGCTGTATCCGGCGTTCGGCTTTGGAGTGATGGCAAGAAAGTATCTGGTGAATCTGATGATTTTCAATGCCTGGGGATTGATCTACTCGATCTTCGGCGCGCTGATGGCGGCGATCAACATGAATTCGGTGAATACGGTGCTCAATAGCGGGAACTTTGTCGGGGCATTCAACGGCGTGACGGGCTCGCTGCTGTTGGGCCTCGCCAGCATTCTTCTGTCGCTCTGTATCGCGCTTATCCCGTTCCTGGCTAAGCGGGTTGTGGAAGGAGATGTCGGGCAAACCATGACCGCGGTGATCAGCACTACCATGCTTGCGGCGAGAGGCGCTGGCTCCCTGTTCAAAGGCGGCGGTGGAGGAGGTGGCGGTGGTGGCGGAGGAGGAAACAGTGGGGGCAGTGCGGGCGGCGGAGGCGGAGGCGCGGCGGCGGCCGCGTGAAGGAGACGGAGCCACAATTGGAGGCGGAAATGAAGAATGGCAATGATGGGCAGAATGCGCCGGAGAAAGTTGGCTACACGCGCTATTACGAACACGATGGCATGTTGCGAGCGTATGCGAACCGCTCGATGGTGCTAGCGATGGTGTTTGGCGTTATCGCTTTAAGCTCCTTCGCTTTCGCCGTCTACGTACGCCTGCAGCCACCGACCGTGATCCGTGTGGACAGCGAGGGTGAGGCAGCGATTGTCGGCGGCACTCCAGCTCCCGGACATACTCGCGGCCTGACGTTCGCGGCGTCTGTGGCCGATGCCGCTCCCACAGACGTGGAGGCAAAAGCCGTTGTTCGTCGCTTTCTGGACCACTATTTGAACTACACACCGGCGACGGTTGATCGCCAGATGGCAGAGGCACTGAATATGATGACCGGAAACTTCAAAACGCTCGTCCTCAGCCGGCTGCGGGAGGATGACACGGTCAACAAGATCCAGGACGACCAAATCATTACAAATTTCACAGTCCGGACCATCGGTGCGGTCCAGGGTTCACCGCTGACCTTCACCGCCTTCGGGGTTAAACAGATTCACCGCCTGAGGAATAAGCAGGAGACGACGGACCAGATTGTTGGCCGGTACAACGTGCGGCTGGCGCTGGACCGGCGAACTGAGTACAACCCGAGTGGACTGTTGGTGGCGGATTATTGGGAGCAACAGATGGTCGGGGACAAGAACACCGGTCTCTCACAAGCGGACCAGTTATCGCGCGAGGCGACGCGGACAAAAAACTAGTGCAAACAGCGGATGGGAGGGAAGGAGGTGAGACGCAATGCTTGATCCAAACGCAAACCAGAAGCATGAGAGCGCGGACCTGTTGGGATTTGCAAGATTCGGTGGCCTCGATCAATTGGACTGGCTCATGATCCTGGCGTCCGTTCTGCTCGGAACTGTCGCCAAGCAATACCATGTCCTGGATCTACCCGATTGGTTCCTGGCATGGATATCTCCATTTGTGCTGATGGTCGTCGGCTATAAGGCGCGCCGGAAGATCACCGACGTGGTCCAAAACCGCCGAGAGCGGGGCAAAAGCCCTCGCGAAGAATAGAGAGGCAAAGATGCGTTCGTTGTTTCCTTCTACTTATGACCGCGCGGACGTGCTGATGAGCGCCGGCTGCAGCACATTTGTCAGCGCCGCTTTAATCCTGGTGATTCCACGAGTCGGCATCATTCTACTGGAAATCCTATTGGGACTATTCTTTATCGGATGCGCCCTCGCCGCGCGGGCGCGGCTGCGAATTCAGGCGCGTTCACAGGTAAAGGAAGGACTCGAGGGTTCGACCAATGCGAAGGCGAAATGGTTCGACAAGTACGACGTTCTCATGATTTTCACCGTGATCGTTATTTACAGCAGCATGTCTGGGTTATTGCGGCATGCAGGGTTGTCGGAAGGCACTGTAGGTATCTTGCCGCTAATCCTCTTTGCGGCGGGAATCCTGCTGAAGCCGCGCGCCGTCCAGTTCATCGAAAGGCGCCGGAAGGATCGGAAAGCCGAAACCCACGATGGGAGATCGCGCGTGGATGCCGGCGAAAAACAGGAGATCGCAAGAAAGGAAACGGTTGAGCGATGCCAGTGAACGGACCAGAAACGATTGCAGATTCGAAAACTTCTCAACCCGTCGCGAGCGAAGGAAGAAGCGTACGGGCAACAAGGGACGCTAAACCGGCCGTTGGGCGAGGGGCGGCAACACGACGCCGGCGCGACCGGCAAGAAAGCTCCCAGACAAACGGAGAGGAGCGGTTCTTCTTGGCCAGCGCGAATCGCAACGGAGACGTGCCGACCTTGGGCCGCGAGTGTGCCACTGAGGCGGAAGCCATCATCGAAGCGTTTCGCGAGAAGGTGAACCTCTATAAAGTTACCGAGTTTCAAACCCGTGCCGATATCGGTAGGTCCGGGGAACCGATCTTAAGGAAGGAGACGTTGAAGAAAAATAATCCGGCTTCTTAAATAGAGGAGACTTCGGTCTCCTGGAAGCACCCAGACTTTCTGGGACTCTGCTGCTCCTCTCTAGGGGCGGCACAACTTCACTTGCAGTCAAAAAGGAGAAGCCGATGTCAGAGAAGAACCAGATTGTCGTGGTTTTGATCGTGGCGCTCGTTCTCGGGGCGTTCGTCGATCGGATCACGGCACTGAAGATCGTCGCTGGAGTCGTTCTGCTGTGGACACTGCAGAACCAGTCAACGGTCTTCGAGTGTATCCGGAAGCTGTTCTCGTTTATACAGAGACGGCCTTCGGTTCGGGAGTACCGCGGAGGCGTAACAACCCTTACGGCCTCTTAGGGCAGTGATGAGTTTGGCCAAGTTGGTTCGTTTTCGAGCGACCCAGCCTCACCAAATAGACACCTGAATCGCATCAGCAAGTGGTCGGGCTCTTCGGGGCCAGGCCGGGAACGTTCACGTTTTCGGCAGGGCAGAAGAGGAGCGCGGCTCCTTTCTCTGTTCTGTCATATAACCAATCAGATCAGAGAAAAGGAGAACTTGAGATGCCTAACATGAACCACACGACAGACATTCTGCGCGTGAAACAGATCGTAATCGATGAGGAAGGCAACGTGGCGAAGCGATTCCCCCGGATCGACGCGGAAGGGCAGTTGAAAAATACGCTGCTGTTCGCGATGCATCCGGAGATCTGCGTCCTCTCGATGCAAGTACCGGGCGGCCTTTTGGACGCGTACGAGCAGGCCAGGATCAGCCAGGCCCTGATGCGTGTGCGCTACGAAGGCCGGGAGTATTGTCTCGTCGGCGCCAGCGGTTCGGCTAAAGACGGAAAGTTCTATGCCGTCGATGCCCAACACGAGAAACTGATCGCCGAACGGTTCCAGAAGTGGCCGCAGGCTGCCATCACGTACTTCGGCATTCTGGTTTCCGACTGCAAGGTCGTGATCCAGGAGCCGGACGTCGACGTGTTGGTGGTCGAAGATCATG
>WNGB01021316.1_pt1 | contig 12190 bp, 10 predicted proteins | sample 5400681 | NCBI WGS metagenome assembly WNGB01 (sample SAMN13153367, study PRJNA577476) | soil metagenome | isolation source: 115 cm soil or saprolite under grassland replicate 2 | place: USA:California | collected 2016-06-15 | reverse complement strand
ACCCAGACCGCGGAGATCAATCTCGGCTACACCACGGTTTCGGCTCCCTTCGACGGCGTCGTGACCGCGCGCAAGGTTTCGGTCGGCGAGCTGGTCGGCGGCGAGCACACCAGCGAACTCGCGACCATCGTGCAGCTCGACCCGATCTGGGTATGGTTCGTTTTGAGCGAACGTGACGTGCAACGCGTGCGCGCGCAAATGGCGGAGCGCGGCGTCACTATCGCCGAGCTGATCAACAAGGTTGCGGTCGAAGTCGGCCTGCAGACCGAGACCGGCTATCCGCACAAGGGCGTGCTCGATTACGTGTCCCCCGACGTCAACCAATCGACCGGGACGCTGCAGGTGCGCGGGATCTTCGAGAATTCCAAACAGGCGCTCCTACCGGGCTATTTCCTTCGCGTGCGGGTGCCGCTGCGCGCCGAGCAGGCGCTGTTGGTCCCGGAGGTCGCCGTGGGCAGCGATCAGGCGGGCCGCTATGTGCTCGTCGTCAACCCTGATGGGATCGTCGAGCAGCACCGGGTGCAACTCGGCCAGACGACGGGCGAGATGCGCGTGATCGAGAGCGGGCTCAAGCCCGATGAGCGCGTGGTCGTGTCCGGCATCCTCGATGCCGTGCCGGGGCAGAAAGTCGATCCAGAGCTACAGACCCCGAAATCCGCGGCCGCCGAGCCGACCGGATCGAAATAACCCGCGCGTCATGATTTCGAAATTTTTCATCGAGCGGCCCGTTCTGGCGAACGTGCTCGCTGTTCTGATGGTCGTGATCGGCGCCGTGTCGCTGTTGCGCCTCGCGGTCGCGCAATATCCCAACGTGGTGCCGCCGACCATTTCGGTCACCACCCGCTACCCCGGCGCGAGCGCGCGCGCGGTGGTCGACACCGTCGCCTTGCCGATCGAGCAGCAGGTCAATGGCGTGGACGGCATGATCTACATGCAGTCCTACAGCGCCTCCGACGGCAGCTACACGCTGATCGTCACCTTCAAGATCGGAATGGACATCAATTTTGCGCAGGTGCTGGTACAGAACCGGGTCTCCAGCGCGCTCGCGCAGTTGCCACAGGCCGTGCAAGCCCAGGGCGTAACCGTCCAGCAGAAATCGACGGCTATTCTGCAATTCGTCACCTTGAGCTCGCCCGACGAACGCTATGACAGCCTGTTCCTTGCCAATTACGCGACCATCACGCTGCAGCCGGAACTGGCGCGCCTGCCCGGTGTCGGCCAAGTCAATATTTTCGGGGCCGGCCAGTATTCGATGCGCATCTGGCTCGATCCCAACAAGCTCTATGCGCGTTCGCTGTCGAGCGAAGACGTCGTCAACGCGCTCAAGGGCCAGAACCAGCAGGTCACCGCCGGCCAGCTCGGGATGCCGCCGGCGCCGAACACGCAAGCGTTCCAGTACACGCTCGACATCGCCGCCCGCCTCGACGACGTGAGCCAGTTCGAGAACATCGTCGTCAAGACCGAATCGAACGGGCAGATGGTCTACGTGCGCGACGTCGGCCGCGTCGAGCTCGGCGCGCAGACCTATAGCCAGATCTTCACGCTCAACGGGAAGCCTGCGGCGGGCATCGGCATCTTCCAGACGCTGGAGGCGAACGCGCTCGACGTGGCCGGCGAAGTCGCGGCCAAGATGGCGCACCTCGCGAAGAGCTTTCCACCGGGGCTTGCCTACAGCATTCCCTTCGACACCACCACGTTCGTGCGTGAGTCAATCAAGGAAGTATGGAAGACGCTGTTCCAGGCGGCGATCCTGGTGCTGATCGTGATCGTGGTATTTCTGCAGGACTGGCGCGCCATGCTGGTGCCCATGACCACGGTGCCGGTCACCATCATCGGCGCGTTTGCGGCCATGGCGGCGCTCGGCTTCACGATCAATCTCTCGACACTGTTCGCGATCGTGTTGGCGATCGGCATCGTCGTCGACGATGCCATCGTCGTTGTGGAAGGCGCGGCGCATCACATCGAGCGGGGATTGTCGCCGAAGGAAGCGGCCATCCAGGCGATGAACGAGCTGTTCGGTCCGATCGTCGGCATCACGCTCGTGCTGATGTCGGTGTTCCTGCCCGCCGCTTTCATCCCCGGCCTCACCGGCAAGATGTTTGCGCAGTTCGCACTGGTGATCGCGGCGACGGCGTTGCTCAGCGCCATCAACGCCGCCACGCTCAAGCCGACGCAATGCGCGTTGTGGCTGCGGCCGCCGGTTCCGCCGGACAAGCGCAACCTGTTCTTCCGTGCGTTCAATGCCGTCTATGATCCGTTCGAGCGCGCCTATGCGCGGCTGATCGGCGGCATGGTCGCGCGCAGCGGCTTGATGTGCATGATCGCTCTGATCATCATCGGCGGCGCCGGTTATGGCCTCTCGCGGGTCGCGACCGGCTTTCTCCCCATCGAAGATCAGGGCTATGTGCTGGTGACGGTGCAATTGCCGGACGGCGCGTCGCTCCTGCGTACCAAGCGGGTGCTCGATCAGGTGAGCGAGATCGCCGGCAAGAATCCCGCCGTCGCCAACGTGACCGCGATATCCGGTGTTTCGGCGCTCGACAACAATTCGACGCTCGCCAATTCCGGCGTCGCCTACGTCGTGCTCAAGGATTGGAGCGAGCGCGGCAAGGGCGAGGACTTGCGGTCGCTGTTCCAGCAATTCAACCGCGACTTCGCGGCGATCACCGAGGCGCGCATCGTGGTGTTTCCACCGCCGCCGATCCAGGGCATCGGCAATGCCGGCGGCTTTGCCATGCAGCTCGAGCTGCTCGACGGCAGCTTCGATCTCACCAAGTTGCAGACCACGACCAACACCGTGATAAAGGACGCGCAAACGCAAAGCGGCTTGCAGCGGGTGACGAGCTCGTTCCGCTCCACCGTGCCGCAGCTCAAGGTGGACGTCGACCGCGCCAAGGCCGAGACGCTGCAAGTGTCGATCGACGACGTGTTCGCCACGCTCGGAGCCTATCTCGGCTCGAGCTATGTCGATCAGTTCAACAAGTTCGGCCGCGTGTTCCAGGTCTACGTGCAGGCGGATTCGCAGTTCCGCCTGCGTCAGCAGGACATCGAGCAGCTTCCGGTGCGCAACAAGCAGGGCGCCATGATCCCGCTCGGCACCATGGTCCGCATCACGCCGATCGTCGGGCCGTCGTTGCTCAGCCTCTACAACCTCTATCCGTCCTCGACGGTCATGGGGTTGCCCGCCGCCGGCTTCAGTTCCGGTCAGGCGATGACGCTCATGGAGCAGATCGCCACCAAGGCTTCGCCGCCCGGTACCGGTTACGAATGGACTGCGATGTCGTACCAGGAAAAGCTCGTCGGCAAGCAGATCTACTACATCTTCGCGCTCGCGATGCTGCTGGTGTATCTGGTGCTGGCCGGCCAGTACGAGAGCTGGTTCATGCCGGTCGCGGTGCTGCTTGCGGTGCCGCTGTCGCTGGTCGGGCCGGTTTCGGCGCTCACGGGGCTCGGCATCGACAACAACCTCTACACGCAGATCGGTCTCGTGCTGCTGATTGCACTCTCGGCGAAGAACGCGATCCTGATCGTCGAGGTGGCGCGCGAGCGGCGCGTGTTCGACGGCAAGCCGATCGTCGAGGCGGCCACGGAGGCGGCGCGGGCGCGCTTTCGCCCGATCCTGATGACCTCGTTCGCCTTTATCCTGGGCGTGCTGCCGCTGGTGCTCGCAACCGGCGCCGGCGCCAGCTCGCGCAAGTCGATCGGCATTGCGGTGTTCAGCGGCATGCTCGCCTCGACCTGCCTTGCCGTGCTGTTCGTGCCGTCGTTCTTCGTCGTGGTGCGGCGTTTCGAGGAATGGCGCGCGTCGCGCAAGGCCAAGGTCGCGGGAAAAATAGCCCCTGCGGAGTAAGTGGCTTTGGCGCAGCACCCATGAGACGATGCAGAGGATGAAACGGGACCGCCCCTGCGCGTAGGGGCAGGGCGCCGGTAGGAGGCATTCCCAATGACTGAGCTAACGCGGGATGACGTGACTGAAGTCCTTGGTCCGGTGATGGTCGCGGCGCGTGATCGGGTCGTCAGGGACCGCAAGGGTCACGACCCCGGGCCTCCGCTTGAGCCGGGGCCGGTTGCCGAGGTCGTCGATATCCTGGAGCGAACGAAGGGGCTCTTGGGCGAAAGCGGCTCTACGCTCACATAGGCCTATGAATGGCTTGTACAGACCGCGCACACACTGACCTGTCATTGCGGGGCGCTGCGGCTCGGCCGGAATGACGAAAGAAAGGGTTTGTCGGCTCGACCTGGCAGACTTCACGTGATGGTGATCACCACGGCCGCAGCCGCCACGAACAGGACGGCGATCACAGCCGTGAGCACCGCGATACCGGTTGCCAATGTTCTCATCAGGCCATCGCGGCGGGCCCGGAAGGCTGCCCGATGGGGCGGCACGGTGGGAATTGCCGGTCGAGACTCCATGACACGCCTTCCTCAACAGGACCGCGAGCCGCTCGGTCCGCCTATTCTGCCGCCCCGGCCAGGAATGCGGCCATGAGCATGACGAAGCCAGCGGCAATCCACAGCAGCTCGGTGGGAATGATCGACAACATGACGACACGCACGGGCGGCTCACGAACGCGCCTACAATTTAGTATGGCGGGCGCCCATTCCGGTTCACGGTTTTTGCCGTGCCAGGGACAAAATTGCTTTTGCGGAGGTCCCCGGCAAAAATTTTACAGGCGCGAAACGGTATAGGTGGGGTAGGGGCCGTCAGCGCGCGGGCCTCCATTCAAACGATGATCTCGACCGGACTGCCGATCGCAAGGCCAAGGTCGCGGTCCGCGCGTCCTTGGTTTACGGCGATCTCGGCGAGTCCGTTCGAATTCTCATACCAGAACGCCGTCCCGGATGGCCGATCGCTGAACGTCCTTGCGCGCTCCAGCACGCAGCCCGCCAGGGCAAGTCTCGTGTTGGGAGGGAGCATGGCCGCCCGCAAGCCGGTCATGGCATTGCCGAAGTGATCGACGTACACGATCTCGGCAAGATCGTCCGGCCAGTCTGCGCGACGCTCCGCGCGCGCCGCGCGCGGACGTCCTGGGGGTGGCTCGCCGCGGGCCAGCATGGCTGCGACCGGCGCGAACAGGTCGCGCCCGTGAAAGCTCGCCGACAGGTGCTGCGGCTTAAAATCGATGTCCCAGCCGCGCGTCTTTGCCGCGCGGCGCTCGATCAACTCGAACAAGCCGTTGCCCGGGCCGACGTACCAGCGACCATCCGCCTCAACAACGACGGGAGGACGCGCCCCGCCGACGCCGGGATCGACGACACAGAGAAACGTGGTGCCCGCGGCAAACCATTGCGCATAGGCCGCCAACAGATAGGCGGACGCCTTGGCATTGCCGGCCGGCGCGTCGGCGAAAAGATCGATGACGGGGACGCCCGGCGCCATTTGATGCAGCACCGCCTTCATCTGCCCCGTATAGGGACCCTGCAGCCCGAAATCCGTGAACAGCACGATCATGCGGAATACTTATATGTCGTCGTCCCGGTGTCCCGGATGCGGTGCAACGCGAAACGAAGTGGAGCGGTGCGCCGCTGATCCGGGACCGCCACGGACCGTGACGATCCACGCAAGTCGGGTTTACCCGACTTGCGCACATTTCAGCGCCGATCTCGGGTAAACCCGAGATCGGGGTCTGCAGCGCACCACTTCGCCGTAGCGCGTCGAAGACGCGCGTAAACGCGCTTATGGCATGTGATGCGCTGCGCCCGGGATACGTCCCTTATCTTAGCGCCCTATACGCTTCGCGGGGACGACGGCACGGAAAGTGGCGCCGCGCGGGATGCTCGCGCGGCGCCGTGCAGAACGGTCGGGCGATGCGGGGCGTTACTCCCGCTCTTTCGGCTTGTCGGCGTCCCTTGCATCGCCGCCTTGCGGAGAGTGGAAAGCCTACCGCGTCACCGCGGCGATCGCCCGAAACTCAATTCGCTTCACTAAAGATAATCAGTGTCGCTCGTGCGCGCGAGCCTCTGGCCAGCCTGGCAAACCGAACCGCGCTCGTTCCTTCATAATGTAGAGCCCCCGGCGGCGATGGGATAGACGACCGGCGCGGCTGGCATCCGGGCGCGTTCCTTAGCGGCGTTGCTGCGCCGGCTGCGGTGCCCGACAGCGCTCGCTTGCCAAGGTCGTGAGGTATTGTTGCCGGGCTTGCAAGGCTACAACCTCTTTGCTCGCTGCGCCCTTGAAATCCATCCCAAACCACAACACCGGGATGAAGACGCCAGCTACGCCCGCGACGACGTTCTGCGCGACCTTGCCGCCTTCTTCGCCGGCGAGTTCGCGCACCTTGATGTTGTTGGCCTCGATCTCGGCGGTGACCATGGCGCAACTTGCGTTGGCATCCGTCGCCTGCACGGTGGCAACCGGCTGCGGATCGCGGCCAGCGCAGGCGGCGCACGCCAAGGCGAGCACCACGATTGCTAATCTCGTCATTTGGGAAAAAAACACCGCCCGGACAAAGGGAGTGCCGAGCAGTGCTTGCTGGTTAGTGCGGACCCCATCCGGGGACTTGTTATTCTGCGCCAAACATTTGTTCGTCGCTGCCATGCTCGCCCATAATGACCAGGGTGCCGCTCATCATTGCGACGTTCGTCTGGCTGCCTGAGTGTTCGATTACCAGCCGCGGCACGGTCGCCGCGCGGTGGCGCGCTAGAGCGGCGCGGGAACTGATATCCGTGGTGAGACGCTTTTCAAGACCGCTGCTGTTACTTCGAAGTGGCGCCAGATGGAATCAGGCCAGCATTTCGAGCTTTGCCTAGTAGGTATGACACGAAAACGGCGCACGCTCCGATCATGAATAGCGCATCATGCTCGTCCACTTCGGGCGCGTCTTTGCGCGCAGCTCTTGCGAGCGAGGCGTCGCCGCCCTTCACTTGCGACGGTAAGTGCTGTCTCGGCCGAGACGGCGCTGTAATTCACTGGCGTATTGGCGTCCTATGTCTTGGCGTGAGGCTCGCACCCAATCGCTGAGCTTGGTCGTGCCGAGCGGGGGTGATTGCACGTAGAGGTTTTCCTGCATTAGGCCCCTAACCTCATCGCGCGTGTTGATCACATCCCCGACGATCCAGCCAAGAACGCGGACAGCTTGGTAAGCGAGCATCGGCGGCATTGGCACGATCAGAGCGGGCGAGCCGATCTCGCGCGCAATCATTTCTACCATTTCGCGGTAGTAGTAGGTTTCAGGCCCGATGGCGTCGATTGTTTCGTTCGCCGGTCCAGCTATGCGGTCGATAGCCGCCACGGCAAGGTCACCGACATGGATTGGCTGCAGCCGATATTGCCCGCCGCCATAAATCCCGAACACGGGCGAACGCCGCAGGGCCCAGGCAATGTTGTTGATCAGGATATCTTCCTTTCCGAACAGCACTGCAGGCCGGAGGATGGCGTATGAAATGCCGGTCTGCTTGAGGTAGTCCTCTAATTCTGCCTTGCCGCGGAAGTAGGGAAGACGCGATTTGCGATCAGGATTAGTAATGCTGATGTGCACGACACGACCGACGCCTGCGCGCTTGGCAGCGTCGAACAAAACTTTCGAATTGGTGAGTGCCTGCGCAAAAGTAAAATGCGGCGGATTGTCGAACCGTATCCAATAGGTGTTTATCAGAGCATCAATGCCGCGCAGCGATTTTTCTAGCTCATGCGGTTCCGAGAAATTGTATGGAAACGCCTTAATGGATCCGCCAAACGGATTGGGTCGCTGCGGTGAATTCGTGAGTGTGATCACCTCGTGTCGTAGCGCGAGCAGGCGCTGGGCAATGTACTTGCCTGAGAAGCCAAAAGCTCCTGTTACCGCGATCCGCACGCTGGCTTCCCATCAGGCTGGAACGTGGCGCGCCGGGTCGAACTTATTCCGGCTTGATGTTGGCCGCCCGGATCACCTTACCCCACTTCTCAGTTTCATCTGCGATCAGCTTGCCGAAATCGGCGGGCGAGCCGGTAAATATTTGACTACCGAGTTCGGCCATCCGTGCCTTCACCGCCGGATCGGCAAGCACCGCGTTGACCTCCCGGTTGAGCCGCTCGACGATCTCGGCCGGGGTGCCCTTGGGGACGCCGATGCCGAGCCAGCCGGTCACCGCGTAGCCCGGGACAACATCGCCGATCGGCCGGATGTCCGGCAGCACCCGCAGATGCGCCGTCGCCGTCACTCCAAGCGCGCGCAATCCACCCGATTGGATATGTGGCAACGCTGAACCAACAGCATCGAACATCGCATGCACGTCGCCTGCCATGAGTGCTGAATGCGCCGCCGGCGTGCCTCGATAGGGCACGTGCACCACCTCGATGCCGGTCATCATCCGGAACAGCTCGCCGGAAAGATGGGTCAGGTTTCCGGTGCCGTTCGAGGCCAGGTTGATCTTGCCGGGATTGGCCTTGGCGTGGGCGATGAACTCGGGGACGGTTTTGGCCGGGAACGATGGATTGACGAGCAAGACGAAGGAATCGTTGTTGATGCTGGCGACCGGGACGATGTCGCGCGTGACGGTGACGGTGCTCTTCTCATAGAGCGTCACGTTGATGACGTGCGGGGTGGCGACAAGAAGGAGCGTGTAGCCGTCGGCAGGAGTGCGCGCGACCGCCTGCAGTGCGAGATTGCCGCCGGCGCCTGGCCGGTTGTCGATGACCACCGACTGGCCGAGCCGCTGCGACAGCGATTGGCCGATCAGGCGCGCAATGATGTCGGGCGTGCCGCCAGCGGGAACGAAGACGATCAAGGTCACCGGCCGCGTCGGATAGGCTTGCGCCAACGCGAAACGCGACACGGCCGGCAGCGCGGCAGCGGCCGCCGCCAGATGGAAGAATTTGCGGCGGGGAAGTTTCATTTTGAACCTCCCTCTCGCTTCACATCATTCAATCACCTCGTCGGCGCGGGCGACGAGCGTCGGCGGGATTTCGAGCCCGATGCGCTTGGCGGTCCTCAGGTTGATCACGAGCTCGAACTTCGTGGAACGCAGCGACGAAGGGCCGTCCTTCCCGGTCGCTCTGAGGATACGCCATCAGAACGCCGATGCGCCGCATCCCTTCGCCCTTCTGTGCGCGCGCCGCGAGCGGCCACGCCGCTGCCGCGCCGCCGAGCAGCGTGACGAACTCGCGCCGATTCAATTGATTGAATTGCATTCGATTTCCCGCCAGCCAGGCAGGATTGTAGAATATCGAACTGGCGGCGAATAGTCAGCGGGTGTTGGAGCGACTGTACAAGCCGTTAGCCATTGGCGAGAGCGGGCAACGTCCGAGAATCGGGTCAAACGCGGAAAAGCTCAGAATGAGCAAATGTTTTCCACTTTGCCCCCGAAAGCGGACTCCAATCTGCGAGTTAATGAGTACACGCCCTAGCACCAGGCCCAACCCGATTGTAGGATTGTGCCCGACGGGTAAGGCTGATCAACCTCGGTCGACGAATTGGGATCAATGCCATGCGCCATCGATTTTTGGCTGCACTAACCGCTTCGGCGAGTTTCGCGATGCTGCTCACATCCGTGCACATTTCGTTGGCGGACGTGATCGACGGTGACTGGTGCAGGGCGGACGGCAAGCGGATGAAGATCCGTGGTCCTGAGATCGTTACGCCGGGCGGGAACCAGACGCGCGGCGACTATACCCGCCACAGCTTTTCATACGTCATTCCAGCAGGAGAGGCAGGCGCGGGCGAAAGCGTCTCGATCATTCTTCTCTCGGAGTACCTGGCCCATGCGCGACAAGGCTCCGACACCGCACCTGTTCAGGTGTGGAACCGTTGTCCGCCGGGCGTGGCCGAATCGAGGCCGGCGCTTGCCGTAGAAAAGAGCGGGTGATCGACTGCCGGCACCCCTAATTTGAGTCCCCAACTGTCCTAATTTGCAAAAATATCACAGTTACCTGTTAGCCGTTGGCGAGGGTGGCCGATGTCTGAAGTGGGTCATCCACGTCGGAGGAGGCCGAAGCCACACGATCGTGCATGTCCGCTTCGCCCCGAAAGCAACCATCGCCAATCACTATTTGAGCGTCGCAATATATGCCGCAAGGTCTGCCGCTTCTGTCCGAGAGAGTGACATGTTTGGCATCTTCGGGTGCGGCTCGAGCAAGAAGAACGCGATTTTTGCGGCATCAAAGTCTGGCCTATTTGCTATAGTCGCAAACGGCGGCGCCTCACTCGTGGCGCCGCGCTGGTTTGATACAACCACATGGCAGGGCGCGCACCATCGACGTGCGAGTCGCTCACCATTGTCTGGGTCGGCGCCAAACGCCACGCCAGACCACGCCGTCGCAGCCATCAAAATAGCCAAGCTCAAGCCACAGCCACGCATCTTGCCTCCTCGTACTGCGGACTCACCCTCTGCGCGCGCGCCGCAAGCGGCCCAGCGACCGCCGCGCCGCAAAGCAGCGTCGGTGATGTCCGCTGCACGACCGCTGTTCCCCCGAAAGCGGACGTCCATCCGCGATCTTGCTATGTCGCATTCGTGCCACAGGCTGACTTCACAGGAACAGCCGCTTCCGGCGGGAAGCGGATTCCGCGCGCTCCGCAATTTCAGCAGTCGATGACTGAGGTGGGTCTTGGACAGGTCGTCCTCACCGTACCGCGAATGGCGCATTATACGGCCGGCCGAACGGCACACCTGCGGCGACCGTCTGCACCGGCTTGAGAGAGACCTTACCGTCGCGCTTGTTGTTGCGAGTGTCGACGAACGACACCGGCCCCTCGACGACCTCCATGATGGCAACGTCGCCCGGCGCCCCGACCTGCAGAGTGCCTAGCTTAGGTGTGCGGTTGATCACCGCCGCAGGTTTGACGGTCGCCATGGTGACCACTTGCTCAAGCGAGAAGCCGAGCCCCATGAACTTGCTCATCACCCAGGTCTGTCCGGCTGGTTTGCCGCACACTCAAGGTATCACGGAGCGGACGGCAGGTCCTTGGGCAACACCTGAAATGTTCTGAATCGAGGCGTGAGCGGCCGTCACGTCGCGTCGCGGTCATGAGGGGCGCTGGAATGGGGCGGGGCGCGCACGGATATTATTGGGCCGATTTGTCAGCTGGAATTAGCGGCCCGCCAGGCAGTCCCCGCGATGTATCCAGAACGAGACGACGCCAGTCGTCATGACCGGACTCATCGACCCACTCGGTGCCGGTCTGATCGTCAGCCAGGCGCGACCGGGAGGCAACACGACTAGCATTTCCAGTAGGGCGCAGGACATGCCCGCCAAGTGGCTGGAATTGCTGTGCACGGTCATCCCGACGGCAAAGAGAATCGTGTCGCTGTGCAACCCGGCCAATCGCAAATCAAAACGGTATAGTGTGTTCACTACACTCCAACCCCTTCCTGGAACTAACCCATGACCGTACGCGATACGCAGGAATCTGCGCTTCCGACGACCCAGAAGCTCGAGTTCAGTGCCGCGGAGATTGGCGCACTCGCCCATCTCTACCGCGGTGAAGTCTACCGTAGCACGGCCTGGCGGACGCGCCTTGACAGCACCACGAACTGGGCGGTGGTTACGACGGGCATTGCGCTGTCCGCGACTTTCAGCAGTGCGGAAGCCTCGCCCTTACCGATGGTGCTCGTTGGTCTGATTGTCAGCGTGTTCCTTCTGTTCGAGGCGCGCCGCTACCGGTATTTCAACGTCTGGCGGGCACGCACGCGTTTACTCGAGACTGATTTCTACGCGCCCATGATTAGGGGTGAAGGCATTCGGTTGGGTACGGGCTGGACCGAGTTGCTGGCGAAGGACTACTGCGATCCGCGCTACCATGTCAGCTTCGCCCGCGCGGTCGGTCGCCGGCTTCGCCGCACATACGCCTGGATCTTTGTGATCCAAGCGGTTGCGTATTACGGCAAGCTCACCATCCACCCGACATCGCTGGCCACCCTCGCCGAGCTTTGGGAACGTGCCGCCATTGGTCCGATCCCAGGTGGCCTGGTCGTTGCTGCGGGAGTGATATTCCATGGCGCATGGGCGGCGTTGGCGCTCGTTACGTATCGCATCGAGATCGCCTCGCGACGCGAGCGGCGGAGCCTGATTGCGATGGGATAGCCGCGGCACCAAGCAGCAATGATGCCGCCGCCACGCCGATTAGCGTGATGAATTCGCGGCGCCTTGTATGTCGGGAAAGCAGCATTCTGAGCGGCGACGGGGGTTCGGTCATGACCGTCTCCCCGTCGCGACCGGAAGCCCGCAGGCGCTTCGGATCCGAAACCGCGAGTGAGCTTGGAGCTCCAGTCGCTT
>WNGB01028724.1_pt1 | contig 12191 bp, 13 predicted proteins | sample 5400681 | NCBI WGS metagenome assembly WNGB01 (sample SAMN13153367, study PRJNA577476) | soil metagenome | isolation source: 115 cm soil or saprolite under grassland replicate 2 | place: USA:California | collected 2016-06-15 | reverse complement strand
GGGCCCGGCGCGCCGCCGTGCAGCGGACCCTTGAGCGCACCGATCGCCCCCGTCACGGCGCTCACCATGTCCGACCGCGTGCTGGCGATCACGCGCGCAGCAAAGGTCGACGCGTTCATGCCGTGGTCGATGACGGTCACCCAGTACGTATCGATCGCCCGCGCGGCGATGGGATCGGGCTCCTTGCCGTGGATCATGTACAGGAAGTTCGCGGCAAGTGGCAAGTCGGTGCGCGGCGCGATCGGCTCTTTGCCGGCGCTCAGCCGCGCGCGCGCGGCGACCACCGTCGGGAAGCGGGCCGTCAGCATTTTGGCAGCCTGCATGTCGGCAACGGGCGAAATGTCGTCCGGCTGTTTCAGATCGAGCGACATCGTGGCGCAGGCCATGCGCAACGCGTCGATCGGCGGCGCCTTCGCGCCCGCCCGCACTACGTGCATGGTCTCCTCGGGCAACGCCCGCAACCCTGCGATTTCCTTACTGAGGGTCTTCAGCTCGTCGCGCGACGGCAACGCGCCGCGCCACAACAGGTGCGCTGCTTCTTCGAAGCTGACGCGCCCGGCCAGCTCCTTGAGCTGGTAGCCGCCGATGATCAGCTCACCGGCCTGACCGTCGACGTGGCTGAGCCGGGTCTGCGCCGCTACGACGCCATCAAGACCGCGCGGTTTGGACTTCGGAGATCCTGTCATGAGCGGCGTAGGGCGGCGGAGGGCGGCGCAGGGCGGCAAAAGCATGATGGTCGCGAAGAATTGATCACAAATCGCGCCGCGAATTGGTTATTCACGAGCATGGCACCCCACAAGCGATTCGTTGCCTGGCAAGAGTGTCACAAACTTGTGCTGGCAGTATACAAGGCGACTGAGCTGTTTCCGAAACATGAGTTATACGGGCTTACATCACAGCTTCGGCGCGCTGCTTTTTCGGCTGCCGCCAATCTCGTGGAAGGCGCATCTCGTAAGGGCCGAAATGAATTTCGCCACTTCTTGGATATCTCCCTGGGCTCTCTCGCGGAGGTCGAATATGGCCTCGAGGTCGCGGTCGCGCTTGAGTATCTGAAACCCGACACGTACACGGCTCTCGAATCTCAAGAGCGCCGAGCCCAGTTCCTCACCTGGAAGCTCAAGACATCCATGCGTTGATGTTGCCGCCTTTCGCCGCCCTGTGCCGCCGTCTCACCTGCCGCCGTCTCACCTGCCGCCGTTGTATCTGCCGCCGTTTCATCTGTCGCCGCTTCCCGTGACCGCCTTGACGAGCTGATAGATGTACTCGGCACCGTCATAATAGTCCTGCACCCCGATGCGCTCATCGCGGCCGTGCGCGCGGATGTCGTTGATGTCCACGAACACGCCCGACACGCCGTACACCGGAATTCCGGCATTGCGAAGATACAATCCGTCGGTCGCGCCGGTTTCCATGACGGGGATGACCGGGATGTGCCAAAGCCGCGTCGTGACCCGTTCGACGGCGCTCATCACGTCGGACTGGAGCGTCGCCAGCGGACTCGGGGTTGCCGCCGTTACGACGGTCACCTTCACCGCCGAGTCATTGACGACTCTGACCAGCGTGCCTTGCACCTCTTCCGAGGACGTGCCAGGCAGCATCCGGCAATTGACCGTGGCGCTCGCGCTCTGCGGCAGCGCGTTCTCGGCGTGCCCGCCGGCGAGCTGTGTCGCCACGCACGTCGTGCGCAGCTGCGCGTTGTACAGCGGGCTCGCGTCCGAGAGCCGCCGGATCGCGGCGGTGTCCGGCGTGGTCTGCGCAACGGCTGCCATGTCCGTGGCGATCGCGCTCTGCTGCAGCTGCGACCACTTGGCGAACGACGCCCGAGTGATGTCGTTCAGCCGCGCCGGAAAGTCGTACGCGCTCAGCCGGCCGAGTGCCGCGGCGAGGCGGTAGATCGCGTTGTCCTTGGGCGGCAGCGAGCTGTGGCCACCCGGATTGTGCACTTCGAGCTTGAAGGTCACGTAGACCTTCTCGGCAGCCTGCACCGATCGGAACGCGCGCTTGCCGTTGAGGATCACGGGATCGCCCGCGTCCATGTTGATCACATAGGCCGCGTCGATCATATCGCGGTGATTCTCGAGCAGCCACTGCACGCCGTTGTAGTCGCTCCCGCCTTCCTCGCCGGTCGTGAGCGCGAGAATCAGGTCGCGGTTGGGGCGATAGCCTTCCTGCTTGAGGCGGACCAGCGTGGCGACGAGAATCGCCGAGCCGTCCTTGACGTCCATCGTCCCCCGGCCGTAGAAAAACCCGTCGCGCTCGAGGAAGGTAAACGGGTCCACGGACCAGTCTTCTCGCTTCGCTTCAACGACGTCGATATGCGAAAGCAGCAGGATCGGCTTTTGCGATCCCGTTCCCCGAAAGCGCGCGAGCAGGTTGAAGTTCCGTGACCCCTCCTGTCCGACCACCTGCACGTCGGCCGCTGGGAAACCCGCATCGATGAGCCGCTTCGCCATCGCATTGGAAGCGATGGTCGTGCTGCCGCTCGAGCCGGTGGTGTTGATGTTGATCAGCTGCTCGAAGATGTCGCGGGCACGCTGGTCGTTCGGCGACAGCGTGCGTTGCGTTTGAGCGCGCAACGGCACGGTGCAGCCGATCACCAACGCGAGCAGACACGCACGTTTCATTTCATTCTCCCTGGGATATGAGCAGGAGCACTACTTGGTGGCGCGATTGCGACAGGCCATGGTCAGTCCCATATGCGCAGCTTCGATGGCATCCGGAAGGCTCAACGCCATGCGTCGAAACTCGTTAGCGGTCACTCCGTAAATCTACCCGGGAATCCGCTTGACCGTCGTTGGTCCATTTCCAATGTTAGTTCTCACGATCATGAACAACGTTGCCCGCTTCCTGTTCGTCACCGCCGCCGCGTGCGCATGGCCGGTGTTGGCGCAGAGCCAGAGTCGCGCCCAAGGGGACCTTCACGCGGCTGAAGACATTGGGATCCCCGGCCTGCGCCTCCTCGACACGAGACACGCAGACCAGCGCTTGAGCTTGCTGGGGATCCGGCTGGGCTACGTGGAGCAGGACGTACGGCTCGGCGAGACCGGCAAGTACTTCTGCGGAGCACTCACGAGCGACCGAGCCGTTACCGCTGCCGGTCCCGTTTCGTCCGGCATCGCTCGGCTTCCGTACACGACCGTCTACCGGATGGGATTGCGCTACGTGATTCTCTGCGGCGGCGTGAAGGCGGGCGACCGCGGCATCGGCGGGTTTCCCGTGCCCCCACTCAATCTGCTCATGCTCAACGTAGGCAGTGCTTCAGACCCAGGGTGGCTGGAGGCGACATCGCTACACGAGCTGTATCACATGGCCGAATTGCGGATCAACGCGCTGGTTGATGGCGATTGGGAACAGCAGTTCACCGGCTATGCCAACGCCTACGCTCCCAACCTTGGGAGCGGCGAAATCGGGAGCGGTGCCGCAGGTTTCGTGAATTCCTACTCGCAGACGTTCCCGTACGAGGAACGCGCCGAGCTGTTTTCCGAACTGCTCGTGCATCCCGACGAGGTCGTGGCGCATATCCGGGCAACGAACGACGAGGTCCTGCGTCGCAAAATACGGTATATGGACGACAAAGCCCGGACTCTGCTCGGTCTCAAGCTCGCGCCGCTCGGGCTCTGATTCGCCCGCTCATTTTCTCCGCAGCTCGATTTCCGAGACAATAAATCCGAAGGCCGGCCAACCGCCAGAAGCGACCGAACGCTCGAACCAGCTGCGCGCCTTGGCCGAATCGCCGCGCACCAAATACCAGTTGCCTATTCCATAGCTCAGCGTCGCCACCTGGATGTCGCTCGTGTCGGCCGGTGTGAACACCGAATCGGGAGAGACTTCGCCGCGATAGAGGCGCAGCCGCTGCGCATAGGCGTTGCCCGCATTCGGCGTGTCGGGATGGCGATCGAGCAGCGCCTGGGCGTCAGCCTTACGGCCGGCGCGTGACAGCGACATCCACAGCCAGTCCGTCGAGCCTGCCCGCTCCGCCGAATCGGGCGATATGGGAAGCGCACGGGTGAACGCGTCCGCCGCGCCGCGGAAGTCTCGGCGCACGAACTTCACGATCCCCAGGTGATACCAGATCCCGTAGACCGTGCTGTCGAGTTTGGCGCCGCGCTGCAAATCGTCCATCGCCGTGTCGTATTGCCGCGTGGAGAGATAGCGATGGCCGCGCCAGCGATACAGCAAGACGTTGGTCGGTGCGAGCCCCAGGCCGCGCGTGAACGTGGCGATGGCTTCGCGATACTGCCGGACGCCCGATTGCGCGACGCCCAACGCGATGATGCGGTCGACGTTGCGCGGATCGGCCGCCAGGGCACTTTCGGCGCGGGCGATGGCGCCGGTGTCGCGCTGGGAGCGATACTCGACGCCCGCGGGCGAGCGGTATTCGACGGCCTGCAGCAGGCAGAGTGGCGCGACCAGACTGAGTAGAGTGGACATAGCCGCCATATTGCAGCCTGCCGCATCGCGCCGGAAGTATGGGGGGGACGACGACCGCGACTTCGATCCACATCGGTTACAACTCGCGCTTGAAGTCCACAGGAATTGCGACGCGGACCCGGACGGCCGTCGTAGCGCGACACACAGGCTCAAACTTGGCAGTACGCACCCACCGTACCGCTGCATCCGTGAGTTCGGAATCCGGCGAACTCATCGCCTGGATGGATTGAAGATCGGGACGTCCATTCGCATTGATCGTGACCGCAAGCAGGACTCGACCTTCTACACCGCGAGCGCGCGCTTTCGCAGGATAGTGTAGTGGCTCTGCCTCGTAGAGTATTGGCCGCTCGGTCACTTGCGTTGTGTCATAGACGGTGGAATCTGACGCGACGCCGCCGCAGAACGTCGAGTGGGGCGATGCAGTCGCCCTGCCAAGGGTGGCGAGCGGAACGTGCACCCCGCCGCCCGCGCAACCGAGTACTGTCACGAGCAGTAGTGGAGAACGATTCATGAGCCCCTCTTGGGACCCGAGAACAGCTTGTACAGGACGAAGCCCCCGACACCTACGACCGCCAATGTTGGGATCCAGCCGATCACCCCGAGTAACAGCATGCCGCCCACACCCAGGGCGGTCCCCTTTACCCAACCGACCAGCTCGCCTTTCGTGCGAGCGTTTTCGACGTCCTTGTGGGTGTAGAGATCGGGAAGGTCGATCTTGACCATGGGTAGCTATTGCTCTCGAGCGATGGTGAATGCCATCAATACAGTTTGGTCACGGGGCTCGTTGGACGCCATCGAGTCGACGCACCCAGCGCCAGTGCGTGATAAAAAGGACCACCGCCAGAGCCAGGAAAATGAGGCCGATCGTGATCGACTTGCTTGTGCGATAACGCGTCGCCGCGATACGGTCCCGCACGAGCGCGTCGTAGCGTGCTCGCAAGGATGCTTCGGAAACTGTGTCCGGCTTCGCGTCCTGCCCGCGATCAAAAACCGCCTGCTCCCGGCGGTACGTCGCTTTGTAGCCCTCAAAGGGCGGATTCGCCCGATCGAAGAACGCGTTCAGAATGGAAGAGAGGGTGATGAGTGCAACAACCAGACTGATCAGGCAGACCGTGTAGCCATAGAGGTGAGCCATGCGGTTCGGTCGATCCACGTCATCCCCCTTGTGCACTATGACTGCGACAGCCAACCAGACAGCGCCAATCAGCAGTAATGGCAGGACCCAGACGATACTGGGCCAGAAGGGACCATCAGCGACCAAGAAACCCTCGGACATTAGGACCGTGCGTATTGCGGCTGCCTAAGGGATCGAGCTGAAGCTGCGGCGCGCTGAAGAAAGATTCATTCCGTAATCTACGCGCGCCGGCAGCTTCAAGCGTTTGTTAGGCAGCGCCATGGAATTACTATGCGCCTGCGATTGTGCCGCGAAGCAGAGCGGAGATGAGCCATAAGAAAATCCCGATCGCCACGATGAAAACAACAACAATGCGCCAATACACTTCAGGTTGCTGGTCGCGCGCGTAAAGCTTCCCTCGCGCGTACGCTGTTCCGCTCCTGAGCTGTTCCACCGTCCGCAGCGCGAGGGCCAGAGTTATCAACCCCAGTGCCGTGACTCTCACTCCAGTGACATGGATACGCGCCAGGTGGAGGAAAATGCCGCCGACGTACATCCCGCCCCCGAGCAAGAGACTCCAATTTCTAAGCGATACTAGTCGGGTGGGGATCGGAGACGCGCTTGACGAAGATTGCGTAGTCATTCGGCGCTGCCTAACTAGTAATTAGCCTGATTCATGCGGGATAGCCTCTCCATTGATGCTTGTCGCGATAACCGCGATCTCCCAGCACCTCCACGCGTCTTAGGCTGACTCTCTGCAAGATAACCCGCATCACCGCGCTTTAGACTGCGGTCCCTTAGGGCGCGTACCGCACCCGACACATCAGCGACGCCGAGAACTCGCCTTCCGTGCTGACGGTGAGGGCGTAGACGCCGGAGTCGGCGAAGACATGGCGCAGCGTATCCGTCGCGATGGTCATGCGCGCGACGCTCTGGAATGCCTTTGCCCCATACGGAATCAGGATAACTACGCCGCGACGCGGGGTGAAGACGGCGAGTTGGGTGCCATGCGGCACGCTCATCTCCATCGTCAGCTCGTCACCGAATCGCAGGCGCTGTGGCGTACAAACAAAGGGCGCCTTGGGATTGGGAAACGGCCACTCATTCGGCGCCATGAGATCGAACATCAGGAAAGCGCCGGACAAGAGCGCCGGCAGCACGAAGCCCCACGTCCAGACCATTCCGTATACACGCAAACTGCCGTCGAGCCAGCTGTCTTCCGCTTCACGCAGCGCGGCGGCCTGGCGATTCTCGAAGAATCGCATCGTCTCCCAATACAGCACGAACAGCAACAAGGGGATGACGAGGATGCCGATGTCGTCGCGGACGGCGGGATTGACGTAGGCGAGGAGAAACGCGGCGCAGGAAAGATCCGACACGACTTGCCCGCCGGCGTAGAACGCGCCGACCCGGCGGCGCAGCAGCAGCGCGATCATCGCCCCCGCGAGCAGGGTGCGCGCGCCGACATACACCAGCGTGCTATTCCATATTCCCATGGGGACGGACAGGGAGGGATTCGAACCCTCGATACCCTTGCGGGCATACCGGTTTTCGAGACCGGCGGTTTCAACCGCTCACCCACCTGTCCTGCTAGGCGGACAGGGTGGGATTCGAACCCACGTAACGGTTGCCCGTTAACACGCTTTCCAAGCGTGCGCCTTCAGCCACTCGGCCACCCGTCCTGAAATACTCGACGCCGAAAAGCTAATCAGGCACTGCGCAGCTTACCACGGTCAACCTTGCCGAGGTGCGTACGAGGAAGCACGTCCAAGAACGTCACCGATCGTGGCGCCTTGTAGGGTTCGAGCCGCTCACGCGCGAATGCCTGCAACTCCTCAGCAAGACCCGGCCGCTGTTCTCTCGCGACGACGAAGGCCTGGGGCTTTGTGAGACCACTCGCGTCCTCGACCCCGACGACCGCCACCTCTTTCACCAACGGATGTTGTAACAGACATCCTTCCACTTCCTGCGGTGCCAACCATTTGCCGCCGACTTTGAGCAATTCGTCGGCACGGCCGCAATACGTGAAGTAACCGTCCGCATCGCGCCGAATCAGATCGCCCGAGACGTACCACTCGCCCCGAAACGCGGCTTTGGTCTTGTCCATCTGCTGCCAGTAGCCAATCGCTCGCGAATCCCCTCGCACCCACAGCATGCCGACTTCCCCATCCGGCAAATCGTGGCCCAGGTCGTCGCGCACCCGCACATCGAACCCCGGCACGACCAGGCCAATGGTGCCGGGCCGCACGGCACCGGGCCGGTTCGAAATAAAGATGTGCCACATCTCGGCGGTGCCGAGGCCGTCGAGCAGCTCCACGCCGAACACTTCCTTCCAGCGCTCGTACAGCTCGACGGGCAGCGCTTCGCCGGCAGATGTTGCGAGTCGCAGGGACGAGAAGTCCTGCTCGGCCGCCTCGGGGTGGGCGACCATCTGATTCACCATCGTCGGCACGTTCACGAGCACCGTTGGCCGGAACTTCCGAATCTTCGCGAAGAGCGTTTCCGCGGTGCTTTTGTCGGGAAACAAGGCCGTGGCCGCGCCGACCGAGAAAGGAAAGAACAGATTCGAGCCGGTCGCGTATCCAAAGAACAGCTTCGGCACCCCCAGCGTGATATCGCGCTCGGTGAGGCCCAGGACCTTTTGGCCGTAGCACACCGTCGTGTTGGCGAACGACCCGTGACTCTGCACGACCGCTTTCGGCTTGCCGGTCGTGCCGCCGGAGAAGAGCCAGATCGCGGCATCGTCGCGGTGACTGCGGAAAGTCTCGAGCTCTGGCGAGGCCCCCTCGACGGCCCGCGTCGTCACCGGCTCTCCGACGACGATGATCTGCTTGAGATGTCCAGACCCTCCCTGGGCGGCCTGAAATACCGGCGCGGTGTAGCGGTGTACGAGCGCCACGGTCGCGCGGGTATAGGAGTAGAAGTACTCGATGGCGTCGACGGCGAGCTGTGGGTTGACCATCACGACCACCGCGCCAACTTTGAGTGTGCCGAACAGCGCCGCCACGAACTCTGGGCCGTCGGGCAGGGCGATGATGACCCGCTGCTCGGGCTCCACGCCGGCGCTCTCGAGCAGATGACCGAACCGGTTCGCGAGCACTTGCACGTCACGGTAGGTGAACGTGCCCTGGTCCGTGAGCAGCGCCGGCCGATCTCCCCTTCCCTCGCGGACCCGCGCGTCCAACAGCCAATCAGCGATGTTTAAGCGTTCCGGTAGGTTATCGGTCATCGTGCCCTGGCCTATGCTCGTTCTATCGGGTTGTACCCGGGCTAAGGAGCCGGGCTCGGCGTTTGGTGCGCCCTGTAAGGGCGCACTTCGAGCCAAGCGCGCGCTCTTAGCGCGCGCATCTATTGAGGATGATGATGCCAATTCATGAGCTGGCGCAACTGACGTGGGAAGAAGTCCGCGATTTGGATCGGGAACACACGCTCGTCGTGCTCCCGGTCGGCGCGATCGAGGCCCACGGGCCACACCTGCCGCTCGATACCGACATCGTCATCGCCACGGCAATGGCGCGTGCCGGCGCACGCAAGCTCGCGGCACGCGGGCGCCTCGTGGTGATCCTCCCGGCCCTCGCCTATACCGCCGCCGGCTTCGGTGCAGCGTTCCACGGCACGCTGTCGATCTCCGCCATCACGGTCACAGCGCTGATTGTCGACGTGGCGCGCAGCCTGTCCGATCAGGGCTTCCGACTGCTGGCGCTCGCCAATGTGCACCTCGACCCCGAGCATCTCACCGCGCTGAATGAGGCGGTGAAGCTTGCCAAGACCGACCGGCTGTTGCCGATCATCTTTCCCGACCTCACGCGCAAACCCTGGGGCACGCGACTGGGCGACGAGTTCAAGAGCGGCGCCTGTCACGCCGGACAGTTCGAAAGCTCCATCGTCATCGCCGAGCGACCTGATGGGGTACGGGAAACGATTCGTGCATCACTCATCGCGAATCCCACCTCATTGTCACAGGCGATAAAAGCAGGTAAGCGCACGTTCGACAGCGCCGGTGGACCGCGCGCCTATTTCGGCGATCCTGCGGCGGCCACTGCGGATGAAGGCGCACGTCTGATCGATGCGCTGGGCGCGATCCTCGAAGAGGCCGTCAATGCAGAGATTTGACGGCGCGGTCGCGGTCGTGACGGGCGGTGGCCAGGGGATCGGCGCGGCGATCGCCCGCGCGCTCGCGGCCGAGGGAGCCGCGATTGTCGTCGCGGCGCGCACGGCCGATCGCATCGAGAAGGTAGCCGCTGAGATTCGTGCTGGAGGTGGCAAAGCGTGGGCCGTGCAGTGCGACGTCACCGATCCTGCAAGCGTGCATAGTCTCGCCCAGGCGGCAGCCCGGCGGGCCGGAGTGGTGGATATCCTCGTCAACAACGCCGGCACTGCTCACAGCGCGCCGCTCGGCAAGATCACGCTGGAAGATTGGAATCGGGTGCTCGCGGTGAACGCGACTGGTACGTTTCTCTGTACGCAGGCGTTCATTCCGGCGATGGTTATGCGCAAGCAGGGATCTGTCGTGAATGTCGCGTCGGTTGCCGGCTTGGCGGGCGCTCGGTACATCGCCGCCTACGCGGCTGCGAAGCACGCCGTGATTGGTTTGACGCGGAGCGTCGCCGCGGAGCTCGAGGGCACCAAGGTGACCTGCAACGCCGTCTGCCCCGGATTTGTGGACACGGAGATGACGAAAGAATCCGTTGCGCGGGTCGTCGCAAAAACGGGCAAGGCTCCCGCGGAGACGCTTACCGCAATGCTCGCCTCCGCGGGCCAGAAACGGCTGATCACGCCGGACGAGGTGGCGCAGGCGGTCATGCGGCTGTGTGACCCGCGCGGACAGCGGCCCAACGGCAAGGCTGTCACGATCGCAGGCTAGGAGGACCATGGCGTTCGAGATCATCAATCCAGACGCGTTTGGAGCGCGGCCGAGCGGCTGGAATCACGGCATGCTGAGCGAGAAAGGCGGCCGCATTCTGTTCGTCGCCGGTCAGATCGTTCCCGTCGGCGATTTCGTGACGCAGTGGGACGGCGCGCTTGGCCGCGTGATCGCAGTGGTGCGCTCCGCGGGTGGGAAGGCCGAGAATATCGGCCGTATGGTCGTGTACGTCAGCGACCGCCCCGCGTATCTCGCGAACCTCACGCCGCTCGGCGACGTGCACCGCAAGCATATGGGCCGCCACTACTGCGCCATGGCCGTCGTCGAAGTCAAGTCGCTCATGGACTCGAAAGCGCTGGTGGAAATAGAAGCGGTGGCGGTGCTATGAGCCTTCAGCCGTCTGCCTTCAGCTATCAGCTCGATGCGAAGACATCCGTTGCGATGATCACCCTCAATCGCCCCGAACGCTTAAATGCGTTGACGTTCGAGGTCTACACTCAGCTCCGAGACACTTTCCGCGCGCTGGACACTGAGCCCGGCGTGCGCGCGATCATCATCACGGGCGCCGGGCGGGCGTTCTGCTCCGGCGGCGACGTCGAGGACATCATCGGTGCTCTGCTCGGCCGCGATCTCAAGGCGTTACAAGATTTCACGCGACTCACGTGCGACCTGATCCTCGCCATGCGCCGCTGCCGCCGGCCGATCGTCGGCGCGCTGAATGGCACGGTGGCCGGCGCGGGAGCCGTGATCGCGGCGGCGTGCGACATCCGCGTGGCCGCGGAATCGGCGAAGATTGCTTTCCTCTTTACCAAGGTCGGACTGTCAGGCGCCGACATGGGCGCCGCCTGGCTGCTGCCGCGGATCGTGGGCTACGGCCGCGCGACGGAGATGCTGCTGACCGGCGAATTCGTGGATGCGAAGCGCGCGTACGAGATCGGCCTGTACAATCGCGTCGTGCCGCAGGCACAGGTACTCCCCGAAGCCCGCGTGATCGCGGAGAAGCTCGCGCGGGGACCCGCCGCCGCGCTTGGCGTGACGAAACAGGCGCTCGAGGCGGAGGCGGCGCTCGACTTTGAGGCGGCGCTCGCGTATGAGGCCGAAGTGCAGGCGCAGCTCATGCAGGGACCGAACTTCCGCGAGGCCCACGAAGCCTTCCGCGCCAAACGCGAGCCGAAATTCGACTGATGGTCGATACCGCACCGGTCCGCGCATTTCTCGACGACAAGCATGTGACGTTGGCAGAGCGCGTGAGCGAATTCGCCGCGCGCCAGCTCGCGCCGCTCGCAGAGCCGAAAGACGATGCGGCCGCACGCCAGCAAGCCCGCGAGCTCCTCGGCAAGATCGGCGCCGCAGGCTGGTTCCAGCCGATTCACGACCAGGATTGGCGCGCCTGCTGTATCGTGCGTGAGGCGCTCGCCGCGGCGTCGCCGCTCGCTGACGCCGTCTTCGCCCTCCAGGCACTCGGCACCGTGCCAATCCTGCTATCCGGGAATGAGAAGATGCGAAGCCGGTGGGCCACACCGGCACTCACCGGTCAGGCTATGGCGTCGTTCGCCATGACCGAGCCGGAGGCCGGCTCCGATGTCGCGTCGCTCGGAGCGACCGCCGAGCCCGATGGCGATGGGTACGTGCTGACGGGCACCAAGACATTCATCTCGAACGCCGGGATCGCCGATTTCTACACAGTGTTCGCCACCACCGATCGCGCCAAAAAGGACAAAGGTATCGGCTGTTTCGTCGTCGCGGCGGACACGCCGGGACTACGATTCGTGCGTCCCCTGC
>WNGB01027248.1_pt1 | contig 12191 bp, 8 predicted proteins | sample 5400681 | NCBI WGS metagenome assembly WNGB01 (sample SAMN13153367, study PRJNA577476) | soil metagenome | isolation source: 115 cm soil or saprolite under grassland replicate 2 | place: USA:California | collected 2016-06-15 | reverse complement strand
TGGTATCGCTATCACATGCTGTTCGCCGAGGCGATCCGTCACCGTCTCAACCAGGACGCGCCTGAACTGGCGGCGTTGCTGCGTCAGCGCGCGGCGGCCTGGTATGCCGAGCAGCCTGATACGGGGACTGCGTCAGCGGCGCTCGATCCACTGTTGGAAGCAGACCGGGATCAACGTGTCCCGGCCGATCTCGTGTTCAGCAAACGCGAGCTGGAGGTGCTGCGCCTGCTGGCCGATGGGTGCGCCAACCAGGATATCGCACTGGCGCTGATCATTGGCGTCAATACCGTCAAGATGCACCTCCAGCATCTCTACGACAAGCTCGACGTCCACAACCGCGTGCAGGCCATCCAACGCGCCCGTGCGCTTGGGTTGCTGTAAGCCGTCGGGTACCGGGTACCGGGTCGCTTATACGGCTGCAAAGAGCGATTGGGAAGGAAAAAGTCCTTCCCAATCGCTCTTTTTTGTCGAAGTACATACCTGTTGCACATATGCTGTTATGCGGTGGCAGCGCAACGCGACCGGGACACCCATTCGGGTGGCCTGGTCACCACGCACCAACCACCCGATCGCCCACCCATCCGAACGTAGCGCGCCGGCGGCCAAAAGCGTACAGTAGTATCAGCCTCAATCGCGAGCTGACCACTGTGGTCACAGCGTCGAGACGAAACATAGCGCTCATCTGTGAGCGAAAGGAACACCATCATGCTTTTCCCAACCATCGCCGCGCGGCTGGCTTCCGCCGCCCTGCTAGGCACGCTCGCGTTCGCCGCCGCCGGCGCCGGCACGGCCGCAGCGGCGAACCGCGACCTCCATGCATCGATCAACATCGCCTCCACCCCGTCGGCAGCGCAGATCGGCCCAGGCGGCAGCTTCACGGACACGTTCGTGATCAGCGACCCGGATAATGCCGGCACGCGCGATGTCACGCTCCTGATGTCGTATCCGGCGACCGTCCAATTGCAGGGCGTTCAGTTCAGCCGCGCCGGCGCGTGGGTCGATGCGACGATGACGAACGGCTTTGAGGCCAAGCTGGGCGACATCGGCAGCCACGGCGACGCAGTCACGATGACGGCGAGCTTCATGCCGCTGGCAGGCTACGCTACTGGAGCGCCGCTCCAGGCGCAGCTGGAAGCCTCGTGGCACGACAGTTCCAGCACAAGCGATCACCATAACATTGCCACCGTCCCGCTGCTGACAGCTGCGGCTGTCCAGCCCAGCATGGCGGCAGGCGCGTCGACTGCCGGCGTCGTGAATGTGGCAGCGACGGGCTTCACCCCGGGCGAAGCGGTCACGTTCTGGTACAACCTGCCGAATGGCACGGCGGCGCCGTTGTATATCCGCGATGGCCAGCTCACCACCGACAAAGTTTTCCGAAACGCAAACGCTGACGCGAGTGGGCACCGCGACGTGAACAACGCGACCGTGCTGTACGCCGACGCGAATGGGCAGATCAGCATCAGCTTTGCCACCACTGGTCTGACGCCGGGCGCCTACTCGATTGTCGCGCATGGCATGGTCGATGGGGTCAACGGCGTCGTCCCCTTCAATGTCTAGGCTGCCCGCATCGTGGGTTCAGCGACAGCGCCATCGCTCCAGCGCGCCCGCCCCGCAGTGTGCTCGTGCGGGGCGGGCGCTGGCCATACCAGCATCACTCTGAACAGCGCTTTATCTGCCCGTGCCACGGCTCGACGTTCGAGCGCGACAGCCAGTATGTGCGAGGGCCGGCACCGCGCAACCTGGATCAGTTCCCCGTATCGGTGGTCAACGACATAGTGACCGTCAACACTGGCGAGCGCATCACCGGGCACGAGCACGTCTGAGCGCCCGCCGGGGCTACCGATGCCACGAGTGGCGACGGCCCTGCCGCGCGCCACTCGTCATCCTAGGAGAATACGGTGACTATCCTAGGGTGCATGTGGCCCCATCCCAGGTTTTTCCTACTATCCGCGATTAGCATACGCCGCTATGCTTTACCGCAGACATGTGGCTAAGACGCTGGCTTTGCGCGGGCATCGATCTTGTCGGATCCATGCCCCACGACGAGGAACGTATGACGACAACCTCCGGTGAACCGAAACTCCACGGCAACCCGATCGCCGACACGGCCATCCGCCAGCCGGTCTTCATCACCATGCTGATGTTGCTCGCAGTCGTGATCGGTCTGCTGGCCTATACCTACCTGCCGGTTAACTTCCTGCCCGACATCAGCGTGCCGACCGTCTCGGTCTCTGTGTCGTACCCCGGCGCTGATCCACAGACCATGGCCGACCAGGTTGCCAAGCCAATCGAGGACGCGATGACAACAGTCAACGGCCTCGCGCACCTCACGACCACCGCCAACCAGGGCAGCGTCCAGATTACCGCCCAGTTCGACACCTCGGTGGTGCCCAACACCGCGCTCCAGAACGTGCGCGATACCGTCAACGCGGTCGTCCCGAGGCTGCCGACCGGCGTCAGCGCGCCGTCCTATCGCCAGTTCGATCCCAACGATCAGCCGGTGCTACAGCTCGCCGTCAGCAGCGACGGCACGATCGCGCCGGTCGATCTGCTCACGCTGATCAACAACACCGTCGTGCCGACCGTTGAGCGCGTCGAAGGCGTGGGGCAGATCAACGTGAGCGGTGGGCAGCAGCGCCAGATCAACGTGCTGTTGAACCTGAGTCAGCTCGCGGCGCTGCATATCTCGCCCGCGCAGGTCAGCGCCGCCATCCGCAATGCCAATACCAATATAGGCGTGGGGGCGATCACCTCGGGCAAACAGAGCATCAACCTGCGCGCGCCCAGCCAGATCGCGCAGCCCTCCGACATCGCCGGGCTGCCGATCGCCGGCACGGCCTACCAGATCGGCGATGTCGCCACGATCGAGGATGGCGTGGCCGATCCAACCAGCTACGCGCGGCTGAACGGCCAACCGGCGGTGACGTTGAGCATCCTCAAGGAATCGGGCAGTAATACCATCGCCGTGGCCGAAGGCGCACGGCAATCGCTCGAACAATACTTCGCCGCCAACCCACACCTGAAGTACTACATCACGAACGACCAGTCGGTGCAGGTGCGCGCGGCGGTCGACAGCTCGATCGAAGAGACCATCATGGCCGTGATCGCGGCGATGCTGGTGGTGCTGCTGTTCTTCCGCAATCTGCGCAACACGCTGGTGACGATCGCCGGCCTGCCGATCATCATGATCTTTACGTTCGCCGCGATGGCGCTGTTCGGCATGACGGTCAACATTATCTCGCTGCTGGCGCTCTCGCTCTCGGTCGGCCTGGTGATCGACGACGCGATCGTGGTGCGTGAGAATGTGTTCCGCTTTATGGAGCGCGGCGACTCGCCGATGGTCGCGGCCAGCCGCGGCACCGCGCAGGTGGCGCTTTCGGTGCTGGCGATGACGCTGACGATCATCGCGGTGTTTTTGCCGGTCACGCTGGTAACTGGCTTTACCGGCTCGTTCTTCAAAGCATTCGGCATCACCGCCGCCAGTGCAATGGCGATCTCGCTGATCGAGGCGTTCACCTTCGCCCCCATGCTCTCGGCCCATGCGTTCAAGCAAAAGCAGACCAAGGACGAAGGACGAACGACGAAAGACCAAGGACGACCGAGTGCAATTGTTAAACCGCCTTCGTCTTCGGTCGTTCGTCCGTCGTCGGAATCGTCGTTCGAGGAACACGAGGAGCTGGGCTGGCTGGCCCGCAACTATGAACGCCTGTTGGCCTGGAGCCTGCACCATCGCTGGGTGCCGATCGCGCTGACGCTGGTTATGTTGGCGCTGAGCGCGCTGGTGGTCTCCGGCATCCAGATCACGTTTCTGCCAGCTCAGGCCAGCGATAACTTCTCGGTTGGCTTCACCATGCCGCCCGGCACGTCGCTCGACGCGACCGACCAGCTGGCGCGCCAGGCTGAGCAGATCATCAGCGCCGATCCAGATATCAGCGCCGTGCAGTCAACCATCGGCAACGGTGGCAGCGAGAACGGCTCGATCATCCTCCGGCTGAAGAACACCAGCGTCACCAACGCCGTGCGCGCGCGGCTGCGCCCGAAACTGACATTCCTGCCCAGCCTGGTGCTGAGCACCCAGAATTTCCAGGGCGGCGGCGGCACCGGCGTCACCAATCGCAACGTGCAGCTCCAGATCCAATCTACGCTGCCGTTCGACCAGCTGGCACCAATCACCGGTCAGATTCTCAAGCAAGCCCAATCGGTCACCGGCCTGAGCGATGTCAGTTCATCGTATACCGCCGGCCGGCCCGAGCTGCAGTTCCACCTGCGCAACGACGTGGCCGGCGGTGTCAGCCTGACCGAAAACGACATCGCGACCTCGCTACAGGCGCTGGTGAACGGCGACACTGCCACCACCTGGCTGCAGAACGGCCAAGATGTCGATATCGTCGTGCGGCTGCCGCCTGATCTGCGCGCCAGCATCGACACGATCAACCAGATCAGTATTCCGGTGAGCGGCGGCACCGTGCCGCTCGCGACGCTCGCCACGATCGAGCCGGGCGCCGGGCCGACCAGTATCCGCCGCTACGACCGCCAGAACGAGATTGTGATCGGTGCCAACGTCGCTGCGGGCTACGACCAGAACCAGCTCCAGGTCGTGCTGCTGAACAAGCTCAAGGCGCTCAACTTGCCCGGCAGCGTGGTGCTCAGCTACGGCGGACAGACGCAGAACCAGCAGCAGGGCTTCAGCGCGCTGTTTGCGGCGATGGGCCTGTCGGTGCTGCTGGTGTATATCGTGCTGGCCTCGCAGTTCGGCTCGTACAGTCAGCCGCTGGTGATCATGCTGGCGATGCCGTTCAGCTTCCTGGGTGCATTCATCGCGCTGCGGATCGTCGGCAAGCCACTCGACATCACCGGCCTGATCGGCCTGATTATGCTGCTGGGCCTGGTGGTGAAGAATTCGATCCTGATGGTCGATTTCACTAACCGGCTGCGCCGGGATGGTTTCGATAAGCATACCGCTATCCAACGCGCCAGCGCCATCCGGCTACGCCCGATCCTGATGACCTCGACCGCGATCATTGCCGGCGCGCTGCCGACCGCGCTGGGGCTGCACCTGTTCAGCGGCAGCGAAGGTTCGGAGTTTCGGCAGGGACTGGCCGACGTGCTGATCGGCGGCCTGCTGACCTCGACGTTGCTGACGCTGCTGGTGGTGCCGACCGCCTACAGCCTGCTCGACTCGCTGACCGTGTGGCTGGGCCGGCTGTTCCAGCGCCGGCAGTCGCCCCAGGTCCAGCCGGCGTTGGCACTGGCCGGCGCAGGGCCGACCGCCGTGGACAGCCCTGCCAATGGCGTGTATAGCGAGGATGAAGCTGCCCGCCAGGACGCACGGGTGGAACCGCGCGACGGCGATACATGAAAGGTGCGCGGTTGGCCTGCACAGGTGCCAGGCTGATTGATGCTGTGAACGAATGTGGGCGGCGCGAATATATCGGCACGTCGTGCCGGCCCGCGCTCGATGATTGCCCTCATGAGGAGCGAATGCCATGAAACATCGCAATGTTACTGTCGGACTCCTGCTCGGCCTGGTGATGGTGATGTTGGCCGCCTGCGGCACGAGCCAGATCGGCGGCGCGAGCCAGACCGGCGCCACGTCGACCGGCGCATCCACGGCCGCCACCTCGATCGGCGCGTCCACGGCGGCACCGGCGGCACCGGGCGGCGCCGCGCGCCGCGCCGCAGCCACACCCACTCCAGCGCCGACGATCCAGATCGCCCGCGGCGTCAGCGCGATTGGCACGGTCGCGGCGCGCCAGGACTCGAGCCTGACCTTCGCGGTGCAGGGCACCGTCGATCAGGTGCTGGTCAAAGCCGGTGATGTCGTCACGAAGGGCCAGACGCTGGCGATTCTGGATACGCGCTCGTTCGATCAGCAGGTCGAGCAGGCCCAGGCCGCACTCGACATCGCGCAGGCGGCCCAGGATGCGCTGACCGAGCCGCCCACTGCGGCCGAGGTCGCCGCCGCGCAGGCGCAGGTGCAGCAGGCACAGATCGCGCTGGCGCAGGCGCGCCTCAATCAGCCCCAGACCGTCGACAGCGCGCAGACCAACGTCGACAGCGCGCAGATCAGCCTGCAGGCGCAGACCGATAAGCTCTCACAGGCCAAGACCGACGCCGAAAACAATATTACCCAGACGGCGCTGGCCCTGACCAAGGCGCAGGCGGCGTATGGCACTGCGGCGAGCGATTGGAATTACGTCAACAGTACTGGCCAAAACCCGTCCAATCCAACGACTACCAACGCGGCGGGCAAGAAAGTCGCCAATAAGCTCAACGACACGCAGCGGGAGGAATACTACCAGACCTTCCTCCAGGCCGAGGCATCGCTGCATCAGGCCGAGCTGGCGGTTCAACAGGCGCTGGTAGACGCCGAAGCGGCGCGCCAGGCCGAGATCACCGGCGTCCAGACTGCCCAGCAGCAGGTGACGCAGGCGCAGAGTGGCCTGGCGAAGGTAGCTCTGCCCACGAATGCCGACACAGTCGCGCAGGCGCAGGTGGCGCTTGACGCGGCCAAGGCAAGCCGCGCCAAGCTGAATCCCGCGCCGGGGCATTCCGATCAGGAAAAGGCCAGCGCGACGATTCGCCAGGCCCAGGCGGCGCTGGGTTCCGCCAAGCTCAGCCGCGCGAACGCCGAGCTGCGCGCGCCGTTCGACGGCGTGGTGGCCGAAGTCAACATCGCTCCCGGCGACCCAAGCAGCGTCGCCGGCCAGGTGCCGATCCGCATCGTCGATATCAGCACGCTGCATATCGATGTGAGCGTCAACAGTGCGGACATCGGCCGGGTGACCCAGGGGCAAGCCGTGCAAGTGATCGCCGACGCGGCGACCACGACCGTGTACCCTGGCAAAGTGACCTATATCGCGCCGGCGGCGACGGTCTCGGGCAATGTGAGCAGCTACCTTGTGAACGTCGCGCTCAACAACCAGGCCGGGCTGCGGCCGGGCATGAGCGTGCGGGTGATGTTCGCGGGGCAATTTCCATGAAACATTTCAGGGCGCTCATACCCATCGGCCTCACGCTGATTGGCGCCATGGTCATCGACTACCTGGCACCCTGGCCGTATATTATGACTCCGCTCTATGCGATCCCGGTGCTGATCGCCGCCTATCGTCTGCCGCCGCGTGGCGTGGCCGTGATCGCGGGGCCGGCTATGGTCATCAATCTGATGAGCGGCCTGCTGGAAGGCACGCCGCTCGATGTGGTATTGCTGTACTCATCACCGGTTACCTGTCCATTGCATTGGCCCGGCAGCGGCAGGAGATCGCACGATACGCCGATTTGGCCGAGCAACATGCCCAGGCGACCGAGCTGGCGCACCAGCGCTTGCAAGAGTTTCTGGCCATGGTCGTGCACGATCTGCCTCCCGATAGAGACTTCACCTGGCCAGACGCAAGGATCGTGGTTGGTAGGCCGAAGGGAGAGCGAATTTCTCCCTTCACAAACGAGCGAAAGGATCTACATCATGTGGACATCAATGATCGCCGCGCGGCTGGCATCCGCCATGCTGCTTGGAGCGCTTGGGTTCGGCATCACTGGCATTGCGTCGGCTAACAGTAGTAGCGCTCAGCCTGCATCGATTGATCTCGCCGCAGCCCCTGCGTCGATGGTGCTGGCACCCATGGTAGCGGCACCCGTGGTAGTGGCGCCCGGCGGTACCGTCGGTGTGGGTGGCGCAGGCTTCATTCCTAACGAACCTGTGGTGTTCTGGTATAACCTGCCGAATGCGACCGCCGCGCCGCTGTATGTGCTCGACGGTCAGCTCGTCCTCAGCAAGCCACCTACGGACGATTGGTGGCGGAGATGGCAGGATCGCCATCCCAAAGATCGCCGGAATGCTCGTGACTGGAATGACTGGCGGAATCGGTACCAGCAGAATACGACAACACTTAACGCCAACGCGAGCGGGCAGATCGGCACGATATTCTGGGACACCGGTTTGGCGGCGGGCACATACTCGATCGTCGCACACGGTTTGACCAGTGGTGTAAACGACGTGGTGATCTTTACCGTAACGTAGGCTCGTGGTTCACTGAGTAGTCAACATCAGTGGTTGTGCGATATGGTTTCTCACAGGTGGACGAAACCCGCCCGTGAGAAACCGCTCTTTGCATCCGGCTTCATCACATTCGTGCAAGCAGCCACCTGCGTCTCCAAGGATCAACACAGCCAGTAGCGGGAATGGTCTGACATACAAGCGAGATTCCAATGCGTACACACAAGATTCTCTGTCCCCGCGCTGCCGGGTATCTCAGGACCAATCGTACTCGTCGGCTGCTTCTGGCTCTGCTTGCAGGCTTGTTGGCGGCGTGCAGCCCGCGTGCCGGCGCGAGCTGTATAGGCACCGTACTTAACCCTACTTCGCCTGGATCGTCTTTGCCAGCCCATTGATCAGCTGCTGCTGCTCGGCAGTCGTCAGCTTGGCATCCGGGTGCAACCACAGGAAATAGCTCGGCGGCATATCGCCGCGCGAAATCTCACGCTGGATCTGCTGGTCGAGCGGGAAGCGATCCCCGCGCGCCAACGACGCCTGCCAGTTGTCAAAATTCAGCGCTCTGCGCCCCGCAATCACATCGCGCGTGATCAGCCACGAGGCCGGCGCGACATAGGAATACCAGGGCCAGATCGTCTGATCGCTGTGGCAATCGAAGCAGGCGCGCTGCGTCAGCGCCTGCGTCTGCGGGCTATCCCGTTTCGGCTGCGATCGCCGCGCTATCTCCCAGCGGCCACGCGCCGCTGGCGCGTCAGCGCGTCGATGGTCACGGCAGTCAGCAGCACGGCGCCGGTGATCATGAACTTGATCGGCGATGCGAGCGCCAGGAGATCCATGCCGTTCGAGATCGAGCCAATCACCAGCGCGCCGAGCAAGGCCGCCCAGACCGAGCCGCGCCCGCCGAACAGGCTGGTGCCGCCGATCACGGCCGAGGCGATCGTGTTCATCAACAGCTCGCCACTGCCTGAAGATTGGTTCACCGCCAGCAGGCGCGATGCGGCCAAAATGCCACCGGCCGCCGCGAGGGTAGCCGCAAGAGTGAAGATCGCCATGCGTATGGCGGCGATGTTGATGCTCGCTCGGCGCGCCGCCTCGGCGTTGCCGCCGACCGCATAGACATGCCTACCCCACGGCGTGCGCCGGGTAATATAGTCGAACAGCACCACCAGGCCGAGAAAGATAACCAACGCCGAGGGTAGACCGCGATTCGCATTCAGAATCGCGATCGCTCCCAGCACGCCAACTGCCATCAGGATCACGCGCGCTGCCAGCGCCTGCTGCGTAATTGTGCTCAAGCCGGCCGCGCGGCGGCGCTGCCGCCCGCGCAGCAGGCCCACTGCGAAGATCAGCACAAAGAGCACGCCGACGATCCAGCCTACCGCGGCGGGGAAGAACGTGCCGGCCAGGCTCAAGATAACCGGGTCGCGCAGGTTGATCGTGCCGGTGTTGCCTAGCACATACAGCAGTGCGCCATTCCAGCCGATCTGGCCGGCCAGTGTCACAATGAACGCCGGCACGCGCAGTCGCGCGAACCACCAACCTTGTAGCAGACCAACCAGCGCGCCCGCCGCGATGCCGGCGAGCACGGCCAGCGGCGCGGGCACAGCAAGCTTGACATTCAACACCGCCATGATCGCCGCCGATAGGCCGCTCACCGCGCCAAGCGACAGGTCGATCTCGCCGAGCAGTAGCACCAGCACCACGCCGATTGAGATCGTCCCCATCGCGGCAATCTGCAACATCAGGTTGGTCAGGTTCAGCGGCGTCAGAAAGTTTGGATTGGCGATCTGAAAGATTACCCAGATCACCACAAGGCCAAGCATGACCGGCAGCGGCCCTAGATCGGCACTGGCGAGGCGGCGGCGGAGGTTGTCAAGCATGCCGATCGGCTGCGCATCAGCGATTCGCGGATCATCGCGCATCGTACTCATCGTTTTCCCTCTCGAAAGAACGGCAAACCGGCGCTGTCGATCAGCGGCTTGTTGTTCTGTGGTTGGTCGTGCTGCGGCGCTTACGCCGCCTCGGCAGCGTTGAGTGACACACCCGTCATTGCCGCGACGATCTGCGACTGGCTGACCTTCTGTGCATCGAATGTCCCAGCCAGGCGGCCCAGGCGCAGAACGACGAGCCGATCGGCGACTGCGAACACGTCGCCTAGGTTGTGGCTGATCACAACGACCGCCAGCGACTGCTCGCGTAGGCGCTTGATCAGGTCGAGTACCTGGCGGGTCTGGGTCACACCCAACGCAGCCGTCGGCTCATCGAGAATCACGAGCTTGGAGTTCCACATCACCGCGCGGGCGATCGCCACCGATTGGCGCTGGCCGCCAGAAAGCGAGGCGACTGGTGTCCGCACGTTGGGGATGGCGACCGACAGGCTTTGCAGCACTGCAATCGCCCGTTGCTCCATCGTGACCTCGTCGAGCGGCTCGGCCACCCGGCGCAGATAGCGGTTGGTCTGCTCGCGGCCCAGGAACAAGTTGGCCACCACATCCAGGTTATCGCAAAGCGCCAGATCCTGGTAGACCGTTTGGATGCCCAGTTGCGCGGCGTCGCGCGGTTGGCGCAGGTGCACCGGGCGGCCCTCGAACGCGATCTCCCCTGTGTCGATTGGGTGGATGCCGGCGATGCTTTTGATCAGGGTTGATTTGCCGGCGCCGTTATCGCCCACGAGCGCGACGACCTCGCCCGCATAGACGTCGAAGTCGACATCCGACAGCACCTGGATGGCACCGAACCGCTTGCCGATCCCGCGCATGCTCAGCACCGGCACACGCGCCGCGTCCTGCAACGGCGCAGGTATGGGAGTGGTGATCATGATAGTCTCCGGTTGGTGTTCAACGATAGAATTGCGTATTGCGTAGCATTACATGGGCCGTGCCACACTACTAGGACTTTCGCTTGCCGGTGATTTTCAATTCCTCGTGTATCGTTTTTTCGCCCAACGGGGCGAAAAAACGATACACAATAAAGATAAAGTACCATGCTGCCGCAGGCTATTTGATACCAGCGGCCGTACAGGCAGCCGCATAGTCGCTGGTGCAAATGTCGCTGGCTTTCCAGAAGCCGTCGGCGATGATGGTAGTCGCGATATTGCTCTTCGTAACGGCTACCGGGGTCAGCAGGATGGATGGCACATCGATCTTGCCATTCGCTACCTTACCGTTGAGCTTGCTGGCGTCCGGCTGCTTGCCCTGGAGCAAGGTGTAGGCCAGATCCGCCGCCGCCTCGGCCTCCGGTTTGATCGCCTTGTAGACGGTCATATACTGCTCCCCCGCCAGAATGCGCTGGATCGCCGCCAGCTCAGCGTCCTGGCCGGTCACAGGGGGCAGCGGGCTCAGGCCGTCCGCCTTCATCGCGGCGATCGCGCCGCCGCCGGTACCGTCATTCGCCGCGTACACACCGTCAACCTTGTTGCTCAGCGCGGTCAGCGCCTGTGTCATCTCAGTCTGCGCCTGGTCGGGGCTCCAGTCTGGGGTGTCGTATTCTTTGGCGATGGTGACCTTCTTCTGGGCGACCAGCGGGTCGAAAACGCTGTGCGCGCCCTGCTTAAACAACGTCGCGTTGTTGTCGGTCGGCGAGCCGTCGATCATCACCACGGTCGGGTCGGTCTTGCTTTTCAGCGCCTCCAGCAGGCTCTGGGCTTGCAGCTTGCCGACCTGCTCGTTGTCGAATGAGATGTAGTAGCCAACGCCATCCGACCCTTTGATCAAGCGATCATATGCGATGACCGGCACGCCCTTAGCCTTGGCCGCGTCGGCGATCACCGCCGCCGAGTCCGAGTCGACCGGGTCGAGCACCAGCACCTTGGCGCCGTTGGTCAGGGCCGCCTCAGCCTGCTGCTGTTGAGCAGAGGCATCCTGGTTGGCGTTCGAGTAGATCAGGTTGGTGGCGACATCGAAGCCCAGTGCGGTGAGCTTGGCCTTGAAATTGGGCAGGTCTTGCGACTCATAGCGGGCGGTCTTGGTTTCCGGCAGCAGAATCGCGATCTTGCCGGCCGCCGTCGCCGTTGGCGCTGCGGTTGGTTCAGACATAGCGGTTGGCGCCGGTGCCGCAGTTGGCGCCGGTGCCGCAGTTGATGCCGGTGCCGCGGTTGGCACGCCAGCTGCTGATGCAGCCGTCGCCGTCGTGCCCCCACCAGATGATCCTGTGGATGCGCTGCCACACGCGGACAGGACGAGGCTAGCGAATAGGAGCATTG
>WNGB01011386.1_pt1 | contig 12192 bp, 10 predicted proteins | sample 5400681 | NCBI WGS metagenome assembly WNGB01 (sample SAMN13153367, study PRJNA577476) | soil metagenome | isolation source: 115 cm soil or saprolite under grassland replicate 2 | place: USA:California | collected 2016-06-15 | reverse complement strand
CCGTGGTTCTCGAGCCCGAGCAGCTCGGTCAGGCGGCGCGCAAAGCGCTTGGCATCTTCCGACGTGTGCGCCGAACCGCTGCCGCTTCGCGCGACCAGCGCGACGTCGTTCCACATGGGGATGCCGTCCTGCCGGAAATAGCAGCCGAGTGCCCAGCGCGGCAGCTGCTCGCCCGGGTACCACTTGCCTTGGCCGTGGAAGAGAAGGCCTTTCGGCCGCCAGATCGCGTGCAGCTTGCGCAAAAGTGCGTCGGCGATGTCCAGCTTTTCTCCGCCCAACGCCGCCACGTTCCACTCGTCGGCGTCGGGCTCGATCGAGCTCACGAAGGTCGGCTCTCCCCCCATGGTGAGTCGCACGTCGCGCGCGAGAAGGTCGTCGTCCACGCGATGCCCGAGCTCCACGATGCTTTGCCACTGTTCGGTGCTGTAGGGCTTGGTGACGCGCGGAACATCGGCCACCCGGGCGACGGACATGTGAAATTGAAAATCGGTGTCGACCTCTTCGGTCGCCCCCTCGATCGGGGCGGCCGACGGGTGCTCCGGCGTGCACGCCAGCGGGATGTGCCCCTCGGCGGCGAGCAGCCCCGAAGTCGGATCGAGACCGATCCAGCCGGCCCCCGGTACGTACGCCTCGCACCAGGCATGGAGGTCGGTAAAATCGTGGTCGGGCCCGGCGGGGCCGTCGACCGGCTTTTGATCAGCGGTGAGCTGAACGAGGTAACCCGAAACGAAGCGCGCGGCGATCCCGATTTGGCGAAGCAGCTGAACGAGCAGCCAACTCGAATCGCGGCACGAACCGCGGCCGAGCTGCAGGGTGTGCTCGGGGGTTTGCACGCCCGCCTCGAGCCGGATGACGTACTCGACGGCCTTGAAGACCTGCCTGTTCGTGTCGACGAGAAAATCCACGACCCGCCGGTTGGAGCGGTCGAGCTTCTCGATGAACGAGCTGAGGAGAGGCGACGGTGGATCGGAGCGTAGAAATGGCGCCAGCTCCTGGCGCAGCCTTTCTGGATACGTGAACGGGTACTTCTCGGCATAAGGCTCGACGAAGAAATCGAAGGGATTGTAAGCCTCGAGATCGGCGACCAGATCGACGGTGACGCTGAAGTCTTTCGTCTTTTCGGGCACGACGACCCGAGCCAAAAAATTGCCGTAGGGGTCTTGTTGCCAGTTCAAGAAATGTTGTTTGGGCTCGACCCGGAGCGAATAGCTGTGAATCGGCGTCCGCGTATGGGGGGCCGGTCGCAAGCGAATCACCTGCGGCGAGAGGCCGACGGCGTGCGCGTAGACGTATCGGGTTCGATGGGAGAGAGCGACTCGAATGGCCACGCGCGTGCCCTTTGCTGGCTAGATTTCGAAAAATAAGGAATGGATGGCGTCGCCGACGCTGTTGAGCGAGAGCTGGAGTCCATCCACGTATTCGTGTAGTCCGTGCTTCATGATCTGCTCGCTGTCGGCATAGTCGAGACTGGCGCGCAGTTGTCCGATCTGCCTTTCCGCCTCGCTCCGATAGGTGCCGATGGGCGAGCCGGTCAGCGCGTGCAGGCTCCTTTGGGCCTCGACCACGCAATATTGGATGGAGCGTGGAAAATCGCGATTGAGGAGCAAGAACTTGGCGACCGTGGCGGGGGACGTCAGATGATGATGCTGGCGGTACATTTGCAGCGCGCTCGCCGAGTTCAAAAGGGCCGTCCAGCCGAGCTGGTCGATCGTGGTGCCGACGCCGCTGCCGGGAGGCAGCAGAAGAAAATACTTCACATCGAGAATGCGCGATGTCTTGTCGGCTCGTTCGAGCATGCGGCCGAGCCGCGCGAAGTGCCAGGTTTCACCACGGGAGAGCGTCGCGTTGGTCACGCCTTCGAAGTAGATTCCGGCTCGCTTCACGCGGGCGTAAAACTCGCTGAACTCTTCCGGTGACACCTTGGGACGCGCGGCCTGAGAAACCATGAGGTAGAACTCGTTCAGCTCCTGCCACATTTCGCGGGAGATGATCTCGCGCACCGTGCGTGCGTTTTCGCGTGCTTTGGTGACGCACGCCAAAATCGAATTGGGGTACTCGGGATCGAATGTCAGAAATCGGGTCACCGCTTCCGGCGTCGCTTTGCCGTAATGCGTTTCGAACCAGGCCTGATCACCGGTGGTCATGACCAGGCTCTGCCAATTGCCCCGCTGATGGGCGGGCGTGTCGAGCATCAGATTCAAATTCACGTCGATGAAGCGTGCGACGTTTTCCGCCCGCTCCACGTAGCGAGCCGACCAATAGATGGCGGCGGCAACTCGGCTCAGCATCGATGTCGTTCGTTTCTCATTCGGAAAGAACCCAGGTGTCTTTGCTTCCGCCGCCCTGGGACGAATTGACGATCAAGGATCCGGGCCTGAGCGCCACGCGCGTGAGCCCTCCTGGCTGAACGTAGATGTCACGCCCGTACAAGACGTAGGGTCGCAAGTCGACGTGGCGGGGCTCGAAATGATCTCCGATGATCGTGGGTACTCGCGAAAGCGACAACGTCGGCTGTGCGATGTAGCCGCGGGGGTTCTTCTGAATGCGCTCGGCGAATTCGACCTGCTCGGCCCGGGTCGAGTGCCGGCCGATCAGCATTCCGTACCCGCCTGCCCCGTCGGTTGCCTTGATGACGAGCTCGGCGAGATGATCGAGAACGTAGGCCCGGTCGGCATCTTCGGCACAGACGTACGTCGGAACGTTGGGGATGATGGCGTCCTGGTCGAGGTAGTATTTGATGATCTTCTCGGCATACCGATAAATGGCCTTGTCGTCCGCCACGCCGGTTCCCGGCGCATTGGCCAGCGCAACGCGCCCCTGCAGATAGGCCTGGATGATGCCGGGAATGCCGAGCACCGAGTCGGCCCGAAAAACCAGGGGATCCAAGAAATCGGCGCTCACCCGCCGATAGACGACGTCGACCCTCGCCAGGCCGGCCGTCGTGCGCATCAGCACGAATCCGTCCCGAACCACGAGGTCCTGCGGTTCGACGAGCTCGACCCCCATCTGCTGCGCCAAGAACGCGTGCTCGTAATACGCACTGTTGTGACGGCCTGGGGTGAGTACGACGACGCGCGGATCATCGCAGTGGTCAGGCGCCAGGTAGCGAAGCGTCTCCAGCAGTCGCAGCGGGTAATCGTCGACCGGACGGATCGACATGCTTTCGAAAATCCGAGGAAAGGTGCGCTTCAAGATGTACCGATTCTCGAGCACGTAGCTGACGCCGGAGGGACAACGTAGATTGTCTTCCAGTACGTAGAAGTCGCCCGTCTTGTCGCGTACGAGATCGGTGCCGACGATGTGGCACCAGATACCGCGTGGGGGCTTGAGCCCCATGCAAGCGGGCCGGAAATCGGCGCAGGTTTTCACGAGGTGCTCGGGGACGACTTTGTCGCGAAGGATGCGCTGCTCGCCGTAGACGTCGCAGAGAAACAGGTTGAGGGCTTCGATGCGCTGGCGAAGCCCAGCTTCGAGCCGGTTCCACTCGCGGCCGGAAACGATCCTCGGGATGATATCGAAGGGGAAGATTCGCTCGCTGCCGCCGTTTTCGCCGGTGAGAGTGAACGTGATGCCCATGCTGAGCAGGGCCCGTTCGGCAGCGGCTTGCCGGCTGGCCAACGCTCCGGGCTCGAGGGCCTCGATACCCCGGACGAGCGGGTCGAATCCAGGCCGAGGCCGGCCACGTGCGGCGAAAGTCTCGTCGTAGTAGGGGCCGTTTTCGGGGTCGTAGCTATCGAAATTCATCCAGGTCCGTCGGTTCGCGAATCTCCCTGATTGGAAGGCTAGTTCGATACGCGCATCAAGACCTTTCGGCGTCGTTGCTGCAATGTTTCTTCGAGTGACTCGGCGCGGGCCTTCGGCCCCGGCCTTCGAGTGACTCGGCGCGGGCCTTCGGCCCCGGCCTGCGAGGGAGGAGCGCGCCTACAAGCGGAGCTTTTCACTACCCCAGGGACGGTTTGGCGACCGACGGCCCCTCGAGAACGAACGACACGGTCCGTCCTGAAAACTTGGCCCGCGTCGTAGGCAGGTGATAGCGGCACGAACATGCGACTCCAGCCAATCTCGATTGTTTTCGGACTTTTTCTCATCGCCTGCGGCGCACAGCACCCGATCGTTGCATCGAGGTCCGCCCAACAGGCGGCGGGCGCGCCGTCACGTCGTGCGGCGGCGGCCGACGCTCGTTCGGAATCGGACGCGCGGATATCCCAGCCCGAGATGCCGTCGCATGCCGTCGGCGACTATTTGATTCGTGCTTTCACGTTGCCATCGCGTACGCGGGTGACGGTGACCGAGCGAGTCGTCGCCGTGAAAGATACCAGCGTCGTCGTCGAAGTGACGAGGGAAGTCCGAGCCAAGACTCGATCGATCCGCGTCGAGCTGAATGACGCGCCCGGCCGCCGCGGTGAGATCCTCGAGGTCACCGTGCTCCGTGGCGGTGCCGAGCTTCCGCGTGGAAAGGCCGCCTACGACGCGATCATGCGCGGGACCGAGTTCGCAGTCGACGAAAATGAAGGCCAGATCGACAGCGCCGATACCAAGCTCGACGTCCGTGGACGCGCGCTCGAGTGCACCGAAACGCGTTTCCGCGTGAGGGTGAGAGGCCAAGAAGCCACGATGCGCACCGTCCAGCTCGCGAATTCGCCCTGGGGCGAAGTCGCAGCCGACGTGACGACGCCCGAAGGCGCCACACTCTACCGCGCCGAAGTTCTCGACGTTGGCCACGAGGAGCTTCGCACCGCCGCGGTTGCAGAGCACTGAAGCCGCGCGTGACGACGCTGTCGCTCGAATCGCGTGACGGCACAAAGAGGTGACGAGGACGAAGTCGACTTCCGATCCCGCTCGCCGCGTTGCTGATGCGGGGTCGGAGGTGTAGAAGAGGTGAGCCACGAGGAGGAACCCATGATGCTCGGGAACACCTCGACGCTTTACCTTCTTTCGCTCGGCTTCGCCGTCGTCTGTGCGCCCGGTTGCTCGAGCGGCGGCGACTCGCGCGACGACGGTACGAACGCAGGTAGCGGGGGTGCCGGTATCGTCCCCACCGGTGGCAGCGGCGGCAGCGGCATCGTGCCCACCAACGATGGGGGAGGTCCGGCGGGTGGCAGCGGCCTCACGGCCGACGCCGCGTGCTTCGCGACGCAGGTGCAGGGAACCCAACCGATCCCGACGGACATCTTCATCATGCAGGACAAGTCGGCCTCGATGAACTGTCCGGCCATGGACAACGCGTGCGAGGCACCCACGGGCATGAGGATACTGCCCACGCGATGGACGGCATTCAGCGACGCGATGAACACGTTCGTGAATTCGTCGATGAGCGCCGGGCTCGGGGTCGGAATCGGTTTTTTTCCTCTCACCCTTCCCGCCAGCACGACCACCGATTGCAACATGAATCGGTATGCGGTGCCGGCACAGCCGATCGCGCCTCTCCCCGGCAATGCCGCCTCCATCTCCGAGGCCATCGGGTCGACGACGCCGAACGGGGGGACACCCACCGTTCCGGCTCTGCAGGGGGCCATCGCCTACGCCAAGGCATACATGACCAAGGCTGCGGGTCGCGGCGCCGCGATCGTGCTGGTGAGCGACGGTCTACCAACCGGATGTCTCGAAACCAACAATACGGTCCCTGGCGCGACGATGCTCGTGCAGCAGGCTTTCACCGGGAGCCCTTCCATCCGAACGTTCGTCGTTGGGCTCGGCAACACGTCGGCGCTCGATCAGATCGCGCTCGCCGGATCGGGCGGTATGACCCACTATTTCCCGGCAACCGGAGACGTTGCCGGCAAGCTCGTGTCCGCACTCAAGACGATCACCGGCATCGTCAACTGTGATTATGCGATTCCCATGAGCGGCAATGTCGATCCGAGCCTCGTCAATGTGCAGGTCAAAGTCGGCACCAACGGCGCGACGACCGAGATCGGATACGTTTCGAGTGCGGCAGAGTGCGGTTCCCGAGGCGGTTGGTATTACGACAACCCGACCCGGCCGACCCGAATCGTCCTGTGTACGCAGTCATGCGGTCCGCTCAAGACGACAGATGGAAGCAGCGTGCAAGTACTTTACGGTTGTCGCTCACGCCCGCCCGCGTGAAATCCAGTCAGATACATCGCCCCCCGCCTTCCCGAGCACCTGACTCGATGCGCGGCGTATGATCGTCGTTTCATGGTCCCGCGCGTTGCCATGGTCCTCTGATTGTCCGGTGCTCGTCGTGGGTACGATGTGAGACGAATTGGCCGCGATGTCAGGGAAAATAGCGTTGATCGTCGTGGCTCACCGCGGCATACTATCGCGATGTCGGGTGGGTGGGCGCCCGCATTTTCGGACAATCACCGGTAGAGAACCGGGATGATTGAATCCAGGAGACCCTATGAAAATAGCAATTCCCTATTGGTTCGGCGCATTGCTTTGTACCTCGGTAGGCCTCGTGTATTGCGGTGGCGACGACACCGCCCCGGCGACTGGCACCACGGGCGGGGGAGGCAGCGGAAGCTCCTCGACCACCAGCACCACCGCGACGACCGGAACGACCACGAGCACGACGGCCGCGACGGGTGGTTCGGGTGGAACCGGTGGATCAACCGCCGGAACCGGCGGAACCACGAGCACGGGCTGTCCCGCGACGCAGCCGATGGGCAACGATGCGTGTACGACCCTGGCGCAGAGCTGTCCCTACGGCGGCACGACCACCTGCGTGTGCTCTGCCGGAAGGCCGGATGCCGGCGGGAAATGGGATTGCACGACGACGGGCGATGCAGCGCCGCCGCCGCCAACCGACGCAGCCGCTTGTCCCGCGACTCCCCCGCAGGACATGGGAACATGCACCACCACGGGTCAGAGTTGTCCCGGAGCGGAGGGAGGCATGTGCGAGTGCGGCGGCAACCACAAGTGGCACTGCTAGTAGGTTGATGTCTGTCGGCATCGATATCGATTGCCGATAGCTCCACCGGTATCGACAAGAGGGTGCTGTAGCCCCTTTGCCAAGAAGGGCTACAGCGCCTTGCCGGGGTTCAGGATCCCATTGGGATCGAAGGCAGCCTTGATGCGAAGCATGAGGGCGCGCTCCGATTCGCCCACCATCGCCCCCAGATAGTCACGCTTGAGCGAGCCGACGCCGTGCTCGCCGGTGATCGTGCCGTTGAGCTCGATGGCAGCGCGCACGATCTCGTCGAACGCGGCGTAGGCGGCCGCGGCGGAACCTGGCTCGGCTTGGCGAAAGACGATGGTGGGGTGGAGATTGCCGTCGCCCGCGTGGCCGAAGGTGCCGATGAGGACGCCATGCCGATCGGCGATGCGCTGGATCCGCTCCACCATCTGCGGTAGCGCCGGCTTCGGCACGGCGATGTCGTCGAGGAGCGTGGTGCCGAGACGCTCCAGCGCAGGGAGCGCCATCCGCCGGGCGGCGAGGAGAAGCTTTCCCTCCTCGGGATCATCGGTGCAGTGGACCTCGCGCGCTGCGTGCGCGCGGCAGAGCGCTTGGCACTGGGCAATGATATCGGAGGCTGTCGGCGAGTCGCTCTGGGCAATGAGCAGAGCTGCTGCCGATGTATCGAGACCCATGCGTGTCACGTTCTCCACGGCGGTGACCGTGGCGCGGTCCATGACTTCGAGGAGCGATAGGTCGGCGATCGATTCCATGGCGACGATTGCCGCGGCCGCGCTCTCGATGGAATCGAAGAACGCAACGAGCGTGGAGGCGGAAAGCGGAGCACGCAGAAGCCGCAGCGTCGCCTCCACGATGACCGCCAGCGTGCCCTCCGATCCGACGAGCAGCCGCGTGAGGTCGAGGCCGGCGACGTTCTTCCTGGTGATCGATCCGGTGCGGATGAGCGTGCCGTCGGGCAGCACGACCTTGAGCGCTGCCACGTGGTCCCCGGTGACGCCATACTTGAGACAGCACGCTCCCCCGGCATTGGTGGCGATGTTGCCGCCGATCGTAGAGATGTCCCGACTCGCCGGGTCGGGCGCGTAGTAGAGCCCGCGAGAGGCGGCTTCGGCCGCTAGTTTGCCGTTGAGCACACCGGGCTCGACGACCGCCGTGCGCGTCGCCGCGTCGATGTGGAGGATCCGGTCGAAGCCGATCATCGAGAGAACGATGCAACCATCCACCGCGTTCGCCCCACCGGCGAGGCCCGTTCCTGCCGCGCGCGTCACGACCGGGATGCGCCGCTCGTTGGCAAAGCGCAAGGTGGTCACGACGTCGTCGGCCGAGCGGGCGCGAACCAGAGCCGCTGGCGTGCCGGCCGGAGCCAGCGGAGCCTGATCGCGGCAAAACGAGGCGAGCACGTCGGGATCGAGCACCACGCGCTCGTCGAGTGCTGCCCGGAGCGAGTCTGTCCACGGCTCGCTCATGTGTCTTCCGCCCGATAGAAGAGACGAATGTGTTTCGGAATCACGAGCTGCTATACCTGGTCGGCTCATTCTAGCTTTACTGCCTGAGTCTTGGCATCGGCAGATCGCGATCAGCAGATTTGGCCTTTAACCCAACGTAAGATACGGCGAGGCCGTCGGAATCTCGCATTCGAAAAAAACCAGCCGCAAGGCCCGGCCAGCCACTCTTCGCCGAACCGAGAATCTGCCTGTCCGGTCAGTTTGAGTGGCCGCAGAAGTCGCTCCGATGATCGATCTGGTAGCGAGAAGTCTGCGGCAGTAATGCTAGTGAAGGGAGGACGCCATGAAAATCGATCCCTCGACAACTGCCGTGGTTCTCATCGAATACCAGAACGACTTCACTTCGAAAGGCGGCGTTTTGCACGGGGCCGTCAGCCAGGTCATGGGCGAAACGAACATGCTGCCCAACACCGTCAAGCTCGTCGACGAGGCTCGCCGCAAGGGCGCCACCATCATGCACACGCCGATTACGTTTGCGGAAGGTTATGCCGAGCTCAGCCCGCGTCCCTACGGGATCCTGAAGGGGGTCGTCGACGGCAAAGCTTTCGTCAAGGGATCCTGGGGCGCCGCCATCGTCGAGGATCTCGAGCCGAAGCAGGGCGACATCGTGGTCGAGGGCAAACGCGGGCTCGACGCTTTCGCGAGCACGAACCTCGACTTCATTTTGCGCAGCAAGGGAATCAAGACAATCGCGCTGGGAGGGTTTCTGACCAATTGCTGCGTCGAATCGACGATGCGATCGGCCTACGAGCACGGCTTCGACGTCATCACGCTCACCGATTGCGTTGCGGCGACCTCGAGCGAGGAGCACAAGAACGCCCTCAAGTACGATTATCCGATGTTCTCGAAGCCGATGCCCTCATCGGAATTCATCGCCCATCTCGGCGGGTAGCCGTCGCCGCGTCCGGTCACCCCAAATGTAGGCGGAAGGGGGACGTAGGGGGAGGCGGCGCTGGTCCGTCGAACGAGTCCGGCGTAGACTTGACAGACGCTTCGAGCAGCGTTCAGGACCGTCGCACCCCTCCGGCGAACTCGAGACGCGTCTGCGTCGCCGACCCCATGTTTCCTCCTCCTCCGCAAACACCGCTCGCTCACTGGCCGGTGCAGCTTGCCATCTCCAGCGGCTACATCTGTTACACGGAACCGGGTGCGTTCGTGACTCAGTCGTACATCGAGCACGCGACCCTCGAAGGTACGCAAGCGATGACCCTGCGCGTGGACTCGGTGTTGCGCGCGCACCGCGAGGAGCTCGAGCAGCTTGGCGGGCTCCTCATCATCCACGATTGGCGCAGTTTGAAGAGCTGGGACGCGGACGCCAGGCACCATCTGATTCAACGTTCCAAGGACCGGCCGCGCGGTGCCGTTCGACACGTCGTCGTGGCACTTTCGACGAACCCGTTCTTGCGCATGGCGGCGCAGGTGATCAACCTGATGATGTCGGCCATCGGTGGCGCCGGACTCCAAGTCGTCGACGCGATCGGTCCCTCGTTGACACGATTTTCGGTGAAAACTCCGCCGCGCTCGGCTCGGCTGCCCGCCGGTCTGGCGGAATGACCCTAGCACTTACCCCAACAGTTAGGGTGCCGACACGATCGCTTGCACCCGCATCCGATGGGGGCTCGTCGGGTAGTCGCGCGAAAAAGCACTCGCGCGCTCGAGCGCGGCTCGGCGTTGGCCGAGTTGGACGAGCGCCTCGATCGTGAGCGCTTCTCGTTCTTGAAGAAGAACCCCTTGGGGAAAACGCTGGCGCGTCTGTTCGAGCAACGCAAAAGCGGCCGACGCCTGACCGGCACGAAGAGCCTCTCGTGCTCTGGCGACGAGCCAGCTTTCTTGACGCGCATCTTCTGTCGTCATCGCTACGGCGGAACCCACCGTGGTCGCAGGCGAGGCCGCGTACGCTTGCTCCGCCGGAGGCGAGCGCGAGCCTTTTTCGGGCAGCGAAGCTGGTTCGGGCAGACGCTCGTCGCGGCGGCCGCCGCCGAGCAACGATGGCGGCGACACCTTGGGCTGCGGCAGCGTGGCCGCCGGGCCGGGATCCGGCGGTGGCGCTTCGTCGCGAGGCTCGGTCGCCATCGGCAGGGGTGCGTGGGGCGAGCCGAGAACCTCGCTGGCGCTTGGGTCGAATCCGGACGAGGCCGTGACCGGCGTGCTCGGCGTCGCTGCAATCAGAATCTTGCCCGCAATCACCAAAGAGCCCAGGCCCATTCCTATCAGCGCCGCCTTGATCGTTCCGACGGCACCGGCGGCACCGGCGCTTCCCGCTGTGGGGCCGGCCAAAGGTAACTTCGCCGCCAGCGCGGTCCACATGGTCTCGACCGTGTCGTTCTGGGGACGAATGTTGCGTCCCGCAACGAGCGCCCGGTGTTCGGCGTCGTCGAGCTCAGTCGGATCTTCGATCCAACGCCGGGGATCTTTCATGTTGCCTCCGCAGGGGCCGGTCGGTTCCATGCGCGTGCCGACTGCTGGAGCACCGCTCGGCGGAACGCTTGCCGTGCGAGCCTGAGGCGCGAATAGACGGTACCGAGCGGGACGGCCAGCACATCGGCGATCTGCTCGCCGGACATGTCTTCGAGCTCGAACAGGATGAAGACCGCGCTCTGGTCGAAGTCGAGTTTGCTGAGCGCCGCGTCGAAAAGCGCGAGGTCCTCGCGCCGCTCCGCGACGCGTGCAGCGTCGTCGGCTGGATCGATCCGCAGCTCGAAATTGAAATCGTCGAATACCTCGCGGCGCACGTGGGCGCGCCGGCGATGGTCGCGCGCCACGCCCATGCAAATGCGAAACAGCCACGTCGTGATCGATGCTCGCTCGACGAATTCCGGCAGGCGGCGATAAACGATCATGAAAACTTCCTGCACTGCATCGTGCATCGCAGATTCGCCGACGCCGAGCCGCCGGAGCGATCTCCACACGAACGCCACGTGGTCATCGTAGACTTTCCGAAAGTCCATTCGCTTCGGGTGACCTTGCAAAGGCCCACTATGGTTTAAGGGAGGCACTGCCTTCGCGCCATCACCAAATCAGCACACGCAGATCCATCTCCAGCCACCCCACCACCGAATCACTCGTGTACCTTGGCGCGAGCGTGGTCTCTCCCTGCGCGATGTTGAACTGCTCGCGAGCCCAAGGAAACAAGAGGGCGGCCGAAATTCCCAAGCCGAACCGTCGGGATAGAGGAATGAAGCCTTCGCCACCGGCTCCCGCGAGCGCCCAGGGGCGAAACGCGGGTTGCGGGGAGGTGACCTGGGCACCCACACCCTGGAGCGAGCCGGCGACCAGGATCGCGCACGCGCCCATGCGAACGCCGCCCGAGGTGACCAGAGGCGCGTAACAGCCTCGGGCCCGACCGCCCCAAAAGCTGACGACCACGGCGACCGAGCCGACGCCGAGCGAATGACTTCGCTCCGGTGCCCTTACCGCTCCCAAGAAGAAGTCCCAACGACCCTGGCGAAGCCCGACGTCGGCGAAGAGCGCGCCCGACCAAGCTTCGGGAAAGCCGTGCGTGAGCGCTCCGCCGGCCGAAAACCAAACCGTCGCCCGCTCTCGCGGTGGCGGTGTTTCCGTGGTAGCTGCCGGCGCGCCGACCGTGCTCGGCGGCGGAGATAACGTCGGAGCGGGCGGCGCCTCGGCGCGTGTGGGGTCTTCGTCCAACAAGAGAAGAAGCGAGACCATCAGCGCCTCGTACAGCGGCTCGCACGTAGGCCCATCGGCTTGCAACGTGCGCACACCCTGTTTGCGACCCTCCACGCGAATCGTCGCGCTGTACCTGCCGTCCTCACGTGCGAGATCGACGGCCAGTCGCAAAGTCTC
>WNGB01017595.1_pt1 | contig 12193 bp, 13 predicted proteins | sample 5400681 | NCBI WGS metagenome assembly WNGB01 (sample SAMN13153367, study PRJNA577476) | soil metagenome | isolation source: 115 cm soil or saprolite under grassland replicate 2 | place: USA:California | collected 2016-06-15 | reverse complement strand
CTGATCCTGCGGCTCGCGCGCGAGAACAGCCACTGGGGCTACGTGCGGATCGTGGGCGAGTTACGCAAGCTGGGGATTACGGTTTCGGCGACGCTGGTGCGCAACGTGCTCGCCCGTGCTGGCATCCCGCCGGCACCGGAGCGCGCCGCTTCCAGCTGGCGCTCCTTCCTGCACCAACACGCAAACACGATCATCGCCAGCGACTTGTTCACCGTCGACACCGTCTGGCTGCGGCGGCTGTACGTGCTGTTCTTCGTCTCGATCGGGACGCGTCGGGTCGAATACATCGCCTGTACGAGCAAGCCGGACACGTCATGGATGAGCCAGCAGGCGCGGAACCTGCTGATGGACCTCGACGAACGCAGCCGGCGGCCGCGCTTCCTGATCCACGACCGCGACACGAGGTTCAGCCGCGCCTTCGACAGCATCCTCCGCAGCGAAGGCATCGAGATCGTCCGAACGCCGATCCAGGCGCCGAACGCGAACGCCCACGCCGAACGCTGGGTCGGCAGCGTGCGCAGGGAGTGCCTCGACCGGCTCCTGATCTTCGGTCGCCGCCAGCTCGAGCATGTCCTCCGCGTCTATATCCGCCACTTCAACCAACAGCGTCCACACCGAGCGCTCGACCTACGACCGCCGGATCGCGGCAGCGGAACCGATCCTCCGCCCACAGCGACCCTTTACACGCCTCAGGTCCGACGGCGCGACCTTCTCGGCGGACTGCTCCACGAATACGAAGCCGCGGCGTGAAGATCGAGTTTGTGCACCCCACGGGCTGAGCATCGCGATACCAAGGAAGAGCACGATTCCAACGCTTGGAACAGCGAACGCAAGCCAGCCCGTACTTCCCTTCCAGGCAGCGAACCCAACGATGAGGAGCGCCACCAGCCCGGTGGCAAGGGCGCCGCCAAACATGTGAGCTTGGGCTTCACCCGGTTCGCTTGACACCTGGTTTCATGCGGCTATGGCCGCTTCGGTGAGTGTTGCATGGTAGGCGGCTTCGTACTCGTCGGGGCTGAGGTCGCCGAGCGTGCTGTGCATGCGCAGCGGGTTGTAGAACGCTTCGATGTAGTCGAAGATCCGGAGTCGCCGCAGGACGCGAGGGCGGCCGCGCCGCCGTCTAGAACGGAATCGGCTCGACCGAATACGGCTGGCGAACAGGATGGAACGGCGTGCCGTCCTTGAACTTGCCGAGGCAAAAGGCGGGCTTGCCCGACGCCCTGACGATCTTCTCGACTTCGGCTGCGTGCGGCGGCCAGACGTAGGCCCACCCCCATCCGCAGAGGATGTAATCCGCCTCTCTCAGCGCCTTCTTGATGGTCGAAAGGTTCTCAGGGCCAATCGGATCGCCAGCACAGAGGAGACCGCGAGGGTCGGGCGAGACCCATGCGTAGATGTTCAGGCCGATGAGTCTGGAGTAGCCCGCGTCCCTCGCTCGCGTCATGACGCGCGTGATCGTGCCGTCGTTCACCTTCGGGTCCTCGGTCGCCTTGGCCGGGTTCTTCCCGATGAAGACGTAGGTGCCGTTTGGCCCTGGGCCGAGATCGCGAACGAGCGTGTAGCGGTACTTCCGGTCGTTTGAGAAACAGGTCTCCATGGCCTCAACCGTACTCACGACGCGAGGCTGTACGCTCCGCGACGGGATCTCCTCAATGCTTGTGAGCCTCCGTTTCTTGGGGTCTCGGGTTGGCACGGACTGCCCGGAGAGAACCGGCAATTGAGGCTTCGTCGAGTGTAGTTTTTGGCTTGTCAATGCCGGTTACTGCCGCCATTTCTAAATCGCACCCAGGAGGTCGCCGGTTCGAGTCCGGCTAGCTCCACTGAACCTGGGATGTGCGCAAACTTGCGCGGGACCAGCGAAGGTCCCCAGTTCAAACTTGGGCAACCCGATCGAACATGGGCGGGCGGGAGCGACCCGCGCCGCCCGCATCTACGTCTGCGCTGCGGGCTCCTGCTCGCCCACGGTTCGGGTGCGCCCCAGCGTCAGCGTCAGGAACGAGACGACGAGCGCAGCGCCGAGCGCGGCGACGCCCCACCAGACGCCGGAGGTGTTGTCATCCCACCCGATCGCGCGGTCGATCGAGAACCGGCCCGGGCCGACTGCTGCGAGCGACACGGCGATCGTCAGGTAGGCGATCTCGAGCTCTGAACCGAGCATGAAACCCTTCTTGAATGTCACCGAGCCGATTGCGTTGATCATCACGGTCGCCAGCATCGCGCCGGCCAGCGGCGTGGCGAAACCGAGCGCGAGCAGCGTGCCTCCTCCCGCTTCGGACAATCCGGCCACGACGGCCATCATCACCGGGGCGCGGTAGCCCTGTGACGCGAAGAACCCGCCGGTTCCCTTCGGTCCGTAGCCGCCGAACCAGCCGAACAGCTTCTGCGTGCCGTGTCCGACGAACGCGACGCCGACCACCAGCCGCAGCAGCAGAATCCCATAGGACATCTCTGCCTCCTCTCTCGACGCGTCCCGTAACGGCGCGCGTAAACACAGTATTCCGCGCCGGTGCGGGCTCGGTCGACTTCGCGCAGCCACCGCCGCGTGAGCGCGATGAACGAAAGCGACCTTATGGCTTACGCAACATCGCGCAGCGTGAGTTCTCGGTCGATGGTCGCCGAGGGTCAGTTGAATCACTGTGAACGTGGTGAACTGTCACGTCGCGTGGGCTTGATCGGCCCAGGTGAGGATTACGGGGTCTGCCTCGACAATCGCCATGTCGTTCTTTGGCTCACCGGTGTACGCCCTCGTCGTGCTGCGGTGCATGTCGCCGCACAAATGGGGATCGAGGTACTGCAGAGCGGCCCGACCGTCTGCGGGAGCCGAATCGCCTCGGCCGACAGCAGGATCTGGTTTGCGCACTACCAAGTTCCGCCCGCCAAATCGGACTCGAACCTCGGAATCTGGTCCCACATCGCCTAGATCGGCTGGTCTCATAACCCGGAGGTCGCAGGTTCAAATCCTGCCCCCGCTACTGAGAAAGGCCCGCAAACGAGGCTGTTGCGCAAAGCCTCGTAGCGGGGTCTTTCTATTTGCCTGGAGCGTGGCGGGTGCGGACCGTTGCGGGTGTCGGGTCGGAGCGTCGCGTTCGGTAGGTGAGCTCGTTAGGCAGCCAGCGGTTCCGCGGTCGTCGCCTGCGCGCACGCGAGTCCCGCACGCCAGAGTTTGAGCAGGTTGTGGGTGGCTGCGATCAGCTGCCACTCGGCCTGGCAGGCGGCGAGGCCGCGCCGGAGGAAGCGGTCGCTGCGCCGGATGCATTTCGTCTGGGCGAAGACCGGTTCGACGATCTGTTGGCGTCGGCGGTAGAGCGCCTGCCCCTCAGGTTGCAAGAGCACCGCCTCGATCCGCTGCGCTTCGTCGCCTTGGCGGGGCGAGAGCTTGCGCGGTCTGGTGCGCCGGCGGTCCCGGGTTGGGATGAGCACGTCGATGCCTTGCTCGCGTACGTTCGTGATCGCGCGCGAGTTCCAGTAGCCACCGTCCGCGAGCACGATCCCGATCGGCTCCTGGATGCCGGCGTCGCGCAGCGTGTCGGCGGCGTTCGCGACCTGTGCGTGCCGGAAACTCGATTCGATCGCCTACGCCGAGGTGTCATGGCGCGTGGTAGGCGTCGGTGGTGAACGGCTCGGCCTGTAGGGTCAGCCGTCGAGGTGCCGGGTTCGCTAGGGGTCATTTTCTCGCTGACTTATTGGGCGTTGCGGCGCCTGCTTGAGCTGCTCGTTTTGCGCAGGCGGTGCGAGCGGGAGAAGGAGATCGAAATCCTTGTTCTGCGTCACCAGTTGCGGGTGCTGGAGCGCCAGGTCGCGCGTCCGCAGCTTCGCCCGAGCGATCGGGTCTTGCTGGCCGCATTCAGCCGTGTGTTGCCGCGGGCTGCCTGGCGGTCGTTCTGTGTTACGCCGGCGACGCTTCTGCGCTGGCATCGCGAGTTGGTGGCGCGCCGGTGGACGTATCCGCATCGTCGTCCAGGCCGTCCGCCGACATCGGGTGATGTGCGCTCGTTGGTGGTGCGGCTGGCGCGCGAGAATCCGGGGTGGGGCTACCGACGGATCCAGGGCGAGTTGGTCGGGCTCGGGATCGCGCTCGCAGCCAGCACCGTATGGACGATTCTGCGCGAGGCCGGGATCGAGCCGGCGCCGCGGCGGTTCGACTCCAGTTGGAGCGAGTTTCTGCGCCGGCAGGCGGCGAGCATCCTCGAGTGTGATTTCCTCACCGTCGACACGTTCTTCTTGAAGCGCCTCTACGTCCTGTTCGTGATCGAGTTGGCGAGCCGGCGCGTGCGTCTCTGCGGCGTGACCACGAACCCGGACAGCGCCTGGGTTACTCAGCAGGCGCGCAACCTGCTGATGCGACTCGATGATGAAGGGGTGCGGGCGCGCTTCCTGATCCGCGACCGCGATAGCAAGTTCACGCGCGACTTCGACGAGGTCTTCCACTCGGAGGGCATTCGTGTGATCAAAGCGCCGGTACGGGCGCCGCGGGCACGGGCGCATGCGGAGCGCTGGGTCGGCAGTCTGCGGCGCGAGTGTCTCGATCGACTTCTGATCCTCGGCCGTCGTCACCTTGAGAGCGTGGTGCGCATTTACGCGCAGCACTACAACGCACACCGGCCACACCGTTCGCTCGCCCAGCGGCCGCCGCTCGCCAAGCCGCCGCCGAGAGACGAAGGGGTGCCAAACGCTGACCCATTGCCGCTCGATCGCGTCTGCCGTCGCGACCGGCTCGGTGGTCTTCTGCACGAGTACGAACTCGCCGCGTAGCCGGTCGGTCAGCAGTCGTCGTCCCTGCGGTCCTCAACCTCGTCGCAAAGCCCCCGGCGGAAGTCGCGCAACGCTGTACCGCCCACACGACTCTCGCTGCCTGCTCAGCGACGGCTGCCTGCCCAGCGACGGCAGCCTGCTTGACGATCACCCCAACTGCGAGAAGCGAGATTGAATTTCCGGCACGCACACGCGGGCCTTGGTGAAGGCGCTCGAGACGAGCGCCTTTATGTGTATTTGAGCGGCGTTCTTATCGAGCCGTTCCTATCGAGCGCCACGCCGGGCTCGAGCTTCTCCGACTCGTCGCCGTGGACGGGTGGAGCTCGCAGCCTCGACCGGACCGGTCGTCTCGGCCGGCGGGATCCGAGCACGGCGCGAACGGATCGCTCAACCCACTGCAAGCATGAACCTGTGCCCGACGCTTGACAAGGGTTGACAGACGTCCGATGATCGTCGCGACAGCAGCGAAGGAGGTTCGATGGCGCCTCGGCGCCAGAGTGCTGCTGCGGCGACCCGGAGGCTCAGATGAGCCCGAATGCGGACGCTGTCTGGCTCTCACCGTTCATCTTCACCGGACAGGTCCGAAAGCGGCGCGCGGCGACGCTGTCCCTTGTCGATGTCTCCGAGTTCGATGCGATCATCGCCGTCGAGCGAGTGCTGCGCCGGCCGCCGGGGGTGGTCGACTTCAGCGGCTTGGAGGTCACGCTTCGCGGTGACTCCGCCGTCGAGCTCGCGGACGGGCGGACGGCGCTCTTCGCCGCCGACGGCTGGCTCTACGGCGAGAGCCTGGCGCTGATAGAGGTCACGCGGATGGACGAGCGTCAAGGGAACGCCGAGCAGAAGATCAAGCAGGCAGAGGAACGCGCCGCCGTCGAGGCGTTGCGCGCCCGCCTGCGCCGTGCCAATCTGGTCGTCGTCGCGGTCGTCGAAAAGACGAATCCGCGTGGCGACAAGGAGCTCCCACCGGTATCCGAGCATGACCCGCTGTGGTGGGAGGCGTGGCTGAAGGTCGAGTCAGTGGAGAGGGGCAAAGTGCCGCGCCAGCCGCGCCTCCTCTACCCGAGCAGCCTCGACGAGTACTGGTACGAGTCGCCGAAGTTCAAGCCGGGAGACGAAGGCGTCTTCCTGCTGCAGCGGGATCAGAAGGAGCGAGGGCCGTCGCAGTACCGCGTGCGCGGCTACACCGCCCTCGATCCGCTCGACTTCCAACCGCGCGAGCGGCTGGACGAGCTACGCAGGTTGCTCAAGCGGTAGGGAGGGAGTATGGCCGTCACCGTCGTCAACGTCATCCCTGCGACGCTGAGCAACGAGACGCAGCGCGACAGCGAGCCGAACATCGCCGTCGATCCCGCGAATCCGCAACGGATCGCCGCGTCCGCTTTCACGCCGGATCCGGCGTCATCGGGGAGCGGTCCGATCTTCGTCTCCACCGACGGCGGCAACACGTGGGCGCTGAACGTCGTCCTGCCCGGCGGCAACCGCACCGGCGACGTCACGATCCGCTTTGCCAACGCCTCGGGGATCCTCTACTCCGGGATCCTGCGGTTCGACACCGGGAACCTCGAGATCTTGCGCTCGGCCAACTTCACGGCGGCAGGCCTGATGACGACCCTGCTGAACCGGGCGAACGACGACCAGCCGTACGTCGAGGCCGCGACCGTCCTCGGCGGGGCCGGTGCCGGGAACGACCGCGTCTACGTTCCCAGCAACGACACCTCCCAGCGGCCGACCGGCAACACGGCGAGCGTCGACCAGTCGTTCAACGCCGGCACGGCCGCGCCGCCTGCCGGGTTCGGCGTGCCGGCGCGACTCGAGCCACGGGCGACCGCGGCGCTCCCGTCACCGCCGGGAGGGAGCCAGGACGGGCCGTCGGTCCGGGTCGCGATCCATCCGCAAGGGCGCATCTACGGCGTGTATTTCGGCTGGCGCACGTTCGCAAGCCCGACGAACACGACCGACATCGTCGTCGTGCGAGACGACAACTGGGGGATGGGAGGGTACGGGGCGATCACCGATCCCTCCGACACTCTCGCCGGCGTGCTGGTCGTGACCGGCCGCGCCGTCGCCGCGCTCAATTCAACGCTCGGCACGCAGCGGATCGGCTCGCAGATCGCGATCGCAGTCGACCCGCGAGATCCCAACATCGTCTACATCGCGTGGTGTGACGGGACGGCGGCCGCGTACACGCTGCGCGTGCGCCGCTCGTTGAACGGAGGGATCGCCGGGAGCTGGTCGGGCGACCTCCGCACGATCGCGTCAGCGACGAACCCGGGGCTCGCCATCAACTCGCGCGGCCGTGTCGGACTGCTCTACCAGCGGCTGATCTCCGGCCCGAACCGCTGGGAGACACATCTCGAGGAGACCACCAACGGCTTCGGCACGATCGCCGACACCGTGCTCGCACGTGTTCCCGACGCGAACGGAACCTACTTGGCCAACAACCCGATCGGCGACTACGCGTCGCTGATCGCCGTCGGCAAGGACTTCTACGGGATCTTCTCCGGGAACAACACGCCCAACAACACGAACTTCCCCAGCGGCGTCACCTACCAGCGCTTCGCGAACTTCGGCACCAACCAGTTGTTCGCGGACGCTGCGCTGACGGTTCCGGTCGGGGTCTCGATCGACCCCTTCTTCTTCCACGTCTCGGCGCTCGCGGCCGGCGACGACTTCTACGTCCGCGACTGGACCGACAGCCCGACGAGCGGCGACACCGGCGTCGAGCCGTCGACGCACGCCGTCTTCTATGCGACGAGCGACGTCTGGAACCGCCGCGGCACCTTGCCGGGCTCGTTCCCGAACGACCAGCCCGAGAACGAGAACGCGGGCAACGGCATGGGGAACATCGGCCACAACTGGGCGTTCGCGCGCATCCGCCGCAACCAGCCGTCAGCCGCTGCACAGACCGTTACGGCGCACTTCCTCGTCTCGAAGCTCGGGACGGGCAGCAACTACGTCGACGCGTCGAGCGCCGACCCCGACGTGACCTTCCCAGATCCCGATCCGATGGTGATGTTCAACCCAGCCGATCTGGGCCCGGTTATCACGCCGCCGTTCAAGTGGCGCCTCGCTGCGGTCGCCTCCACCCATCTCTGTCTGGCCGTCGAGATCAGCACGCCGAACGACCCGATCGTGGCCCCGAGCCTGCTCGGCCGTGCGCCGGGATGGCCGACGACCGATCTCGCCGTCATCAACGACAACAACAAGGCGCAGCGCAACATGGGTCTCTCGACGACGCCCGCGACCGGCGTCGGCCAGTCCGACACGTTCTTCGCGATCGTCCACAATGCGGCGACCTTCCGCCGCGACATGGAGATCGCGGTGAGCGTGCCTCCCGAGCTGCTCCGCCGGCTGAAGAAGCCACGCGTCGAGGTCGTCGGCAGCCGCGCCCGCGCGCTCGGGCAGCAGACGACGGTTGTGCTGCAGGGAATGGAGCCGGGCGAAAACCGCTGGGTCGGGTTGACGTTCACGCCCCCGCGTGGCCGTTCCGGCGAAATCGTCGCGGCGTATTTCGGCGAGGTCGTCAACGGCGCGATCGTCAACGGCTTCAGCATCGGCGCGCGGCTCGCTCCAACGGCGGAGTGCATCCTCCGCGCGCTCGAGCTGCATCGCTCAGTGTTCACGCGGATCGCGGCACTGCGCGACGACGAGCTCGCCGACGAAGAGGTCTTCCACGTGCGCAAGCTGTTGCAGAGTCGCCGCGTCGGCGCGAAAGCGTATGTCCAGTTCCTGAAGGAGGGCCTGCGGCCGCTGCAGGCGATCCTCGCGGAGCTGCGCAAGGGACAGCGGCGCGGCGACCCGTTAGGGATCGCGCGCTCGCGCACCGAGCTCGTCCGTCGCGTGCAGAGCGTGCGTGGAACGGCCGTCGACAACCTCGTGGTCGCGCACGTCGACCTGCTCAACCGCCTCGACTCGTTCCTGACGATGCTGCGGCTCGAGCAGGGGGATCCGGCGGACATCCTCCAGAACGTCCGCTGGCAGCGGGACCTCTACGCGGAGGTCAAGGCACTGAGCGAGCTGAGCTGCGCGCGCGACGTGCGGAAGCTGTGCGAGGACTTCATCGGCCGCATCGAGCGCCGCGAGGCCACGTATGCCGACTTCCCCGCGCTGCTGAAGCGCTTTCGGAAGTGCCTCGACGCGACGGCGCGCGCCCGTCCGCGGCTGCGGCTCGCCGATGATCTCCGTCGGCTCGACGAGGCCGGCGACTCGCTGGCAGCGCTGCAACGTGCGCACCGGCTGGTGCTGTTGAAGCTCTCGACGCTGCGCAAGGAGGCCTAATGGACTGGATCGAGTGGCTGTTCGGGATTTCGCCCGACGGCGGCAACGGCTACTTCGAGTGGGTGATCGTCTTGTTCGTGCTGTTCCTAGTCGTCGCGCCGTTCTGGCGGCGATTGCGCCGTCGACTGAGGCGCTGCAGGCCGGCCGCTCGAAGAGGTCGACTGTCGGCAGCGCTCCGTCGGGGGCAGCGTTGACGTAGTCGTCGCTCCCGCCGAGCGGGCGAGCGCGGCCGACGTGATGGCCCGACCGTCGTACGCTTCGCTCGTGAGCGAGCCCCGCCGAGAGCGCAAGGTTGTCACGGTCCTCTTCGCCGACCTGGTCGGCTTCACCTCGACCGCCGAGCAGGTCGACCCCGAGGATGTCGAGGAGATCCTCCGCCCTTACCACGAGCGCCTGCGCTATGAGCTCAGCCGCGTCGTCGGAGAGCTGTTCCGCGGGCGATCGCCTCGTCGACGAGGACGAGGAGTGGGTGCTCGCACAACTGCGCCCGCTCGTCGGCCAGGGCGATGCTGCAGGCAAACAGGAGGAGACGTTCGCGGCGTGGCGCCGTTTCTTCGAGGCGATGGCGGAGCAGCGTCCGCTCGCGCTCGTGTTCGAGGACATCCAGTGGGCCGACGACGGGCTGCTCGACTTCGTCGAGCACCTCGGGGATTAGGTGCGCGACGTGCCGATGCTGATCGTCTGCACGGCGCGGCCCGAGCTGCTCGAGCGCCGGCCGGCGTGGGGCGGCGGCAAGCCCAACGCGGCGACGGTGACGCTCGCGCCGCTGTCCGACGAGGAGACGGCGAAGCTGATCTCCGCGCTCGGCGCGGAGACGCAGAGCCGACTGCTGGTGCACGAATACGAACTAGCCGCGTAGCCGGTCGCCCCTCGGGACCGCCGCTCGCATGCGCGCAGCGGCCCTATCCATCCTTGCCAAGTCGGCGCGACCTGGCGCGACCTGGTATTCGCGCGCGCGCGTGGAACTTAGAACCGGACATGCGTCATTGGCGGACGTTAGAACCGGAAATGCGTCATCGACGGACACGCCGACAAGAGCGATTGCTCGCCGTGCGCTATCGAAGCAGGGCCCACGGGCCAAGCTCGGGCGACAGGCCTTGAACGGAGTTCTCGGCACCCACCCACAAGCCGCCTCTGTTCGGAAGGCGCAGAGCGCGCGCACTGCGCGCAGATGGTCGCCCAGTGCAAGCAGATGGCTGCGCAGGTCGGAGGTCGCGGCGAGGCCGTCGGCGGAACATGACCCTTACGACCGACCACGTCGGTATCGCGGTCGATGCCCCGACCGCGATTCGCGAAGCGAGGCTCGTGCTCTTCCGCGCCCAGGTGCAACGGCACATCCTCGCCATGATCAGGAACCAGGCCGAGGCCGCGGAGCTCACCCAGGACACCTACGCCCGCGCGCTGGAGCGGAGCGGCCAGCTACGCGACCCACAGGCCGCGCTCGCCTGGCTGTACCGGATCGCCACCACCGTCACCCTCAACCGGCTGCGGCAGCGGCGGCCGTCGACGATCCCACTCGACACGGTCGCGCCGGCGGGCGCCGAGGCAGAGCAGGCGGCAGCACGCGCGCGGCCGCCGTCGCTGCTCGAGGGTGCCCTCGAAAGCTCGGAGATGTCCGAGTGTATGTCCAGGGTTACCTCGCCGCCCTGCCCGACGACTACCGGATCGCAATCCTCCTCCACGACGCACACGGCCTCAGCAACCCGGAGATCGCCCAGCTCCTCGGCTGCTCACTGGCGACGGCGAAGATCCGGGTCCACCGCGCCCGCGAACGCCTGCGCGAAACGCTCGCCACCGCCTGTACCTTCGAGATCGACGAGCGCGGCGTGCTTGTCTGCGACCCGCAGCCGGCGCCTACAAGCGACACGGGCTACTAGCGCCGGCAGCTCGCTTCAGCGCCAGACCGAATACGGGCAGGCAGCGGAACGCATCGCGAGGACGGCGCCGTACGCGCTGGGACGGAGCAGGGCCGCCTGGTGCTGACGATCGAGAAGAAGATCTCGATCTGGTTGAGCCAGCTGGCATGTAGCGGCAAGTGGATGAGCACGAGGTTCGGCCAGCGCCGCTCGAGCCGTTCGACCGATCTGCGGCCGCGGTGCGATGAGCCGTTATCGACGATCCAGAAGACGCGGTGGGCAGAGGCGTAGGGCTCCCCGGTCATCACTTGCCGGACGAGCCGGTCGAACGGATCGATCCCGCCGGTGGGCTCGCAGCGGCCGAAGACCCGCGGCCGTCTGCCGCCGCGGCGGCCGATGTCGAGCGCCGCGAGGTAGGTCAGCGCGCCGCCGCGCTTGTAGGTGTGCTCGACTCGTTGACCGCGCGAGCGCGCAGCCGGCGGCAACGTGTGATGGACACGGCGGCGCGCCTGGATCGACGGCTTCTCGTCGGCACAGATCACGAACTCGCCCGGGTGGAGCAGCTTCCCCTCGAAGCGGCCCTGGTAGAGGTCGAGCACCGGCCCCGCCTTCTCCAGGAACGCCGGGTCGCGGGGAAAGATCCAGGAGCGGTGCTGCCACGGCTTGAGCGCGTCCTCTTGCAGCCAGCGCGTGATCGTCGAGGCCGACGCCTCGCAGACGCCGCGCTCGATCACCAACCGGTGCAGCTCAGCGCGTGAGAAGCGCGAGAGCGGGACGCCCTGCGTGCGCGGCAACTCGCAGGCGATCGCCTTCACCTGCGCGATCTCTTCCGGGGGGAAAACGGCGCGGTCGGCCCGCGCGCTCCCGATCCTCGAGCCCGGCCAGCCTCTCCTCGAAGAAGCGCTTCCGCCAACGACCGACCACCTCCGCCGCCGTCTCCAACCGCCGCGCGATCTCGGCGTTGCTCAACCCGTCGGCGGCGTACAGGATCATCTTCGCGCGCTGCACGACCTTGTGCGGCAGCGTGTAGCAGGCCACCCGCCGCTCAAGCTCCGCCCGCTCCTCGCCGCTCAGCACGATCTCGAACGGACTCCTAGCCATGGCGTCCCCTTCGACGCCGAGCAGGCGGTCCCTTCACGAATCACGACCGAACTTCAGGCCGGGAGCACTTAGCCGCAGAGCGTCGCCACGATCTGGCCGGTGCCGGCGTGGCCGGAGGCCGCTTCGTAGCCAGGATCGGTCTTGACGATGACGATCTTGACGATGTTCCCGGAGATCGTGTTCCCGGACTTCTTCGCCGAGCTGGC